>Ga0074199_1000679_pt1 | contig 45096 bp, 43 predicted proteins | sample EPASupsiteSAE347_FD_64528 | JGI IMG/M metagenome (GOLD analysis project Ga0074199, IMG submission 64528) | Bioremediated contaminated groundwater from EPA Superfund site, New Mexico - Sample SAE3-47 | ecosystem: Environmental > Aquatic > Deep subsurface > Groundwater > Contaminated ... | reverse complement strand
GGGAGAGCCATGCGAACCCCCCCCCCCCCCCGCTTCGGGGGGGGAGGGGGCGGGGGTAAGGGGGTAAACGGTGGCTTTCCACCCTCTCCCTAACCCTCTCCCTCAAGGGCGAGGGAATTTGCGGAAGATTAACGCTAATCAGGAAGAAAAAACGAAGCGAATAAAACGCTTGTTCGTTGCATGAACTTCTTATTATCCATTTTTCACTATCTGAACACGGCAATGCTGGAAAGGACGAGATACACGATGAGCCAGCCGGCAATGAACAGCAACGCTCTTCTCCGCCATGGCGCCTCCGCCCCCACGCAGGCCAAGGCAACCACCACGGTGCTGGGGAAGATCACCCCGGCCCAGAAAGGCTGGACATAGCGCAACAGCTCCTGCAAGCCGAGCAAAAACCATGGCCCCTGGATATGGAACAGCCCGAGCCTGGCCGGCTCCATGGGCGCGGCCAGGCATAGGCTGACCGCCACCGTGGTGAACAGCAGCAGGCTATGCTGAGCAAAACCCACCCGGTAGCGGCGCAGATGGTCCCAGCAGCAGACCCCCCAAACCAATCCGAGACCGATGAGATGGTTGGCGTAAACCCGCTTCATCCCCTCGGCTTCGATGGCAAAAAGCAGCGAGTTCAGCACCTCTCCCAGATAGGGAATGGACAGGGTGATGTTTTCGGCAATGGCGCCCGCGGCCTCCCCGGTTGCATCCGCCCGCAAAACATAGCCGGTAAAAAGCAACAACAGCGCGGCAAGGACGGAACCGATCAGCAGGAGCCACTTGTCGAAGCGTAGCTGCTGATCGGTTCTTGCCAGAATAATCGCGGCCAGATGGCAGAGGGTGAAAAGAAAAAACAACTGACTGGAATAAAAATGGCAAGCACGGAAGAATTGGCCGAACGGCGCCAGCAGATCAAGGGAGCTGGCGGAAAAAAAGGGAGTGGCGGGGTCGTACTGGAGGGCTATTACCATCCCGGATAAAACAGAAAGGTAGAGCGACACCATGCTCTTGCCCCCCCATTTCGTCTCGATGAAAAACGTGCGGATGTTCATACCCTCAATAGGTAACAAGGTACCCTTTCCCGTCCTTGTCCTCCCGCACCGTTGCCACCTGAAAACGGGGAAGATTTTTTTTGGCCGGACCGCTGAGCCGGACGCCATCCTTGTTGAAACGGCTGTGATGACAGGGGCAGACGAGGGCGCCTTCCTTTTCCTGATAGTTAAGCCGGCAGCCCAGGTGGGTGCATTTGCGGGAAACGGCCCAAGGCCCGGTTTGCCCGACAAAGAGGATGAAGTCATGCTCCAGGACAAACCCGCCCACCGGCACGACCTTATTCACCTTCACGATGCGTGGCTGTTTGGGGGTGCGATAACCAAGAAAACGGAACAACGGATACAAAAGCAGGGCGCCGGCACCCCAGCGCAGCCAGGACCAGGAACCTGCCAGGAATATCCGCCTGGTCAGAGTTTCCCCTTTTTCCGACACATCAGCCATTACAGGAGACCACCTTTCCCTGGCGCTGGGCTGGAGGGGTTGCAGGCTGGCACCCCACCCCGGACAAATACCCCTCCGGTCATCATGGCTGCAGGTACCGCGACCGTAATTTCTCACAGACATGATCCGGCACCAGACCGCTCACATCCCCGCCATGTCTGGCCGCGTCCTTGATGATGCTGGAACTGATAAAAATCCAGCGGAAGCCGGTCATCAGGAAAACCGTTTCCACCTCCCGCTCGATCCTCCGGTTCATCAACGCAAGCTGGAACTCATAATCAAAGTCAGACACGGCCCGCAAGCCGCGGATAATCGCTTTGGCCCCGCGTTTGTAAGCAAAATCAACGAGAAGCCCGGAAACATCCTGAACCTCGATCCTGGATTCTTCAGCGGAAAAACAGTCCTCAATCATCCTGCGCCGTTCCGCCAAGGAAAAAAGCGGCTGTTTGGCGGGATTACTGGCAACGGCAATGATGATCCGGTCGAAGAGATTCAACCCCCGGTGGATGATATCGAGATGCCCGTTGGTTATGGGGTCAAAGGTGCCGGGATACACGGCGATTGATTCGGATGTGTTTTCAGAGACAAACGGCTCGTAGTCAGTCATTGCACCCTGCCTTCGGTGTGTTGGTAGAGCCAGAAACCGGCTTCTCCGTAACGGCGTCGGTCAAAACAGACAAGCGGCCCCACGGTTTGGGGGTACTCCGCTCCCGCCGCGTCTTCGAGCACGACAATACCCTTGGCGGCAAGAAAATCTCCTTCCGCCAAAGACTCAAGCACGCGCAGGGCAAGCTTGCCACCATAGGGCGGATCGAGAAAGGCCAGGTCAAATCCCCCCTCTGGCTGCTGAGCCGTCAAAAAGGCGAGCCCCTTGGCCAGATCCCTATGCACCACCGTGGCACGCTCATCAAAACCGCAAAGGGTGACATTCCTCTCAATCAGCTCGATCACGGAACGCTGACCATCGACAAAAACCGCCGACAGCGCCCCCCGGCTCAAGGCTTCAAGCCCCAGGGCGCCGGTGCCGGCAAAAAGATCCACCACCCGTGCACCCGCAACCTTACTGGCCAGGATGCTGAAAATCGCTTCCCTGGCCCGGTCGGAGGTGGGACGAATCAGATCGCCGAAACGCTGGCCCGGCGCCAGCAGCTTGCGCCCACGGGCGCTGCCGCTGATGATCCGCAATTACAAATAATCCCGGATAAGAACCTCGGCGATCTGCACCGCGTTGAGTGCAGCGCCCTTGAGGATATTGTCGGAGACCACCCAGAGGTTGATGCCGTTGGCGATGGACTCATCCTCCCGAATGCGGCCCACCAGGGTCTCGAACTTGCCGGCGCAATCAACGGCCATCGGGTATTGGCCCAGGGTGGGCTCATCCACCAGCTGCACGCCCGGAGCATTTTTCAACAGGGCCTTGACCTCCGCCGCGGTGATCTTCTTTTCGGTTTCGATATTGACCGACTCGGAATGGCCGTAGAAAACCGGGACCCGCACCGTGGTGGCGGTAACGCCGATGGTAGGATCTTCAAACATCTTGCGGGTTTCGTTGACCATCTTCATCTCTTCCTTGGTGTAGCCGTTCTCCAGGAAGCTGTCGATCTGGGGCAGACAGTTGAAGGCGATCTGGTGCGGGTATACACTATGGGTCATGGGCTTGCCCGCCGCGTAATCGAGCACCTGCTGCTTGAGTTCGTCAATGGCCTTTGCCCCGGTGCCGGAAACCGCCTGATAGGTGGAAACCACGATCCGTTTGATCCGCACCTTGTCGTGGATGGGCTTCAAGGCCACCAGCATCTGGATCGTGGAACAGTTAGGGTTGGCGATGATGCCCCGTTTCTTGTACTGGGCAATGGCATGGGGATTCACCTCGGGCACCACCAGGGGGATTTCCGGGTCCATGCGGTAGGCGCTGGAGTTGTCGACCACCACGGCCCCTGCCGCCGCGGCAGCCGGAGCAAAATCAAAGGACCGGGTAGCGCCCGCGGAAAAAAGGGCGATATCGATTCCGGCAAAGGCATCCTTGCTCAGGAGTTGAACCGGAATCTCCTTGCCCTTGAAGGTCAGGGTTTTGCCCACGGACCGCTCCGAGGCAAGCAAGCGCAATTCGTCCAGGGGAAAATCCCTGCGCGCCAAAACATCGAGCATGGCGCCGCCCACAGCGCCGGTGGCGCCGGCAACAGCAACATTGAATTTCTTTTTTGCAGCAGTCATTGTTTAAAATCCCTTACAGACAGCAGCCGGGGATTTCCCGGCAATTAAAAAATATCGGCAGGTTACAAACACTACATGTGATACGTTAGTTTCCCTGCCGCATGGTTTCCCGTTTTAAAAAGACCAACCGGTTCAAGCCGTTGAGATAAGCCTTGGCCGCGGCGGTGATGATATCAGGATCAGCACCCTGTCCCACCACAACCTTACCCTCGTCCTCAATGCGGACCAGGACCTCGCCTTGGGCATCGGTGCCGCCGGAGATGGAACTCACCGAGAAATAGAGGAGCTTGCTCTTGGTCTGGGTCAGCTCGGCAATGGCCCGGAAACAGGCATCGATGGGACCGATGCCAATACAGGCCTTCTCCTGTTCCTTCCCGTCGATGAGCAACCGCACCGCCGCGGTGGGCAGGCTCTTGTTGCCGCTCATCGCCCCCAGGTGCACCAGGGAAAAGGTTTCGGTAATCCGCAGCACCTCATCCATGAGGATGGCTTCCAGATCCTCGTCAAACATCTCCTTCTTGACGTCGGCCACCTCCTTGAACCTGGCAAAAACCCGGTCCAGCTCATCGTCCTTGAGGCTGTAGCCCATGGCCGCAATGCGATCCTTCAGGGCATGCCGTCCGGAATGCTTGCCAAGCACGATATTGCCGGTGGAGATCCCGATATCCGCGGGATTCATGATCTCGTAGGTGGTCCGCTCCTTGAGCACCCCGTCCTGGTGGATCCCGGACTCATGGGCAAAGGCATTGGCGCCGACAATGGCCTTGTTGGGCTGCACCGCCATCCCGGTGATGGTGGTGACCAAACGGCTGGTGGGATAGATGTGCTCGGTGACGATGTCGGTATGGACCTGCATCTGGTCGGCGCGGGTGCGGATGACCATGACCAGCTCTTCCATGGCCGTGTTGCCTGCCCTTTCCCCGAGACCGTTGATGGTCGACTCCACCTGCCGGGCTCCATGGTTGATCGCAGCCAGCGAATTGGCCACGGCCAAGCCAAGATCGTTGTGGCAATGCACACTGAGCACAGCCTTGTGGATATTGGGGGTGTTCTCTATGAGATACCCGATCTTGCGCCCGAACTCATCGGGCAGGGCATAACCGGTGGTGTCCGGAAAGTTCAGGGTCGTGGCCCCGGCTTCGATCACCGCGGCAAAAACCTTGCAGACAAAATCGAGATCGCTGCGCGAGGCGTCCTCGGCGGAAAATTCCACGTTGCTCGTGTATCTTGCAGCATGGCGGACCGAGGCCACGGCCAGTTCCAGCACCTGATCCCGGTTCATCTTCAGCTTGTGCTTGAGATGGATGTCCGAGGTGGCCAGAAAAGTATGAATCCTGGGGTTTTCCCCGCCTTTGAGAGCCTCCCAGGCACGGTCGATATCCTTGACATTACAGCGGGCAAGGGCTGCGATCTGCGCACCCCGGATATGCTCGGCGATATTGCGCACGCACTCGAAATCGCCGGGAGAGGCCACGGGAAACCCGGCTTCAATCACATCCACCTTCAGCTTGACCAATTGCTGGGCCAGGCGGAATTTTTCCTGCATATTCATGCTTGCGCCCGGCGACTGCTCGCCATCACGCAAGGTGGTATCAAAAATAACTATTTTGTCAGACATCGTATATCACTCCTCTCAGCCCAGGCAGCACGGCAAAAGGCCGCCAAAAGCCAAGCTTATACCGAATTTTCCTGTTCTTCCACGGCAGAACTTCTGCCTCCCACCACCAAACGGTACCCCGCCGCCAGCGGTCCGGATAGAACGTAGGTCGCCCCCAGGACAAAAAGGGTAACCTGCGGCTCGGTGGCCAGCACCATGATGAGCAGAACCAATCCGACCAAGACCTGAAATTTTTTGGCCCCATCGGTTTGGGCATGTTTGAAGCTTTGGTATCTCACGGAACTGACCATGAGATAGGAAAGGGTGTATACGGTTCCCAGCATGATAAAATTTCTCAAGGTGCCGGTAATCTCAAAAAAACTGCAAAACATTACCGAGGCGGCGATCATTCCACCTGCCGCTGGGCACGGCAACCCCGTAAATTCATTTTTGGCCGAAGTAGTGTCCTGGGTGTTGAACCGGGCCAAACGCAGAGCGGTGGTTGCCACATAGAGAAAGGCGGCCAGCCAGCCATAACGCCCATAAGGACGCAACACCCATTCGTAGGCCAACAAACCAGGGGCCACGCCAAAGGCCACCAGATCGCAGAGAGAATCGTACTCCATGCCGAATTTGCTTGTGGTGCCGGTAAGGCGGGCAACCCGGCCATCAAGGCCATCAAAAACCGCGGAGACAATAATCGCCACGGCTGCATGAAAATACTGGCCGTTGATTGCCGAAACTATGGCGTAAAATCCGCTAAAGAGACTTGCCGTGGTAATGACACTGGGCAACAGACAAATTTTGCCCTTTGTGGCAATCATTCCTTTTGCTCTATGGTGCCTGGTCATGTGCGTCTCCTTCCGATATGGTTTGCAAACAGCGCAAAGTTCGCACTCGTATCCTAGCTAGTATATTGAAAAAATGCTTTTCTGCAAAGGAGTATCAGGGGAGATAGCCGAGAACCGTCTCGCCGGCCCTCACTTTCTGTCCCACCGCGACTTCCAGCTGAATCTGCTGCGGAAGATACAGGTCAACCCTTGAGCCAAAACGGATCAGGCCAAAACGTTCACCGCGCATCAATCTATCCCCCTTGCCAGCCCAGCAGACAATCCGCCGGGCAATGAGACCAGCCACCTGCACCACCGCGAGCTTGCGGTTGTTCCGTGTTTCAAGGATAAGGGCGCAGGCCTCGTTCTCCAAGGCCCCGCGCTCGGTGTTGGCCGAAAAAAACATCCCCGGGAAATACTGCACCTGGGTCACGGTTCCAGGACAAGGCGCCCTGTTCACATGCACATTGAAAACGTTCATGAAGATGCTCACCTTGTAGACGTGCTCTTTCACGAATTTGTCGTCAAAGACCTTCTCTATGAGGATGACCTTGCCGTCCGCGGGCGAAACCAGCACATCCTCATCCTCGGGCCATATCCGTTCCGGATCGCGGAAAAAATACAGGACAAAGGCCGTGACGAACAAAGCCAGCAAGGCGCTGCAGTCATAGTCCAGAATGGCAAGGACCAAGGTAGTCAGGGCCGCGAAACCGATGAACGGATATCCTTCGAGGGCCACGGGGACTTGTGGTTTTTTCATGCGTTTCCTGTCTCGGTAAAAAATGATTTCATTGAGGCCCGGACGTTTCAGCCCATATAAAAATGAACTGACAGACCGTTACCACAGCCTGTCAGTTCATCCGCGAATCCTGTGTGACAAGGATTGATTACGACTTCTGCGCCCGGGTCATGGCAATGGTTCCGGAACGGACAATCTCCTGGATGCCGATGGGGCGCAGGATGTCGATCACCGCCTGGAGCTTGCTTGCCTTGCCGGTGATTTCCACGACATAGCTCTTTGGCCCGACATCAATGACCTTGCCGCGGAAGATATCAACTATCCGCAGAACCTCGGCCCTGGTGTGCGCCTCGGCCTTTACCCGGATCAGGGCCATCTCCCGCTCCACATTATCATGCTCACACATATCGGTGACCTTGATAACGTCGATGAGCTTGTGGAGCTGCTTGGTGATCTGCTCGATGATGGTGTCCTCGCCGGAGGTCACCAGAGTCAGACAGGAAACATCCGGCTCCAGGGTCTGGGCCACGGAAAGGCTTTCGATGTTGAAGCCCCGGCCACTGAAAAGGCCCGTGACTCGGGACAAAACTCCGGGTTTATTTTGCAGCAGTACGGAAATAGTATGTTTCATCGCGCTATCCTTATTAAGCCGTTGTAAGCAAGGAAGATGGTCAGCTGAATAAACAAAACGGCATAAAGGGCTGTAAATGAATAAACTTAAAGATACAATTTATTAATCAACAGCCCCTAAACCAACAGCATCTCTGTTGTGGCCTTACCAGCAGGAACCATGGGGTATACACCTTCTTCCCTGGCAATGACAAAGTCCATGAACACGGTATTGTTAATCTTCAAGGCCTCCTTGATAACCGGCTCGACATCGCTGGGCTTGAGCGCCCGCAATCCAACCGCGCCATAGGCCTCGGCCACCTTGACAAAATCCGGCGCCACTTCCATAACCGTGGAGGAGTACTGCTTGTTATAAAACAGTTCCTGCCACTGGCGAACCATGCCCAGGTAGCCATTATTCAGGATGGCGACCTTGACCGGCAATCTCTCCTGCCTGCAGGTGGCCAGTTCCTGGATGTTCATCTGGATGGAACCATCGCCGGCAATGTCGATAACAACCTTGTCCGGTGCGGCCATCTGGGCGCCGATGGCAGCGGGGAAGCCATACCCCATGACACCAAGACCGCCCGAGGTGGCAAACTGGCGGGGCTTGTTAAAATGATAGAACTGGGCGGTCCACATCTGGTGCTGGCCGACCTCGGTGGTGATAATCGCATCGCCACCGGTCAATTCATTGAGCTTCTGGATAACAAACTGGGGCTTGATGATATCGGTTTCTTCCACATAGCCCAGAGGATGCTTGTTTTTCCACTCCCGGATCTGCTCATGCCAGGGGCGGTTCTTTTCCACACACTCGTCACCGTTGAACTCCTTGCTCCGGGCAAACCATGAATTGATGGCAAGAAGCGCATGCTTGCAGTCAGCCACGATGGGGATGTCCACCCGGACGTTCTTGCTGATGGAGGAAGGATCGATATCGATGTGGATGATCTCGGCGTGGGGGGCAAAGGCATCCACCCTCCCGGTCACCCGGTCATCAAAACGCGCCCCCACCGCGATCAACAGATCGCAGTTGGCCACGGCCATGTTGGCAAAGTAGGTTCCGTGCATACCGAGCATGCCCATGGACAACGGATCCGTGCCCGGAAAACCGCCCAGACCCATGAGGGTCATGGTGACGGGGATGTTCAGCCTTCTGGCAAGTTCGGTCAATTCCTCATTGGAGTCGGAAAGAATAACGCCGCCTCCCGCGTAGATCACCGGTTTTTTTGCCTTGAGCATCGCCTGGCAGGCCTTCTCGATCTGACCGGGATGCGGCTCATAGGTGGGCTTATAGGTCCGCATGCTGATGGGTTTAAGCTCGGGATAGCTAATCCGGTTGGCCAGAACATCCTTGGGCAGATCAACGAGTACGGGACCGGGACGACCGGTCTTGGCAAGATGGAAAGCCTCCCGGATAATCGGCACCAACTCCTCGACGTTTTTCACAAGATAATTATGCTTGGTGATCGGGCGGGTGATTCCGACAATATCCACCTCCTGGAAGGCATCGTTGCCGATCAGCTTGGTCGGCACCTGCCCTGTGAAAACAACCAGGGGGATGGAGTCCAGATAGGCCGAGGCAATGCCTGTAACCGCATTGGTGGCGCCAGGACCGGAGGTCACCAGGGCAACCCCTACTCCTCCCTTAATCCGCCCGTAGGCATCGGCGGCATGGACCGCGGCCTGCTCATGCCGGGTCAAGACGTGATGGATTTTATCATTTTTCATCAACTCGTCATAAACATCGATGAGTGCCCCGCCGGGATAGCCGAAGATAAGATCGACTCCATGTTCTTCCAGACACTTGAGGAATGCCTGTGCTCCTGTGAGTTTCATGCTGTATTCCTTACCTTTGAATTCAACGCGTCTTCCGATGAAGATCGGATTGTATACCAGAAATATCCCGTGCACGGCAGCGCACTGGCCCAAACCTTACAAAACAGGGAATTTTGAAATATATTCTGAATATATTTCTTGTCAAGCACGTTTCTGGCCTAAGCCGGAAAGAGCGCAACAAAAGAAAAATCGCCCGGCTCGTTTCCAGAAATGGCGCAAGCCCATCATAATTCCCTGCTGGTTAATGGCAGAGCGGAAGACTGGAGCGGAAAAACCCCAAGCCCCCTTCCCCTCTCCAAGAATTCCCGCACCGCGCCAACCCCTTCCGCTCCCAAGTCGAGGGAAAACGGATTCACATAGAGCCCGATATGATCCTTGATAACCTTGTCGTCAAGTTCCTGGGCGTGTTGCCGGATATAATCCATGCCCGCCTCCGGAGTGGCAAAGGCGGAAGAAACGCTGGCCCGGATACATCGATCTATCGCCTGGATTTTTTCCTTGCCCAAGGACCGCTTTGCCGCGATGCCGCCCAGGGGGATGGGGAACCCGGTGGTCTGTTCCCACCAGGCGCCGAGATCCTGAAGCAACAGCAGGCCATGCTCCTGAAAGGTGAAACGGCTCTCATGGATGATCACTCCGGCGTCGACCTCGCCTGCCACAATGGCTGGCATGATCCGGTCGAAACGCATCACCCTGGTCATCAGGGGAACAGGGGAATACATCCGCAGCAGCATGGCCGCCGTGGTGTACCTGCCGGGAATGGCGATGGTCAGACGGGGCAGCTCTTCTGGAACAAAATTTTTCCGCGCGACCAGCAAAGGCCCGCAGCCGCGGCCAAGCGCGCTTCCGGCCATGAGCAGGACATAGCGGTCAAGAACATGACCCAAGGCGTGAAACGAAAGCTTGGTAACATCAAGCCGGCCACCAAGCGCCCATTCATTGAGGGTTTCCACATCGGCAAGCGATGCCTCGCCAAAAGCCAGGGAATCGCCGCACACCTGCCCATGCACCAGGGCATGAAAGATGAATGTATCGTTGGGGCAGGGAGAGAAGCCGAGGGTAAGTTTGTTTTTTTCGACAAGGGGAGACACGGATTTTTACCCTGATTCAGATGGCTGCGAGGTGATCAATGAGCAGGGATACGGCTTGCCCGCATTTGCGCACGGCAGCGGCAAGCTGCCAGTTGGCGGGGTTGCGGTCTTCCACCATGTTGCTGACACAGCGCACCTCCAGGCAGGGAATGGCAAATTCCTCGCAGACCCTGGCCACTGCCCCGCCCTCCATGTTCTCGCAGAGGCCGTTACAGGCAGCGCGCAACATGGCGCCACGCCTGGCCGTGGCACTGACCCCGTTGACCGTGACGAATACGCCTTTTTTACAGCCCAACTCCCGCGCCCCGAGGATTTCAGCGGCCGGGACAAGATACCGCGAGTCCAGCGGAAAAACAGATCTGCTCGCCAGTTGCCCTTCAAACGGCTCAATGCTTTCTGCGTGGCAGACCCCGAAATCGCCCAGAACCTCACGCTCGGCCAGACAGAGATCAAGCAGCCCCGCCCCGGAACCTGCATAGGCCCCGGCCACGCCAAAATTAAGGACAAGGGAGATATCCCCCCTGCCTTCACACAACCTCCGGGTGAGCCGGACCGCTGTTTCAAGCGGCCCCACCCCCGCGATAAAAAGCTCATGGGAATGAACAGCTGTTTTCCCTGCCAGAGGCAAGGCTTCCATCTCTGTGGCGGCAACCAGAAGAATCATGGCCTGTTATCGAAAAAGAAATTGCACGGATCAGCGGCAAAGGAAGGCGCATCGAAAGAGCACCCGGAGAAAAAACTATCCACGATACGGATGTTGCGCCTCCTCAACATGCATCACGTTTTTGATCTGGTTGCCCTTGTCAAGCACCACGATCCTGGGCTTGTATCCGGCCAGCTCTTCCGGTCCATACAGGGCATAGCTGACAATGATAATCAGGTCGCCTGGCAGCCCCTTGCGGGCAGCCGCGCCGTTGAGGCCAATCATTCCGGATCCGGCCTTCCCTTCGATCACATAGGTGTCAAACCGCTCGCCGTTATTGATGTTGTAGATGTTGATCCGCTCATAAGGGTACAGGCCGACGGCATCCATCAGATTCCTGTCCACCGTGAGGCTGCCCTCATAGTTAAGATCAGCCTCGATCACCGTGGCCCGGTGAATCTTTGATTTTAACATGTATTGCAACATTGTCGTTCTCTCAGTCGTCAAAAAGATTATCGTTGTCGATCAACCGTGTCGCCCCGGCCTTTATGGCCATGGCCAGCACCGCGCCTTTTTGCAACACGGCTTGCGGCCGCAGGGTCGCGTGATCAACAATGCTTACATACTCAATGGCCACCCCCTCCTGCTGCAACAACTCCTCCACCTCCCGCAGCAGCACCCCAGCCTCGACAGACCCGGTGCGCACCCGTCTCCGGGCATGGCCAATGGCCCGGAAAAGGCAAAGCGCGGACTGCCGCTCCTGGGCAGAAAGATAGACATTCCGGGAACTCATGGCCAGGCCGTCCGGTTCCCGGACAATGGGATGCCCGATGATCTCCACATCCCAGTTAAGATCCGCCACCATTCTTTCAATGACCGCCAGCTGCTGAAAATCCTTTCTGCCAAAAACAGCACAATGCGGCTTGATGATGTGAAACAGCTTGGCGACAACCGTGGTCACGCCGGCAAAATGTCCCGGACGGCTCTTACCGCAGAGACCTTCCGTCAAGCCCGAAACAATGACCCTGGTGCTGGCCTCCGGAGGATACATGTCATGAGGTTCGGGGGCGAAAAGGACATCAACCCCTTCGTCTTGCGCGAGCTGACAATCCCTTGAAAAATCACGGGGATACCGGCCGAGGTCTTCGTTGGCCCCGAACTGGATGGGATTCACAAACAGGCTCACCACCGTGCGGTCCGCCTTTTCCCTGGCCTTGCGCATCAGACTCAGATGGCCCTCATGGAAAAACCCCATGGTGGGCACCAGCCCGATTCTCTCTCCGGCAACAAGCGCCTTGTTTGCCCAAGCCGTCATCCCGGGGGGCGTACGGATAATCTCCATTGCTCAATCTGTACCGTCTCTGGTTTATCCGGATTATCCCGCAAGGACGAAAAATTACAGCCGGTCCAGCTTGGCCTGCACCTTTTCCTTGAGTGCAGGGGAAACCCCTTCCTCAGTCAGCACCTTGCCATACATCTCTTTTGCCTGGGGCACGTTCTTCTGCTGCTCATAAATTCTACCCATGGCCAGACGGGCCTCCCCGGCAAAGCCCTTGATCCCGGCCAAGTCCTTATAGACGGCAAGCGCCTCTGGCAGTTCGTTTTTATTTTCATAGGCCTGGGCCAGATTCAGCTGCACCAACGGGAACACCGGGCTCGACTTGGAAAGATCGTCCCGCACCCCCAGATATACCTTGATTGCTTCATCGTACTGCTGCGCGTCAAAGGCCAGATGACCCATCTCAACCCTTGCCCACATGGCAGAGCCGGTCCGCCCATACTCATCAACAACCTTTTGCAAGAGCACCTTGCGTTGTTCCACCGCACCCTGCCCAACCGCCTCGGCCAGCAGAGCGGCAGCCCGGTCATCTTGCCTCGCCAGATAATAGCTCAGAGAGGACCAACCCATTATTGCCAACACGCAACATACCAAGCCGATGATTATGTTCCGCTTGTTGCCGCGGATAAATTGGATCGCCTTGGGAGGCAGATTGAACTCTTCAAGCAATCCGTGCTTCTGTAAAGGCTTATTCAGAATCTCTTGTTGAAAATAGGTATTTTGCTCGGACATGCCTCAACCCCTCGCCGTTACACTGCTTACGTTTTTCTCCTGGGACAACGAAATTTGCCGACACTATACCTTTTTCGCCCGGAAAAAGCATCCGCCATTTTTAGGGGCTATTCGCACCTCCCCCTGTGCAAGCCCGAACTGCAACCCACAACCACGGAACAAAAAACTTGTCCCAGCCATGCCGGTCATGCTAGGTAATGCACATGCACTCCATGACCAGCGGCCAGATCCAAACCGTCAGCGAACTTACCCAGTCAATCCGGGGGGTGCTGGAGGTCTCCTTTCCCTTTGTAACCGTGGCGGGCGAGATATCCAACCTGCGCTGCCCTTACTCGGGGCACCTCTATTTCACCCTCAAGGATGCAACCGCCCAGCTCAAGGCGGTGCTCTTCAAGCCCCAGCAACGCTATCTCGCCTGTATCCCGGAAGACGGCTTGGAAGTGGTCTGCCGGGGCCGGATCTCCTTGTATGAAGCCCGGGGCGAATACCAGCTCATAGTGGACGTCCTTGCCTCAAAGGGCGCAGGGGCATTACAGCTTGCCTTCGACCTTCTCAAACGCAAATTGGCAGCCGAAGGCCTCTTTGACGGGGAACGGAAAAGGCCCCTGCCGCTGCTGCCCGGAAAAATCACCCTTATCACCTCGCCAACCGGCGCCGCGGTACATGATTTTCTCACCATGGCCCAGAAGAGATGCGCCGCCGTTCCGGTGGAGATTATCCCGGTTCGGGTACAGGGGGCCGGGGCCATGGAAGACATCATTGAGGCCATCGCCCTTTGCAACGAAAGAGGACAGAGCGATGTGATCGTTCTCTGCCGGGGCGGCGGCTCCCTGGAAGACCTGTGGACTTTCAACGAAGAAAAAGTCGCCCGGGCCATTGCCGGTTCGCGCATCCCCGTTGTCTCGGCTATCGGCCATGAAATTGACTTCACCATTGCCGATCTGGTCGCGGATCTCCGGGCGCCAACCCCAACCGGCGCGGCCGAGGCGGTTGTCCCCAGCCGCGCCCAGCTGGACGCCCAACTCCACAATCTCACCAACCGGCTGACAAAAACAGTCGTGGACAGGCTGGCGGCTTTGCGCCGCACCATTGAGGGCCATCGAAAAATACTGGGCGACCCCACCTCGCTGCTCGATCAGTTCCGCCTGACAACAGACCATGCGCTGGCCGCCCTGCAATTCGCCTTTTCCAGCGTCATACATCAACGTCAGCTCGCCCTTGCCAGGCTCAACCAGATGCTTGCCCGCCACACCCCGCAACAGCGCCTCGAATATCAGCGCCAAGGAATCCACGAACTGCGCAGGCGATTAGTCCAGGCCATGCTTTCCCAGCAGGAACGCAAGCGGGCGGCATTTGGAGAAAAAGCAAGCCTCCTCCATGCCATAAGCCCCTTGGCGGTTCTCGGCCGGGGATACAGCATTGTTCAGCAAAAAAATGGAGATATCGTTCGAAGCAGCGCCGAGGTACAGCAGGGAGAGAACATCAGCATCACCCTTGCCAGGGGAGGGATTGACTGCGAGGTGAAAAAAATATGGCCCGGATGATTCTGCTTGCGCAAGAAACGACAAAAAAACGGCTTACGGAAATGATCCGTAAGCCGTTGCCATTACTGGTCGGGATGAGAGGATTCGAACCTCCGACCCCGTGCTCCCGAAGCACGTGCTCTACCAGGCTGAGCCACATCCCGACATTATAAATTTATCCACAACGCTCTTCGCCGGTTCCTGCCGAAGAATTGTGGAGCATATGTACCCATAGTTTCTTGAAGCGTCAACAAAAAAGAAGGCAGGAGCTCTCTTCTCAGAGGACTCCTGCCTTATCTGTTCAACAGATACTGCGACTGATGAAAATCAGTTTACTTTACTGCTTCAGCAAGCTTGCTGCCGGGCTTAAAGCGAGCAACTTTGCGGGCCTTGATGGTGATGGCCTTTCCGGTCTGAGGATTGCGGCCCTGACGGGCAGCCCTCTTGGTCACGGAAAATGTGCCAAACCCAACCAAAGTTACCTTGTCACCTTTCTTCAAGGCGGCGGTAACGGCGGCCAGCATGCCACCCAGGGTCTTCTCAGCTGCAGCCTTGCTGATACCGCCAGCCTTTGCCATGTTCTCGACTAATTCACTTTTGTTCATTCCTCTCCTTCCTCCTCGTGAATTTAGAGATTCTCTGCCTTCTACAAGCACCGTAATTAAGTTGCCTTAGGGGCGATTTAAACTTATGTGATGTGATTGTCAAACAAAAAAAAGCGTCTGTCAAAGAAAAAATGCGATGAAATAAGAAAAAAATGCGATACCGGTGCAAATTTTTCAACCACCCGGCGGTGGAGGATTACCCTATCGGATCATATCTCCCCTGCAAATCAACAACAACCTTACGCACGCCAAAAGACATGAATTCATCCTTAATATCCGAAAACACAGGTTTTTTTTGCACAACGGATAAGTCTTGTCGCTGAACTGCAATGCTTGCAGTCCCACGGGAAAGGCGAACCCGTACCCCCATGAACCCTTTTTTCTGCAGCAGCGCCTCGCACCGGGATATCAGGAATATTTTATCTCGGGTGATGGGCTCATTGTGCGCTATTCTGGTGGCCAGACATGAGGAGGCATGGACATCCCAGGTTGACAGAGCAAACTCCCTGCTCAGTAAACGGATCTCCTTTTTAGCAAAACAGACATCGGCCAGGGGGGTCTGCACCTTCAGTTCGGCAACCGCCATTAACCCTGGCCGTTCCTGCCCGAGATCGTCGCGGTTGGTGCCATCAAACAGCAACGCGCCTTTTGGGAAAGAGTGATCCGTCAAAAATGCTTGATAGATTTTTTTCTTGCAGAGGTAACAACGATCCGGACCATTGGCCACGAATTCCGGCCAAGTAAGCGGCTTGATCTCGATGGGATGAAACCAGCAGCCACGCTCTTTAACAGTGCGTTCAACCCGCCCTGCCTCCATGGGAGGCAGGAGTTCAGACTTGGCGTGAAAGGCGTGAACCGCGGAGGGGCCCAAGGTTGCACAGGCCGCATGCAGAAGAAACGAGCTGTCCACTCCTCCGGAAAAGGCGACTGCTACCTGCTTGTGTTGGGATAATATTTTTTGCAGCTTGCCGTACTTTTTGGATAAGGAGATCTCCATCCTGGCCGCACTTATTCAGAGGGCAAGGTCTGGATGGGTTTTTCAAGCAAAAACTTTCCAGATGTTATCCACTCCTTGAGAGTCTCGGCAATTTCCCGCGCCCTGACCACACTGGAGAGCGGCGCCGTGGGCACCATCTTGCCATTCACCTCGATCTGGCCGCTTTTGAGCTGCGCATAGCTGACCTCGCCGTAGTTGCGCGCCACGCCATGGGAATAGTCATAGGAATAATCAACAATCTGGGTGAATATCTCCGCGTCGGAAACCCCGGTATAGGCGGCCATCTCCTCGTTCAGGATGGGAATCGGTATCCCGATGCCCACGGCCAGGGAACTCCCATAGCCTTGCATGCTCACGCCCTTGAGCCAGCGGGCGGACATCCGCTTCAAATCCCCCTGCACCATCAGGGTGCCGGCCGCTCTTCTGGTGGTGCCGTTCTCCGACCGCAGGGCTTTGGGGTTATGCTGGCTGCCCTGCCAGGTCACATACCCGACTCCACCCCCCAGGAATATCCTCGTGCCCAGGCCGATGGTCTTATAATAGGGGTCGTTCAACAGGGGACTCAACTCACCGGCGCTGCAATAGGTGGCATTCCTCACCTGGGGTTTCAGGGTTCCCATGTAACAATATACGGTACGATCGGAAAGATTGATGGCGCAATTGTAATTCTGGTAGCAGTTGCGAGGATTCACCAGGAGCGCGTATGGCAGATCGGCCAGGGCAACCTCTTTTTCCACGATTTTATTGGGATAACAGTCGGTTCCATACCCCACAGCCTTGAGCCGCACCTTTTTCCCGGCCACCAGATCTTCAAGCACATGCCCGCCGCCGTACAAAAATTCACCGGGAAAGACCTTATTCAGTGGATCATCCTCGGTCGGCTCCGTGGCGCCTAGATAGACATCAACGGCGGCAAGCCCGGCATAGGCGGGGACATTGTTCATCCACACCTTGAGCGCCTTGATGGTGGGATTGGAGTGACCGAAATTGATAAACGCGCCGGAGGAACACATGGGCGAGAAGGTGCCGGTGGTGACCACATCGACCTTCCGGGCCGCTTCAACCGGGCCATGTTTTTTAACAATGCCGACCATCTCTTCGGCGGTGACCACCACGGCCTGCCCCGCCTTGATCTTGGCATTGATTTCTTCGTATGTTTTCTGAACCTTAAACTCGCTCATGGAACCCGCTCCTTCCCGGGAATAATCGGATAATGGCCGGAACTTAATCCACCACCGAAACAACTTTGTGTCCGGCATCTTCGAGGGCGTCGATCGCTTTGTCCAATTCCCCCTTCTCCAGCCTGAAACAATACAATTTCCGCCGGGAGGAATGGCTTTCCGTTGCCACGCTGATTATCTCACACCCGTGCGCCTTAATGATTCTCGTAACATCCTCGACCCCTCCGACCTTGCCGACCAGAACATCCAGCCGCGAGGAGTCCCGCAACAACCCCATCATATTGATGAAGGCGGAAAGCAGATCAATGGCGGTGATGATCCCCACCAGTTTCTTTTTATCAAGGACCGGCAAACCGCCGATCTTGTAGTCGTGAATGAGGCGGGCAGCCTTTTCAATGCTGGCGTTGAGATTGACGGTAATGGGGTTCAGCACCATTACCTCATGCACATGGATATCCTTCTCCTGGGAAGGAAAGGAATACTGCCGCAAATCGCTTTCCGTGATAAAGCCGACCAGCTGTTCATCCTCCACCACCGGCAGATGGCGGATGGAATGTTTTTTCATCAACGCCCCGGCCTCTTGCAACAATGCGTCCTTGCCGACGATAATCAGATCTTTCTGCATGCAATTTTTTACTTTCATGATCCGGCCCGGGAAACGATTGGCGTTTTTTCTCAAGTTCTGCCTGGCATAATCCGGCCTTACCGCTACAGAAAGGCATGATTATATACTATGATGTTTATACATTATCCACCCGGAGAAGCAAACAGTTAATGCCCTTCCCTTGGGACTTTCCTCGGGCAAACAGCCCCTGGGACACCGAGAGAACTTTTCCCTTTTATTTTTCCCGGGATACGATTAAGAAAGTTTCTGTACCAAAGGGAAATCGCCTGAGTCCACAAAAGCCTTGCCCGGAAGGTGGACATACAGCAACCACATTATTGAAATACAGCTATCAAGCCCAAACAATATTATGATAACAAACACAAAAGACCTCACCCTTGCCGATGTCCGGCAACAGATCGACGCCATAGACAGTCAATTCCTGGAACTTCTTAAAAAACGACTGCTCTGCGCCAAGAAGATCGGCGAGCTCAAGGATCAGAACAACAAAGCCAAATGGGATCCGTTGCGCGAACGGCAGATTTTTGAACGGTTGCTTGCGGAGAACAACGGCGCGTTCCCCGAGGAGCCGCTTTTGAGCATCTTCCACGAGATCATCACCACCTGCCGGCTCTCGCAAAAACATGTGGAAGTGGCCTACCTGGGGCCCGAGGCCACCTTTTCCCATCTGGCCGGGGTGAAATACTTCGGACACGCCGCCAAGTATCTTCCCCTGGAAACCATTGAAGACATCTTTGACGAGGTTGAACGGGGCAGAACCGAGTACGGCATTGTGCCGGTGGAAAACTCCATCGAGGGCGCGGTCACCTCGACCCTGGACTCCTTCATCAAGTACAACGTCAAGATCTGCGGGGAATTGAATCTGGGCATCACCCAAAACCTGGTGAACAAATCAGGCAATATGGACGACATCAGGCTGGTGGTTTCCCATCCGCAACCCATTGCCCAGTGCCGGCAATGGCTGAAGAAGCATCTTCCCAACGTCACGGTCCAGGAGGTCTCCAGCACCAGCGCCGCCGCCAAAATGGCCGCGGAAGACCCAGGCGTGGCAGCCATTGCCAGCTCACTGGCCATCACCACCTACCATCTGCAGACCGTGGTCAAGGGCATCGAGGATTACCGGGGCAACACCACCCGTTTTCTGCTCATCGGCAAGGAATCTCCCGCCAGAAGCGGCAAGGACAAAACCTCGCTTCTGGTCAGCCTCCTTGACCGGCCGGGCGCCCTCAACGACGCTTTGAGCATCCTGGCCCAGCGCTCCATCAACCTGACCCGGATCGAATCCCGCCCGGTCAAGGACGAACCGGGCCGCTACCTGTTTTTCATCGACATGCTTGGCCATCTGGAGGATGAGATTGTCAAGGATGGCTGTGAACGGCTGAAGGAAATCTGTTCGTATTTCGAGTGGCTGGGATCCTATCCCCGGGTGGGAGAGTAACGCACCCTGTTGCGTCTTCCCCCCTCTTTTCTACCCGCCTATCCGTGACATCTGCCCGTGGCAGCTCCCCCCGCTCTCCACCGAAATGGTATGCCCCTTCGGCTTGCTGAGAATAGCCGCGATGATAAGCTCCCTGATCTCCGCGTCGGTTGCCCCGTTGCGCAATCTCTCCCTGAGATCGGTTTCCTGGTCGGACAAGAGGCAGGAGCGCAGCCTGCCTTCCGAGGTGAGCCGCAAACGGTTGCACCGGTCGCAGAAATGATGACTGATGGGGCTGATGAACCCGACCGTGCCGACAGCCCCTGCAAACCGGTATATCCGGGCAGGGCCGTCCATCCGCTTCGCCTCCACCGGCTCAAGCGGCCCCAAAGGCTTGAGGAGTTCCATGATCCCCTGGGAGCTGATGTACTTTTCTTTGTTCCACAGGGCGGAATCACCGATGGGCATAAACTCGATGAAACGAATCTGCAGCGGTTCGGTAAGGGTCATCCGGGCAAAATCGATGAACTCGTCGTCGTTCACCCCAGTGAGAGCGACAATATTCAGCTTGATCGGAGAAAAGCCAAGTTCCCTGGCCTTGCCGATCCCGGCCCAGACCCGGGCAAAGGCGTCCACCCCGGTGATTTGCCGGAAACGTTCCGGACGCAAGGTGTCGAGACTGATATTCAGCTTGCTGATTCCGGCCTTCCGCAACTCTTCGGCATAATCGGCCAGCATAACGCCGTTGGTGGTAAGACGGATGTCCGTAAGCCCAGGGATCCCGGCCAGCGCCTTGATAAAGGTGAGGACATCCCGCCGGACCAAAGGCTCGCCGCCGGTCAACCGGACCTTTTCAATGCCAAGTGAAACGGCAATCCGCACCACCCGGAGAATCTCCTCGTAACGCAACAACTCTTCATTTGCCAGCTTGATCCGCCCTTCCCGCGGCGTACAATACTGGCAGCGGAGATTGCAGTGGTCGGTGAGGGAAATCCGCAGATAGCTGATGGACCGGGCAAACATGTCCGTCAACCGCTCTCCCTGGGATTGACCGGAAAGTGCAGACCCAGGCGGAGAGCCAGGAGTTGCCGGTTGCCTTGCCGCATCTCGTTCGTGCTTGGTTTTCATGCTCGTCATGTGGAATATCTTTAAAAGCAGGCGGCAAGGAAGAAAAAAAATTCCCCCTGGCGCCCCACCCCGGATGTCCGGAGGAAATCGTCTTGGCCGCCTGCATCAATCTTTGATTTTTTCCGGCTTTCCTGCTACATAGTGAGGGACGTAACACTACGACGCCTGAACGCATTCGTCAATCGTCATTTATGCACTCCCTCCTTAAATTTCACCTTGGGAAAAACCGTCCATGCTCATCCTCGGCATTGAAAGCTCCTGCGATGAAACTGCCGCAGCGGTTTTGCGCGACGGCAACATCCTGTTGAGCAATGTCATCAACTCCCAGGTGGCCGTGCATAGCCCTTACGGCGGGGTGGTTCCGGAACTTGCCTCCCGGAAGCATCTGGAAAACATCTATCCGGTGGTGGAGGCGGCCCTGAAGCAAGCAGGCGTCAGCCTGGACGATCTGGACGGCCTGGCCGTCACCCAGGGCCCGGGCCTTGTCGGCTCGCTGCTCATCGGCCTTTCCTTTGCCAAGGCCATTTCGGCGGTGAAGTCCATCCCCTATGTTGGGGTTGACCACATTGTCGGGCATCTGCTCTCGCCTTTTCTGGAAAAGAAGCAGCCGGAATTCCCCTATATCGCCCTGGTTGCCTCGGGGGGACACTCCAGCATCTTCCTGGTCCAGGACCACACCACCATCCAGCCCCTGGGCAGAACCCGTGATGATGCGGCAGGCGAAGCCTTTGACAAGGTGGGCAAGATCCTCGGCCTTGAATACCCGGGAGGCCCTGTCATCAGCCGTCTGGCCGAGCAAGGGAACCCCGCGGCCATCCCCTTCCCCCGCGCCTGGCTTGGAGCGGACAGCCTTGACTTCAGCTTCAGCGGCCTGAAAACCTCGGTGGCCAACTATGTCCACCAGCACCAGCAGAAGAACGAACCGTTCAACATTCCCGATGTCTGCGCTTCCTTTCAGGAAGCCGTGGTAGAGGTGCTGTGCGAAAAAACTCTCAAGGCCGCGCAGATGCACGGGATCTCCACCGTTGCCCTGGCCGGAGGGGTGGCTGCCAATTCGCGCTTGCGCGCTGCCCTGCGAAACCTTGGCGCCCAGCGGAACATCCGGATCTTCATGCCCTCCCTTGAACTCTGCACGGATAATGCCGCGATGATCGCCCTGGCGGGCTATTATCATTTTGCCGGAAAAGCCACGACCTCGTTTGACACCGATGCCTATTCCCGCTCACCGTTTCTGCATCCGGATTCCGTTCTCGCAAAAAGCCCGCCACCTTCGCCCGCGGTCCGCGCCCAGCCATGAAGCCCAACCGCGCCGCAAGATACTATTACCTGAAATTTCTCCGCTTGCAGGGTGACCCGCATTCCCTGGCCCTGGGTGTGGCCATTGGCCTCTTTGTCGGCGTTACTCCGACCATCCCCCTGCACACCGCGCTTATCATTCTCTTCGTCTGGCTCCTGCGGGGAAATTTTTTCGCCGCCCTGATCGCGGCCACGGCCATCAGCAACCCCCTTACCTGGCTGCCGCAGTATTATTTCTGCTGGCGGCTGGGAGACTGGCTGCTGCCAGGGAATCTCTCCTGGGAGCGGATACAGGCTCTGCTGAACCTGCTTGCTTCCGGCACGAACATCAAGGACACCCTTGCCTCCATCTGGCAAATGGGGCTCGATGCGGTTGCGGTCATGCTTGTCGGCGGCGTCCTGCTGGCAATCCCGTTTACCTGCGCCGGATATATTCTCGCCTTCAAGTTTTTCCGCGCTCTCCGCAAAAAGAGACAGGAAAAACACATCCTTAAATGAGATCAAATGAGCAACGACCTGCCCATAAAAAAAATCCTGACCGAGCGCCAACTGGCCCCCAGCAAAAAACTGGGTCAGAATTTCCTGGTCCACCGGCAGACCGCGGAACGCATTGTCGAGCTGTCAGGGGTTACCCCGGACGACGCTGTTTTGGAACTTGGCGTGGGCTTGGGCTCCCTGACCTTGCCCCTGGCCGAGCGGGTCAGGCAGGTCATCGGCCTGGAGCTTGATGCCGGGATCATTGCCTACCACCAGGAATGCCAGGATCTGCCCGACAACGTCACCCTCATCCACCAGGATCTCCTCAAGGCCGACTTTGCCGGACTTGCGGCCCAGACCAATGGCCCCTTGAAGATCCTGGCCAATCTCCCTTACTCCATATCCAACCTGCTTCTTTTTAAGCTCATCGAGAGCCACGAATCCCTGGACCGGGCCGTGCTCATGCTGCAGAAAGAGGTGGGCCAGCGCCTTACCGCCCCGGTGGGGTCCAAGGAATACGGGGTACTCTCCGTCCTGCTCGCCGGCTGCGCCTCGGTGGAAACCATCATGCAGGTCGGCCCCGGCCAGTTCCACCCCCGGCCCAAGGTGGATTCCGTGGTGGTGCGGATCACCTTCCACCCGGTGCCAGCGCGGGTGGCGCAACTCCCTCCCCATGACCCGAAATTGCTCCGGCGCATCGTCAATGCCGCCTTTGGCCAACGCCGCAAAACCCTGCGCAACTCCTTGAGCGCAGGCATGATCAACGGGCTGTCCAGGGAGCGGATTTCCGACCTGCTCAGCCAATCAGGGATCAATCCGGAAACCCGGGCGGAACGGCTGACCATCGAGGACTTTGTCCGTCTGACCAACGCCGTGGCCAACTGCCCTCCAGACTGATCCGCCATGCGAGACTTTGTTTTTCACAATCCGACCCAGATCATCTTCGGCCAGGGCGCCCTCGGACAAACAGGCGAGCAAGCCGCCTCTCTTGCCCCCAAGGCCTTGCTGGTCTCCGGCAGAGAGAGCCTGAAAAGGCTCGGGGTTTACGAGACCACCCTTCACTCCCTGCGCCAAGCCGGAATCGAAGTTGTCGAGCATCCAGGCGTACAGCCGAACCCAATCTTGAGCCACGTCCAACACGGCGTTGCCCTTGCACAAAAAAACAGGGTCGGGGTTGTTGTCGCCGTTGGGGGCGGCAGCGTCATCGACAGCGCCAAGGCCATTGCCGCCGGAGCCATGGCCGGCCACGACGTGTGGGGTTTTTTCAAGGGAAAAAAAAGCATCAAGGAAGCCCTGCCGGTTATCGCCGTGCCCACCGTCGCCGGTTCAGGCTCGGAAACGAACAACGGCATGGTGCTCACCAACCAGGCAACCGGACAGAAGATCGGCATCGGCAACCGGCATCTCTTTCCCAGAGTCGCCATCCTGGACCCCACCCTCACCTTCAGCGTTGCGCCGTCCACAACCGCCTTCGGGGCAGTGGACGCCTTCAGCCATCTGCTTGAATTCTACCTGAACCGGGAAGAATCCTTTTCCCCGTTGCAGGATCATTACAGCGCCGGACTCATGAAAACGGTGATGACCGCCTGCGAGGCAGCCCTGGCCAACCCCTTGGCTTACCAGAGCCGCGCCGAACTCCTTTGGGCAAGCAGCCTGGCCCTGAACGGCATCAGCGCAGCGGGCCTGGGCCGGGTCGGATTCCCCTTCCACCTGATCGAGCACTCCCTCAGCGGTCTGCACAACATCCCCCATGGCGCGGGCCTTGCAGCCATCCTGCCGGGGGCCATGGCTTTCACGGCAAGGAAGACCCCGGCCAGATACGCTCTTTTTGCCGCGCAGGTTTTCGGGGTGCACAACACGGACCAGCATCTTCTTGCCCTGGAGGGGATCCGGCTTCTCAGCCACTGGCTAAAGAAAATAGCCGCCCCCACCTCGCTCGGCGATCTGGGGCTGTCGCAAAAGGATATCCCCGCCCTTGCCGAAAATACCAGGGCGCAGGCAAGGCTGTGGCGGCTCAGCGAGTATCCGCCGGAGGTTGTTGGGGCAATTCTGCGGGAATGTCTCTGATGATGAAATGCCCGGCAGGCCCTGTGTATTCGACCAGTTCCGCCGTCAAGGAGCCGATGACGATCTTCGCCTTGATCCTGGTGGGAATCCTCCAGGCATCATCGGTAAGCCAGACCAAGGGATCCCCGATCTTTTCATAGAGCCCCTTGAACTTCAGATGCGGCTGAACCTTGATGATTTTTTTCTTGCCCAGCACGCTTTCCTGTTCTTCCTTTCCTTCCACGCCAACAACCACCTCATGCCGCTTTTTATCGGCAAAGGTAGGGACGATCATCGGGGCATCCCCGGTAAACGGCAAGGCCCGCATGAAGAAAAACGAGGAAAACTCATTATGCATGGGGCCATCGAGCTGATACACATCGGCCGGCTCGTCATTTTTACGATAGGAGACCCGAAACCTCTCCTGGTCATACAGGGTAAGCTTGCTGTTTATGCGACGCCCCTCCTTTTGCTGCATTTCATGACGGCTCGGCAAGCGCATCCGCCCTTGCACGATGGTGCGGAACTTGTCCTCCACCGGATAAAATACCGCCAGCAGCCCGGCGCTCCTGGCGGTAACTTCAATGGCAAAGGCTTCATGGCTGTCGCCAATTTTATTGACCTGCATGACGAGTTCCCCCGCCTTTATCCCAAGCCAGCTGACCGTATAACGCAAGGTTTCCCCTCCGGCATAGGCGGTTTGCAACAACGCCTCATCAGGCCCGGTACCAGGATTAGCCCCGGCTCCGCGAGGGGGAGAAGCACGCACGACGAGAAAACCGTCGGCATCGATAACTGCTTCGCCCCAGGCAAGGGAAGAAAAAAGCAAGAAGCTCAGGATAAAAAAAGGAAGCATGCCTGCTCGGACATTGGAGATATTTCTGGCCACCATTATCTGCACGAAAGCCTCATCCTAAAAAATATTATTACTTGATTAAGATCCTCATTTCCTTTGCGGTTTCCCCCTAACCCTTTTATGATACGCACTTACAATATCATCGTTGCCAAGGGAACCCAACACCGCAGATACGCTTCGGCACAAAAAACAGCGAGAAGACCATGTCCGCCGCCACTATAAGACAGTATGGCCAATTTACCGCCAACATGCACAGGGAATACGAACAGGCAGTGAAAAAAATGCGGGAAGAACTGTCCCAAGGCCGGACATATGATCATGCCTGTGACACCTTGGTGGAGATCAGTCAGGAAATAAGGGCTTTTGTCAGGGAGGATTTTCTCAAAATCATCATTGCGGAAGAGCATTTCGGGGCAGGGATCGAAATCTCCGACATCGCTCTCTTGCTTGAACTTCCCTACGAAAAGGTCGAATACGCCAGGCTGGCCTTGCTCAACGACATGATCCGCGAAGCGGAGAATCATCTGGAGCGGCTGAACAAAAAAATCAACTGACCCCCCTATCCCTTTGCAATGCAGGGCATACCACAACAACGCGTGTCGCAATTCTCCGGATTACAGGCAAAAAAAATGGGTGGACTTCAACGATGAAGTCCACCCGTGGCCAAGTAAAGCCCTCGGCACTGATTACCAGCGGCAAGAGCGCCGTTGGGGGCCGGAGCCCATGCCCATGCCAGGACCGCCGCCACAAAGACCAGGACCGAATCCGGCCTTGGCCAAACCTGCCTCCTGAGCCTTCTTGTGCATCTGGCCACGGAGGTCAAACAACTCTTCGGAGAGTTTTGCCGCTTTTTTCTCATCCGGCTTTTCCCCGCTCATGACCGCGTCCAGTTCGGTTTTCTTGGAAAACATCTTTTTGCGCAGCTCCGTGTTCTCGTTAAAAAATTTCTCCCTGGCCTTGATGGTCTCTTCGCTGACCTGCCCCTGGCCTTGCCCCATGCCCATCATGGCACAACCAGGCCCCATGCCCGGTCCGCCGCCCCAGGGTTGCGCCTCGGCGAGCTGATACCCGGCCAGACCAAGCGTGGCTATCGCGGCGACTGCAAGTAATGTCTTTTTCATTGTGTGCCTCCTGAACATATGGTGTTGAATGGAATGGATTGTAACGGTTTCTCTCTGTAATCTTGCTGTTACAACAACCATGCCAACAGCCGGAGACAACGCACAACATCTTGAAACAAAAGAACTTTCCGTAAAATGAAAAAAATCTTCCCACGCGGAATAACGGCAAAGAATGCGGACTGGATATTTTTTATCCATGCCCCGGACGGCTTATTGGTTATTTTTTACCCAATCCGGAATTCTTGAGAAACTGAAGATATGATCTTCTCCCGTGAGAATAGCATTTCCCTGGCAGAAAGAGGCGCGGAACAACAATTGCTTGTGCGTCGTAATCGTGGTTTTATAAAAACGGGCATACTCTCCGTGCATAAGAAGATTTCCCCCAGGACAAGGCATCATGAAAAAAGAAACAAAGATCGTCACCTCTCCCTTTGCCTATGCCTCCCCCTGGATTCTGGCCACCGCCATAGGGATGCTCGTTGCCATTGTTTTTTTCTTTGCGGCCAATAACCTGCAGCGGGAAAAGCGGATCTTGACCGAAAGCCTCTTCAACAAGGGGCAGGCCATAGTCCGTTTTATCGGCGCTGGCACCAGGGCCTCGATGATGATGGGCTCCGCCAATCCCCAGCAGTTCCAGCACCTGATCGAACAGGCCGCCGGTGAATCCAGCATCCTTTACATCGCGGTTGCCGACAGCACGGGAAAAATCATGGCGCACAGCACTCCAGGCCTGGTGGGCGCCAATCTCGATCATCCCCTGCTTATCGACCCGGAACTTACTCCCCTTGGCAAATACCAGATCATCAGCGACCCGAAAACGAAACAAAAGGTCTTTGAGATTGTCGCGCCGTTCAAACCGTTCATGCGCGGTCGCGGGCGTTTTTTCAAGCAACACATGCAGGCCATGCAAGAACCGGGAAGAGCGGCGCCGCCTGCCGGGGAAAATCCGCGCAATGGCCCGCCATGCCAACCTTTCCCGGGCCAGGAGGCCTGGCTGCCCGGAGAAAATCTCTCCATTGTCGTCGGCCTTGACATGTCGGAACAGGACAAGATTATCCAGCAGGACCGGTACCACATGTTGTACATGTCCATTGCCATGCTGCTGGTGGCCATTGGCGGCTGGATCGCCCTGCTCACCGCGCAAAGCTACCGCTCCTCCCAGAAAACCCTCATGAACATGCGGGCCTTTACCGACCTGCTTATTTCCCGGCTGCCCGTGGGCATCATCGCCACCAATGCCGAGGGGCATATCCAGACCTTCAACAGCACCGCGGCAAAATTCACCGAAAAAACCCCGGCACAGACCGTTGGTCACCCGCGGGCCACAGTCTTGCCGGAGATCGAGCAACTCATCCCTTCCGGAGAACATGCGGGCGAGGTGATCGACCGGGAGATCTTCCTGCCCCCGGATTCTCCAACGCCCAACCACCTGCGCGTCACCTCCGTGCCCATCACCGATGCCCAAGGCAACACCATCGGCAGGGTAGTGCTCATGTACGATGTCACGGAGATCAAAAAACTCGAAGCCCAGATCCGGCGGCACGACCGCCTTGTCGCCCTCGGAAAGATGGCCGCAGGCGTTGCCCATGAGGTAAGAAACCCGTTGAGTTCCATCAAGGGGTTCGCCACCCTGCTGGGCTCCCGTTTTAAGGCGGAAAGCGAGGAGGGGGAGGCGGCCAGGCTGTTGATCAACGAAGTGGAACGGCTCAACCGCAGCATCACCGAGCTGCTGACCTACGCCCGCCCCCTCCCCCTGGCCATCGCCGAGGTTGAAATCGAACCGTTTATCGAGGCATCTCTTAAGCTGATCCAGAGCGACGCCAGGGAACTTGGCGTCGCCGTCCACCACGAGGTTGCCCTGACGCGCAAACAGGTGCGGCTGGATAAGGACCGGCTCAATCAGGTCTTGCTGAATCTCTATCTCAACAGCCTGCAAGCCATGGAACACGGAGGGGAACTAGAGGTGTCGGCGCATGAGGGGAACCTGCCCGGCACCGTGGAAATAAAGGTGCGGGACACTGGCAGCGGAATCGCGGCGGATATTCTGGAGCGGGTCATGGATCCGTATTTCACCACCAAGCCGGAAGGCACCGGCCTGGGGCTGGCCATGGTCTACAAGATCATCGACGAGCACGGGGGCACGATAAAAATCGCCAGCAAGGAAGGGCAAGGCACCACGGTGACCATAGTCCTCCCGGGCTGAATTACTCCTTTTCGCGCCGGATCCGAGCCCCGGCCCGGGTAAGTTTGCCAACCAGATCGTCGTACCCCCGGTCCAGATGATAGACCCGGGAGATATGGGTTTCCCCCTCGGCGGCAAGAGCCGCTATCACCAGGGAGGCGCTGGCCCGCAGATCCGTGGCCATCACCGGCGCGCCGCTCAACCGGCCGGTGCCGGTAACGATGGCGCTGTGCCCGTCCACCTTGATATCCGCCCCCATGCGGTGCAGCTCGGCCACATGCATGAAGCGGTTCTCGAAGATGGTTTCGGCAATCACGCTCAGGCCATTGCTCAAGGTCATCAACGCCATGATCTGGGCCTGCAGGTCCGTGGGGAAGCCGGGATAGGGCATGGTCTTGACATCCACGCTCTGCAGCTCTCCCTTGCGGGCAACATGGATGCGGTCCTTGCCCTCCTCGATGGAGAGTCCGGCGGCCCGCAATTTTTCCAGCAAGGCTGGCAGATGCTGCGGGTTGCAATGCGTTACCGTAGCTTCGCCGCCAACGGCGCCAACAGCAATGAGATAGGTTCCTGCCTCGATCCGGTCCGGGATGACCTCCATCTCGGCCCCGTGCAGCTTCTTTACCCCCTCAACCACCAGGGTGTCGGAATCCTTGCCCTTGATCCGCGCTCCCATGGCAATGAGCAGATCGACAAGATTGCCGATTTCCGGTTCACGGGCCGCGTTCTTGATTACGGTGACACCCTCGGCCAGGGTCGCGGCCATGAGGATATTTTCCGTCCCGGTGACGGAAGGGATGTCAAAACAGACCGTGGCTCCCTGCAACCTCCCTTCAACCTTGGCATCAACATAGCCCTGGGTCAATTCGTATGTGGAGCCGAGTTTTTCCAGCCCCTGGAGATGGAAATTGATGGGCCGGGCGCCGATGGCGCAACCGCCGGGCAGGGAAACCCTGGCCATGCCGTGCCGGGCCAGAAGCGGCCCCAGAACCAACACCGAGGCCCGCATGGTTTTGACCATCTCGTAGGATGCCTCACAATTGGTGATCGTTGAGGCATCAAGCACCAGCACCGTGCCGTCTTTCCGCCACTTGACCCCGAAAGACTCAAGCAAGGTAAGGAAGGTGCGGGTATCGCGGAGATCCGGCATATTGCGCAAGGTTATCGGCTCAGCGCTCAACAGACAGGCGGCCATCAGCGGCAGGGCCGCGTTTTTAGCGCCGCTCACCGCGATCTCGCCATGCAGGGGATATCCGCCTTCAATAACTATCTTATCCATGAGGTTCTCACTTATAAAAAAATCGCAGGGAAAAATACGGCATTACGGTTCAGCAGCGGCGGGCCTGAAAGATACGCGGCAACCCGGCCAGATCAAAATGGACCTGCAACCTATCATATTCCGGAAAGGAAGAAAAGATTTTCAGCACCGCCTCCCGTTGATCCGCACCGATCTCCATGAAAAACAACCCGCCGGGCAGCAATACCTCGTGAACCTGCGATGCCAAGGCGCGGATGTCGGAAAGGCCGTCAACGCCACTGCTCAGGGCGCCATGGGGCTCAAAATCCCGTACCTCCGGCTGCAGGGTCGCCATTGCCGTTGTCGCAATGTAGGGAGGATTGGAGACAACCAGGGCGAACCTTCTCTCCTGCCGTATGGGATTCAGCCAATTGCCGTTTATTAAAAAAACCCTCGGCTGCACCCGATGGCGCCGGATGTTTTCCCTGGCAACCCCAAGGGCTCCCAGGGAGAGGTCCACCCCAAACACCAGCCGGTCGGGAAGTTCGCGGGCCAGAACAACGGTGATCGCGCCGCTGCCGACCCCGAGATCCAGCACCGGTCCGGGCACCAGACCATCCTGACGCACCGTGGCAAAAATTTTCTCAAGAAGTTCCTCGGTTTCGGGCCGGGGGATGAGAACCTTGGGGGAAACCGCGAAGGGCAACGACCAGAATTCCTGCTCGCCGATGATGTAGGCCAAGGGTTCCCTGGTGAGACGCCGGGAAAGGAGGGTATTGAAAAGGGAAAGGTGGCGCGGAGGGATTTCCTGCTCCAGGGCAAGGAAAAACTGGCTTCGGGAATAGCCCAGAACATGGCCAAGCAAAAGCGCGGCTTCGATTTCCGCCTCGGCAACACCCGCCTCGGCAAGGCGTTGAACGCTCTCTCGATATACCTGCTTGAGAATCATGGGCGGCTCTTCAGGCCAGGGAAAAAGCGGAAGACCGCATCCACGGCCACAGGTTATTGCATGAGTTGCAAGGCTTCGGTCTGAAAATGGACGATGAGGGGTTCGATGATATCGTCGAGCTTTCCCATGAGGATTTCATCGAGCTGATACAGGGTGAGATTGATCCTATGATCGCTGACCCTGCCCTGCGGGAAATTATAGGTTCGGATCCGCTCGCTCCGGTCGCCGCTGCCCACCTGGCTCTTGCGGTCCGCGGACATCTTCTCGTCCTGTTCGCGCTGCATCTTGTCAAGGAGCCGGGCTCGCAGAACCTGCAAGGCCTTGGCCTTGTTCTTGTGCTGGGATTTTTCATCCTGACAGGTCACCACCAGTCCAGTGGGCAGATGGGTGACCCGCACCGCCGAGTCGGTGGTGTTAACGCTCTGTCCGCCCGAGCCGGTGGAGCGATAGACATCGAACCGCAGATCATTGGGGCTGATATCAAGCTCAACCTCCTCCGCCTCGGGCATTACCGCAACGGTGACGGCGGAGGTGTGGATGCGCCCCTGGGTTTCCGTCTCCGGGACACGTTGCACGCGATGGGCTCCGGATTCATATTTCAATCTGCTGTAGACGTGCTCGCCGCTGATCAGGGCGATGATTTCCTTGAACCCCCCGATCCCGGTGGGATTGCTGGTCATCACCTCAACCTTCCATCCCTGCTGCTCGGCATACCGGCTGTACATCCGGAACAAATCACTGACAAACAGAGCAGCCTCGTCGCCGCCGGTTCCGGCCCTGATCTCAAGAAGGGTATTCTTGTCGTCATTGGGATCCTTGGGGAGCAGGGCAACCCGCAGCTCCTTGATCAACTCCTCCTGACGAATTTCCAGCTCGGCAAGGTCGGCCCGGACAAGCTCCCGCAGCTCGTTGTCGTCTTCCTCCTGAAGGAGAAGACGATTATCCGCGATCTCCCTGCCTACCTTGGTGTAGTTATTGTACAGCTCATCAAGTTTTGCGAGATGGGCATGCTCTTTGGCAACCCGGCGAAATTCGGCCTGATCACCTGCCAACCGTGGATCTGAAAGCCTGGCCTCAAGGGCAAGCTTGCGTTCTGCAACATTTTCAAGTTGGGCAAACATAGGCATTCCGTCAAAAAAGGAACGCCCCTGAGCCATCGCCCCTAACAGGGATGGTCCAAAGGCGTTATCAACACAAAAAAAACGTGTTTTTTTACTTAGCGGTTTGCTTGCCGTATTTCTTGTTGAACTTGTCGATCCGGCCGGCAGAGTCGATCAGCTTTTGCTTGCCGGTGAAAAACGGATGGCAGGCAGAGCAAATTTCCACTTTGATTTCAGGAAGAATCGAACCAAGTTCGACTGCATTGCCACACGCACAAACGGCGTTGATTTTATGATATTCGGGATGCACACCTTCTTTCATGGACAGAAACCTCCGGTAATTTAGCAGAAATCCATTATACACGGCCCAGCCGGGCACATTTTTATTCCAGACAATCAAAAAACAGTGGAATATATCGTTATATTATCTTTTTTGCAAGCGAGGAATTACAAATAGACAAAAATCAACCACCCTTCATCATGTCAAAAAATTCCGCATTGGAGCGGGTCCCCTTCATCTTGGTCAGGAAAAATTCCATGGCGTCGATGGGATTCATGGAAGAGAGAAGTTTGCGCAAAATCCAGACCTTGTTCAATTCTTCCGCCGTAAGCAGCAGCTCTTCCTTGCGGGTTCCGGATTTGGCCATGTCGATGGCGGGAAAAATTCTCCGGTCCGCGATCTTCCGGTCAAGGACCAGTTCCATGTTGCCGGTTCCCTTAAACTCTTCAAAAATAACCTCGTCCATCCGGCTGCCGGTCTCGATCAAGGCGGAGGCAAGAATGGTCAGACTGCCGCCTTCCTCGATGTTCCGCGCCGCGCCGAAAAAGCGCTTCGGCCGGTGCAGGGCGTTGGAATCAACACCACCGGAAAGAATCTTGCCGCTGGGGGGCACCACCGTATTGTAGGCCCTGGCCAGACGGGTAATGCTGTCCAGCAAAATCACCACATCCTTCTTATGCTCCACCAGACGACGGGCTTTATCGAGCACCATCTCGGCCACCTGGATATGCCGCTGGGGAGGCTCGTCAAAGGTGGAGCTGATCACCTCGGCGTTGACCCCCCTCGCCATGTCGGTGACCTCCTCGGGCCGCTCGTCGATGAGCAGAACGATGAGGATGATTTCCTTATGGTTTTTGGTGATGCTGTTGGCGATATCCTTGATCAACACGGTCTTGCCGGTTCTGGGCGGAGCAACGATCAAGCCCCGCTGCCCCTTGCCGATGGGAGACATGATATCCATGATCCGCATGGAATAGTTATCCGGCTCACGCTCAAGATTTATGCGCTGCTGGGGGTGCAACGGAGTGAGGTTGGAAAACAGGGTCTTGTCCCGGGCCTTTTCCGGCGGGTCAAAATTGACGCTGTCAACCTTGAGCAGGGCGAAGTAACGCTCGCCTTCCTTGGGAGTGCGAACAGGGCCTTCAATGGTATCCCCGGTGCGAAGATTGAGACGCCGAATCTGGGAAGGCGAGACATAAATGTCGTCTGGACCGGGCAGATAATTGTAATAAGGAGCCCGGAGAAAACCAAAGCCATCGGGCAGCACCTCAAGCACGCCGCTGCCCCAGTTCTCGCCATTTTTCTCAGCCTGCCCGCCAGCCGCCTGCAGAATGGCAAAAATCAGCTCCTGCTTGCGCATGGCGCTGTATTCCTCAATACGGTAATCCTTGGCGAGCTTGGTCAGCTCGGTGATTTTCATCAATTTAAGTTCAGATAAGTTCATGCAATCCCTTTCTCCATCTCCCGTATACTGCTAGCAATGTGTATTGTTTGTGTGCGAACCGCGGCTGCCCCCGGCAATATAGAAAAATCAGACCCAACGTGACCAAAAGACGCGAAAAACACGATCTCCGTGCCCATCACCATCACAACAGAAAAAAATCTGAAATGAATAACTTGAAATGTTTCGGCGGAATCACGAAGATATCAGGACAGACCATCGCGATCTAACTCGACGTGAATACCTGATAATTTTCGAAGATGCGAAAATTTTACAGAGAACGAAAAGTGAAATTTGAACAGGTTTTTCGAGAATTGGGGGTTAGAGGCTGATATATATTCTCGGAGTATCTTGACCTTACCAGCTTTTAAGTTAAGGAAGGATACTTGCTTGATTTTTTCGTATGCGATGCGGAATAGTATTGAGTAATCCGCCCAGTGTCAACATTTTTTTAATAAATTCAGGAAGGTCACAAAAAAACTAATAATTATTTTTTTGTTCACTTTCTCTTGCCATCATCTGATACTATTTGTATAGTGTCAAGTTTTCTGCCCCGGTTACAAGAATATCAGTATTCACCTGCAACAGCAAGAAAACTTTGAAACCAGGAGAGGTTAGCCCGTGCCTGCCGATATAAAAGCCAGATTACTCGAAGCCGGAAAGGATGAAGGATGCGTAACCCTCAGCTTCCTGAACGACCTGATTCCGGAGGGCAAGGACGCCGATGCCATCGACGGCATTTTCGACTTTCTCAACGAGAACAATATAGAAATAGTCAGCCAGGAGAAATCCGGCAAGAAAAAAACCCTCGACGGCAAAAGCTGGGAAGGTGGCGGGGATGGCCAGCTTGAAGAGGTCCCCCTTGACGATGACGACGACAAGCTCATGGACGCAGCCGCCCTTGTTTCCAAGGAGGACAGTCCGGAGCCGGAAGAAACGACCACCACCTATCTCCGGGAAATGGGCAAATTCGAGCTGCTCACTCCCCAGGAAGAAGAAAAATACAGCAAGACCATCCGCGAGGGATTTGACGGAATAATCCGGGCGGTTCGCCTGAACCAGCATGGAACCGAGGAACTGCGCCAGCTGGTTGAACGCATTGACCTGTGGGAAAAACGCGATCCGACCCTGAAGCCTAAAAAACAGCATCTCAACTTCATGATGCGTGCGATCGCCAAGGCCTGCCAGGCGCATCCCGGCAACAAAAAGCTCCAGGAAATGCACTGCAAGCTGGAGATGTTCCACCGCTCCATCGAGGTCGCCAAGGATGCGATGATCAAGGCCAATCTCCGCCTGGTGGTCAGCATCGCCAAACGGTACATGCACCAGGGCCTCACCCTGGCCGACCTTATCCAGGAAGGCAACCTCGGCCTGATGCGGGCGGTTTTCCGTTTCGACTACACCAAGGGCAACAAATTCAGCACCTATGCCAGCTGGTGGATCAGACAGGCGATTACCCGCGCCATCCTGGACAAGACCAGAACCATCCGGCTGCCAGTGCATTTCCTTGAACTCAGGAGTCAGTTCTTCAAGGCATTCTACTCGCTCCTCAAGGAACTGGGCCGCGAACCGACCCCCATTGAAATTTCCGAAAAAACCGGGTTGCCGATGGACAAGATCCTCGCCATCCTGGAGGCCTCCAGGGAACCCATCTCCCTGGAAACCCCGGTGGGCGATGACGACTCCACCCTGGGGGACTTCCTGGAAAACCAGGAATCGGTTTCCCCTTACGAGGCGGTGCAGAACCAGCAGCTCTCCGACCGGGTCACCAGTATCCTCAACACCCTGAGCACCCGCGAAGAAAAAATCATCCGGTTGCGCTTCGGCATTGGCGAGGACGCGGAATACACCCTCGAAGAGATCGGCAAGCGGTTCAACGTCTCACGGGAGCGGATCCGGCAGATCGAGAAAAAAGCGCTCAATCGCTTACGGCATTCGAGCAGACGGGAAAAGCTCAAGCATTTTCTGGACTAAAAACTCCGGCCCGGTCTTCACGTTACGGCCGCATATCCTTGACCCCTCGAATAATCAGGTCAGCCGACGCTTACTGAACCTTTTCCAGCGGGAAGTCGTAGACAAAGCACATGCTGCCCGAGACAGACCGCAACCCTCTCCTTCCGGCGCTCCTGGCCTTTGCCGCCGGGGCAATGACCGCGGGAGCCGATTGGCTGCCTGCGGCCGTCTCCCTTTGGCCGGCCGCAGGCTTGTTTGCGGTCATGGCCACCTTCACCCTGCTCCGGTGGCCGCGGGCACGGGTCTGGCTCCTGGCCCTGCTGCTTCCTTTGTTCTTTTTCTGCGGTCTGCTGTACACAACTTCCTTCCTCTCTCCAAGACTACCGGCGGATCATCTCGCCCACCTCATCCCGGAAAAACAGGAGGTTAGCCTGACCGGCAAATTGATCCGGAAACCTGTTTTCAAGCATGGCAAAACCCATCTCATTCTTGAAACGGACAGCATCCTGCTCCCTTCAGCCCAAGCCCCCCTTGCAACAACCGGCCGCGTCACGCTCACCGTCAACGCCCCCCAGCTCAAAGGGCTTGTTCCCGGCAAGGACTATCTGGTCCGCGCCCGGCTTTCCCTGCCGGAGATGCTGGCAACCCCAGGCGTCTTTGACTATGCCGGGTATCTTGCCGCGGAGGAGATCATGGTCAAGGGGTGGGTTGCCACCCCCATCTTCATCCAGCCCATCTCCTCTCGTGCCGATAGCCGCCTGTCCCTGCCGGACCCCTATTTTCTTGAGAGATTCCGCCAGCAGTTCGAGGCCTTTCTCCATGCCCGCCTTGCCCCAAGCGACGCCGCGCTGTATCAGGCTCTCCTCATCGGCGACAGCAGCTCCCTCTCGCCGGAAGTCTCGGAGATGTACCGGGCAACCGGCATCATGCACATCCTTGCCATCTCCGGGAGCCATCTCGTGGTCGTGGCTTTCCTGACCACGGTTTTATTCCGCTTTCTGGCCGGCCGCATCCCCTGGCTGCTGCTCCGCCTGCCCGCCAACAAGATTGCCCTGGGTCTCTCGTTTCCCGTGCTCTTTCTCTACACCGGCTTTGCCGGATTTCAGCCTCCGGTGGCGCGGGCCCTGATCATGACCGGGGTCTTCATGACCGCCATTCTTCTGGATCGCCAGTGGTCAAGCCTGAACAATCTCGCCATTGCCGCTTTCTGCATCCTCCTGCCGAACCCGCTCAGCATCCATACCGCCTCTTTCCAACTCTCCTTTGCCGCCACCGCGGCCATAATCCTCGCCATGCCACACCTCGCGGCCTGGCGCCCCAAAAAGGACAACCATTCTCCCTGGCAAACCCTGCGCTACCTTCTCATCTCGGGGCTTTTCATCTCAATCGCCGCCTTTCTTGCCACCGCCCCCCTTGCCCTGTACCACTTCAACAGAATCTCTCTGGCAGGCCCCATCACCACCCTGCTGGTCACGCCTTTTCTTTGCTTCTGGACCCTGCCCCTGGGGTTGCTGGCAATTCTCAGCCAGCCGCTTGCTCCTGAATTCGCGGTTTTTCTTTTAAAAACAGGCGCATTTGGCATCAAGATTTCCCATGCCCTGACCGCCGTGCTGGCCGGACTGCCGTTTTCCTCTCTCTGGCTTCCCACCCCGCCCATTCCCCTGCTGCTCCTTGCCTATGGGATACTTCTTCTCATCTTCCACCACAGGCGGACGCTTTCCAACCTGGCCCTGCTTGCCCTGTTTTCCCTGCTGCTTTCCGGCTACACACCGCTGCCGAAATGGCATGGCAACTCAACACGGATCTCTTTTTTAGCCGTCGGGAACGGCAGCGCCACGGTCGTCGAACAACCCGGCGGCCGCGTCACCCTCATCGACGGCGGCGGTCCGCCCACCGGACTCTTCAACGTGGGAGAACGGGTGATTGCGCCATTTTTATGGCATAAGCAGATCAGGCGAGTGGAACAGATCATCCTCACCCACGCCCATGCCGATCATTTTAACGGCCTGCCCTGGATCATTAAAAGGTTTCAACCAAAGGTACTCTGGCTCAGTGAAAGCAGCGGCCAGGAGCCGGGCTTTGCCGCTTTTCTTCGTGAAGCGGAACAGACCGGTTGCCAGGTGCGGATTGCCAGGGCAGGGGAAGTGCTTGTCAGCGGGGAGAATGGCTTTACCATCACCTGTCTGGCCAATCTGGCCTTGGCCGGAAATACAGGGCAGCTTGCGAGCGGAAAAGAAATCCCGGAGAACCCGAACAATCGGGGATTGGTCCTGCGCCTGGACAATGGCGACGACACCTTTCTCTTTCCCGGGGATATTGAAAAGGACTACGAAGAACACATCCTGGAGAAGAAGGAACTGCTCAAAGCCGACGTTCTCCTGCTGCCCCACCATGGCCTGAGGTCATCGGGCAGCCCACGCTTCATGGAGGCGGTGGGAGCACGCTACTCAGTGGTGTCGACAGGCAAGAAGGAGCCGTTTCCCCCGGTACAGTACCAGGATTCAGGGGGTCACATCTTTTCCACGGCCCGGCATGGCTCGATATTGTTTCTGTCGGACGGAAAAAACATCACCGTCCGCCCCTACCGGGCCGCCCATGGTTTGCGGGAGACCCGGTGAACCCAGATGCGCTGGATCTTCGACACGCGACAAGAACACGGGCGCTTGCCAGCCGTCACGCGTCGGTAAAATCCGTGGGAGGCTTTTTGAGGAACTGGACAAACTTGCTCTTGTCAATGCAGTTTACGTAGGCATCATCCCCGGAAATCCAGCCTTTCTTGATCAGATCCATGATCGCGTCATCCAGGGTCTGCATGCCGAATTTCTTCCCGGTTTGCATGGCGGAGGGGATCTGGTAGGTCTTGCCTTCACGGATCAGGTTCCGCACCGCCGGGGTGCAGATCAGGATCTCCAGCGCGGCACAGCGCCCCTTGATATCCACCCGTTTGAAAAGAGTTTGAGAGACCACGGCCTTCAGGGCATCCGCCAGGGTGGAACGAACCTGGGCCTGCTGGCTGGACGGGAATATCTCGATGATCCTGTCCACGGTCTTGTTGGCATTCAGGGTGTGCAGGGTGCCGAAAACCAGATGGCCGGTCATGGCCGCTTCCATGGCCAGGGCAATGGTTTCCAGATCGCGCATTTCGCCGACCATGATGATGTCCGGGTCTTCACGGAGAGCGCCGCGCAGGGCCGCGGAAAAAGATTGGGTGTGCAGCCCCACCTCCCGGTGGTTGACGATGCAGTTCTGGCTCTTGTGCACGAACTCGATGGGGTCTTCGATGGTCAGGATATGATCCTTCCGCAGCTTGTTGGCCTGATCGACAATGGCGGCCAGGGTGGTCGACTTACCGCTGCCCGTGGGGCCGGTGACCAGCACCATTCCCTTGGGCAGGGTGGCAAGCTGCGAAACGACCTGGGGCAAGCCCAACTGGTCGCAACCCAGGATATTGCTGGGAATCTCGCGAAACACCGCGCCGATCCCGTATTTCTGCATGAAGAGGTTACCGCGGTAGCGGGCCAGCCCGGGAATTTCGTAGCCGAAATCCACATCGCCGGTCTCCTCGAAAACCTTCACCTTTTCTTCGGAAACAATCTCATAGAGCATGGCCTTGAGTTCGTCGTTGCCCATCACCTTGTACTTGACCCGCTCCATCTCGCCCCGGATACGAAGGATCGGCTGCTGGCCGGAAACCATATGCAGATCCGAGGCGCCCTGTTCGTTCATCAGTTTAAAAAAAGCATCGATCTGAGCCATGAAAAAACTCCTGTAATCGGCAGGTTGAAGATCTCGGGGAGATAGGCCCGCAATGATGCGGCTCATCCATACAGCATTAATCCACCAGTAATGCTAGTATATAGACTCAAACAAAATTACTCCACGCAAAAAATCAAGAACACGGGCAAAAAGCACCCCGGAAAAATGACGCCGTACATTGACCTGCATACCCACTCAACCTGCTCGGACGGGCTGCTCTCCCCGGCCGGGCTGCTGGCCCTTGCCGCCCGCCGTGGGCTTGCGGCCATCGCCCTTACCGATCACGACACCGTCGCGGGGCTTCCCGAAGCCCTTGCCCACGGCGCGCTCACCGGGGTCGAGGTCATCACGGGAATAGAGATCAGCAGCACCCTCGACGGGGTTTCCCTCCATATTCTCGGCTACGGCCTCGACCACGGGCATCCGGACTTTCTCGCCTTTCTTGAACGGCTGCAACAGGCCAGACATGATCGCAACCAGGGAATACTGGAACGCCTCCAAACCCTCGGCATCTCCATAACCGGCGAGGAGCTGACCCGGATTGCCGGAGACCAGATAGGCCGGCCCCACTTCGCCCGGCTACTTACCCAGAAAGGAAGGGCAAAAAACACCCAGGACGCCTTCAGCCGCTACCTCAAACGAGGCTGCCCGGCCTTTGTCGAACACGCCAAACCCCAGGCGGACGAAGTAATCAGCCAAATCACCGGAGCCAACGGCCTGGCGGTATTCGCCCATCCGGTTTACTCCGATCCGACCCTTGCAAGGATTCCCGCTCTTGTCGCCCAGCTCAAGAGTTACGGGTTGGCCGGGCTTGAGGCCATCTATCCCACTCACTCCAAAAAAGCCTGCCGTTTCCTGCACGCCCTTGCCACGCAACACGGCTTGCTCCTCAGCGGCGGCACGGATTATCATGGGGACAAACGCTCCATCACCCCCCTGGGCGGCAACGCCAAAACCATCCGCGTTCCTCTCCAGATCCTGGGGGAGATCAAGCAACGGCTGGCGGCCAATGCCGCATGTCCGGACATCCGCACACCCTCTTGCGACAATGGGCCGACAAGGAATCGGGGATAAAAACCACCCGGAGTCCCTGCCGGAATTTATTTTTCACGACCGGCTTCTCTTTTTTTCGCGGAAAATCCCGGCTTGCCTGGGCAACGCCTGCGAAACGTTGAAAAAACATGCCCGAATTATGCAAAAAGCAGGATTGACTTCCTGACCAGCCGACTGTACTACAGATACGTTCCCTGGCTCTGACCAGAGAACAGGTGAAAAATCGCATCCTGCAAAAACATTGACCTCGGATAACGGACAACTACGGGAAATCCCATGACGGGCGACGAATACATCCTCTCGATTCTCAAAAAATACGAAGTCCCACGCGGCCCGGAATCTCCGGCGGAACAGGCAGCAAACCGCATTGCCCCCAAGATACAGCGCTGGGCCGGAGGATGGCTCGCCTCCCTGTCGCATTCCGGTTCCTATGCAAAGCAGACCGGTGTGCACGGCATAACGGACATGGATCTCTTTATCTCCTTAAAACCGGAGATGCCGGGAACCTTGAAAAAAATCTACGACGAGCTGTTCACCCTGGCTGCCTTGCATGGCTGGAATCCCCGCCGCCAGAATGTTTCCATCGGCGTTTCCATCCACGGCATGAACCTTGATTTGATTCCCGGGCGGGGGCAAGCAGGCTATGAAAACACCCATGACCTCTACTGGCTCAAATCCGACTCCACAAAACAAACCGACGTGAATCTCCATGTGGATACCGTCGTAAAATCACATCGCCTCCGTGAAATCCAGGCCATCAAAATTTGGCGGCACATACACCGGCTTGACTGGCCGTCGCTGTATCTTGATTTTTTTGTCATCAACGCACTGACAGGAAGAAACACCGGCTCCTTGGCGCATAATGTCCTGCATCTCCTTGATTCGATAGGGGAAGCCTTTGAAACGGCCTGCATAGTCGACCCAGCCAACCCCGACAATGTCCTTTCAGATGACCTCACCACCGAAGAGAAGAAAAACATCGCCGGCCAGGCAAAAAAATCAGCGGCCGAGCAGCATTGGGAAGACATTATCTGGTAAATTTCCCCGCCATTACTGGCAAAATCTCGCCGGCCCCGCCTATCCCCTTCCTCTGGCGCCATTCCTTTTTCCCTTGATCCATTTTCCCAAATGGTCCTATGATATCCATATCGTTTGCCCGTTTTTTCTAACAAACCATTATCTCTTCTTCAGAAATATTTCCAGCAAACGATACGAGGGAAAGGGCCGCTCCAGCCCCCTCCTGTTTTGGTATCTTTTTCTCTGAATACATCCAGTTAAGGACGCGCACCACATGGCCAGAAAATACAAACTCCTCATCGTCGATGACTCAACCAGCATTCTCAAGGCCCTGGCAAGGACCTTCGCCGACACGCCCTATGAGGTTACGACCTGCAGCGATCCCGTCAAATCCTACGAAATGATCGAGGACGAACATTTCGACATCGTCATCAGCGACATCATGATGCCGGAGCTGGACGGCCTTTCCCTGCTGCGCAAGATCAAGAACTACAACGGCACCATCCAGGTGATCATGATCACCGGCTACATTACGATCAACAACACCCTCAACGCCTTTCGCTACGGAGCAAACGATATCTTTTTCAAGCCGTTCAAGGAGATGCGGGACCTCATTGACGCCGTGGATGCAGCCGCCAGAAAACTGAACCGCATCAACGAGATTCTCAAAGTGCTGGCCAGCGAAAAAGGAAACTGACATGCAGTACGACGTTGATCTTGACGCACTCCAAGGCTTCATCGATGAATCCAACGATTCACTCCAGGGAATCGAGGCGGACTTCATCGCCCTGGAAGAAGATCCCGGCAATGCCGAGATCATCAACAGGATCTTCCGCCCGGTGCACAGCCTCAAGGGCAATTCCGGCTTCTTCGGTCTCACCAATATCAACAAGTTCTCCCACCGCCTGGAAAATCTCCTTGATGCCTGCCGCAAGGGAGAGGTCCTGATCAACAAAAAGATCATCGATATCCTGCTCAAGGGGATCGAATACCTGCAAGCCATGCTCGACCGGGCTCAAAAAAACCCGGCCGAGGTGGCCTTTCTGCCGGAAGAAAAAAACTTTCTCACCCAGGTGGAGGCGATTCAGCCCATTGCGGCAACCGGCTCCATCCAGAGTGTCATCACCCTGGAACATCTCCTCCATGAATTCCTGGATCTTGGCCACAACATTCACGCCCACCCTCTGATCCCGGGGTTGCTGAATCAAATTGAGAAAGCCAACATCGACCTTCAGTCAATCATTGCCGCACAGCAGCAAAAAGGACCGGGCAGCGCCTTTTCCCCGGACAACCAATATTTTCTGGGCGACAAGGATTTCACCGGCCAGCTGGCCCAGTTCGGGCTGGTTCTCGAACTTCTCGAAGGCAAAAAACCCGTGGGCAAGGAACTCCTGCTCACCTTTGCCGAGGCCCTTGCCCAGGTGAGCGAAGCCCTAAAAGGCAACAGCGCCATTGCCGGAGAGCTTGACGAACTCTGTGCCATGCGGAACTTCCTTGACGATGCCCTGATGGTGGCCAGCGACGAATACAACACCCTCTGCCGCAACCTGCTCAATTCGGTGATCGGTTGTTTTGAGGCCAAGGCAAAGGCCGGCTCCACCCGGCTGGGCGAGATCCTGGTGGAGCAGCAGCTTGTCAGCGAAGCGCAGATCTCCGCTGCCCTGGGACAGCAGAAAAAGATCGGGGAACTGCTCATCGAGCAGGGGGTCATCCAGGAAGATGACCTGAAAAAGGCGCTGGAAATCCAGGACAAACGGGCTCTGGATGCCCACATCAAGGAAACAAAAACCTCCGAGCAGACAAAAACCATCCGCATCGATCAGGCGCGGCTCGACAACTTCGCCAATTCCGTGGGCGGGCTCTACATCAGCCTCGATTCCCTCAATTTTCTCAAAAAACAGCTCGAAACAAAGCTGGCGGATTTCGGGCTCGTGACCAGATTCGACGGCATCATCAACGCGCTTGACGAACAGCTTGAAAAACTGCACGCCAATATCATGAGCATCCGCAGGGTGCCGGTCAAATCCCTGTTCCAGCGATTTCCCAAGGTGGTCCGCCAGCTGTCCACCTCGCTTTGCAAGGAGGTGCACTTCACCATCACCGGTGAGGAGACCGTCATCGACAAAGACCTGCTGGAAAAGATCGAAAACCCCCTGGTCCATATCCTGCGCAATTCCCTGGACCACGGCCTCGAAACGCCGGAGGGGAGAAAGAAATCCGGCAAGCCGGAACAGGGCGCCCTCAGGCTGCACGCACGGGCCGACGAAAACAATGTCTACATTGTTATCGAGGACGACGGCCTGGGCATCGATCCGCGAAAAATGAAGCAAGTCGCCCTGGACAAAGGGTTCATGACCTCCGAAGAGCTGGAACGGCTGAGCGACAGGGAGCTGATAAACCTTGTTTTCAAGCCGGGGTTCAGCTCGGCCGAGAAAGTCAGCGAGGTCTCGGGCCGCGGGGTGGGCATGGACGTGGTTCTGTCCGGGCTCAAGGAATGCAACGGCTCCATCCAGCTTGATTCCACCATCGGCAAAGGCACCACCGTTTCCCTCACCGTGCCGCTGACGAAAACCCTGGTCACCAAGGATGCCATGCTCGCCGAATCGGGCGAGGAGACCTATGCCATCCCCTCCGACGAGATCACCACGGTCATCGAAACGGAAAACATCATCCCGCTTCTTGCGGAAAACAACTGCATCGCATATGATGGCGCAATCCTGCGGCTGGTGGAGCTCAACACCTTCTTTTACCCGAAGGCCTCCTCCACCCTGGCTGACCCGAGCAGTAAAGTTGTCGTGGTCTGCAAGCCCCATGGGATCGGCATCCTGGTTGACCGGATCCTGTCGCATCAGAAAATCGTGGCCAAGGAATTTGGCGACGGATACAAGAAACTCCGGAAAATCAACGGGATCTGCGGCTACACCATCATGGGCAACGACGATATCATTCTGATTGCCGATATCAAGGAAATTGCCGAGCATGCCGCATAGCCTGCCTGTTTCCGCCCCGGCCCGTTTCCCAAAGAAATCTTACCGCTGCAAGGCTGCTTCCACATGAACACCATACTGATTGTCGACGATGAGCCCAACTACCAGATAGTTCTCTCCGAGCTGCTCCGCGAGGAAGGATTCGGGATCTTTACCGCCGGAAATGGCGAAGAGGCTCTCAAAATCCTGGGCGAAACCGATATCGACCTGGTGATTACCGACATGCGCATGCCGGGGCTTGACGGGCTGGGGCTGCTCAAGGCGGCGAAGACACTCAACCCGGATCTGCCCGTGATCATGGTCACCGCCTTCGGCGAGGTGGAAATGGCGGTGGCGGCCATGAAAGCCGGGGCCTTCAACTATCTCACCAAGCCCTTCAACAACGACGAGCTGGTGCTGAACACCAACAAGGCCCTGGAGCATTACGCCGTGCTCCGCGAAAACATGCGGCTGAGGGAGGAAATGCGCTCCCGCACCTCGTTCGCCAGCATGGTCGGCAAAAATCAAAAGATGCAGGCCATCTTCAACCTCATCGAAAAAGTGGCCCCCACCTCCACCTCGGTTCTGATCACCGGCGAGTCCGGCACCGGCAAGGAGCTGGTGGCCAGGGCCATCCATTGCAACAGTCCCCGGGAAAAAAATCCGTTCATCTCCCTCAACTGTGCGGGGCTCCCGGAAAATCTCCTGGAAAGCGAACTCTTCGGCCACGAAAAAGGCGCCTTCACCGGGGCCATCGCCCTGCGCAAGG
>Ga0074199_1000675_pt1 | contig 45209 bp, 42 predicted proteins | sample EPASupsiteSAE347_FD_64528 | JGI IMG/M metagenome (GOLD analysis project Ga0074199, IMG submission 64528) | Bioremediated contaminated groundwater from EPA Superfund site, New Mexico - Sample SAE3-47 | ecosystem: Environmental > Aquatic > Deep subsurface > Groundwater > Contaminated ... | reverse complement strand
AGGTATCTGTAGAAGGAGGTTTGCTGCTATTGCGGCTGTTCTTATTGATTTGGTCCTCCAATGATTTTATCCGCTCCTCCAGTTCAACAATCCTTGCGGCTTGTTTATTGATGATTGAGACAAAGGCTAACATTGGCGCAATAATTGCTTCAGGACCTTCCTTATAAAGCGCTAAAATATCTTCGCGACTCAAGGATATTGTTATGCCTGATTGTAATAGTGAGATGGAATTACCTGGATTGATATCATCCGTTTGGATGTGATGAAAATTACGCCCCTCCATTATGACCGTTATATGATTATCATTAATATTTAAATTTTGGGTTGAGTATCGGACATTATAATTCAGGAAGTTTCAGAAGAAAAATAGGATTTTGATTGGGTGGCTGAATAGTTACAGTTTAATTTCATTGGCTTTTCCAAGACCATCTTTAAGGCGCCTGCCTCTTTGTCCATCTCTTCGCAGACGAGTTTCCAGCCTTTGGTCAGGTAAAATCCCATGGCGTTGTCGTTATCGCTGAAACATTCCAGCTTTGCCGTCTCATACCCTGATTTTCTTATCTCCATCTCAACAATATCCAGCAGAATGCTTCCTATGCCTTTTCGATGGTGGGCTGGATGAACCCAAAGAAAAGCTACCTTATCGTCAAGGTTGGCGGCAACTGCCAAAATCTCGCCCGCCTCTTCTGCAACTATCATGTTTGGCAACAGCTCGTTGACATCGCTATTAAGCCTGTCACCTTCGACCCAGGGCTGCAAAACCTCCCAGGACAAGATCTGACCATAGACCTCCACAATTGTCTCCTTTAGGAATGTGATTAGTTTGGGAACATCCTCTTTTGCAGCCTTCCTAAATTCCAATTGCATCACATATTGAGATATTCATTTCGAAGCTTAAATGTATGGGTCAGATAGCGTGCAGCCTTAGATCCGGCAAGAGAACTTCGCAAACCTCTTTGTCCTGAGTGTGAGCAGATAGCGTCAACTCTATTAAAGAGTAAACAGAGAATTTGCGCTATGATAATAAAGAGCAACCAGGTGCAACAAATTGGATTTTGGTCAGCTATTTTAGCTGCCATAGCTGAATTATGGTTTTCCATTTCCTTTGGATTATATCAGCCGATACTATATGCACCCTGGCATGGTATGCAAGCATATGCGGATAATTTTAAAGCTGAGCCATTTATTGCCTGGATAATACCTTGTTTTTTGCTGACTATTTTCTTTTTAATGATGATGGTATGTCTTCATGCATCTACTTCTGAGGAGAACAAAATATGGAGCTTGCTTGCGGTCGTATTTGCCGTTGCATATACTATTATTATTAGTACCCTTTATTACATTCAGGCAGTTGTTGTGGTGCACAATCTCGTTCGTCACTCCACCGACGGACTGGCACTATGGATTTTTGCTCCACCTTATCCCAATTCCTTTCCGGGTGCATTGGAAGGTATAGGCTATTTATTTATGTGTCTGTCTCTTATCTCTGCATCAAGGCTCTTTTCCAAAGACAAGCTTTCAAAATGGATAAGCCGGTCATTTCTGTTTTCGGGACTCACCGGATCTCTTATTTTTACTAATCCTCTCTACCCCTTGCCTACAATCTTTGTTTTGATTGATGTAGCTGCAAATGCAATCATTCTTTTTGTCTCTCTAAGCCTTACTTCGATTTGGTTCAAACGATCTCTAAATGAGCTGTAGCCTCATGGCTTCTCAAGGAAAGAGGGCGGCGGGGTTACTCTTCCTTGAGATGCATTATTCTTATGAAAATCAATCAAAGATATCCTTATCTATTCTAAAATCAATTGCCTTTCCAGTCAAGATCTACGGGTGCATTCGAAATGACAAACCCTATATGGTCACCCCGTTTCACCATCACTCCTGCAATCTCTGATAACCAGAAGCGCATTGAGATGGCGCGCATCTTGCTCGAAACCGTCATCCTGCCGCTCGGAGAATATGCAGTGCTGCGTGATCGCGCTCATGTGCGGGCCTCTTGTGCTTCTTCTTTGATTGAGGGAGGGCATCTTACTCTTGAACAGGCGGCTGCATTGATTGCCGATGAGACTATCGAGATCAAAGGTCTGGAAAATAATGTCGCAGTGGTGCGAAATTACAGGAAAGCTCTACAGAAGGCTGAGGACTGGGCTAAGATGAGCTTGCCCCTAACTGATACCCTCATCAGTCGCTTTCACAGATTGGCCATGACCGGTAAGTCCTCCCGTCCTACACCTCTGCGCAAAAGGAAGAGGGTTCTGAAAATATCGATTACTACGAGGGGCGAGCCGACGCCGATCTCACTTACTGGTTGGAGTACTACATCTCCTCACTGGCGCGAAGCTGCAATGTTACCTTGGGAGAGATGGTTGCCTACATAGCATCAACGCCGGCAAAAAGCAGGCGCAAACGCAAGAAGAGTTGAGAAGTGCTGAGACTAGATCCACTCTAGGCAATAGTGATATACCCTCTCGCTAATTCCCGATCATGCGCGCCGCAATCGTTGTCTCCGACCCCCAGGACTGGACGGCCCAGGCTCTCCTCGCCTCCTTCTTGGCAAAAGGCATAGGTGCATTCTTCCTGAATTTCTCTGATCTCTTGGCCAGCATCGCAGGCGGCCAATCTTTCCGCTGCGCCGGAGTCGATCTCCTGGATCTGGATGCCATTGTAGTGCGGGACCTGGGCCGAAGGGGGCCGAGCGATGTCGCCTTCCGCTTTGAGGTCTTGCAGGCACTGCAAGAGAGGGGAATTGCTATCATAAATCCTCCTGAGGCCATCGCTAGAGCAGCCAATAAATTCGCCACATCACGGGCTTTGCAAAATGCGGGAGTTGCCACTCCCAGGACAGTGGTTACTACCAACCTGGATGAGGCAGAAAAAGCCCTGCAGGATTTTAAAAAAGCAGTCTCCAAGCCTCTCTTCGGTTACAAGGGCAAAGATATCATTCTTCTAGAGGATGGAGTAGAGGCAGACCTAGCCCGGCTGAAGAGCATCGTAGAGGGCCAGGGGCTGGTCTACCTGCAGGAGTTTATCGCTCTCGAGACTCCCCGCGACATTCGCGCCTTCGTGGTGGACGGAAGAGTTCTGGGAGCCATCTATCGCGTAGCTCCTCCTGGCCAGTGGATCAGCAACCTGGCGCGGGGCGGCAGGGCAGCCTTTTGCCCTCTCAACAAGGAGCTGGAGGAATTGGCAGCCGAGGCTGCAGTGGCAGTGGGCGCAGTCTACTGCGGCGTGGATCTCCTGGAGACGGAGCGCGGCTTATCGGTCATTGAGGTGAATGGAACGCCTTCCGGTAAAGGCATCTTTGAGGCCCTGGGCGTGGATGTGACGGCAGCGATAGCAAGCCATGTGCATCAAAATTGTTATCTACGTGGCCGTTAAACTAAGTTTTATGTTTACGATACTCACCGGTGCACAGTTTGGTGATGAAGGCAAAGGCAAGGTTATTGATCTGCTGGCCGAGAATTACGATGTTGTGGTTCGCTTCCAGGGCGGCGACAACGCCGGCCATACCGTGGTTGTCTGCGGAAAGAAGTACAAGTTGCATCTGGTACCAAGCGGCGCAATCTTTGGCAGAAGGCTGCTCATAGGTCCGGGTGTAGTGCTCAACCCTCGCGTACTGTGGAGCGAGATCCAGGCGCTGGAATCTGAGGGCATTAAGGTCGATATTGGCATCGATGCCAAGACGACCATCATCATGCCCTATCACATTGAGCTAGATGGCCTGCGTGAGAAGGCCAGGACTGAGAAGATCGGCACCACTAACCGAGGCATTGGGTTTGCCTATGTGGATAAGATTGCTCGCGAGGAGGTGCAGATGGGTGACCTTACAGATCCGGCTCTCCTGGAGGCCAAGCTAAAGGAGATCGGTCCGGCCAAAGAGAAAGCCATCGCCGATATGGGCGGTGATCCAACGGTAGTCAGATATGCTCCATACATCGATGAGTATCTGGAGATAGGAAAACGCCTGAAGGACAAGGTGGCTGATGTCTCGCGTGAGATCAATATTGCTCTTACCGAGGACCGGAGCGTTCTGGCCGAAGGCGCCCAGGGTGCTTTCCTGGATGTCATTCACGGCACTCAGAAGTTCGTGACCTCCAGCTTCACTACTGCAGGAAGCGCCTGCGCCAATCTGGGGGTTGGGCCGGTAATGGTGGACAACGTGGTTGGCGTGATCAAGGCCTACATCACCCGGGTAGGAGAGGGTCCCATGCCCACGGAGCTGAAAGACGATCTGGGTGTGATGATGCGAGAAAAGGGCGGGGAGTATGGCACGACCACAGGCAGGGCCAGACGCTGCGGCTGGTTTGACGCCGTCCTGGGCCTCAAGTCCGTCCATCTCAACGGCTACACCGAGCTGGCTCTGACCAAGCTGGATGTGCTGACCGGCATTAATCCCATAAAAATTTGCATCGGTTACGAACTAGATGGTGAGATGATAGGCTATCCTCCGGAGAGCACATTGGATTTCGCCAGATGCAAGCCTATTTATGAGGATATGGAAGGCTGGACTGAGGACATAACCGAAGTCAAAGAGTATGACGATCTGCCGGACAATGCCCGGGCTTATGTTGAGCGGCTGGAGGATCTACTCTATGTTGATACACTGGATAACTGCATCTCAGCCGTATCTGTGGGACCGGGAAGAGAGCAGACCATCTATCGGGATGAGCCGGAAGAGTGAATCTATAAGCAAACGTATCTTCAAATCCGGATTCTTAATTTTTTGTGACTATTGATGGCGGCACCTCACGCGGTGATCATATGCTCGGTGTGCCGATGACAGATCGCAATCGGCTCACTGTGTGCAAAATCAGGGAAATGGCAAACGAGTAGAGAACCACGTTCAACCAATTATTTCAATCGAGCCTGATATAAAGAAACATGCTGTAATTTGCAAGCGTTTTTCCCTCAAAAAATATATATTCTTATAGATCGTATCTTTGAAGAAATGGGGGTTACAGTCTATGAAAAGGTGTTTATCAATAGTGATTCTGATCATGCTGATCGGCTTATCGGTCGCTGTGTCCGAAAAGAAGCTTGACTCGCAGGTTGGGTATGATTTCAGCGGTGCGCAATTCGATCAGGTTGGCAATCCATCCGACTCTGCCACTAAAGTAAACATAAAGGACAACTCGTTTAAGCCCTCCGCCCTGACTGTGCCTGTCGGAGCGACAGTCGAGTGGCATAACCAGGATGGTGTGCAGCATACCGTCACCAGTGACATTCAAGACCAATTTTACTCCGGCGTGCTCATAGCTGGAAAGAAGTTTAGCAGAAAATTCACCATTCCCGGCATCTATGGCTATCATTGTAGCATCCATCCCGGCATGCAGGGAACGATTACGGTAACAGAAACTGCAAATTTACAGGACACGTTATCCTCTGGATCGAAAACGGCAGGCTCAGAAGGGTCAGTATCAGCATCCTGGAGCGAGATGCCCCTCAGTTCAGGCGAGAAGACGATATCTGCAAATCTGCAATCCGATACTGTAGGTGCGACGCAAGTAGGCAGCCTGCAGCTCCTGTCCAATCCCGCGATAGACCAGAGTGCCGGTCAGTTATCAGGTCAAGCCTCAGACCTAGTATCAGGCCAAGCATTAGGTCAGGATTCAAGCCTGGCTTCCAGCCAGGTTGCTCTGCAAAAGTTCTCCCAGTATTATAGCTCTACCGCACAGGCTCCTGATGATCAGCTCACCGCTCCTACTAAAATCGATTTGAAGGATGTGGAGCCTGCCATGCTCTATTTCGGCTCCACGCAAAAAGCGGTGCCTTACACCCAGTATCAGACCTACGCCCTGAGCACCGGCGCAAACTCCCTCTGGATTTCAGGGTCATCCAGCTGGACTCAGTATGCTATGGTTCCTTTGGGCTCTAAGCTCAACATTATAACCACTTCACCTGCAGGTGGTTATGGTTATCTCTATGAGATTTATCCGGACGGCAACCTGGATATGAACAGCTACTACTTCAATCCCTACAACCAGATAGGATTTCATGCTGATGAGGTTGGGCAGCATCAGTTGTTCTTCAATATCGGCGGCCAGCCCAGCAACGTGATAGTAATAGATGTAGTGCCCTATCAGTCAGCTCAGCCGGTTTATAATTTCGCGGCAATTACCATCAGCTCATCTTGGCTGCGAGGGTATAATGTCTATGTCGACGGAAGCTATCAGGCCACCGAAGGAATGACTGGAGACCCTGATGGCACAGTGACCCTAAACGTGCCGGGAGATTTGTATCATAACATTGCCATAGATGGCAGCGGTCTCACGTTCTCGGACTACAAGTACTTCAAATCCGGCTATGCTTACCAGCTAAATGTGTAGAATTAGAATGACAGACATATTGATTTACGGTGCGGGGGCCATTGGCTCGTTCATGGGATATCTTCTCTCAGATCCCAGAAACTCATCTGGTGGAAAGATCGAAAACGTGGCCCTCCTGGGAAGGAAGAGCCATATAAATAGAACAAACGATATGGGCCTGCAGATATACCTTCCAGAAAAGAGAGAGCTGCTGCAATTTAAATACTGTTTTACAGATCTTGTCGATCTGAAAGCATCCGATTTTTTCCCGGAGATCGTAGTAATATGCGTTAAGACCTACTCTCTGTCTGCTGTCTGCGATGAACTAAGAAAGTCAGGTTTGCTGCAAGGGCGGCTGAGGAATGCCATCTTCATACTGCTCATGAATGGTATGGGAAATCGAGAAGCCTTTGATGAGCTTGACCTGTCAGATTCACAAGTATTAGAGGGCATTACATCTCTGGGGGTCAAATTCTCAGAGGATGGCATGGTGGAGCTTAAAGGAAAAGGAAAGACCATTATCGAAGAAAAGATCGGCGAGGATCTGAAGAAATTTATGGAGGCGAGGTTCCTGGAGAAGGACTTTGAGATAGAATTTACCCCTGATTTTAGAAGCTATCAATACGGCAAGCTCTTCGCCAACGCCGTGATCAACCCAATAACAGCATTGACCCGCCGGGAAAATGGGATTGTACTCTCCTCCTTTCTTAAAAACACTGTACAGAGAGTGGTCAGAGAAGCGGTGAACGTTGCCGCCATGGAGGGAATAAAGCGAGAAGAGAAGAGCATTATGGAAATGGTTTATTCTGTAGCCGAGAAGACATACGGCAATACCTCCAGCATGCTTCAGGATATGCAAAATGGCAGGATGACTGAGATTGATTCTATAAACGGCTATATCATTCGCCTGGCAAGAAAGCATAAGATCGAGGTGCCGGTAAACGAGGCACTGTACGAACTGGTGAAATCAGCTACAGGCGTTGACCAACCCTCCGCAGAACGAAATTGATCTCAATCGACTTGATTATTGTTTTGTCGTTTACTCCAAAAACGACTGTTCCACCTCCACCGTTGGCCATGCAAACAGCAGCTTCAATAACCAGTTCCAGGGCGTCCTTCTGGCTGCGGTCAAATGGTTCAAAAAGACTTATCTGAGAGAGTTCATAGATGTTCCTTCTGTGGTCTGACTCTGGATAGGGACCATAATGCGGCCAGAAACATTCTCAGACAGGGGCTACAGTCTGTGGCAAAAGCCTAGATACCTGCCAATTCATGGGCGGGAGTAGTCACTAATCGGCTGCATTCCTTAAGTGCCTCATGATCCAGTCTCGCCTGGCCTCCTGCCCGCCGAAGAGACGGTCGCATGTATCCGGGCCTGTCTGGCGAAATGCGCCGCAAGTCTGGACAGCCCGGCACCACGGGCGGCGGACGGGTAGGCGAGCCGAGACCACGCAGGCAATGCTGCTCGCAGGCTGCAGGGCGCTGCTTTCGATAGCCTGCAAGGATCGCCCAGCCGGAGAATGGTCCAGAACCTTCGTTAAGGGGTCGTCTCTGTGCACTTTGTGCCTTTGTGGTGGGATCGTTAGCTGTTTGGTTATAATTATCAGCCGATAACAATGGCGAGATGTAGCATCTTCGAAAATCCTGCGCCCGGAAAAGCGCCCTGCCAAGCCCACATGCTGCTGCCCACGTGCGCATATGCGCCCCCGCCCGAGCGCACGCATGCGCATGACCTGCGGCCCGACAACTGCTCTGGCATCAGCTTCTTTTTTTAGCTCCAATGCGCCTTAAAAAAAAGCTGCAAATCCCGCAAATATATATGCGATAAAAGCCTTTTTGGAAATTGATATCATGGACAAATTCGATCTTATCGTCATCGGCTCGGGCGCGGGCACGCATGTGGCTTCTCAAGCCAGGCATGCGGGATTGAGAGTCGCCCTGGTGGATCAGGGCCCCACGGGCGGCACCTGTCTGAATAATGGCTGCGTTCCTTCTAAGATGCTCATCCATCCGGCTGATGTCGTCCGGACCATCCAGGATGCTAGAGCTGTGGGGGTGCACGCCGAGGTCAATGAGATCGATTTTCCGGCCATTATGAGCCGCATGCACAAAGTAGTGGACAGCACGAGAAGGAGTCTCGAAGAGGCCTTAAAATCCAAAGAGAATTTAGCCTATTTTCAGGATCGAGCGGAGTTTATCGACGATTATGTTTTGGCAGTAGGCGGCAAGACCATTACCGCTCCCAAAATAGTGATCGCCACGGGCGCCAGGTCTCTTGTGCCGCCCATCCCAGGCCTGCAGCAGGCGGGCTTTCTGGACAATGTCTCGCTGCTACGGCTTGAGGCTCTGCCCCAAAGCCTGATCATCATTGGGGCAGGCTACATAGGTTGCGAATTCGGCCATTTCTTTTCGGCCATGGGCAGCAAGGTCACCATCCTGGGGCGCAGCCCTCAGGTGCTCAAGGGTGAAGATCCGGAAGCTTCCGGATTGGTGCAGAGAGTGCTCTCCCAGTACATGCGGGTGATCACCAGCCATGAGGTTATCTCAGTAGAGACAAAAGGTGGCAAAAGAATTGTCTCTGCCAGGAATATGGATGACGGAAGCGTCAATTGGTTTGAAGCCGACGAGATCCTCCTGGCAGCGGGACGCCGCTCCAACTCAGATATGCTCCATCCGGAGAAGAGCGGCATAGAGACAGATCGGAGTGGCTGGATTATGGTCAATGAGTATCTGGAGACCAGCAAAAAAGATATCTGGGCGATAGGGGACTGCATCGGCAAGCACATGTTCCGGCACACGGCTAACTACGAGTCTGAAGTAGTCTCTCACAATCTGCTGCGAGCCGCTGATAAGGAGAACCGAGAAGCCGTCGACTACCATGCCGTGCCTTATGCCATCTTCACTCACCCTCAATTGGCAGGTGTGGGCATGAAAGAGGCGGACGCCCTTGCAGCTGGACTGAAGGTGCTCATCGGGCAGGCTACGTATTTGGACGTGGCAAAAGGCGTGGCCATGGCGGAAGAGCACGGCCTGGTCAAAGTGATACTGGAGGAAGAGACAGGACGCATTTTGGGTGCAACGGTCGTCGGTCCCATGGCGGCAGAGCTGGTGCAACAGGTGGTCTATCTCATGAACACCGAATATCAGGACTTGATGCCGGTCATAAAATCACAAGTAATTCACCCCACCATAAGTGAGGTGTTGGTGCGTGCTTTCTCAGAACTGGAGCATCCAGCTCATCAGCATAGCTGGGGGAATCAGACAAAGAAGAGCAGTATGCCGGAATAGAAAAATGAAAGCTTATGCGCGGCATACTGCAAGGATTATCATTTTATAAAATCCGATTTTAAAAATCGGTTTATTTCTGATTATGATCCTCCGCCATGTGCAGCTTGAGTTCTTCCTTTGATTCAAAGGCCATACGGCATATCTTGCATTTGAACTTGCCTTCTCGTTTGGATGCGGCGTTAGCCATTATCACACCCCGATAGTTCAGATCTGATGATTTTCATTATTATTTAGTTTTTCCTTGCGATTGGACTAAATACTTTGCAGACGTAAATTTATCTATGTCTCAAATATATCAGTGCACCATTTGCGGATACATCTACTATCCGGAAAAAGGGGATACTGATTCAGGAATTGCTCCCGGAACCTCCTTTACAGATCTGCCGCGTACATGGACCTGTCCGCAGTGCGGTGCAACGAAGGATGATTTCAAGGAGATTAAGTAGCTCTGGTTAAAGACTTGGATAAGGACAAGATCATGGCGCTCACAAGAGAGATCAAACCCGGTGTCAAATGGGTCGGAGCAATAGACTGGGATCGAAGGCTCTTTGATGCATTAATTCCTCTGCCCGAGGGAACCAGTTATAACTCCTACCTCATCCAGGGCAGCGAGAAGACGGTGCTTATCGATACTGTGGACGAATCCATGGCTGATGTGCTGCAAGGCAACTTGTTGGCGCTGGGCATCAAGAGAATCGACTACATCATCGCCCAGCATGCCGAGCAGGATCATTCGGGAAGCCTCAAAAGTCTGCTTGATCTTTACCCTGACGCTAAAGTGCTGGGTTCTGCCAGGTGCCTGGATTTGCTCATGTTGTTTGGACTGGTGGGCCAGGACAGAGTTAAAGAGGTAAAAGACGGCGAGAAGATATCTCTGGGCGACAGCAGCCTGCAGTTCATTATTGCTCCCTGGGTGCACTGGCCGGACACGATATTCACCTATCTGGTCGAGGAGCGCATACTTTTTACCTGCGATTTTCTGGGCTCGCATCTGGCTGGCAGCGACCTTTATGCCAGTGATGAAGCAGTCGTCTACCGGGCTGCCAAGAGATATTATGCTGAGATCATGATGCCCTTTCGCCAGAACATCAACCGACACCTGGCCAGGATTGCGGATCTGCCCATGGATGTCATCGCTCCCAGCCACGGACCGCTTTATGCCCGGCCAAAGTTCATATTGGAGGCTTACCGCGATTGGGCCTCGGACAATGTGAAAAATCAGGTGGTTTTGCCTTATGTTTCCATGCATGGGTCCACCCGCATCATGGTCGGCTACCTGGTGGACGCCCTCATTTCTCGAGGAGTGGGCGTGAGACAATTTGATCTCACAAATTACGATGCAGGAGAGCTGGCAGAGTCTCTGGTGGATGCGGCAACTGTGGTCATCGGCACGCCTACCATTCTGGCTGGTGCACATCCTCTGGCACTTTATGCTGCCATCCTGGCCAATGCCCTGCGGCCCAAGACAAGGTATGCTTCCATCATCGGCTCCTTTGGCTGGGGCGGCAAGATGCTGGAGCAGATAACAGTTGCCCTGCCCAATCTGAAGCTGCAATTCTTCGATCCGGTAGTCGCCAAAGGCCTCCCCAAAGAGGCAGATTTCCAGGGCCTGGACCGGCTGGCGGATGAGATCGCTGCCAAGCACCGGGAGCTGAAGATCGCTTGAGATTGTCAGGAGTGAGGAAAAATGCAGGAAGAAAAGCTGGCGTATTGCGGAATAAACTGCGCACAATGCCCGGTATTCATTGCTACGACCAATGATGACAATGAACTCCGGCAGAAGACCGCCAAAGAGTGGAACGGGATTTACAAAGATATAATGGAAAGCCTGGGGATGCAGGAGCTGAAGCCGCAGGATATGAACTGCAGAGGCTGTCGAACTGAGGAGAGACGTTTCTTGGGGTGCATGAGCTGCCCGATAAGAAAATGCAGCCGGGACAAGGAATTAACGACGTGTGCAGAATGCGGCATCTTTGAAACCTGCGATATGCTGCAGGGCTTTTACAGCAATATTCTTCATCGGCAGGCCAAAGATAACCTGGACGAAATTCGATTGATGCATTGAAAAATGATGATCTTGGAATCCCTTCTCTTTTATGCTCTGGTGTTGCTGGCCACAGGTGTAGCAGTCGGTTTTTCCTGCGGCCTATTGGGCATCGGGGGCGGCTTTCTCATGGTGCCCGTGCAGATCTGGGTGCTGACCTCCACGGGAGTCGATCCCACCCTGGCTACCAGAATTGCCTTTGGAACCTCTCTGGCTGTGGTTCTTCCCACAGCTCTCTCCGGATGCCGCAGCCATAGCTGCCTGGGTGTGGTTCTCTGGAGGCCGGGGGTCATCATGGGCCTTTGTGGTCTTTTGGGAGCCTTTTTGGGTGGGAGCATTGCGGCTCATGCACCCGGAGATCTGCTCAGGATGCTCTTTGGATTTGTGGTTTTGCTTGGGGCGCTGAGGATGCTCTTTGCCAGGAATTTGCTGCTCGGTCAGGAGGCTTTGCCGGGAGAGACAAGAGAAAGCCTTCTGAAGTATGTTTTTTGGGGACTGGTAGTAGGAGTTATATCCGGTCTGACCGGGATAGGCGGCGGAGTGATCCTGGTGCCGGCCATGGTTATCGCCATGGGCTATAGCATGTATCAGGCCATCGGGACCTCGTCAGTAACCATTGCCTTCAATGCAGTGGGTGGAGTCATAGCCTATGCCATTAGCGGATGGGGCGCGCCCGGGCTTCCTATGTACTGTGTAGGTTATATCGACCTGATGCAGTTTGCGCTGCTGGCGGGAGCAAGCATATTCACTGCTTCCTGGGGCGTAAAGGTGGCCCACAGGCTGCCGGCGGAGAAGCTGAGGTACATCTTTGTAATGCTGATGGTCTATATCGGATTGAAGATGATTGGGGTCTTGGGGTGGGCGGGACTATGAAAAAAAGATTAGATTATTCCTTTGGCCCGCAGGGCAGTTTTGACGTCGGACATATCGCTCTTGAGTTCGAAAACATCCGTTTTATCCAGGACGCGGTCCATTTTCTCGTTTAGGCAGCCATTCATATCCTTGACCTCGACGATAAGATTATCCTGTTTTTGCAGCATAAAGCCCATCTTGCCATCAATGCTGTCAATTTTTCCGCTAATATTATATTCGAATCCATTTTTTCAATGGCCTTGATGACACCGTTTATGGCCAGGATCATGCTGCTGATTGCCTCAACTCCTTTATCCAGCCTGGCATCGGTCTCGTCCTCATCAACAACTTTCCCGAACCGGATAAATTCGCCACCAACAGCGAAGTACGTCTTCTCAATGGTGGAAACCTGGATAAGTGTGTTCTTTATATCGATAGCGCTTTCAAACCATTTTAGCTTCTCATCTTCGCCTTCAACAATGATCCGTACCCTGCCGTCCTCCAGGTTCTCGACGATTCCTTTCAGGCCAAAGGCTTTTAGACGAAATCAGGGCTAATCCCCGCCTATTCATTGGCGGGAGTAGTCACAATGGAAATCCATGACTCTGGAACGGTAAAAAAATAATGCAGCGACAGCAACGGCCGCTGCGGCAAGGAAGAATGATACAAATGCAATAGCATAACTGCGTGGAATAAAGGCTGTATTGTGATAGCCTCCGGTGAGTCTGGAATGGCGCAGGCAATCGATTTCCGCGCGCATGAAGATGTCCATAGGAGATCAATCCATCATTATTTTCTACATTAATAAAATATCTATCGAAATCATGCGCATCCAAGCAAGAGAAGCCCATAGTTTTAACTTCCCTGGCAGCGCCAGAGGTGGCCAATGCTCACTGCCGTGGAGAAGAACAGAGCGCAAAAGATCCTGTCGTTGCCGGGTTTTTTCGCAGGCATAGCTGCTATCGCAGTTGGCTGCATATTTCTCCTCTTTGCGTTTCCGTCCTTGGGCCGGCCGGGAGAGCTGGACTATGTCTTCTCTCAGGCCGCTGGCGGCTTTCTCATCATTCTGCTGGGGCTTGATGGCATCCTGGCAGCAGCCCTCGCCTGGCCAAGCAACCGAGCAAAGCAGGTGCTGCTCCTTTTGGGCGGCTTTTATGCCCTCTGCATCTTGGCGATCTTGGGATTTTATCGTGAATGGATTGCCTGCATAGTAATCTTAGTAATAGCTGGCATAACTATAGCGGCTTTGTGCCGCCCTGAGAATGCAGCCTGCAATCTTCTCCTCTTCGCCGGACTGTTCGGCTTTCCTCTCACCCAAGCGGCCATAACCCTGCTGCCTTACGGCTGGAAGGCCTGGTCCGTCTCGGGACCGCTCTTCCTCTTTAGCGGCCTGGCTCTCACCTTTTTAGGAAATCTCCATCGTTTGCCTCTGCTCTGCGGCGAGGTCAGCCGAAGGTGGGGCTACTTGGCCTATGCTCTGGGGAGCTTGGCATTGATTGCTCTGGCCATAGGCGCCCTTGCATACCTTCCCGGTCCGGCCGGTCCAGGAGAGTCCGGCACGGCTGCCAAATTCGAGCAAAGCTTAAACGGTACGGCTGGGCAGGCGGAGCTGAAAGACTGCGGTTGTAGCGGCAGATCTATGCAAAATCAGCAAGATGAAATGCAAGATGGCCTGCTTAGGGCAAAGTTTCTCTCACCAGGTGATGTGCGTACTTTCCCGCAAGGCGAGAATGTGCTCTTTACCGCCACCGCCGCCAATTGCGGCAAAGGGCCGTTGCGCTATTTGTGGCGGTCCAGCCGGGACGGCATCATCGGCAGGAATGAATCATTCCTGAAAAAGAACCTCAGCCTGGGATGGCATAATATCACCCTTACTGTCAGCAACGCCTCCGGCTCTTCGGACCAGGCCTACGTGGAAATCGGTATCGCCAAGCCATGGGTTTGCAGCAAGGTCAATCCCAGGCCGAAGTATTATCCACTGGATACATCCTGTCAGGACATCTGGCCCAATGCACCTGAGAGGTGCCAGCAGATGGAGGTATGCCATCCTGACCTGGACTGGATTGTGGATGAGGCCATTAATGCCTGCAACAACTCAAGCGGAGACCGAAAGAGGTGCCGGGGATTGTACATCATCAACTCCTTCGGACCGGAGGCCCGCTATATGCAGGGCTATGCGGTCTTCAAGGCCTGTTGCTCCGGATATCCGGAATGCACCCGCATGTGCAGTCCCAGCCTGACCGGGACCTGCTCCTTTAGAGATGGATTCAATAAAAATGTAGCCAACCTCTCTTGCCGGTCGGAGGAGTGGGGAGTCTCAGCCTGGTGCTCAGACAGCAACATGAGCGAGAACAGTGCTGTGATGGGCATGTTCCCCACTCACGCCACGGTCAATATCTTGCAGACGGGCGTTTGCATCGATTATGCGGCGGCGCTGACCACAATGCTGCGAAAAGCGGGTTATAACCAGAGCGAGGTCTTCAGCACCTCCAGCACGGGATATGATCTGCCTTTAGTAGGAGAGCATCCCGGCCATGCCTACAATCTGGTGCTCTTGCCGGGAGATGCAAAGTACCACATCGTGGATACCACCGGCAATGGTGACGGCATCAATCTGGGTGGCGTGCCCGGTTACTTCCGCTTCACCGGCTGCTTTTTGGGAATGCCGTCGCAGATACGGGTGATGGATTGGTGGGTGGGCTACTGCAGCAAGATCTCGCCCCAGAGCTACAATGATGCCGGTGAGGCGACCACTCCAGAAAAAGAGAGAATTTTTGGATGTACTTGATTTACGCTTTCCACTTTACTGTATTGCCCTTCATCTTTAATATCCCCTTCTTCTCCAGGGATCTGGCAATCTCTTCCGCAACCAGGCTGGCATCAATGCTCAAGACCGACCGGTCTCCGACATCGACAATGCACCTATCGGCAAATTCCTCAATGTCCATCTTTCCCTTCTCCGGTTGTTCAATCAGATATTGTATCACCTTTGCCATCGACATTATCTTCAGGAATTCCTGCTGATACTCATGCCGGAACTCATCGTCAATATCATGATAAAATGGGGCAGAGGATTCATCGATGGAGATCTCATAAATTTTATTCATATCTACATCCATTCTCTCTCTGCGCAGTGTATCCTCGGGATCAAAATCGTTGCGTTTAACTGGAATGCTTATGACCGGATCATCAAAGCTGCTGCCGATCGGCATTCCGAGTGATATATTGTTAAGATCCAGGAAATCCTCTGAAAAACTCAATGCCAAAAGATATTCCGCCATGGATTTGCCAACCTCTTCCGAGGTCTTTTCATCCATATCTTCAGTCGAATCTGCATGCAGATCCTGAGTGAATCGACTCCTAATCTCTCTCCAGTTAGGGTCCAGCTCACTTAGGAAATGATCGCGGAAGTCATCTTGGGTAGATGCCTGTTCCACAGACGCTTTGGCGGCAGCCAGAAAGCGCTCATATTTGGGAGAGAACTCTTTGTGCCCTTTCAGTTCGCTGAGCTTGCCCTGCAAAGAGACTGAGAAATCGGTCCTGGCCACGACCAGGCCCTTAACATCCACCTTGAATCCAGCATCCTTCAGATAGCCTGCGATGGTCTTTGCCTCATCCTCGCGGTATTCACCTATCTTAAGCATAATAATGAGATATTGACTCCTGAATATGAGGCTTGCCGGTGATTCGTTCGTCTTGCCAAATAAATCCTCGAGATCTAACCAGGCAGCGCTCAGGCTGGAACCGGTGCCGCCATAGAATGAAGCATACTCTTCTCCATGGTTGCATCGAGAGCTATGCGCATCTCCTCCTTCTGCGCTTCCTCAAAGCTGCCGTTCTCCAAGAGGTCCTCCATCATGCCGCTGATGATATCATCCATGACCTCTACCTTAAAGTAAAGCCGCTGCCTCTGTGCGTAGTAGTAATTTATCTGCAGCTGCAGAACGGGATTGGCGGTAGCTTGCTCGTTATTGATAAGGCCGGCTAGTTCATCATCGGTCATCTTGGCTTTATCCTTGATCTTATTGTAAAGGCCAAACCAGGTGAGAATCGCGGAGGAGTCAAGCTTGGAGAGCTTGGGCATCATGCGTCCAAATCTCTGGGAGAGCTTGATCAGATCCTCATTAGCAGAGCGAATAACATCCTGATGGCGGGCAATGTCGGAGCCGTATTTGGCAAATTCTGGGTTCTTAGACATCTATATCACCTTAGTGCGCAATTATTACGAAGCTGTCAATTACTGGATAGAATAACAAAGGGATGTAGCAGATAATAAGGACAAGCCGTGCGGGGCGAAAGTGATTGCATTAGAGGATACGATATGAGCAGGATACGATATGGGCAGCAGCAGTGAAAAGATCAACCAGGTACGCAGTCTCTGCCATCAGCTTTGTTTCATCTCCTGCGTGGAAGAGAAGCGGCAGGGCCGTCATGTTGAGCTCTTGCGCTTGCGGCCCCACTGGTCCGTCTTGAAGAAAGAGGAGCAGATGGCCAGTATCGACCGGGGTGAGAAGGTTCCCTTTGACATCTCCCTGCCCCTGCCCGCCCGAGACGATCGGGAGGGCTCAGATGCTGGGGTCGGGCTCTTTTGGGAGCGTTTCTTATGCCGGCAGTGCGGCAGGTGCTGCTATACGCCTGGGGCGGGCCTGTACCTGGAAAAAGAGGATTTTGAAAGAATTGCAGCGCGCGTTGGTAAGAAAAAGCTAAAGACCCTCTGCCGGTACGACAAGACACTTCAGGCCTGGGTGCTGAGACAGCCCTGTCCGTTCTATGATGAGGACAAGAAGGGCTGCAGCATCTACGAGATCAGGCCGCTCACCTGCACCAAGTACCCGCTTCATCCGCCACTGCCGCAGATGCCCTGCAACCTGGCAGTGGATGCCTTCTGCCCGGCTGCCCGCGCCCTGGCCAAGGATACCCTGGGCTGGTGGATCATCTGCGAGAACAACTGGGCGGCATTACTTCACAAACTGGCCCGCGATCAAAGCTGAATGCGTTCTTTCAGCCATTTTATTCTATCGGGCCGTCCCACTTCATTGATACTATAATGGTCCGCATCATACCATTGAATGGACTTGGGCTCGCTTGCTGCGCCGTAATAATCCAGAAATTTCTGCCTTGGAAAGAAGGCATCCTGAAGGCCGAATTGAAAGAACAGGGCAGCAGGTGCGGCATCTTTTATGTAGCCTATGGGATCGATCGGTTCCATGATCGTTTTATATCTTTTCAGTTCCTCTCCGGCGAGGGAGGGCATGTTCAGTTGAGCCACATCGCTGAAGCTTCCCACGCCCGCCATCAGCACGCCGGATTTTATCCTTCTGTCCACTCCCGCCAGTATCCCTCCAAAAAGAGCGCCCATACTGTGGCCGACGTATGCTATGCGATTTATGTCCACAAAAGGCAGCGAAGAGATCAGATCAACGGCCCGCCGCAAATCTATAGCAATCTCGATGAACCAGTCGCGTACATCTTCCGGCCGTCCGCCGGCTCTTTTGCCAAATTCTGCTCCCTTGGCCCATGGTGCATCGATTAGCAGGCAGAACGCATTGGCCCTGGCCAGAGTTATCGCCTCATCCAAAAAGGAAGATCTGTTTCCCGGGGCGGGATGAACGAAGATGATTCCCGGAAATGTCCCTTCTCCCGCAGGTGCGACCAGATAAGCTCTGACTCTTTCGCCTTTTAAGCCGGCATAGCTGATATCGTGCACAGAGGTGCCGCTTTGATAATCTCTGCCCGCCTCTTCTTTGTTCAGCTGAGCATTCTGGTTGTAGGAAAATGTCTCTGTCAAATCGGTTTCACCATTGAATTAGAACATCCCTTTCTCGTTCATGAAGTTTATGATTTCCGCAAAGCCGTTTCCGTATTCGGCCCTGGCTACATAATCAGAGTCCTGTTTCAGCTTCGGGCCCGCGTTGCCCACCGAGGCCCGAAAGCCTGCCAGCCGGTACATGGGCAGATCGCTGTTGCTGTCGCCGATGGCGGCAAACTCTGACAGATCGATCTGCATGCGCTCGGCAATTCGGATTAGACCTGTGCCCTTATCGACCCGCTTGTCTTTGATGTGCACTGCGTAGGTGGTGTCAATGATCTCCACAGGCAAACCCAGCTCCTGAGCGCGCCTGTCCGCGACCTTTGCATCGAAGGTGCGCTGCAGGGCGATATCGGTGAATCTATAGCGGGCGGAGTTGTATCTCTCCATGGGAAATTCGGCAGAGAGCTTGCGGAAGGCATCCTCACAGACGTTCAGGTCCGCCAGGATCTCCATCTCATTATCTGAGTAGGATAGAACGCCTCCGTTCTCGGCAATGAAGATGCGAGGCGTGCCCAGGAGAACTGAGACCGTTCTGGTAAAGCAGTGGGTGTTGCCGGTGCTCAGCACCACAGGCACCTTAAGCTTACGCAGCGCCTGCAGGGCGGAAGGGCAGAGCACTCGATTTTGGTCGCTCAGGGTGCCGTCGATGTCAACCGCCAGGGCGCGGATCATTGCCATTGCCCTAAGCCTCCAGGCCTCTGGGAAGTCGCTTTCCTCTCTACTCTATCTGTTGTTCTCATCTCTGCCCTTTCTTCTCTTCTCTCCTCAGCCCATTCTTTTGCCTTCGCTTTCCGGTGGATGCAATTGAGTGTAAAGTCCGACGCCTCCAAATTATGATCATAGCCACTTTGGCACTAAAAAAAGGTTTCGTCATCTCGAAAACGAATTGGCGGCTTATGGAGCGGCGGAAGGCTGTCCGAAAAAAAGTTAAGTCATTAACATCACATTAAATATTAATCGATCAGGAGTTGATAAATATGAAAAATGGAAAAATTTGTTATATAGTATTATTATCAATCTTGCTCCTCATTTTATCTATCCCAGATGTTCTTGCCGCGTCCGCTGAGAATATCAAAGACCAGGCGACAGCTCTGGCCGATAGCGGGGCGGATTACAGAGCCGTGACCTATCCCTGCTATTTCGAGGGAATTGTGCGGGATGCGGCGACAGGGACGCCCATCAAAGGTGCCAGTGTAACCTTTGTCAAAGAAGACAAGAGCAAATCCTGGACGGCGACCACATCCGATAGTGGGCGCTACCGCAGAGAGCTTCCCGAGGGCAGGTACACCTACATCGCCACCCATTCCAATTTTATCATGCAGTCCAGCTCTTCTCCGGTCGAGGTAAAAGCCCCCTACACCAAGAGAGTGAGAGGTGCAGGAGGCATTGTTCGGGAGATCACCATCAGTAACGAGAAATCAAAAGTAGTGGATATCGATATGAAAGCCCGGCCCACCACTGTCCTGCTGGTCACCACATCACTCCTCCGCAGGACGCCGGAGCTTGATGAGGCCGTCTCTCGCTACACTGAGGTTGTCAGCCGCAAGGACGGGCTTTCTGCCCGCTTCATTGTGCTCGATTCGGAGGATTGCCGGGCGGCTTATGGAGCGCGGCTGAGCGATCCAGGAAGCTGGGAGGAGATCAGGGATTTGCTGCAGACCATCACCGATGAGACCGGGCCGTGCTACATCATCCTCCTGGGAGGGCCGGCGGTTCTGCCCGTGCCTGATGTGGTCAACGTGGGCGGCAGTCCCTGGTATCTGCCGGCTGACGGCTGGTACATCGACTTTGATGAAAACGGCGTGGTGGATGAAGGATTTGCAGTGAGCCGCATGCCTGACATCGCGGCTGACTCTTCCGCCGTGGCCGCAGCCCTGCAGAGCGCCGGCGACATTCACGAGGCAGGGGGATTTGGCATGATTCCTGAGATGCTCCTCTCCACGAGGTGCTGGGCGGCTCCGCCTGCGGGCCTGGGCGACGCCTGCCGGGATGATGCCCCCACCTGCGGGCAGTGCTATGCCACTCCGCCTTACGGGGTGTGCGATGAATGCGATCGCAGCGCTGAGATGTTCGACCTGATGTCGGACAGCGACTATATCTTCATCATGGGGCACGGCAGCCCGGTATCCTTCTCCACCAATGAACGCCTTCCCATATTCAATCTGGAAAATGTGGCGGATGTGGATCTGAGCAATCATCCTATCATCTCCGGCTGGGTCTCCTGCAACACCGGCCAGCTCTACAGCGATCGGCCATCCTTTGCCACGGAGTTCTTGAGAGCCGGGGCGGCAGCCTTCCTGGCCAGGACCACCGATCAGGGGACGCCTGCCTACTTCGCAGACAAGTTCGAGCCCTACATCAAGGGCGAGAGCCCCTCGGGCCGCTACCGGCTGGGCGACGCGCTCTCCGAATTGATGAGGGAGGTAATTCTCAGGAAGGGAGACAGCGAGAGGAGAATCACCATGCAGCTATGCATGTTTGGAGATCCCACTTTGAAGAGAGTTGCCTTTGAGCTTCCTGCCACAGGGATGATGGCGAAAGCCACACCTTTTTCCAAGGTGAGCTGAGAATGCTGATGGGAAAGAAAGCCAAACCGGAGTCGCCGGAGGAGATGGCTGCCGTCCATCACGCCCTGGAGAGCCCCATCAGGAGGAATATGATCATCCTCATGAACCAGGGGGTTTTGAGCGTGCCGGAGATTGCGGCTGACGTGGGCGAGAAGATGCTCGACTACCACCTGCACCGCCTGGAGCTGGCCGGGCTGATTGAGCTGGTGGGTGGACAGGTTGTGCTGACGGAAGCGGGGGTGGCCTACGGCGGGCTGGTGAGGGAGCAGAAGGAGAAAGGAGGGGCGGACAAGACCTGAGATCTACTTTTTTCGGGGCGGCATCTCTGACGATGCTGCGCATTCCGGCTTTTTGCTCTTTATTTTAGCCCAATCGCTTTGACGGGATTAACGGTATTCCGATAAACAAAATGGCCCCCTCTGTATCCAATATCGACAGCACCACGGACTGCAAGGTCCTGCAAATTTTTTGCGGACAATCTTTAAATCTATGCGGCACTTTCCTTGAAACGATTCATAAGCAAAGGTGTTCAATAATTCTCTGGAGAAACTAAATATCCAGCAAAATTGTGGGAGAAATAATTATAGAACAATGGGGACAGATTTAACTTGAGCATGCTTTCACCTTCACCGGATCTTGTCGAAGCTTTGAATAATGGTAGGGCAATAGCAATTGTTGGGTCGGGCCTCTCGTCCCAGGTAGGTGGACCGAAATGGGACGATCTGCTTTATGGAATGCTTGCAGAAGCTTGTGAAACTCGACCTGATGAAGCTGAACGAATCAAAGCGGCATTTCAGGAGATTAAAGAAAATCGGCTTCTGAGCGCGGCAGGATTATTGAAAGTGGTGCTCGGAGCAGGTTTCTCGAAAGCAGTTGTTCGCCAAATTGAGTTCAAACGTGAGTTGCGGCCACGTACTGATATCAAAGAGACTAAGGATATCCTCGATGCACTTTTTGAGACTTGCGGGCGTCCAGAGAAAAGGAATTTAGTTCCATCTATCAATCACCGCATGCTCATGCAGCTTCCCTTTCGAGCTATTATTACGACAAATTATGATAGGCTCTTGGAGCAAGCATCCCCTGCAGAAAAAATCAGTTCAGTATTCACACGCTCTTATCGATATTTGCCAGAAAGGGTGGTAGAAAGAAAATGGTTTCTGCTAAAGGTTCACGGTTGCATTGATACTCCAGAAGATATTATTCTAAGCCGTGATGATTATCAAAAAGTCCTATTTGGCGAGCCATTACGCGAAGTCTTAGAATTACTTTTCAAAACAAATGAAAAGTTCTGGATTGGCTACGGACACAATGATCCGACTCTTGACTTTCTAGTTGATGAATGTCGAGAGAAATTGCATTTGAACGGTGGCTTCGCTATTGCTAAAAGGACTAATTACATATTGCAGAATCGTTTCGAGACAGCAGGCATCCAGCCATCGTGGGTAGATGATCACTCACAGATATCTGACTATTTACGGAAATTAGCAGAGGCAACAAATTCGCCACTTATTTTTGAAATAACCATCAAATACGAATGGACTGGAGAACAAGATGCGGAATCTTACGGAAAAAGAATTGCTGGTGCATTTTCAAAATTAGGCGGCAACTTTGAATTATTTCGCGTTGAAACTGGCTCGATTCGCTTGTTTCTAGAAACCAGAGCTTCGACATTAGCTGAATTTCATACTCGACTATCAAGCGGAGATCCAGAAATTTTAAAAATAATCAAGCAATTTAATATATCCTCCTTTGATAGCTTAGATGTAACAGATTTAATCGATAATGAAATTATTGGTGAGAACGATTTAGTTGAATCCACAAATGAAGATGCGTTTGAATGCAAGGACAGGTTTCCGGTACCTCGTCAGATTCCACGACCACCGGATGACTTCAAAGGCCGGGAGGACGAGATCCGCGACATCCTCTCCAACTTTGAAAAAGGAGCGACCATCACCGGCCTGCGCGGCATGGGCGGCATCGGCAAGACTGCCCTGGCGCTGGTACTGGCGGATAGGATCAAGAGCCAATTTCCTGATGGACAGATCTTCGTGGACATGAGGGGAACGAGCAACAATCCTTATTTGCCGCCACTGTCCCCGGAAGACGCCATGTCCCAGATCATCCGGGCCTACAACCCTGCCGATCGCCTGCCGGAAAACTCAGGTGAATTGCGTGGTCTGTATCACTCAATTCTTGCTGGCAAGCGTGTACTTCTGCTGCTGGACAATGCCGCCGGTGGCGCGCAGGTGGAGCCACTGCTGCCGCCCGCAGGCTGCGCCATTCTAATTACATCGAGAATAAAATTTGCCCTGCCCGGTTTGGCGGAAAAAGACTTGGACATTCTACCTCTAAACAAATCCTGCGAGCTTCTTCTCCAAATTGCTCCGCGCATTGGCGACCGAGCTGAAGAGCTAGCAAAAATATGCGGTTGTCTTCCTATTGCTCTTCGCAATGCAGCCAGTGCTCTGGCTGAAAAAAGAGATTTGAGCGTTCCCGAATATCAAAGACGTCTGAAGAATAAGATGGAACGGCTCAAATTGGTAGAAGGGTCCTTCAGCCTCAGCTATGACCTGCTCACTCCCGGAAGAAAAAAGCAATGGCGGCGTCTATCTGTCTTTCCGGAAGATTTCGACCGCAACGCTGCGACTGCAATTTTAAAAATGGATTCAGACGCTTCGGCTGAGGCTCTAAGCGATTTAGTGCGATGGAGCCTGGTGGATTTTGCTGCAATATCAGATTCGGAGGAAGGTCGATATAAACTTCACGATTTAGCTCGTATCTTCGGAGAATCGTGTCTTGAAGGAGATGAACTCGTGGATGCCCAGGAGAAACAATCCAAGCATTACTCAAAGGTCCTTTTTCAAGCAGATAGTCTCTATAAAAAAGGTGGGATGAATCTCTTAGCAGGACTCAAGCTTTTCGATCGTGAATGTGCCAATATCAAAGTTGGACAAGCCTGGGTTAAGAATATGATTCAAGGTCCTCGCAATTTGAAAAAGAGCGATTTGAAATCAGTACTGCAATTGGCCAGATCATATGCGGGTGATGGAATTTATATTTTAGATTTGCGCTTGCATTCACGGGATGAAATTGGCTGGTTTGAGACTGGCTTAAGAGCAGCAAAGATGATAGGGGATCGAGGAGCTCAAGGCACTCATTTGGGCAACCTGGGTAGAGCCTACTTCGACCTGGGCGAGACGCGAAAGGCAATCGGGTACTTTGAGCAAGCCCTAGCTATCGCCCGCAAGATAGGTGACCGAAGGGGCGAAGGAGCACGACTAGGCAACCTGGGCGTAGCCTACTTTAATCTGGGCGAGACGCGCAAGGCAATCGAATACTACGAACAGGCGCATAAAATCTTCCGCAAGATCGGCGACCGAAGGAGCGAAGGAAACGCTCTGGACAACCTGGGGGTAGCCTACTCAAATCTGGGCGAGACGCGTAAGGCAATCGAATACCACGAGCAGGCTCTGGCAATCTCACGCGAGATCGGCGACCGAAGGAACGAAGGCAATAGTCTGGGCAACCTAGGCAGCGCCTACGGAGACCTAGGCGATACCCGCAAAGCCATCGAATACCACGAGCAAGCCCTGGCCATCGCTCGAGAAATTGGTGGCCGAAGAGGCGAAGGGGCACGTCTGGGCAACCTGGGACTAGCCTACTCAGATCTGGGCGAGACTCGCAAGGCAATTGAGTACTACGATCAAGCACTAGCCATTGCTAAAGAAATCAGCGACAAGCAGAACGAAGCTGAATGCCTCTGCAGCCTTGGCAAAGCCCATCTCGATCTCAATGAAGCCGAAAAGACCATCGATTTCTGCACGCAGTCCCTCTCCATCGCTCGCAAGATAGAATACCGACAAATCGAAGCCGAAGCGCTGGCAACTTTAGGCAGAGCCTACACCGCCCTTGGCCAGCTCGACAAAGCCCTCGATCACCTCGAGCAGGCTCTGAAGATCTTCAAAGCCATCGAATTCCGCCGAGGTGAGGGAGAGACCCTCTTTGCCAAGAGCCTGACCCTTCACAAGCTCAACCAGCAATCAGAAGCCGTCTCCCTCGCATCCGAAGCCCTCCAGATCTTCTCTCAGATCGAGAGCCCCCTCCTAGCGGAAAAGGTCCGCCGGCAGCTCGAAGCCTGGCAGAGTCCCAAGGAGACTTAGCATGCAAATCATCTTTCTCGGCACCAACGGCTGGTACGACAGCCCCACCGGCAACACCATCTGCACCCTCATCAACTCTGAGAAGTACCACATCATCCTCGATGCCGGAAACGGCCTTTACAAAGCGGACCGCTACATCAAGGACGACCTGCCAGTCTACCTCTTTTTGAGCCACTTCCACCTCGACCACATCGAGGGGCTGCACGTCCTCAGCAAGTTCCGCTTCAAAAGCCTTACCATCTTCGGCCAGAAGGGCACCAAAGCGGCCCTGCATACCATCGTCAACGAGCCCTTCACCGTCCCCCTGGAAAAGCTCCCCTTCCCGGTGGAGGTGCGCGAGCTGTCCCCCGGGCCCTACAAACTGCCCTTCGCCCTGGACTGCCGCTTCCTGGTGCACGCTTCGCCCTGCCTGGGCTACCGTTTCGACCTGGACGGCAAGACCATCACCTACTGCCCTGACACGGGGGTTTGCGAGAACGCCGTGCTCCTGGCTGCGGACGCCGACCTGCTCATTGCGGAATGCGCCCACCTGCCGGGCGAGGAGAACCCGGCCTGGCCGCACCTCAATCCGGCGGCGGCGGCGGCGATCGCCCTGCGGGCCAAGGCCGCGCGCCTCGCGCTCACCCACTTTGATGCCGGAAGGTACACGAGCCTGCAGATGCGTCGTGAAGCTGTGGCGACGGTCCGGGACTTTTCGGGGATCGTAGTAGGAGAGGATGATCTGGTGATGCAGCTCTAAGGAACGTCGAATGTCGAACCGGCTTTTCGGCTCACAAAGCTTATGGCCTTGAAAATACGATAGGCTCATCCATGACAATGAAGAATATAATCTGCTTACTATTCATATCCCTGGTGCTGGCGGCAAGCGCCGGCTGCCTGGCCAAGGACCCGGTGGGTGCATCTGCATCAAATCCGGCTATCCCAAAGGAGAATCTGCCGGATGGCTTCAAGCTGCTGGCGATTCTGCCCGGCGAGAACAGCAACTTAAATATGACTGATTATATCATGGATTTCTACGGACCTGAGGAGATTGGCCCGGCAAATGTCACCGTAGGCATTTACCAGTGGGGCGAGCCCGGTCCCGGCTATGATGCCAAGATCACTTTCATCCAGCTATCCGATGAGGAGCACGCCAGGGCTGCCGTCTCCAACTTCAAATCCCAGAAGACATACCAGGATCTTCTGGCCCGCAATGTGCCCATCTTCGGCAACACCACAGTCAACGGTCATGATACTCTGGAGATAAAGGACATCCGGGGCGATAACAGCATCAGATATCTCTACCTCTGGAATGCGGGAAGCATCGTGGCTCTTGTTGAGGGCAACGGCGACAGAAACCAGAGCCTGGAGCTGTCCGGCGCCTCAGGGCTCTAGAATTTCCCATTTTTTATGACGCAGCAATTTGAGACAGAGGTTATTGAGACCGAGCAAACCAGCACGTCATCCCGGTCAATTCGTCTATTGCGGCCCCAGGAATTTGATTTTCTTCCCGGTCAGTTCATAATTCTGAAGCTTGAGGGGTTGCAAGGCGAAGTCGCCAAGCCCCTCAGTCTCTCTTGCAGCCCGACAGAGGAATTTCTGCAGATCACTAAACGGCTGACCGGTCACGAGTTCTCCAATGCCCTCCTTTCCTTGAAAGAGGGCGATTCGGTCGGTTTTTCCGGACCTTTCGGCCGCTTCACCTTTCATGGGGAGTACGAGAAGATCGCCATGCTCTCTGGGGGAATAGGCATAACGCCTCTGCGCAGCATGATCAAATACTGCACCGACAAGGGCCTTCCGACCGACATCATCCTGTTTTACTCCAACCGGCAGGAGGATGATATTCCCTTTGGAGATGAATTCGAGGCCATCAAGGCAAAAAATCGGAAGTTTACTATCATCAATACCCTGACCCGCCCCGCTCCTTCCTGGAAAGGCCGGGTCGGCAGAATCGATGCCGATATGATCAGGCAAATGCTGGCCGATTACTCCGAGCGGGTATTCTACACCAGCGGCCCCCAAAAGATGGTGGATTCGATGCAACTTGTTCTCGATGAGATGAATATACCCGCAAGTCAGACTCGCAAAGAGTATTTTCCAGGATATGATTGATCCGGATACTATTCTAATAATTCAAATTCATCTTCGCACATTCTCGGATAGCCTTCTGTAACCGCAAACCAAGAAAAGCAAAAAAAGGGCAGTCCTGGCAGACCCAGGACCAGGCCAGTAGCCGCAGAAGCCTACCTTACGCCAGCTCTGGTGTCTGACCATTTATTCAATCCCCAGGGCAGTAAGATAACCATAGCACCAAAGATAATAATTGCATATACTTGGGACATAATATCCATCCATTATCACCTCCGTTTCGACTAATGTATTCAATTCCTAGTTGGATGAAATAGTTAATAAAATTTGCGGACAAATGTGGTGTATATTTCAAAAATGCGCATATACTGAAAAGTCAATTGGTATACTATTACCAATTTGGTTAAATTGATTAATGTAATAAAACATAAAATGCCAATTAAGGAAAATAGGTAAACGGGTGAGAAAATAGAGAAAAAATATGCGTTATATTTTTTTAAATAATATATTTATTATGTTAATAATAAAAAGATTTTACTCCTCGCTGGACGGCATATCAACCACTTGCCAGTGCTTTCCGCGAATGGGAGCTTTCCTTAATGCCTCCTCAATCTCCTCATTTGCCAGTCCATCCAGCCAATCGGTAAGTCTCTTGCCGGGATTATGTTCGGTCCAGTATGATTGCAGCCTGATGTGCTGATCGCACATGTGATTGAGGCTTAAGCCACGTTGGCATATAGAGCCGCGGCACGGTCCATGGCCCTTGAGGTCGCACTCTGGAGTCTTCATTTTATCTACCTTGGATGTATGTCTTGCTTATCTAGCTATTGCAGAAGGAAGGACTCAGCCAATACGTCCGGATTCACCTTGCCGCTTACAAATGTGCGCCTCGACAAAATTTCGTTCATGACAACCTTGGCCGGGGCGAAGACATTGTGGTCCACCTTGAAGAAATCAAATCCTGCCGCCTTGAAGGTCTTGTAGAAGGGTGTCCCCCAATCACGAGAGGCAGAAGAAGGCATGCCTTTGAGATATTGCTGCAGCTCTTCCATGTTCTCATACTCCAGTGTGTAGTAAGTCTCCCCACCATAAATTATGGCATCATTGGAGGAGCCCATGCACATGGTCGCATCACCGGTGATGGGCGAGATGGGGGCCCGGCCCCAGCCGCACTTGATGGTGTTTATGTCAAAGCCCATGGTAAAGAGTTTATGCAGGCCCGTCTCGACCACGCGCGCCGAGACCTGCACCAGTCCGGCTACGCTGTCCGTAGGCGCCACGGCAATTCTCAGGTCAGCCGGATCGATGCCGCACTTTTCGGCAATGTGGGCGGAGACCTTTTCGTCCGGCAGCTTGTTTGACTCCAGGACGATGACTGCCACATCAGAGGACTCCTCAAAGCAAATCTTATCGTAGAGGTCGCGGGTCTTTCTGGCCAGCACGCGCGCCGGACCGCTGCCCATAGCGAAGTATTTGTCCGCCTTGATCTGCCACATGGCGCACTGGGAGGCCATGCAAGAGACTGCCGGATGGTCTGTAGCCACCTGGATGCCAGGCAGCAGAATGCCGTTGATATCGAAGGGCGTAAGCTGAATCTCCGCCAGATCCGCCATGCAGAGGCGAGATAGGTAGACTCCGGCACCATAGCCGCCATGAGCCTCTACACCTGCATCAGCCACTACAGTCCCGTTATCAAGTTCTTGGACTAGAATTTGCAGCTCGTCTGCATAATCGAGCATCTCCTCGAAGACCTCGAATCCCATCTCATTGATACCCATCAAGCCAGGATCACCTTTCCCCATCAAGAATACAATCGTCCATAAAAGTCTATCGATAATGTCCTTAACTAGCGGCTATCTCCTGTAGACAGTGATTTTACGGGGCAAGAACCCAAGTAGGAGCAATTCTCTCCTGTGGAGTTATTTTGAGCGGCAGTGTAACGAATTTTCTGTAAATTGATATTAATAAGGAAAGCCCTGTATCCTACCTGTCTTAGCAAACTGGAGGAAACAGGACCATGATACCCAAAGAACTCCTGGAAGATTACCTTATCGATCAAGAAGATGGCTTAAAGAACCTTCTTACCTGGTTCTTGAATCTGGTAATGCAATTTGAAGCGATGGAGCAGATAGATGCAGAACCATATCAGCGAGTAGGTTCTCGAAAAGCTCATAGAAATGGTTACAAAGAAAGATCTCTTAAAACGCGAGTTGGAGAACTTAGACTAAAGAAGCCGCAGTTTCGCGAAATTCCTTTCCAAACGAAGGTTTTTGACAGATATTCGCGGGTAGAGCGGGCTTTGATTAATGCCATAGTAGAATCGTACCTGCAAGGAGTTTCAACGAGACGAATTCAGGATATCGTTTCTCGACTGGGAATCGAAGAATTATCTGCGTCAAGCGTTTCCAGGATCGCCAAGGAGCTGGATGAAAAGGTTGAAGAATTCCTCAAAAGACCTATCGAACATCCGATTCATTATCTCTTTGTGGATGCAAGTTATTTCAAAGTAAGAACTGATTCAAGATACGTTACCAAAGCTTTTCTTGTCGTTATGGGAATCAGAGACGACGGTTATCGCGAGATACTGGGTGCAAAGATAGCCGATGGTGAAGATGAACTCTTCTGGTCTGGATTATTTCAAGATCTGGCGGACCGAGGATTATCTGGAGTAAAGCTCGTGATATCAGATGGTCATAAGGGAATCCAGAAAGCAGTTGAGAAATCGTTTCTAGGCGCTTCATGGCAGATGTGTCATGTGCATCTTGTGCGAGCGGTTCTGAGAAACGTTGCCAAGAAATATCATAAGGAGATTGCAGATAAGATCAAAATAGCTTTAGAAGATGAAACCAAAACGCAGGAACTGATTCTAGAACTGGAAGGCAGAGGTTATTCCAAAGCTGCCGATACCCTTGAGCATTTCCGATTCAGCTTATGGAATTACAGGTCCTTCTCCAGAGAGCATTGGAGAAGGATCAGGACTACAAACGGACTGGAAAGGATTAACAAGGAGCTGAAAAGAAGAACAAGAGTCGTAGGAGCATTTCCCAGCGACAGGTCATTCATGAGGCTGGGTGTATCGATACTGATAGATATCAATGAAGAATGGATGACAACTAAAAAGTATTTATCCATGGATACGGATTGACTTGTGGGATAACAGGGCCGTCAATTCTACAGAAAATTCGGCACACTACCAATAGGGACGTTGGTAGAGCTGTCTGGAGAATGGAAAGATCGTTTGGATAATTCGACTAATAAGCTTAACAAAAATATTTATGGTTTGCCACGTTTGGCATTAATGGTCGATCAAATTAAAGACATAGGTACACCGAGTCTGGTTTTTGCAAATGCATGGACCCAATTTATTAATTCTGAGTATGGTTATTCTTCAATGGTGAACTCGCTTTTTAAGCCAACACTTCTTGATGATATTGAGAATTCGATAAGCATGCTCGCGAACTATGAACAATTTCTTGAGGATAAAGGCCTTATCAAGAAGGAACTCAATAATAACATCTCAAAATCGCTCGGAGCTTAATAAATCTGTTTCCGCCGCTTTTCCGAGGAGGCCAGCGATCGGGCTCCAACCGGCCCGATCAAAAGATGCATTTTTAGCACCCTGGCGGAACGTGATTTGAATAGACCTAAATCTAAAGATGGCATCGCCATTTTACTCTGCCACCACCCCCGCGGTCTCCTGGATAAGTCCATAGAGGCTCTGGCGCGCGTCCTGGAAATAGAAGCGCTCTTGAAGGATATGCTGCTCCTTCAATCGGTTCAGGGCGTACCTTACGGTCCTTTGCGGAAGATATGTCTTGGCGACGATGTCTTTCTGCGTCAGAAGTATCCCTGATTCCAGCACTTTAAAGACAAGCTTTGCCGACGGCGGCAGGTGCTCTATCTTTGTGCTGGTCGGTTCATTTTTGGTTTCTGCAAAGTCGATCCCTCATTTTTTATCTCACCGATCAGCACCTATCACTTGAGACATTATTAAACCTACGATTGCGGCAATAATGGCTCTCATGTTCCGGTGTTATGCAGAAAATATAAAGACAAGAAAATCCTTAGTGTCCTAGAATTATTAATTATTACCCAATCATACTCTAAAATTGATCAACTCCGAAAGAGTCCATACATGGTCTGTGATTCCTGCCGCCATCATGGGTGTCCTCTGCATCCATTTTCGTTCCTTTTGGTCTATTTGGATCCTCAAACCACTATGCGTCTTAACGAAATGATATATTCCGAAATAGATATTTAATGAAGAGATAAGGAGCTTCTTCTTTTTGGAGAAACCAAGTGTCTTTCTTGTTAACCTTCTATTTCGTTCGCGTATTGTGAGGTTGTTTCGTTCGATGAAGGCAATATTAATGTGACTGCTAACAGGAGAGTTCGCAATTGCCTTCATTGCAGCATCTTTTTCCCCAAAAACGACCTCTGTATCGACTCCAACAACCCTTCGGCCTACTCTTGTCTTAACGACTCTGGTATAAATTAAATCTGGAAGAGGCAGACGTTTAGGAGCTTTACGTCCGGGAGGGACTTCGATTTGCTTTATCCCTTTTCTAGTTCCATAAACTTTCAGGATGGCTTTCTCATATAGATCCATTTCGTCCGATGTAAAATGAGGGATATTACTATCAGTCCTTTCTTTTACTGTTCTTATAAGCAGGTCTATCTCTTTCTGGTTTCTTTTTCCAACAACGAATGTCATTACAACTTTGCAAACAGGATCAAATGCGATCATGATCCAGGCATTCCCATACTCCTTCAACAAGCACTCAAGTTCTGACAAATTCTTTTCTTTTTAAAAATATATCCCCACAATTCATCCAATTGGCATTCCTCAAGATGATAATCAGTCATAAGAGTCGCAGCAACATCCTCCATGTGATCTCCAATACGATTTATTATCGATCCAACGGTATCTTTACTTACACCGACAATGCGAGATGTTGCGCGAATTCCATTGCCTTCACTCAAGCATTTTAAAATTTGATAGACCTTCTCATCCGGCAAATGGCATTCAAATAATGGAGTCCCTCTTCTCTCCGAAAATGTTCTCTTACATGAGGTACACTTGAACAGGTTCTGTGTTTCTCCCCGGCCATATCTCCTGATAAATATTATATTTTCATTGGCTTTATTTTTGTGATCGATGCAGTCTTCATATGGGCAGAAAAGAGTTGATGCCCTTGATTTCATCATCTGATGGTATGGTTCATTCTTGGCCTTCTTTGCCATAATCTCCTCCTTAAGTATTCCCTTCAGAGGAGATTATAACACAAACTATTATTAATACTTATAGGACACTAAGAAACCTTCGTGAATCTACAGTGTCCCAAATTTTCGGATATATTTATATACCAAGGCCGGATTGTCCATTCCTCTTATGGAGTATCAAATTATCTCCTAAATATTATTTCATCCGAAGGCGACATAAATGTCAATGGAATATGGTTACATTGCCCTGTTGTTAGGCACCCTGATAGTTCTGGCCGTGCCGCTGGGAAGGTATATTGCGAAAGTCTTCAACGGTGAGCCTACTCGAGTTACACCACTCTTGCGGCCAGTCGAACAGGCGTTTTACAGTATGGCTGGTGTGGACGAGATAGGAGAGATGTCCTGGAGAAGCTACATTGCTGCCCTCCTGATCTTCAATGCCCTGGGTCTGGCAGCCGTCTTTCTGCTGCAGGAATTGCAAGGCTTTCTTCCTCTCAATCCTCAGAACCTGGGAGCGGTTCGCTGGGATACGGCCTTCAATACGGCAGTCTCCTTCACCACCAACACCAACTGGCAGGCCTATAGCGGCGAGCAGACAATGAGCTATCTCACCCAAATGCTGGGCTTGACTGTGCAAAATTTCCTCTCTGCCGCGGTGGGGCTATCGGCAGCCATGGCTGTAATTCGAGGTTTCACCCGCAAAAATGCCGCCACCCTGGGGAATTTCTGGGTCGACATCACCCGGTCGGTGCTTTATCTGCTGCTCCCCCTGGCACTCATTTGGGCACTTTTATTTGCATCCCAGGGCGTAATTCAGACACTGAGCCCCAATGTTATTGCCCATACTCTAGAGGGAGGAGAGCAGGTCATCTCTTTGGGGCCCGTGGCCTCTCAGGAGGCTATCAAGCTCCTGGGAACCAACGGAGGCGGCTTCTTCAATGCCAACTCCGCACACCCGTTTGAGAATCCCACACCACTCACTGATTTCCTGGAGGTGTTGGCCATGCTGCTCATAGCTGCATCGCTTCCTTTCGCCTTTGGCGCATTGGTCAATAATCCCAGACAGGGCTGGGCTATATTTGCGGCCATGCTCATTCTCTATCTCATGGGCTTGGGTTTTGCCCTCTGGGCAGAAGTACAGGAGAGCCCACTGCTTGAGAAGCTGGGCGTGGCCGGCGGAGTCAATATGGAGGGCAAAGATGTGCGCTTCGGCATAGTGCCATCGGTGCTCTTTGCCCAGTCCACTACAGTGACTTCCTGTGGAGGTGTAAACAGCATGCACGACAGCATGATGCCTCTAACTGGCTTAGTTTTGCTCTTCAACATGGTCATCGGCGAGGTGATCTTCGGCGGAGTCGGGGTGGGACTGATAGGCATTTTCTTCTATGCCATCATGACCATGTTCCTGGCAGGTCTCATGATCGGCCGCACTCCTGAGCTCTTCGGCAAAAAACTGGAGCCATTCGAGATGAGAATGGCAGTCATCGGTCTGCTGGCTCCGTCCATCGTTCTGCTGATGCTTGCCAGCCTGGCCATATTATTGCCCCAGGGCCTCTCCAGTCTGAACAACGTCGGGCCGCACGGACTCACAGAGATACTATATGCCTTCGCATCGGCCTGCGGCAATAACGGGTCCGCCTTTGCCGGTCTGAATGCCAACACCACATTCTACAACCTGGCTTTGTCTCTGGCGATGCTGGTAGGCAGATTTGCCACGATATTGCCGGCTCTGGCCATAGCCGGCTCTCTGGCAGCAAAGAGAATAGTGCCTTCCAGCACGGCTACCTTTCCTGTTGCCAGTCCGCTCTTCGTGATCATGCTGGTCGGCACAATCATCATAGTCGGGGCTTTGACCTTCTTTCCCGTCTTTGTGCTTGGCCCCATACTCGAGCACCTGATGATGCCGGTGGGCAGGACTTTTTGAGGAGGGATAATATGCACATCAATAAGTCCGATCTATGGCAGACTTCCCAGATCAAACAGGCCATTTTAAATTCCATCCCCAAGCTGGACCCGCGCCGCCTCTGGCATAGCCCGGTGATGCTCGCCGTGGAGATAGGCGCCATCCTGACCACTCTGATCACGGCGCGCGATTTGTTCTGGGGCGGAAACGCGGCATTGGACGGCCAGATCAGCCTTTGGCTGTGGTTTACCATACTCTTTGCCAACTTTGCTGAAGCTCTGGCAGAAGGACGGGGCCGTGCTCAGGCTGAGACTCTTCGCCTGGCGAAGAGCGAGGCCATAGCCAGCAGATTGTTGGCAGATGGCAAGATTGAGCAGGTTGCGGCTTTGCTGCTTGTCAAAGGCGATCTTGTACTGGCAAAGGACGGCGATACCATTCCCAGCGATGGCGAGATCATAGAGGGTGCCTCACTGGTGGACGAATCAGCCATCACGGGCGAATCGGCACCAGTAGTTCGCGAGGCGGGTGGCGACCTATGTGGCGTCACTGGCGGCACAAGAGTCCTCTCCGGGAAGATCAAGATCCTCATAACTGCGCAGCCGGGTAATACCTTTCTAGACCAGATGATAGGAATGGTGGAGAGCGCAAAACGCCAGAAAACTCCCAATGAGCAGGCCCTGGAGATACTGCTCATCGGTCTTACCGGGCTATTCATGGTAGTGGTAATCACCCTTAATGTCTTTGCCGGGTACATGGGTATCATCGTTCCCGTACCTGTACTGGTGGCGCTGCTGGTTTGCCTGATGCCTACCACTATCGGCGGCCTTCTGCCTGCCATAGGCATCGCCGGCATGGACCGGCTGCTTTCTCATAATGTCATCGCCATGAGCGGAAGAGCCGTGGAAGCCTCGGGCGACGTGGATGTAGTGCTCATGGACAAGACCGGCACCATCACCCTGGGAAACAGGATGGCCACACAGTTCCTGCCTGCAGAGGGAGTGACGAAGGAGGAGCTGGCATTGGCAGCTATGTACTCCTCCCTGGCAGACGAGACGCCGGAAGGCCGTAGCATAGTGGACTTATGCAAGGAGACTCTGAGCATCCGCGGCAGAGATATCCGGGCGCCGGAAGGATGCGAATTTATCCCCTTTAGCGCTGAGACCCGCATGAGCGGCATAGACTGGGATAGTCGTCAGATCAGAAAAGGTGCGCATGATGCCATAGGGCAATATGTAGAGCATAGAGGCGGCAGTATGCCGGAGGGCATCAGGGTTGCCGTAGAGAGCATCGCCCGGGAAGGGGGAACTCCCTTGGTTGTAGCGGAAAGCTGCAAAATCTTAGGTGCCATTCGATTGAAGGATGTGCTGAAAACCGGTATCAAAGATCGATTGTCGAATTTGCGTAAAGTCGGCATTCGCTCCGTCATGATCACGGGAGACAATCCCATGACGGCAGCAGCCATCGCCGCAGAGGCCGGAATCGATGACTTCATAGGCCAGGCTCGTCCCGAGGTTAAGCTGGAGGCCATTCGAAAATATCAGAGGGACGGGCACCTGGTGGCCATGATTGGAGACGGCACGAACGATGCTCCGGCTCTGGCCCAGGCCGATGTGGCGGTGGCTATGAATGCCGGAACACAGGCTGCCAGGGAGGCGGCCAACATGGTGGATCTGGACTCCAATCCTGCTAAACTGCTGGACATTGTGGAGATTGGCAAACAGATATTGATCACACGAGGGGCACTGACCACCTTTAGCGTGGCCAATGATGTCTCCAAGTATTTTGCCATCATCCCAGCCGTATTTGCGGCCAAGTATCCCATGCTAAGCGTGCTGAACGTCATGCATCTGGCAACTCCCAGCAGCGCTGTGCTTTCTGCGATTATCTTCAATGCCATCATCATCCCTCTCTTGATACCGCTATCATTGCGGGGCGTACGCTACACACCCACGACTGCCTCACAGCTGCTGCGACGCAATTTGCTGTTCTATGGCCTGGGCGGACTGGCGGTACCATTCATCGGCATCAAGTTGATCGATATGCTGGTTATTTTCCTTCATTTGGAGTGAGGAAGATGTTCGAATATGCAAAAGAAATAAAGCCTGCAGTGATTCTGTTCATGGCCTTCGCTCTGCTTACCGGCCTTGTCTATCCTCTATTCATAACCGGCATAGTCCAGACTGCCCTGCCGGCCAAAGCTGAGGGAAGCCTGATTGTTGTTGACGGCAGAATCGTGGGCTCAGAACTCATCGGTCAGACTTTCCAGAGCCCTATCTACTTCCACGGACGGCCTTCGGCAGTGAACTACGCCGCCAACGGCTCGGGTGCCGGCAACCTCGGGCCGACCAGTGCCAGGCTCATGGAAGAAGTGAGCCGAAGGATAGATCAAGTCAGACGTGAGAATAGTCTGCACAATGATCAGAGCGTGCCGGCTGATCTGGTCCTGAGCTCGGGCAGCGGCCTGGACCCTCACATAAGCCGACAGGCTGCAATGGAGCAGGTGGCGCGCGTGGCCGGGGCAAGAGGTCTAGCGCGTTCTGCGGTGCAGGCGCTGATCGATCAGAATGTTGAGCCTGCCATGCTTGGCATACTGGGGCAGGAGAGAGTAAACGTTCTCAGGCTTAACCTGGACCTGGATGGCAAGACAAGGGAGAGTTAAAGCATGGAGAAGGATTGCCGTCCGGATCCGGATCAATTATTAAAGCGACTAACGCACGAGGAAAAAGTGGCCAGCAGCAGCCGTGGACATCTCAAGATCATCCTGGGCGCAGCGGCGGGCGTCGGCAAGACCTATCGAATGCTGGAAGAGGCGCAGCAACTAAAAAAGAGCGGCATGGATGTCGTCGTTGCCCTGGTGGAGACACATGGACGGCATGAGACTGAAGTTCTGTTGGAGGGACTGGAGGTCGTTCCTCGCAGCCGTCTCAATCGAGGCGGCCTGGAAATTGAAGAGATGGATTTGGACGGCGTCCTGGCGCGCCATCCAGCCATCACCCTGGTGGATGAGCTGGCTCATGCCAATGCGCCGGACCTTCGCCATGCCAGACGCTATCAGGATGTAGAAGAGCTGCTGGATGCGGGCATCAGTGTCTACACAACCCTGAACGTCCAGCACATTGAGAGCCTCAATGATATCATTTTTCAGATCACGGGAGTTCGAGTTCGAGAGACTCTGCCGGACAGGATAATTGAGCTGGCCGATGAGATCGAAGTTGTAGACCTGACTCCGGAGGATCTGCTACAGCGGTTTAAGGATGGCAAAGTGTATGTGCCATCTCAGGCAGAGCAAGCCATGCAGCGCTTTTTCCGCAAAGGCAACCTGCTGGGACTGCGAGAGATTGCTCTGCGATATGCAGCCCGCATGGTGGATGAGGACATGCGCACCTACATGGAGGGGCATGGCATACTGGGTCCCTGGCCGGCCGGATCGAGATTGCTGGTCTGCATAAATGCCAGTACCTTCTCCGAGCGTCTGATACGCATAGGGCAGCGCATGGCTGCAGACCAGGATGCCGAATGGTTTGCAGTTTATGTGGAATCACCTCAAGATGCATCATCTACAGAGACTGCTCGTGATCAGCTGGCGCATAGCTTGACGCTGGCAAGAGAGTTGGGCGCAAATGTCCAGGTTTTGAGCGCCCAGAATATAGCTGAGGAGATCATCGCCTTCTCCAGAGAGCATAATATCACGGTAATCGTCGTGGGACTGCCGCGTCGCCATTTGTGGAACCGATGGTGGAGAGGATCGGTGGTAAACGAGATTATAAAACGGAGCGGACTGATCCATGTGCTCGTCATAGGCAGCGCTCAAGCCGATCAGGTCGAACAAGTCGAACATAAGGCCGCGTCGCTTGCAAGCGACATGAACTGGCGGCATCTCTCCGGCAGTCTCCTAATCGTAGCCGCAACGATCGCTTTTTGCTGGCCGCTGCAAAACTGGCTGGGCCTCATCAATATCGCCATGATTCTGCTCTTGCCAGTGATCTACAGTGGAATGACCTGGGGCAAGCGCTCAGGTCTGACCACGTCGCTCCTGGCGGTAGCAGCCCTTGATTTCTTCTTCGTGCCTCCCAATATGACATTGGCGGTTGAAGATCTGCGCTATCTGCCCGTGTTCATCGTCTTTGTAATAGTAGGAATAATAACCAGCTTTCTGGCAGATCTGGTGAGATGGCAGGGCGAGAGCGCTCGGCAAAGGGAACGTTTTGTCTCCGCTCTTTATTCCTTTAGTCGCAACCTCATGGCAGCTGGGAACGGGCAGGAGCTTTTAAGCTGCGCTGCAGGGGAGATTGCACAGGCCTTCGAGTGCGATGTGATGATCCTTCTGCCCGATGAAACCGGACGGCTCAAGGAACGGGCCAGGATGGGAGAACACCTCATATTTGATGAGCGCAAGCTGGGTGTGGCCACCTGGGTTCTCAGACACGGCCAGGAAGCAGGACACGGCACACAGACTCTTTCCTCAGCTACGCTCTCTTACCTGCCACTCAAGACCAAAGAAGTAACCATTGGAGTTTTAGGTGTGGGACTGGGCAAAGATGAGCAGCTATTGCAGCCTGAGCAGAAGAGGTTGCTGGAAGCATTCACAAATATCCTGGCCCTGGCTTTAGGACGAACTCAGGGCTAATCCCCTCCAATTCATTGGCGGAAGTAGTCACACAGCGACTGCATGCTACGCATTTGTCTATCATGTCTATTTTGCATCCTACGATCAGGAATGCTAAAGAAAACAATAATTTCTTCGAAAAGTTTTTTAAAAAAAATTATCTTCCCCAGAATGGTTCTTTCTTGCGCTTGATCTCCAGGAAATTCTCCAGCACCTCGCGCTCGTCCTCCGCCAGCTTGGGCTTCAGTTCCAGTTCCACAATGCGAGCATGCTTCTCGGGAATGTTGACATAAAGGATATCGCCTTCATGGATCTGTCTTCCAACAGTGGGTCCGTCGATGGAGATAGCCACTTCCTGCCCGGCGGTCGCTGAGCCGACGTTTTCATTGCGCGCCTGAATTCCCCTAATCTCGCCCACATTGGCACCGTCTTCTCTCATTAAATTAACATGGGTCCTGATCACGCCACCTATGATCTGCACGCCTACAATGGCCGGTCTGGACTGACGGAAGACGCAGTCCGGTAAAAGACGCACGGCACCGGGTCGGATAACCGCCTCAAGCCGCTCCTGCTCTATGCGCATCTTCTGCTCCTCAGTCCACTGTTCGTAGTTCTCCAAAATACTGTAAATTATATCGCTGCAAAATACCGGTACATTGGTCTTCTGAATCTCGCTGATGGCATCGGGCAAGATTTCCACATTAAATGCCAAAATCGCAGAAAGCAGGGGTTCTTTGATGGCCGAAGCACGGATCACATCTCTTCTGGAAACGGGCCCTACATCGGCATGATGAATGGCAATATTCTTGGCCTTCAGTTCGCCTACCAAAGCTTCCAGCGAGCCGATGGCATCTGCTTTCAGGATCACGCCCTCGCTCTCTGCATCGATACGCACCGCCTCCAGCTCCGATTTCAGCTCCGTGGTAAGAGCATCTATCTCTTCAGCACTTGCCACCACGCGAATGGTTGATCCTGCCAGTGCATTTTCCAATTTGGGTGCTGCAATCTTTACACCAGATGCAGCCGCCACATGTTTTACCGGCAGAAATCTCTCCTCGCTTCGAATCTCCGTCAGAGGCTTGGGCTTTAACAGGGCTCTGATCTTTGTGATGATCGGCTCATGGGCCGTGCCCACAATTACCGTATCGCCCGAGTTGAATTCACCGTTGTAGAGAATGACATCCAGAGTCGTCCCCAGGCCTTTCTCCTCTTTTACCTCCAAGATTGTGCCCATACCAGGGCCGCTGGCCGTCAGCTTCAGATTATTCTTCAAGAATCTCTGCGCCAGCCCAACCAGTATCATGAGAATGTCGGGAACCCCTTCTCCGGTGATGGCGCTGATAGGCACAATTCCAATCGTCTTGGTAAAGTCGGTGATCCGATCGTACCTGTCCCCATCAAATCCACTCTTGTAGAGTTCTCCTACCAACTCGTAGATCCTGGTATCCAGGGCTTCGGACACTCTTTCATTTTGTGCCTTGATGCTCTTGGCAAAAGGAGCGTTAGCAACGGAGTGCCAGCCGCTGATGCGGTCCATCTTGTTGGCTGCGACCACAAATGGTGTTCTAAAACGCTTGAGAATGGCCAGCGACTCGATGGTCTGGGGCTGGAAGCCCTCGTTAACGTCCACAATCAGCACAGCCAGATCTGCCAGAGAGCCGCCTCTGCTTCGCATAGAGGTAAAAGCATGATGTCCAGGCGTGTCGATGAACAGCAATCCTGGAATCTGCATCTCCTTGCCGAAATGCGATCCGCAAAAATCCTGCACCACGCTTAGCGGAACCTCTGTGGCTCCAATGTGCTGGGTAATAAGCCCGGCTTCGCCCTTGGCAACGGCCGTTCCTCTGATCTTATCTAAAAGAGATGTCTTGCCGTGGTCCACATGCCCCATCACCACTACTATGGGTGTTCTGAGATTGGACTCATCGCCTTGAACTTTGCCGGCCTTTTTGGACTTATGTTGCATACTGGTCGCGCCCTGAAAGAAGTAAGTTTAAAAATTACATTTCATTTTAAGAATTTAAAGGCTCCGATGAGAGGAGGCAGAAAATGAATCCTGCCTGATCTCATTCGTAAAGCCATGTTTCATCTATTCGCTTGTAGGCCACCAGTTCGCTCGGGCTGAAATGCAGCGCGATCTCGCGAGCTGCAGAGACGGCCGAATCCGAGCCGTGCACCACATTTCGTCCGGTTTCTATGGCCAGGTCTCCTCGAATGGTCCCAGAGACGGCATCAACCGGATTAGTAGCGCCGTTCATCTTCCTCATGGCGGCAATTGCGCCCCGCCCCTCAATCACCATTGATACGGAGGGTCCGGAGGTGATGAAATCTACCAGGTCCTGATAAAATTTCTTGCCCACGTGCTCTGCATAGTGCTCCTTGGCCTTCTCCACCGGCATCAGAGTGAGCTTCAAAGCCACTATCTTGAAGCCTTTCTCCTCAATGCGCTGCAGTATCTTGCCAATGAGCGCGCGCTGCACTCCATCGGGCTTTACCATGACAAAGGTTCGCTCTATCTCAGCCAGGGCTTATGCCCCCTTTCTGGCCCATTTGATTCTTCTCGTTACGCGGCCAAGAGCTACGTTATTCTCGCACTTGGCTGAGCAGAAGTAAAAGACCGTGCCGTCCTTTTTGGCATAAAGCTTGCCAGTTCCCGGCTCGATGGTCTTGTTGCAGAAGGAACACTTTCTTGCTTCCATATTCCATCACCTGCTGGTAAGCTTCTTGGCTTCTCTGGCAGTCTCGAGCAGCATCAGGACATCGCCCATGCGGATCGGTCCCATGCAGTTCCTGGTGATAATACGGCCTTTGTTATTGCCTTCCAGGATACGGCATTTTATCTGCGTTGCCTCACCATGCATGCCGGTAACGCCGATGACCTCTATGACCTCTGCCGCTACTCCGTTCTCATCCTCCATCGGATATCACCTACTTCAAAGCTGCTACTTTCTGGACGATTTCATCAAGCAACTCTTTTCCCTTTCCGGGCTCCACGATTGCCGCAGCAGCGCTCTTTACGCTCAGGCCGGCAGCGGCACCAAGCTCGCTCTGCTTTTTGACGTAGATGTAAGGAGTCTTCTTCTCTTCGCAAAGAGCTGGAATATGTGCCACAATCTCTGGAGGGGTGACATCTTCGCCGACAATAACCAGCCGAGCTACACCACGCTCGATGGCCTTAGTGGCTTCGTTGGTCCCCTTCTTTATTCTGCCTGTATCACGAGCCAGTTCAAGGGCTTCAAGAGACATGGTAGCCAGCTCTGCTGGAACATCAAATCTTACGAATATTGGTCTTGCCATAATTTAATCTCCTTCCGGGCAGCTCGCCCATCATCATTCATCGCAAAAACGCCTAAACGAATTAGACGATTCAGATAAGAACTGCCATTAGCTCCATATGTAAAAAGGTTGCGCTACGGCCCGAGAAGGGCCATGAGCACGCTTTGCAGATTTTCGAAAGCCACAGGTCCGGATAGGTCTGTCTCGTCACCAATGGTAGAGTAGCTGAGATTGTTTTTCGCAGCGATTTCTCCAATCTTGCTGCTCGTGCCGGCCTCGGGCTGCAGATACCGGGCGCTTAGATCATAACCCAGGGTCCGGTTTTTTGCCACATTTACACCCAGGTAAAATTCCTTGTATCCGCCGGAGAGGGGCATACTCTTGCCGCCGCTGCCCAGAGCCGCCACCTGCAGGTCGGCATTATCATCACCGATTAGTGTGAAGCTTTGTGCTGACAGTCCTCCTGTGATCACATCCAGGACCTGCCGTACGGCGTCCTGTGGGCCAAAGAGGGCCGGCTTTCCGAACACGATGGCATAATCGGTTCCCGCGGGGATCATCATGTAATCCTGGTATGGTATTACCAGGCCATCGTAGCCGACCGGGTACGGCTGAACCTCGTGAAACTCAGTCCAGGTGCCATTGAAATTGGCATTGGCCAGCTTTTCAATTTTGTTATTGTTGTGAATCTGGCCCCCGTAACTGAGGCCCATGGACTGAGGCAGCGCCGCAGCTACCGCTTGCGTCAGGTTTTGCGATGCACTCAGGTTGATCCAGTATGCCATGACGGTGCTCTCCGGAGACATCTGCAGGGCATCTTGCAGTCCCTCAAAATCCCATTCCACATAGCGGCCCTGTACCCCAAAGGTCTGCAAAGAGCCATCGCCCGACGGCACAACAACGTTCTCGGTCTGGTCGCCCCCCATCATCACGAAACTTGCAAAGGCGGACAGTACCATGACAATGCCTACAAAGATAGCAAAAGCCTTAGCTGTAGATTTCATCCGCACGTATGTCGCGAGACCAAATATTTAACGTTTCTCAGAGGACCAGAGCGGTTCGTCCTGAACATAGCTTCTTTTCAGGCGAAGAGCGATCTCTGCCTTCTCCAGTTCGCGACCGAGGTATCCGGCATGGTCCAGCCGGCTGACCAATCCCATCTCGATGAGAGTATTGAGGATGTCGCGAGCATTTCTTCCCGCGATGGTTGTGCCGGCGTTTTGAGCAAGTATCGATTGCGATGAGATAGATATACTGAAACTTCCGCTGCGATCCGGCTGGTATTTGTGCCCACCTTTAGCCTCTATGACCGTTTCGGGCATGGCTTCCTCCGGAAGGTGCCGTTTCTCCTTAAGGATGAGAAGGTCGAGGCCCAGATCTTTTGGGGGCGCGCTGCGCTCTCGGGCCAGCATCATCATTCTCGATGCTGTGCCAAGCTCCTCTACACTTCCTACTGCTTTGCTGCTGTACTCGGGAGTGAATAGGATAGATGCGCCACACTCAGCACCGAGGGCGGCCAGGAGGGCATTGACGCCCACCGTATCGGCATCCAGCAGTTCAGTTACATTGCCGGCCCCGAAAAATAGGGGGATATCGGGGTGATCCTCCCGGAAAGCCTGGTACCTTTGCAGCGATGGAACCAGTCCTTGCAGTGGCGGTTCGAGAATGGGGTCTGCTATAGCTAAGATTCCTTTCTCCAAAGCCGCTAACAGGTTATCTTCCAAACTGATGCAGCCTGGGCCGGGAATGATCACCGCAGGCGTGCCTGCCCCGGCTACCGCTTTGCCCACCTGGGGCAGATTGGCGGCATTTAAGCTGAGTATTAGGTCGGCTCCGGCCTCTAATCCCGCTAGTATCAGGTCGCTATTGATAGTGTCGATGCTGACTGGAAGGTTTGTGGCCTTTCGGGCGGTTTGCAGTGCGGCTTTTACCTGCTCCGGCCCGGCATCAAGAGGTAGCCCCAGGTCGATCATATCTGCGCCCTGCTCTTCGTAGTAGCGGACCTTCTCGGTCAGGGCCGCAGGGCGTAAGCGTGTGGCATCGACGATCTCAGCCAGGACCTTCATGCGAGAGATGCCTCCGATCTTGATGCCCCTGATCAGCAGCGGCGAGAGGGCCATCTCTTCAAGTTGCTGCACCTGATCAAGTGCGCCTTCTCTCATATTTCCTTCCAATAGCATGCAAGCCGGAATGGTGCGGGATAGCTCGATCTTCTCTTCGGCAAGACGGCGCAGCACTGCTTTGAGGTCGGCAGCGTGTTTGGGCCCCAGGCGGATCTTGGTGCCCAAAGCACGCTCGGCTTCCTGAAAGTCGGCGGTAATGGCGCCGGGAATGAGGATGAGGTCATAACCCTGAGGAAAGGCGGAGAGCAGAAGCTCGGGTGTGATGAAGGCGGCCACATCGACGTCGGCCACCAGAACGTCTGCGCCCTCTGCAAAGGATTTGACCTGAGCCTGCGCAAGGCGGCCTGTGACCAGGAGGATTTTCATAGGAGGGCAATCGGTTTCTTTGATATTTCCAGTGGATCGCGTCATGTTAGCCGTCTTAGGATTTCGCGCTGGAGAGAACATCATTCGGCCTAAGTCTCGTTAATCCTTCAACACCATCGAAATGCCTATCAAAGCTGATTATTTCCAAATGGAGCTTTTTGGCAACATATGATTGAAGTGCATCATCAAAATCTAAGCCAAATTCCATTTCGTCGATAACTGCTATCTCATCTCTAAGATCGGTATTACGATGTTCAACCCCTTCATCTTTGTGTCTCCGCTTCAGCATTGCCTCTAGAAAGATGTTGGTATCAATCAGATACAACCTTTCTCACCCAGATATCTCTTGCAGCATGTTGTACTTATGTTTCTTCCTTAAAGAATTGTCTGCTTTGTCTTTGCTCTTCGCTCTGCCCAGACCCAGGCACGGGATGATACCTGGGCAATCAGGTTCATCAGGTAAAGAATAATTTCTCTGTACGCACAAAGATTTTAACTCGTAGGATTGCGAAGGACGGAGCGGGAAGTCCCCATCCTTCAGGGTGGGGATGAAAGCGGAGTCCTTTGCCCAAGTTTCTGACTAACAATAACTATTTAAGAAAACAATGTGATAC
>Ga0074199_1000674_pt1 | contig 45236 bp, 52 predicted proteins | sample EPASupsiteSAE347_FD_64528 | JGI IMG/M metagenome (GOLD analysis project Ga0074199, IMG submission 64528) | Bioremediated contaminated groundwater from EPA Superfund site, New Mexico - Sample SAE3-47 | ecosystem: Environmental > Aquatic > Deep subsurface > Groundwater > Contaminated ... | reverse complement strand
ACGTTGAGATCGGCGGGGTCGGGCGCTCCCTCCACATGGGGCTCGATGCGCAGGTGCACCTCGGCGAACTGGCCCGAGCCGCCGGACTGTTTCTTGTGGCGGTACATGGCGGTGGCCGCTTTCTGGATCGTCTCCCGGTAGGGGATCTTGGGTTCCTCAAACTCTGTTTTGATCCCGTAGACATGCTCCAAGCGCCAGCGGGCCACCTGCAGGTGCAGCTCGCCCTGGCCCCAGAGGATCAACTGTTTCACCTCCGAGGCAAACTCGGCCTTGAGGGTCTGGTCCTCGGTCTGCATGTCGCGCAGCGCCTCGCCCAGCTTTTCGTCGTCCTTTTTCTCCCTAGCCACGATGGCTGACCGGATGCGCGGCTCGGGGAACTCGATGGGCGCCACTCCCACCCGTTTTTCCTTCCCGTGCAGGGTGTGGTTGGTATTCGTGGTTTTCATCTTCAAGGTCGCGCCGATATCGCCGGCGGAGAGCTTCTTCACCTGATTGCGCTCCTTGCCGTCCATGATGAAGAGCTGGGCCAGACGTTCGGTGTCGCCGGTCTGGTAGTTGACCAGATCCTGGCCCTCGCTCACCTCGCCGGAGCAGACCTTGAAAAAGGTGATCTTGCCGAGATAGGGCTCCACCAGGGTCTTGAAGACAAAGAGCACCGGGGGCCCGGCCGGATCGCAGGCCAATTCCCCGCCATCCAGGGTGTGCTCCGGCAGCATCTCATGGGCCGAGGGCGCCACGTTGTCGATAAAGCCCATCATCCTGCCGCTGCCCATGTTCTGCTTGGCGGAGAGGCAGAAGATCGGGAAGAGCGACCGGTTGCGCATCCCGATCTTGAGCCCCATGCGCATCTCATCCTCGTCCAGGCTGCCCTTTTCAAAGTAAAGCTCCATCAGCCCCTCGTCGTTTTCCGCCGCCTTTTCCACCAGCTCGTTGTGGAGCTTGTCGGCCCGCTCCTTCTCGTTTTCGGGGATGGGCAGTTTTTCCGGCTTGCCGCCCTCGGCCGGGAAGCGGTACATGGTCATCTTGAGCAGGTCGATGATCCCGTTGAAACCCGCGCCCTGGTTGACCGGATACTGCATGAGCACCGCCGCGTTGCCGAAGCGCTCCTGAATGGAAGAAACCGCCGCGTCATAACCGGCCTTGGGATGATCCACTTGGTTGATCGCGAAGATCACGGGCTTTCTGAACTGTTCCACCGAGTTCCAGACCAGTTCCGTGCCCACCTCCACCCCGTACTGGGCATTGATCAGCATGACGCAGGTGTCGGCCACCCGCAGGGCGGAAACAATCTCGCCCACGAAATCGTCCAGACCGGGGGTGTCGATAATGTTGATCTTGTAATCCCGCCATTCGGTGTGCAGGGAGGTGGCGTACACCGAGTTGCCGCGCTCCTGCTCGATCTGGTGATAATCGGAGATGGTGTTCTTGTCCTCGACCGTGCCGCGTCTCTTGGTAAGCCCTGCCTCGAAAACCATGGTCTCGGCCAGGGTTGTCTTGCCGGATCTGACACTGCCCAGCAACACGATGTTCTTGATGTGCTTGTCGTCATAGACTTTCATGCGGCGCCACCTCTCTTGGTCGATATGGTTACCATCCTGCATCATGGACTGGGGGGAGATTGCATCAGATTCAGGATAGCAAAAAACAGGGATGGCCAGCAGATTTTTTTCCTCGGGCCGGGCAATTTTTCACAGGCTTGGCAGAGGTTGGCGTTCCGCGCCGCATCATGGTATAGTGCGGTTTTTTCCGCACCACACAACAAAGGAGCACCCCCTTGCCCAGCACCTTCCAAGCCATGGTCGTCACCCAACCATCCCCCGGCCGGTTCCAGCGGAGCATCGTCACCAGAAATCTCGACGATCTGCCGCCGGGCGAGGTGCTGATCCGGGTGCGCTACTCGTCGCTCAACTACAAGGATGCCTTGTCCGCTTCGGGCAACCGGGGCGTCACCCGGCGCTACCCGCACACCCCTGGCATTGACGCGGCCGGCGAGGTGCTGGAAAGCGGTTCCCCCGATTTTTCCCCCGGCGACGCGGTCATTGTCTCCTGCTATGATCTCGGCATGAATACCTCGGGCGGCTTTGCCCAGCGCATAAGGGTTCCGGCCAAATGGGTCATGCCGCTGCCAACAGGGCTCAGCTTAAGGGAAAGCATGATCTACGGCACCGCCGGTTTCACCGCGGCCCAATCCGTTGACCGGTTGCAACGCCATCCGGTCTTGCCGGAACAGGGCAAGATCCTGGTCACCGGCGCCACCGGCGGCGTGGGCAGCATGGCCGTGTCCATGCTTGCATTAAGCGGCTTTACCGTTGCCGCCGTAACCGGGAAGCCGGAGCAGGAACCCTTTTTGCGCGACCTGGGCGCCCAGGAGATTGTCCCGCGGGAAAACAGCATCGACCGCGGCCCCCGGATGCTGCTCAAGGAAAAATGGGCAGGGGTCATCGACACGGTGGGGGGCGATATCCTGGCCACGGCCATCAAATCCACCCGCTATGGCGGCGCGGTAACCTGCTGCGGCAATGTCGCCTCCCCGGATCTGCCGCTGAACGTCTACCCCTTTATTCTGCGCGGGATAAGCCTCATCGGCATTGACAGCGCCGAATGCCCCATGGCGGTCCGCATCCCCATCTGGCAAAAAATCGCCACCACCTGGCGGTTGCCCCATCTCGAACACCTTGCCACGGAAATTTCGCTCAAGGAGCTTGACCAACATATCGAATCTATTCTACAAGGAAAGCAGAAGGGGCGAGTGATCCTCAATCTTGACGCCTGACCTCCACCGTGCCCCCTTCCCTCCCAAAGGGGCCCGCCATGCGCCTGCATACCACCATCCTGCTCACCCTTGTCCTCTGCCTGACCTCGGGTTGCGGGGGCATGCTCCCGGTGGCCAAGACCACGGACGAGTCCCGCTGGGAGAGCTTTGAGCAGATCAAGGGTTCCTTTGACCAGATCATTCCCTTTGCAACCACAAAAGCCGACCTGCACAAGCTTGGCTTCGACCCTTACCAAACCGCCAATATCCAGATTCTCAATTACCTGGCCATCATCGACAAATTCATGCCAAACACCAATATCACCAAGGCCGATCTGCCCGCGGGGCTTCAAGGCTGCGTGGAAGCAACGGATTCCTGTATCGCCTATGAACTGAAAACCCAGAACCTTAAAAGCCAGCGGGAGGGCAATCTCTTTCTTGATCTCCTGCGCTTCAAACGCCAGGCCCACCAAACCGGCTGGCGCTTTTCCGCCTTCATTGTTTTGGTGGACGATCTGGTGGTGTACAAACTCTGGGACGGCCAGCCACGCATCGAAGGAGAGGTGTACAAAAAGAACCCCCTCGGCCCCCTCCAGGAACCTGCTGACCTTGCCACGGATGCCGCGGTGGTGGGCACCTTTTAACCGCCCGGCTGGTTCAAAGGCATACGATAACCGGCGCGGGGGAAATTCGGTTCATCCCCAGAAGGAAAAGAGGAATGAAAATCATCGAATGGGAAGAAAAATTCTCGGTGGGAATCAAGGAAATCGACGACCAGCACAAGGTGCTGGTGGAGATCCTTGACGAGCTGTACCTGGCCATGCTCAAGGCCAGGGGAAACGAGGTGATCGAAGCCACCCTGGACAAGGTGATCCGGTACACCAAAAGCCATTTTTCCACGGAGGAGCTTCTCTTTAAAAAGTACAGCTACCCCGAGGAAAAACCCCACAAGGCGGAACACGACGCCATGCTCAAGAAGGTCGACGCCTTCCGGAGAGATTTTAAAAACGGGAAATTGATCGGCGTGGACCTGATGCACTTCCTGAAAAAATGGTTCGTGGAACACCTGCAGACCACGGATTACCGCTATGTGAAATTTTTCAAGGGAGCCGGCGTATCCACGCTGCCCTGACCCCTCGCCCCGCGGTATTCAAACAACCCCCAGAGCCCGCAGGATGGCGCGGAAATCACGCTGCTCAAGCCGGGTCAGACCCGCGCGCCCAGCCAGCTCCAAGGCTTGGCGGTACTCCTGGGGCAGCAGCATGCGGTCCAGGGGCGGAAAATCCATGGCCTGGCCGCAGGGACGGTACTGGTCCATGACATTGACATAGGTGGCAGGCGAGATCTCCCTGGCCAAAAAGCCAAGGATCTCACGGCTCTCGTCCAGTCCCTCCGGCATGACCAGATGGCGCACCAGCAGCCCATGCCCGGCAAGCCCTTCCGCATCGATCAGCAGATCCCCCACCTGGCGGTGCATCTCGCCGATGGCCAGCCTGGCCTTTTCCGGGTAATCTTCCGCCTTGGCAAAGCGGCGGGAGCTTTCGCTTGACCAAAACTTGAAATCCGGCATGTAGATGTCCACTATCCCCTCCAGCAACCGGAGGGTTTCCACCTCGTCGTAGCCGCTGGTATTGTACACCAGGGGAATCGACAGCCCACCCTCTATGGCTTGGGGCAGGGCTTCCAGGATCTGGGCCACCACATGGCTGGGCGTCACCAGATTGATGTTGTGGCACCCCTGCTGCCCGAGACGCACCATCATCGCCGCCAGTTGCGGGGCGGTGACCTCCTCTCCCTCTCCCAGATGGCTTATCTCGTAATTCTGGCAGAAGACGCAGCCGAGGTTGCAGTTGGCAAAAAAGATGGTGCCCGAGCCGGAACTCCCGGTCAATGGCGCTTCCTCGCCGAAATGGGGGTGATGGGCCGCCACCTTCGCCAGCCTGCCGGTGCGGCAGAAGCCCTGCTGCCCAGCCAATCGATCCACCCCGCAACGCCTGGGGCAGAGATCGCAGGCGGCAAGCCGCGCCAACGCCGCCTCCTTGCGCCGGAGCAGCTCGCCGCTGGCATGAAGGGCAAGATACCCCGGCGCCCCACCCATCTCAGAGCACCCTGGCAAGCCTGCGGTTGCGCAGGTACAGGAGGATATCCCCGGTCACCATCAAGCCGTTGATGATATAGAGAAAAACAATCGGATCCGGGCTGAAGAACACCTTGTGCAGGATGCCGGAGATGTACCCGGCAAGCACCACGCAGAGATACATCAGGCTCTTGCCCGCATTGGTGCGGGACCGGTAGGAGCGGTACAGGGAAAAAGGCCAGGCCGCGCCAAAACAGAGGAGCATGACGGTTTCAAAGATACTCATCGGATCCCCAGGCGGGGTATCGCCCGCGCACGGACACGGAAAGCAGCTGCCCTAGGAGCACAAACCCTTTCAGGCGCTTCAGGATGCCTCACGTTTATCCAGCTTGATGATGAGGGAGAGGGCGTTTTCCGAATCAGGATTTTGCCGGAGGACATGATAGAGATGGCTGCGAGCGGACTTGTACTCCTTCAGGTCCACAAGCAGCACCGCATAGTTGTAGTTGAGGAATTCGTCATCGGGCGCAATCTCCAAGGCGCGCCGGTAGTATTTCCTGGCACGTTCATACTCCTTGCGCCGCCGGCAGACAATGCCCATCTGATTTAAAAGGACAATGTCCTCCATGTCGCCGCTCATGTTCCGCTGCATGATCGACTCGGCCTCTTTTTCCATGCCGAGGTCCAGACACGCCTCGATATACCTCTGGGGCAGCTGCGCCTCTTTCCGGGAGAGCCGCAGGGCCCTGGTCAGGGAGGCCTTTGCTCCCGCAGTATTGCCCACGGCCTTGAGTTCGACGGCCAGATCCATATGGCGATCCGCGGTGTTGGGAGAGATCTCGATCCCCTTGTTGAGCACCTCCAAGGCGCTGGCGTGATCACCTCTGTGCTGATAGACCCGGGCAAGCCCGTCCAGCGACCGGACATAGAGATCGTTGCTGCAATCCTTGCAGCGCTTGTAATTTTCCTCGGCCTCGTCCATCTTGCCGACTTTTTCCATGGCCTGGGCAAGATTAAAATAGGTGGCGGACTGCCCTGGCTGCAGATCCCGGGCCTCCTCCAGGGATTGGATCGCGCTGTCGTATTGCCCCTCGCGCAGATATTTCTTACCCAAAAACAGGGCCTGGTGGTACGGGTCGGGATCGTAGGTCTTTTTTATGGCCGAATAGATTTTTGCCCGGATGACCGCCTCGGTGACGGGTTTGACCAGATAGGCGTCGATATGCTCCTCGGTCACCGACATGATCCGGTCCAGATCATCGACGCAGGTGACCATGATGAACGGCAGGTGCCAGTACTCTTCCGAATTCCGGATGCGCTGGAGCAGTTGCAACCCATCCTCCTCCGGCATGAGCATGTCCGAGAGAACGATGTCGATCCCGGCCTCCGGAGACTGGATTTTTTCCCACGCCTCCCTGCCGTTTCTGGCGGTGACAACGTTCTGATAGCCGATATTGGCCAACATATTCACGATCATGGTGAGCGTGGAGAGGTTGTCCTCGACAACCAGACAGGTGTAGTTCTTGTATTTCAAAGCAAGTCCTTCAGGCGAGAGCCGATATCCATGATTCCTAAGAAGCCCCCCGACTTTTCCGGTGCGAATGGGGTTATTGTCGCCAACCCGCGGATAAAAGTCAAGGATTCCAAGCATAAATGACCCACCCCAGCTCCAAGCCCTTGCGGGCCAAGCGTTGGACAAAAATGGCCGTTGCAATCAAGCCACCCAAGGAAAGAAGGCTTTTCGTTCACTACCATCAAATAGAGTAAAAAAAATATTGCGGTTGGGTTGACCATGCAGTAAATAAGAATTATTATCAATTCAGGAGGACAATATGTCGCAACTCAACAATCACAGCCTGCGGATAACCAAGCAACGCCAGATCATTCTCGATGAGCTGTGCAGCGTAACCTCGCACCCCACCGCCGACGTGCTCTACCAGATGGTGCGCAAACGGTTGCCCAAGATCAGCCTGGGCACGGTCTATCGCAACCTTGAGATCATGTCCGAGTGCGGCATCATCCAAAAGCTGGATATCGGCGGCACCCAGAAGCGTTTCGACGGCGCGGCCCATGTCCATTACCATGTGCGCTGCAGCCAATGCGGCCGGGTTGACGACCTTGATCTCCCGCCGGATTTCAATGTGGAAAAAGCCGCGGGCAAGCTGACAAATTTCAAGATTCTCCGGCACCGCCTGGAGTTCACCGGCCTCTGTCCGGAGTGTCAGTCCTGATTTTCCCGGCGGGCTGTTTTTTTCCCACACAGACCGCCGGGAAACATATACAATACAGAAAAATCCCACCCATCTTTCCGATATAATCATCGCGTTTGACACAGGAGGTTCTTCCCATGGGCTCTTTGAAAGGCACCCAAACAGAAAAAAATATCCTCACCGCCTTTGCCGGCGAATCCCAGGCCCGCAACCGGTACACCTATTTTGCCTCCCAGGCAAAGAAGGATGGCTATGTCCAGATCTCCGAAATATTCACCGAAACCGCTAACCAGGAAAAGGAACACGCCAAGCGGCTGTTCAAGATGCTGGAGGGCGGCGAGGCCCAGATAACCGCCAGCTTTCCCGCGGGAAAAATCGGCACCACCCTGGAAAACCTCAAGGAAGCCGCGGCCGGAGAAAACCATGAGCACATGATCATGTACCCGGAGTTCGCCAGGATCGCCAAGGAAGAGGGTTTTCCGGACCTTGCCGGGGTATTCCTGGCCATTGCCGTGGCGGAAAAGCAGCATGAAAAGCGCTACCTGGATCTCATGGCCAACATCGCGAAAGGAAGGGTTTTCAAGCGGGAAGAGAAGGTGACCTGGCGGTGCCGCAACTGCGGCTATCTCCACCACGGCACGGAAGCCCCGGAAAAATGTTTGGCCTGCGCGCATCCCCGCGATCATTTTGAACTGCATGGCGAAAACTGGTAATTAAGGAGGAACCACCATGGCTGAAAAACTGCAAGTGTACAAATGTGAAGTGTGCGGCAATATCGTCGAGGTTCTGCACGGCGGAGTGGGCGAACTCGTCTGCTGCGGCCAGCCCATGACCCTGCAAACCGAAAACACCGTCGATGCGGCAAAGGAAAAGCATGTGCCGGTGATCGAAAAGGTGGCGGGCGGCTACAAGGTGAAGGTCGGAGCGGTTGCCCATCCCATGGAGGAAAAGCACCACATCGAGTGGATCGAACTCATCGCCGGGGACAAGGCCTACCGCCAGTTCCTCAAACCCGGTGATGCCCCCGAGGCGTTCTTCGCCGTGGACGCAAGCCCGGTCAGCGCCCGCGAATACTGCAATCTCCACGGACTCTGGAAGGCCTGAGATGCTGAGCAAAAACATAGAAAAGGCTCTCAACGAGCAGATCAACGCGGAATTCTATTCCTCCTACATGTATCTGTCCATGTCCACCTATTTCGACTCCGTCGGCTTGCCCGGCGCGGCGCAGTGGATGCGGGCCCAGACCCAGGAGGAATGGTTCCACGGCATGAAGCTCTTCGGGTATGTCAGCGAACGGGGCGGCCGCGTGGCGCTCAAGGCCATCAAGCAACCGCCCACCGACTGGAAATCGACCCTGCACGTGTTTCAGGATGTTCTCAGCCACGAGCAGAAGGTTACCGGATTGATCAACAATCTGATCAACCTGGCCCTGGACGAGCGGGACCACGCCACCAACATCTTCCTGCAATGGTTTATCTCGGAGCAGGTGGAGGAGGAGGCCAATGTCGGCGCGGTGCTCGACAAGCTCAAGCTCATCGGCAAGGACGCCACCGCCCTGTTCACCCTGGACGCCACCCTGGGCCAACGGGTCTTCACCCCGCCCCCGGCAAAAGGGGAGTAGCCGCGGCCCTGTGCCGCGCCTGGGGGCGAGCCTGTCGAATCACAAATAAATCTTTTCCAAAAACCGCGAATGTGGTTAAAAAAAGTCAAACTCCCGCCGGCCGGAAACGGCCGGCTGTTTTTTTAACAAACGAGGACGACATGGCTGCGATAGAAATTAAAAAAGACATCTACTGGGTTGGCGCCGTGGACTGGAACATCCGCGACTTCCACGGCTACTCCACGGAAAAGGGCACCAGCTACAACGCCTATCTGATCAAGGACGAGAAGATCGCCCTGTTCGACACCGTGAAAAAAGAGGTCAAGGGCGACCTGATCCACCATCTCCATCAAGTTCTGGGCGACCCGAGCAAGATCGATTACATCATCGTCAACCATGTGGAGATGGACCACTCCGGCTCCCTGCCGGAACTGATCGACCTGATCAAGCCCGAGAAGATCTTCTGCTCGCCCATGGGCAAGAAGGCGCTGATCGAACATTTCCACCGGGAAGACTGGCCGTTCGAGGTCGTGGCCACCGGCGACTCCATCAGCCTCGGCAAAAAAACGGTGCAGTTTCTTGAGACCAAGATGCTTCACTGGCCGGACAGCATGTTCTCCTACATCCCCGAGGACAAGCTGCTCATCTCCAGCGACGCCTTCGGACACCACTGGGCCACCTCGGAGCGGTTCGACGACGAGGTGGATCCCCACGACCTCATGGTGCACGCCGCCAAATATTACGCCAACATCCTGATGATCTTCTCGCCCATCGTCCAGAAGCTGCTCGCCCAGGTCAAGGAGATGGGCCTCGAAATCGAGATGATCGCCCCGGACCATGGCGTGATCTGGCGCACCTCGCCGCAGGCCATCATCGAGGCCTACGACCGCTGGAGCCGGGGCGAAACCAAGAACAAGGCGGTCATTATCTACGACACCATGTGGCACAGCACCGAGAAGATGGCCAAGAGCGTGATGAACAGCCTGCTCCAGGCCGGGATCACCAATGTGAAGATGCTGCATGTCCGTAAAAACCACCGCAGCGACATCATCACCGAGGTCTTGGACGCACGCGCCATCTTCCTCGGCTCGCCGACCCTGAACAACAACATCATGCCGGCCATGGCCGACATCATCACCTACATGAAGGGACTGCGTCCGAAAGACAAGATCGGCGCGGCCTTCGGCTCCTTCGGCTGGAGCGGCGAGGCGGTGAAACACCTCACCGGACACATGACGGACATGGGCTTTGAGATCGTCGGCGAGGGGGTCAAGATCAAGAACGTCCCCTCCCACGACACGCTCAAGGCTTGCTCCGAACTGGGCAGCGCCGTGGCCGCGGCGATGAAGAAATAGCTCCTCCCGCCCCTGCCGGTCCTTGAAAAACAGGCAGGGGCTCTTCCCTGGATAGGGATTGACCATGGCAGGCCAGAGAAATCTCAAAAAAACCATCCTCACCCTGCTTGCCACCCCGGACATCGGCCGGATCCTCGCGGAGCTGGCAACACACCCGCCCGAGGCGCTGCTCAACGCCCTGTTTTCCGGGATCTGCCACGCGGACCAACACACCCGCTGGCACGCAATCACCGCCATGGGGGGCACCGTGGCCCGCCTCGCCAACCAGGACATGGAAGCGGCCCGCATTGTCATGCGCCGCTTCATGTGGAGCCTCAACGACGAATCCGGCGGCATCGGCTGGGGCGCGCCCGAGGCCATGGCCGAGTGTCTCGCCTCACATCCCGGGCTCGCCGGGGAATACACCAATATCCTGGTCTCCTTCATGCGGGAGGACGGTTTTTATCTCGAACTCCCCCCCCTCCAGCGCGGCCTCATGTGGGGAATTGGCCGGTTGGCCCAGGTCCGCCCGCAATTGCTCCGATCCTGGCAGGCCCCCCTCTACCTTCTGCCCTACCTCGACTCGGAAGACCTCATGGTCCGTGCCTTGGCCGCCAGGGCCCTGGGACAGCTCAGGGTTGTCGAGGCGGCGGCAAAAATCACCCAATGGTCCGGCGACACCACGGAACTTACCCTGTATGCAGACCGCCGCCTGACCACGGTCACCGTTGGCCAGCTTGCCCGCGAAGCCCTTGCCGCCCTCGCGTCCGTCCCTGCCTGACCGCAGCTTTGCCCCTGGCATTCCCCCGCCACCCTATCCGTCCATTGCTTTCCCTGCCGCGAGATGTTATATTTGCCGCCGTCTTGCCTCATCCATATGATTTCATACATTTTTCTTACAAAACGCAGAGCGCGGCCTCATAGAAAAGGAATTTCGTGGCACAAGACGCCAGTGCGGTAAAAAATCAGAAACTCACGGAGATTTTCGCCAAGATGAACCTGGGCGAACTCCCAGCCATCTCCGGGCACGTCAATGAAATCCTGAAGATAACCCTCAATAAACGCGCTTCCGTCACCGTGGTTTCCGGCGTTATCCTCAAGGATTATTCGCTCACCAACAAGGTTCTCCAGGTTGCCAACTCGGCCTACTATATTCGCGGGGCGCGCATTTCCACCATTGAGCGGGCCGTGGGCGCTCTGGGTCTCGATGTTATCCGGGAGCTTGCTGTTTCCATCAGTCTCATCGAAGAGTTTATCCGCTCCGGCGGCGACCGGGACGGCCTGAGCAAACAACTGGCGATTTCCCTGCTCAGCGCCAACCTCGGCAAACTTCTGGTCCAGAAATACAAGATTCCGGTCTCGCCGGAAGAGGCTTACATCTGTGCACTTTTGCACGATCTGGGCCGCATTATCATGACCATTTATTTCCCGGATGTGTACCGGCGCATAGAGGCGGGCACCACCAGCGGCAGCTCCGAGGAGGCCATGTGCCGCCTGATGTTCAAGCAGCTCACCTTCAATGAGATCGGCGAGGAGATCGCCCGCTTCTGGAACTTTTCCGACACCATCATCGCCTGCATGGACCCCAGCCCCCCGGAGGTGGAATCCCTGGTTGACGAGCTGCACCTCCTGCAAAATATTGCCGTTTTTTCCAACCTGTTTATCCGGACGGTGTGCGACAAGAGGCCTCCCCATGTCATGGCCAGACGATTCAAAAACCTCTTTCCCATCAAGGTGCTCCCTGTTCTCGAGATGAGCCTTTCCCTGGCCGACACGGTGGGCAGCGTCTCCGGGGTTGTCCGCTACGGCATCACCAAACTCAAGTTCAGAAGCAAGTGCATCGCCACCGCCCATAAATACCAGAAAAAAGCCGCCGCCTGAGCCAAGGCTCCCAGCAACAAGACACGCAGCCCAATCGCTCCACTCTTTTTTCCGCAACTGCCCCGTATTTTTTCTTGACAGTCATAGCCTCTATCTTATATAAGACTAAAAATATCTTATTTATCCTACTTAACACGGATTGCCCCATGAGACTTACACGCGCCGGTGAATATGGCATACGCTGCGTTCTGCACCTTGCCAGGCATGGCAAGGGAACGCTGGTCAGCAGGAAGGAGATCGCCGCCCAAACAGAGGTTCCGCCGGATTTTCTCGCCAAGATCGCCCAGCAGCTTTCCCGGGCCGGGATCATCGAGATCCTCCAGGGCGCCAATGGCGGTTACCGGTTGATCAAGGACGCAGCGGACATCACCCTGCTTTCGGTCATCGAGGCAGTGATCGGCGAAATCTCGCTCAACGGCTGCGTGAGCCGCCCGGAATCCTGCCATAACAGCGGGATCTGCGCCATCCACCGGGTCTGGGAAAAGGCCAACCAACAGCTCCGGGACACCCTGCGGGAAACAAACTTCGCCGCCATGGCCGCGGAAGAGGCCTGCTGCCTCAACCCAATTCCCCAAGCCGGCTGCCTGAACCGCGCACAGACAAAAAAATGATTTGACCATGAACAACGCATCCATATACAACAAAGAGAATACAGGAGTGTTTCTATCCGAAAAGGAGAAGACGCCCGTGGCCGCTCTGTCCAAACAGCTGCACTGCTTGTATCGCGACGGATTCCGCTCCATGGTGGTGGGCCGCACCCTGTGGAAGATCATCCTTCTGAAGTTGCTCATCATGTTTGCCGTTCTCAAGCTGTTTTTCTTTCCCGATTACCTTGCAACCAATTTCAACACCGAGCAGGAACGGGCCAACCACGTGCTGGAGAATCTGACCAGCACCGCGCCATCCCGTTGATATTCGTATAACCACTGGCTGTTTTCTTATCCCTTTAATCTTGGCGGATACATGCTTTCCGCCAACACACACAAGGAGGTTGTTGTGGGAGACCAAATTCTGACCACGGTGGATTGGGCCAGGGCGCAATTCGCCCTGACCGCCATGTATCACTGGATTTTCGTGCCGCTGACCCTGGGGTTGTCCTTTCTCGTCGCCTTTTTTGAGTCCATCTACGTCAAAACCGGCAACGAGGAGTGGAAAAAACTGACCCGATTCTGGATGACCCTCTTTGGCGTCAACTTCGCCATCGGGGTCGCCACCGGCATCATCCTGGAGTTCGAGTTCGGCACCAACTGGTCCAACTACTCCTGGATGGTGGGCGACATCTTTGGCGCGCCCCTGGCCATCGAGGGCATCTTCGCCTTCTTTATCGAGGCCACCTTCTTTGCCGTGATGTTCTTCGGCTGGCAGCGGGTTTCCAAGGGCTTCCACCTCTTTTCCACCTGGATGGTGGCCGTGGGCTCCAACCTCTCGGCGGTCTGGATTCTCGTGGCCAACGGCTGGATGCAGTTTCCCACCGGCATGGCCTTCAATCCCGACAAGGCCCGCTTTGAAATGCAGAATTTCTGGGATGTCGCCCTCTCCCCGGTGGCGGTGCACAAATTCACCCACACCACCAGCTCCGCCTTTCTGCTCGCCTCGCTCTTTGTCGTGGGCATCTCGGCCCTCTTCCTCTTGCAGGAGCGGCACCAGAAAATGGCCAAGCGCAGCATGGTGGTCGCCGCGGTCTTCGGCTTCATCGCCTCCGTCTTTGTCGGCCTTACCGGCGACGAGGCCGCCTTCAACGTGGCGCACCGGCAGCCCATGAAGCTGGCCGCCATGGAAGGGCTGTACGTCGGGCAGGAAAAAGCGCCCATCGTCGCCATGGGCATCATCAACTCCAGCAAGAAACCGGGCGATGACCTGCCCGCCTTCTACCAGGAGGTGAAGATCCCCGGCCTGCTTTCGCTTCTGGCCAACCGTGATCCCAACAGCTTTGTGCCTGGCATCAACGATCTGGTCTTCGGCAATGCCGAGCGCAATATCATCGGCGCCGAACAGCGCATGGTCACGGGCAAGATCGCCCTGGCCGAGCTGGCCCGCTACAAATATGCCAAGGAAAAAGGCGATGAGGCGGAAGCCGCCTCCGCCCTGGCCATTTTCGACCAGCACAAGGGTGATCTCGGCTACGGCTACCTGAACAACCCGGCCGAGGCCGCGCCGCCGGTGGCCACCACCTTCTACAGCTTTCATATCATGGTGGTGCTGGGCACCCTCTTCCCGGTGATCTTCCTGGCGGTTCTCTACTTCGCCTTCAAGGGCACCCTGGAGTACCAGCGCTGGCTCAATCTGGTCTGTTTCTTCTCCATCTTTCTCGGCTATGTGGCCAGCCAGGCCGGCTGGGTCGTGGCCGAGGTGGGCCGTCAGCCCTGGGCCATTCAGGGTCTGCTGCCGGTGGGCGTGGCCAGCACCAACATTGCCGCAAGCAACGTGCAGACCACCTTTTTCATCTTTCTGACCCTGTTTACCGCCCTGCTGCTGGCGGAGATTCGCATTATGATGAAGCAAATCAAGATCGGACCGGAGGCATAAGACAATGATAGGAAACCTGGATCACTCAATTCTGCAGCAACTCTGGTGGCTGATCGCCTCCGTGGTGGGATCGCTCTTTCTCTTCCTGACCTTTGTGCAGGGCGGGCAGACCCTGATCTTCACCACGGCCTCCACCGAAGAGGAGAAATCCCTGATCATCAACGCCATGGGCCGCAAGTGGGAACTCACCTTCACCACCCTGGTCCTCTTCGGCGGCGCCCTGTTCGCGGCCTTCCCGCTCTTTTACGCCACCAGCTTCGGCGGGGCGTACTGGGTGTGGATGCTCATCCTTTTCACCTTCATCCTCCAGGCGGTGAGCTACGAATACCGCAAGAAACCCGACAACATCCTCGGGGCGCGGACCTATGAAATCTTCATGGCCATCAACGGCAGCGTCGGCCTCCTCCTGATCGGCGCGGCGGTGGGCACCTTTTTCACCGGCTCCCGCTTCAGCCTGAACATCTACAACTCCGTGACCTGGGCCACCCCCTACCACGGGTTGGAAGCGGCGCTCAACCCGTTCAATCTGGCCTTCGGCCTGTTCCTGGTCTTCCTGGCCCGCGTTTTGGGAGCCATGTACATCGTCAGCCACATCGACCACGCGCCCCTGGTCAAACGGGCGCGCAAGGCGACCTGGATCAACCTGCTCTGGGCCCTGCCCTTCCTGCTCACCATCCTGATCTCCCTGGTGACCATGGACGGCTTTGCGGTAAACCCTGCCACGGGCGAGGTTTTCATGGAGAAGGGCAAATACCTCCACAACCTGCTGGCCATGCCCGCGGTGCTGGTCCTGCTCCTGGCTGGCTTGGGCTCGGTGATCTATGGCGTGGCAGCCACCGGCTTTCTCGGCAAGAACAGCGGCATCTGGTTCGGCGGCATCGGCACCGTGCTGGTGGGGTTGGCGATCTTCTCGCTGGCCGGGTACAACAACACCGCTTTTTACCCGTCCCTGACCGACCTGCAATCGAGCCTCACCATTCATAACGCCTCAAGCAGCAAGTACACCCTCACGGCCATGAGCTATGTGGCCCTGGCGGTGCCCTTTGTCCTTGCCTACGTCGCCTATGTCTGGAAGCTGATGGATGCGAAACAACTGACCCTGACCGAACTTTCCGGCGAAGACGCCAAGGACATGTATTAACCAAAAAGGAGCACACCATGAATGCAATTCTGCTTATCGGCTGGCTGCTGGTGCTGGTTGTCTCGTACCAGGGCGGAGTTATCGCCCTCAAGAAAACCGATCTGCTGTAACCAGCAGGTTTCGCACAATTATCGAAAAAGGAGGTTTGCCATGAAAAGAATAGCGCTGGGACTCTTTGGCCTTGGTCTGCTTTTTCTGTTGGGGACCGGTTTGGCCATGGCCGCGGATCACGCGGTCAAAATGCAGACCAAGGAAGGCATCGGGAAATATCTGACCGATGCCGAGGGCAAGACCTTATACTGGTTCAAGAAAGACTCTCCGGGGAAAAGCGCCTGCGCCGGTCCCTGCGTGGAGAAATGGCCCCTCTACTACCGGGAAATGGTGGCGGCGGGCAAAGAACTCAAGGCTGGAGATTTCGGCAGCATTACCCGCGAGGATGGAAAAAAACAGACCACCTTCCGGGGGTATCCGCTCTATTACTGGATGAACGACAAGCAGGCAGGCGACACAACCGGACAGGGGGTCAATGACGTCTGGTTCGTAGTCAACCCGGACAATTTCCCGCCCAAATAGCATGGCTGCCGGTTACAGCCAGTAGCTGATCACACGAGATAAAAAGGGGGTGCGCATGCGTGCCCCTTTTTTTTGCTGTAATTGTTTGACAATCAAACATCTTGACAGCCAAACAATAATCCCATATTCTTTCCTCTCGTTTCCCATTGCCCTGCGCCGATGCGGGCAACATATTTCTTTAACAGAGAGGTTCCGGATGCACACCCACTCCCTTGATTCCTGGCAGCACCCCCACGATTTCGCCGTAATCCAGGAGCACGGCGAAAAGCGAACCCAACAGGTGCTGATCATCACCGCCGTCACCATGCTTTTTGAGATTGGCGCCGGCATAACCTTTGGCTCCATGGCCTTGCTGGCCGACGGCTGGCACATGGGCACCCATGTCGCCGCCTTCCTGATCACGATCTTCGCCTATCGTTTTGCCAAAAAACATGCAAACAACAAGGCTTTTGCCTTTGGCACCGGCAAGGTCAGCGTTCTGGGCGGCTTTGCCAGCGCCATTGTCCTGATCATCGTCGCCCTGATCATGCTGGTCGAGTCGGGCCAGCGCATCCTGGCCCCGCAGCCGATCCACTTCAACGAGGCCATCGGCGTGGCAGTCCTGGGTCTGCTGGTCAATATCGCCTGCGCCTTTCTCCTGCAAGACCACCACGATCACAACCATGCCCACGACGATGACGGCCATGATCACCACCACCATGACCACAACCTCAAGTCCGCCTACCTGCACGTCATGGCCGACGCCCTGACCTCGGTTCTGGCCATTGCGGCCCTGCTCTTTGGCAAATATCTCGGCTGGAACTGGCTTGATCCCCTGATGGGCATCGTGGGCGCGGGGGTTATCTGCCGCTGGGCCTATGGCCTGGTGCGGGAAACCGGCGGTATCCTGCTGGACGGCAGCATCAGCGGTAAGGAGCTTGTGGCCATCAAAGAAAAAATCGAGGGAGCGCTGGACAACCGGATTGCGGACATGCATGTCTGGAAGGTCGGACCAGCCCATTACGCGGCCATCCTCTCCATTGTCACCCATTACCCGCGGGAAATCGACTACTACAAGGAACTGCTGCGCGACTTCCACAATCTTGCCCACCTTACCGTGGAGGTCCACCCCTGCGAGAGCAAGCCATGCCTGCCCCAATGATGAGCGAGACCGCGAAGCTCGCCCACCAGCTCGTGGAACTGTACGAAAGGCTTTCCTCCTGGGAGCAGGACGTGGTGAAAAGCTCCGGCCTGTCCACCGCCCAGATGCACACCATCGAGATCGTCGGTCACGGAGCCGACGGAGCCCACAATGGACCCATGCGCATGAAGGAGCTGGCCAAGAAGATGGGGGTGACCACCGGCACCCTCACCGTGATGATCGACCGACTGGAGCAGCAGGGTCTGCTCAAAAGAACCCCCCACGAAACGGACCGCCGCTCCTACCTGATTGCCCTGACGGAAAAGGGGCAGGAGCTTTTTAGCGAACACCACCAGTACCACCTGCGGCTTACCGAGGAGATCACTGCCACCCTTTCCCCGGAGGAACAGACCTTGCTCAGCGCGGTGCTGGAAAAGGTCATCGGCCAGATGTGAAGAGGGCGGGATTTAGGCTTGTTTTTCTTTTGACTTTCCACATCCTATCAAATAGCATCGCAATAAGCGGAAATTCCATCCACCTATCGGGGGTGATATGACGGACAAGATTCCGCTTATTGCACTGATGGACGTCTCAAAAATGACTCCGCAGAACCTAATCGAAGGGAAGGTCGTATCCGCAAAAGACCTTCCTGCCGCGACTGAAGCGCTTGCCGCGCTGTTATCGGGTGGGTATAGCGTTTGGACCGACGGCTCCTTGTACAACATTAAGCAGTTGGTTGGCCGCGTGCATGGACTGAAGATTGAAGTCTTTGCTAAAGAGCATCATCCTCCACACTTTCACATTTCAGGCGGAGGCATTGACGCAACTTTCTCTCTTGCTGACTGTGCACATCTGGAAGGACATATTGGCGGCCGCGAGCGGGCATTGGTCGAGTGGTGGTATCAGCGCAGTCGTTCCACGCTCATGCGGGCGTGGAACGAATCCCGTCCGACAAACTGCCCTGTTGGGCCGGTATTGGAGTGAACAGACGCCAAACCCATCATTCCACCGGCCTGCGCGAAAAGCCGCGCAGGCCGACAAATTCAGATGTTAGCCATTTTCAGGGGAGGATCACTATGACCAACAAAACCAAATTTTCAGCCGCAGTTGTTCTCGTTGTATTCGGCGTGTGGTTCTTCTTCACGCCACACCTCGCAGTAAGCGCAATGAAGTCGGCCGCCGAAGCACACGATTCCGCCAAGCTCTCCAGCTACGTCAATTTCCCGGCGCTAAAAGAGAATTTGAAGGCCACCTTCAACGCCAAGCTCGCCTCGGAGGTTACGAAAGAGAAAGATGGGAATCCATTTGCTGCTCTGGGCGCAGCAATGGCGGCGGCGCTCATCAACCCAATGATTGACGCACTCGTGACGCCGGAGAGTTTGGCCATGATGATGAAGGGAGATAAACCGCAGTCCGAAAAAAACAGTGCACCATCCACGCAAGCCGAACAGCCCGCGGATACGACAATGTCCTACGAAAGCTTCGACCGTTTCGTCGTTACTGTGAAGAAAAAAGATGAGACTGGCGAGCCCGTGGATCTGGTTTTCAATCGTGATGGCATGTTCTCCTGGAAACTATCTGCCATTCGCCTGTCTATCTGATGCGAAATGGCTAACCTCTCGGTCCAGCGGCCAGTTATATCTCAAACATTCGCTTCAATAATCCAAAGTTCGGAAATAATATGTGTTCAATAAAAAGTCCAAAAAGAGCGAGAAAAATTCTTATACACATTCCTCGAAGGAAGAAAATATGGGGACGCCCATGAAAATATGCGTTTCTATTCCTTGAATAATATAAATCACCTTTTTTTGCAGAAACGCATGAAATCATGGACGTCCCCCTTAAAGCAGCACAACCTGAAAAACGTGGCGAGATATGAGCCGAATTTTGCGTGATCAGCAGAGAAAAGTTGAAACTGTTTGATATCCTGAGAACCCTTTCAAAACGGGTTTTCTTGCAGACTCGTTGGGCTAAAGTAAGCGATCATGACCACAGGGTTAATTAGCTTTCTCACCTTTTTTCTCGGATTGCTCTTGGGCAACTGGTTAGCTATTGGCCGTGACAAGCGCAAAGAGTTCAATGAAGCTGCAACTCCTGTGCGCGGTTGGCTTCTTGGAGCACGAGATGACCCATCTCCGTATGACCGGTGGCCGTCAGAGCAGGAAATGGATCGCTTCGTCCACTATCTCTTTGCATGGCACCGCACCAGCTTCTTGAAGCATCTAAAAAAATACCGGGAGCTTCATCATGCGTTGCAGGCGCAGGACTCAGCGGGACAGGTTTTCTACCGCAGCGACTCAGAAATTCGCGATGAACTCAATGAGCTGTTCAAGTACACTCGGCCAAGGTAGGCCCAACAAGGCGTTCAAGTCGCCGCCTATAGGATTGGACGGCATAGGAGACATCTGTGGGTGACGCATTAAGGCGGCTTCGTCGCCGGAAGGAGATGCTCCGAAAGCTCCGTGAGCTTGATGCCCGACACGACTCGGTTGTAGTCATCCACTACTCCTGTGAGAGCTTCTACGACCTGCCAGCCGGTTCAACGCCACGAGTTACGTCTATCGCCGTGCGCAACCTAGGCACTGGGCAGACTGAATCCTTCTCCATTCACAAGGTCGGGGAACTAAAAGGTATTCCAGCCACCAATATTGCTACCCATTACGACGTCTTGGAAAAAGAAATGCTTGATGAGTTTGGGAATTTCCTACAGGCCAACTTGCACTGCACGTGGGTTCATTGGAACATGCGAGACATCAACTATGGCTTTCAGGCAATTGAGCATAGACATAGGGTTCTTGGTGGCGTGCCACCATCGCGACTACCAGAAGAGCGCAAGTTTGATCTCGCCCGTGCCTTAATCGACATATATGGAGTCAGATATGCCCCTCATCCACGACTGGAAAGCATCGTTAAATTCAATGACATTGGCGACAAGGACTTTCTCGTTGGAAAGGACGAGGCGACCGCGTTTGAGCAGGAGGAGTTTGTTAAGCTTCATCAATCCACACTTCGCAAGTCTGACATTCTGGCAAACATTTTCGGAAGGGTTCTCGACGGCAACTTGAATACACGGTCGAAGTGGTGGGAGGCTCGCGGGCTGCATCCACAGGTCGTTGCGGAGTACGCGACGGAGCACTGGATCGGCGTACTCATAGCAATACTTGGTGGGATCGCCAGCATTATCGGTCTAGTTAAGGCGTTCACGTAATGCCTGGGGAACGAGCGCACAGCCCGTCAGGCGTTGAATGTGCTCTATCGTGGGCGGGACGAAGGCGAAAGGGACGCTGGTTCTAACACAACTTAACAAGTTCACCAAGAACCAGCTTCCCCTTTGTCTCTTCGTTCCATAAGAACCAGCGTCCACTTCATTCCTCCCGTCCCCTTCGTTCGCTCCTGAGCCAAATTTTTCACAAAAGTCCTTGCCAATGGCCAGGATTGGAAAAAGTTGGACATTTATTATATTTCCCCTTGTTTAATGTTATAAATTGTTATAATAAATCATGAACGAAATCAAATGGCATAATCGGGCCCGCAAACAAATGAAGTCGATCCCGGCGGAATACCGGGAAACCATCCACGAGCGGGTGGATATGCTGGTTGATTTTCCGGGCGTCGCCGGCCTTGATGTTAAGGAATTGCGCGGCCATCAGTATCAATATCGGTTGCGGGTTGGCCGTTATCGGGTGCTGTTTGACCATGATTCCGGCATCAAGATCGTTTTCATTCAGGAGGTAAAAAAGAGAGATGAGCGCACATACTGAGCTGCAGATCATTAAGCAAGCTGGGAAACCGGCCTTTGCGGTTATCCCCTGGGATGAATATCAGCGGTTGACCGGCAAAAAAGAGGCAGATGTCTGGTTTCCGAACGATGTGGTCAAGGCGAACACCAGGGGTGACAGCCTGATCAAGGCCTGGCGCGAACATTTCGGCATGACCCAGGAGAAGCTCGCGGAGTTGGCTGGGATGAAGCAGTCCGCCTTGGCTCGGATGGAGCAGCCTGACGCCAACCCAAGACGATCCAGCCTGGAACGGCTGGCCCGGGCCATGAATATCACCGTGGAACAGCTGGAGGATTGAACAAGGAAATATCCAGCTTGCCAATCATTTCCCTCCACCCTTCCGACTTTCGCCGGAATTTTTTTCCTCCGGAAGAAGGGGTCCGGTGGGCCTGCAAGAAAGAAAAACAAGGAACCCATGAATCCGAAGGATTCGTTTTTTCCTAAGTGGTGTTGCGCAAACGGCCACCAAAGGGCGTGAGGTGTTCCACCAGATACTTACTCTGCGCACCGAGGCGGAACAGGCAACCATGGGCATGGGCAAGCGGGCGGCCACAGCCCGCCAGGCGTTGAATGTGCTCTATCGCAAGCCGGTCCTTGATGCGGCGGACCTGGAAAAGGCGCTGGGGGTAACGACACCGACCGCCAACCGGCTCATCCATTCGTTGATTGATAAAGGCATATTGGTAGAGGTTACCGGGCAGCAACGAGGGCGAATCTATACTTTTGATCGTTACCTAAAACTTTTCGCTAGTTAAAGAAACAGGCTTTTCTTTAACTAATAACGCCGCTTAGTAAAGGACGGAAACATACCCCAGACCACTGAGAACGCCTTTGAGAGCTAGGTGAAACAGATGTTGCCGGCCAAGGGCTGGCAGCAGGGTTCCGTGGCGGAATGGGATAAGGAGCAGGCCTTCGTTCCGAGGGAAGTGAAGGGGTCCTATGGCCTGCAAGAAAGAGAAACAAGGGACGCAAGGGGAACGCTGGTTCTAAAACAACTTGTAGTGAATTCACAATGGGCGCTTACAGATCAAATAAAAACCGCCGAAGAAACCCCGAATCGTACCGCCAGGGCCTTGGCCTGCCGGGCATTGATCTCGCGTTTGCCGGTCAGTATCTCGCTCACCACGGATTGTCCGCCGATCTCCGCGGACAGATCGGTCTGCTTGAGTCCGTGCTGCTCCATGAGGAAACGCAGGACGGCCCGTGGTTCGGCCTCCGGAACGGGATGGCGTTCCGCCTCGTAATCCTCGACCAGTTGCCCGACCAGATCCAAAAAACCAGCCAGTTCATGCTCCTCGTCGTCGCCAATGAGATCGACGAGGCTGTGCATCAGCGCGGTCAATTCCTCAAGCTGCGCCTCGGTGCGGATCGGCGTCAGCGGGACCGGCAGCGCTTTTTGAAATGAACGCCACGCCGGCGCGATCACAGCCGGATCGATGGAAATCCCTGCGCTCGTCATTTTCCCTTACTCCTCTTCTGTTTGCACCACCGGTCATACTCGGAATGGGTGAACACCTGCCGGATGTAGACCTTTTGCCGGTTGTAGTGGATCACGGCGATGATCCGGAAGCTGTTCCCGCCTATATCGAAGATCGTGTACGGATCAGCGTAGTCAGCCGACCGGAAGGCCTCCCGCACGTCGCTGAAGCTTTCGAAGTGTGATCTGCTGACAATCCTGTACCACGACTCCAGCGGCGATTTGGCAATCGGGTGGATATTCCAGAAATCCTCCAGCGCTTTCTTGGCGATCACGTGCATGGCCAAACCTAGTATATCGCAATTTGCGATATTTGGAACTGTTTTTTTGGGGGGATGGGCAGAGCGGATGCTAATCTCTTTGCCGGTCGGCGCGGCCGATCAAAAAAATGCCATAGGTGGCCCGCAGGTTGGGGAAAAAGCGAACGATATTCCCTGTTTCCTGCTGCCGGTGGGTGTTGATCGCCACCTCCTTGAGGATGGCGATATCCTTTTCCCGGGCAAAGTTGCGGAAATCCCGGAGGGTGATCACCCGGATGTTGGGGGTGTTGTACCATTCGTAGGGCAGCTCCGTGCTTTTCGGGGCATAGCCAGCAAACACGAGCTGCAAGCGGATCCGCCAGTAGCTGAAATTGGGGAAGCTGACAATGACCTTCTTGCCGATGGCCAGCAGGGTGTCGATGAGGACACCCGGTTCGTATACCTGTTGCAGGGTCTGGCTGATGACGATGTAGTCGAAGCTGTCCGGCGGATAATCGGCCACCTCCAGGTTGAAATCCCCCTGGAGCACGGAAATCCCCTTGCCGATGCAGGCGGCCACCTCGGCCTCGTCCTTCTCGATGCCGGTGGCCTTCACCCCTTTTTGCTCCTTGAGATACTGGAGCAGCTCCCCCTCCCCGCAGCCCAGATCCAACACCCTTGAGCCAGGCTCGATCCAGGAGGCGATTATCTTCAGGTCAAAACGCATGCTTTTCCCCTCTTATTCCATTTCTCAATCAAAGCGACAGTATTTGGTAGGAGCGGCTTTAGCCGCGAAACCGCGAGACATCGCGGCTAAAGCCGCTCCTACAGTGAAACAAGAAAGGAATTACTCGCCTGCAAGATTCTCCCGGAAAATCCGGGAGAGAAACGCTTCCACCAGGGTATGCAGCCTTTCGCTGGGCAGCAAAAAGGCGTCATGGCCCCAATCCGACTGGATCTCGCAAAAACTCACATCCAGCCCGCTTCGCTTGAGGAGTTGCACCAACGCGCGTGACTGCTCGGTGGGGTAGAGCCAGTCCGAGGTGAAGGCCACCACCAGGAAGCTGGTGCGGGAACCCTTGAAGGCCCCGCCCGGCCCGGTGGCTGCGTAATCATCCAGGTCGAAATAATCCGCGGCCTTGGTCAGGTACAAAAACGAATTGGCGTCAAAGCGTTCGACAAACTTGTTGCCCTGGTAGCGCAGATAGCTCTCCACCTCGAAACCCGCGTCAAAATGAAAGGAAAGGGCATCCCTGCTCTTGAGCTGCCTGCCGAACTTCTTCCGCATGGACTCGTTGGAAAGATAGGTGATGTGGCCGATCATCCGGGCCACGGCCAGGCCGAGGTCGGGCTTGGCCTGGCCGTAATAATCACCCCCCTGCCAATGGGGATCGGCCATGATCGCCTGCCGGGCCACCTCGTTGAAGGCGATGGATTGGGCCGAATGCCGGGGCGTGGTGGCCAGGGGGATCGCCGCCCGCACCATCTCGGGATACCGGGCGCACCAGGCCAGAACCTGCATGCCGCCCACAGAGCCGCCCACCACCGCGAGCAGGCGGGAGATGCCGAGATGATCGACCAGCGCCTTTTGCGCCGTCACCATGTCGCCGATGGTGACCAGGGGAAACGACACCCCATAGGGCTTGCCTGTTACCGGATTGATCGAGGAAGGGCCGGTGCTGCCCATGCAGCCGCCCAGCACGTTGGCGCAGATGACGAAATAGCGCTCCGTGTCGATGGCCTTGCCTGGCCCCACCATGATCTCCCACCAGCCGGGCTTGGCATCCTCCTGGGTGTAGCAGCCCGCCACATGGGAATCCCCGGTGAGCGCGTGGACCACGAGGATGGCGTTGCCCTTGTCCGGGGCCAGGGTACCGAGGGTTTCGTAGGCAAGGGTCACCGGGCCCAGCCGCTCGCCGCTTTCGAGCACCAGCTCGTGGGGCGGCTCGCCAAAGGTGAAAAACTGCTTTTCTACCAGATTGAGGCAGGCGGGGTTCATGACCTAGATCTTCGCAAGCGCCTGGGCAAGATCGTCGATGATATCCTCCACAGCCTCGATCCCCACGGAGAGCCGCACCAGATCGGGGGTAATGGAGAGATTCCGCTTCGGCTCCTCGGCAAAGGAGAGGTACTGGCTGGAATAGGGATGGATCACCAGGCTCTTGCAGTCGCCGATGTTGGCCAGATGATAGACCAGCTTCAGATTGTTGATGAAGCGAAAACAGGCAGCCTGATCCGCCAGGCCAAAGGTCAGCATGCCGCCGAAGCCCAACCCCCCGAACTGTTTCTGCGCCACACGATGCTGGGGATGATCGGCAAAGCCGGGGTAATTCACCCATTTCACCTCGGGACGCGAGGCGAGAAAGGCGGCGACCTGGGCGGCATTGGTCAGATGCCGCTCCATCCGCAGGGCCAGGGTGTCCAGACCCAGCATGGTCAGATAGGCATGGAGCGGCGCCGCCGTGGTGCCGAAATTGATATGCAGCTCCCGCCAGACCCGGTCCAGATAGGCAAGCTCGCCCTTGCGCTCGACAAATGGGGCAAAATCGCTGAACCGCTCGCTGCTCCAGTTGAACCGCGCCCCGTCGATCACCACCCCGCCCGCCGCGTCGCCGTGGCCGCTGAGGTATTTGGTGGTGGAATGGATAACGATGTCGGCGCCCAGTTCCAGGGGACGGCACAGGTACGGGGTGGCCAGGGTATTGTCAACCACCAGGGGCAACCCGTGGCTGTGGGCAAGCTCCGCGGCCCTGGCCAGATCCGGCACATCCATCTTGGGGTTGCCGATGGTTTCAAGATAGAGAAACCGGGTCTTCTCGTTGATCGCCGCCTCGATGGCCGCCAGATCGGTGGATTCGACAAAGCGGGCCGTGATTCCGTACTTCTTGAAGACGTTGGCAAAGAGAACGTAGGTGGACATGAAAAGCGAGTTGCCGCAGACAAACTCGTCCCCGGCCCGCAGCAGGGCCAGACAGGAGTTGGTGATCGCCGCCATGCCCGAGGCCATGAACACCGCGCCGCGTCCGCCTTCCAAGGCAGCCAGCTTCTGCTCCAGCACCCGGTTGGTGGGGTTGGTGAGCCGCGCGTAGATATGGTCGGTGGTCCGCCCGCCAAAGGTATCGCTCAGGTTCTCCGCCGTCTCGTGGCAATGGGCCGCGGTTTGAAAAATGGGGGGCAGGGTGGCGCCCTGCCACTCCCCCGGGGTTAAAGCGGCATGAATCACCCGGGTATGAAAATGCATTTTTCTTTCAGATTCCATGACGTTTCTCCGGTTCTGTTCGTAAACGGGGGCGGACAGCTGTTTGCCGGGGCCTTCCCGGCCCCACCTCCCGAACAAAGTACCACATTGTGGCAGCTTTCCGGTAGCAAAAAAAGCCCGCCGCCATTCACTTTTCGTTCTTCACTCTTTCCCCTCCCGGGTGAAATCCGCCAACTGCCCGACCAGTTCGGCATGGATCCTGCCATTGCTCGCCACCAACTCCGGAACATAGGGGGTATACCCTTTGCCGCTGTAAGTGGTCAGCCTGCCCCCGGCCTCGCTCACCAGCAGCATCCCGGCGGCGGTGTCCCAGGGCTTGAGATTGATCTCCCAGAAGCCATCGGTCCTGCCGCAGGCCAGATAGGCGAGATCAATGGCCGCAGCCCCGACCCGCCGCACCCCCTGGCATCGCGTCACCAGCCGGGTGAGGGCAGCCATCACCCCTCCGGCCTCCTGCTCGATGGCATAGGGAAAACCCGTGGCCAGAAGGGATTGCCGCAAGACTGACGCCTCGGAAACCTGCATGGGAATCCCATTGAGCCAGGCGCCGCTTCCAAGGCAAGCGCAGAACAGCTCATCCTGCATGGGCGCGTACACCACGCCGGCCTTGCTGGTTGTGCCCTCGGCATAGGCAATGGACACGGCAAAAAACGGAAAGTCATGGGCAAAATTGGTGGTGCCGTCCAAGGGGTCGATGACCCAGACCGGACCCTGGGGCAGGGTTTCATAGGAGGAGTGCGACTCTTCCGCCAGGAAGCCGATGCCGCCGCCCGCTTGCCGCAGGATGGCAAGCACGGTCTGTTCCGCGGCCACATCCGCCTCGGTGACCAGATCAATGGCCCCCTTGTGGGTAATCCGGTGGGGCTTGTCGTACAGATCGCGCAAGACGCTGCCCGCACCAAGGGCGGCGATTGCCGCCGTCCGCAAAATCCCGCCCAGGGCCGGATCCTTGCATTCCGCGACACACCGGGCAACTCTCTCATCATCATCTTTGCTTGAAATTTCAGCCATTTTTCTCCTCGAAATCAGTATGGTGGATATGCAACCATTCAAACCCAGCTACATTTCGTCATTCCGGCGGAATCCAGTGTTTTCTAGCAGTTACAGCAAATCCGGACTCCGGCCTTCGCCGGGGTGACGCGTTATCGCGAGCCCATCATGTCTCGTTCACATCGCAAAAATCCATCCTTACAGCAATCCTCTTTGCAGGATCAGCCTACTTGCGATACACTACAAAAAAATCAGCCGGAGGCAATGCCGCCGGCGCGAGAACCCGCTCTTTTTTTCCGAGGCAACAGATCCCTTCCGTGTCTTCCCCAGCAAATAAATGGCCCACCTTTCTCGTCGTGGCCACCGGCGTTTTCATGTCCACCCTGGACAGCAGCATGGTGAACATCGCCCTGCCCTTCATCATGAAGGATTTCCACAGCTCGCTCAGCGACACCCAGTGGGTGGTGATGGTTTACCTGCTCACCATCACCGCCTCCCTGCTCTTCTGGGGGCATCTTTCCGACCGACTGGGGAGGAGCAAGATATACACCGCGGGACTGTTGACCTTCGGCCTGGGCTCCCTGGCCTGCGCCTACGCCCCGGCCTTGGCCTTCCTCATTGCCGCCAGATTCTGCCAGGCCCTGGGCGGTGCGATGATGATGGCCGCGGGCCCCGCGATCATCAAGGAAACCTTTCCCAAGGAACAGCTGGGCCGCGGCCTGGGATTGATCGGCATGGCCGTTTCCCTGGGGCTGATGAGCGGCCCCAGCCTGGGGGGCTTTTTGCTCGAACTCGCCTCCTGGCGCGTTCTCTTCTTTATCACCGTCCCTTTGGGGTTGGTCTTCGCCTTCCTCGCCATCCGGATACTGCCCGGCCCAACCAAACATTACACCGGGCCGCTGGACTGGCTGGGCAGCCTCACCTGGGCCATGGCCCTGGCTCTGCTTTGCCTGACCTTGACCCATGCCTCCTCGCCCGGCTGGTCAGCCGCCCGGTTGCTCCTCACCGGAGCTGCCGGGGCGGGAGCCCTGGGCTGTTTTATCGGTATCGAGGCCCGGTTGCCCCACCCGCTTCTGAGCATGCGGCTTTTCAGCAACCGCCATTTCAGCCTGGCCATAATCAGCGCCGTGCTTTCCTTCATGGTTCTTTTTGGCGTGATCCTGCTCACCCCGTTTCACCTTGACCGGGTTCTCGGCCTGCCGCCTTCGCAGATCGGCCTGGTCATGCTGGCCATTCCCTCCTCGATCCTGGTAATCTCACCCCTGGCGGGCTGGCTTTCCGATTATGTCGGCGCCCGGTTCATCTCCACCCTGGGGTTGAGCATCTCCACCCTGGGAACGGTCTTGCTCTCCACGATTCAGGCCACAACCCCGCCGCTGGTTATTGCCGGACAGTTGATGCTGCTTGGCCTGGGCCAGGCCCTGTTTCTTTCGCCAAACAGCGCCTCGGTCCTGAACCATGTCGAAGCCGGCAAGGCCGGGGCAGCCGCGGCCCTGCTGGCCACGGCGAGAAACCTGGGCATGCTCCTGGGCATCGCCCAGGCGGCGCTGATTTTTTCCCTGCTTTTCCGGGGAGTTACCAACGGCCTTGACCTGCGGGACTTCCGGCCGGAGCATACGGCTCCCTTCCTGACCGCCCTGCATGGCGCCTTGCTGGGCGCAGCCCTTACCGGCCTGCTCGGCACCGCCGCCTCATGGTTCCGGGGCAACTCGGACCACCCTCGCCCGAAGAAATAGAACCACGGCGATCAGGCCGTCACATCAACAATCCTGACCTTGTCCAGCTGCGCCGCCGTTTCAATGGTGGCCTTCAACGATTCCAGCATGGACACCTTGGCGACACGGCAGGAAAAATGAACCACCCCGTAACCGAGCTTGCCCAACAGCTCTTCAAGCTCGGCAAGTTGCGGGGCCAGATACTCCCGCACCGCCTCCCGGCTCACGACACATTCCCCTTGCAGGGCCTGTCCCTTGACCCGAAGCTGTATCTGCAGCTCCCCCAACCGGCTCATCTCAAGGAAAAAAGAAAGGGTGTAGCTCCTCTCCTCGCCGGTTGCCGCCTGATCCTCCCCGCGGTCCAGGGAGAAAAGCCACTGTCCGACCCCGGCGCCCATGGCAAAAAGACAAGGAAACAGGAGGAACTGCGCCTGCTGCGGGGAGGCGGGCTGTCCATTGAGTTCTTTCTGCAATTCCAGAAGCAGCCCGAGCTTCTGCACGGCGGCGCCGCTCGCCTTGCCAAGAACCCCGCCCCGGTCCTCGGCCAGCAGGGCGAGCAACTCATGCAACCTGTTCCCCGCCGGCCTCGCTTGGCCCGAGCCGTCCTCTTCCGCTGTTCCCCCGCTGCCCAGCATGGTCAGCAAACGGATGACCCGGTCTGGGTCTGCCTCCGGCCCCATGGCCGCATTGGCAAAATTCTGGAGAAACCCGGCCTGATCGGCCAAGCTCTTTTCCGCCCCCGAGAGAAAGGCGAGCCCGAGCAAGGCCCGCAATCCTTTGCCCATGGCGGCGGGATCGGCATAGTACTGACGCAAAAATTCCTGGGCCGCCCCTTTTTTGTCGGCCGCCCGCAGCCACAGCGGCTCGGTCTGCCGCACCTCAAGCCAGAGGGAGCTGCCCGGCTTGAGCGCCACCTCGCTCCGCGCCTCGACAAGCTGGCCGCCGATGTCAAGCAAGACCTTGCCGTCGGGGGTCACCCCTCTTACCTCCCCCCTGACCAGCTGTCCCTGCCCGAACAGAAACGAGGCCGGCGGACCCGGCTTGGCTCCGTCCTCACCCCGGCCTGAAACCGGCAGCTCTATCCCCTTCAATCCAAAGGGGGATCCTCCTATTTTCATCTCGTCCCAACCTCGCCTGCCTGATACCGTAAACCCCTGTTGCCTGCATGCCTTCGGCGCGGCTCTTCCCCGAAACCAGACCAGCCAGTGAAAATATCAGCGAAACAGCTGCGGGAATTACTGAAGAGGGAGTACAACCCGGACTTCCAGGCCGCCCCCCGGATGGGGCTTGAGAGAAAAACCGCCGCCATGGGCGCGGAGAATCCGCTCAACCAGGGTCAGCCCCATGCCGGTTCCGTATGTTTTCGTGGTGAAAAACGGATCCTTGGCCTTGTCCAGATAGGACTCGGGGATCCCAGGGCCCGTATCGATAACCGAGGCAATGGCCTGCCCCTCGGCGACAGCGACGACAATGGTCAGCCTGCCCCCATCGGACATGGCCTCCAGCGCGTTCTTGAACAGATGGAGAAACACCAGACGGATCTGGTGCATATCCCCCTGGATAACCGGCTCCGGGTCGGGGCACTCCATCTCCCAGGTCACGCCGTGTTTCGCCATGCTCGACTGGAGCAGGAGCGCGGTTTTCCGGATCAGCACGCAGAGGGGGAGTTCTTCCTTGTGGATCTCGCCCTGGCCGACAAAGTCAAAAAGATCCTCCAGGGTGGACTCCACCCGCTCGGTTTCATGGATAATGACATTCAGGTATTTTACCCACTCGGCGTCGACGTTTTTCTTGCTCAGGATGCGGGAGACCCCGCCGATGGAGGTGATGGGATTTCTGATGGTGTGGACCAGCTGGGCCGCCATATGGCCCAGGGCGGAATAGCGCTCCGCCTCGACCAGCAGATCCTTGCTCCGGTCGAGTTCCTGGTTCACCGCCTCAAGTTCGGCGATCTTGCGCTGCCGCTCGCTGTGCAACCGGCTCTGCTCGATGGCCAGGCTGGCCTGGCTGGCAAAAAGCTCCAGGGCGCTGATGTGGCTGTCCTCAATGGACCGCCGGGTCACATAGTTATCGGCAATGATTACCCCGAAGGAGCGGCCAGGAGAGTACAACGGCACCACGACAAAGGAATCCTCGTCAAGGATATTGATGAGTTCCCGGGGCACCCCCAGAACAGGAACCCGCTCCTCCGTTTCCCTGCGCTCAAAGAGCATGGTCCCGTTGTTCCGCCTGTCACCATTCTCGTTGCGCCGCTCCAAGGGCACGGGAACCCAGCCATTTTCCGGCGACACCCGGTAGCTCCTCCTGCCCAGCACGGCCCGCATCAGGATATTCTCCGTGTCCTCGGCCGGAATCACCAATCCCCTGGCAATGGCATTGACCGCGGCATCATGGGTCTTGCTGGTCTCCTTGAGGTTGTCAACGATCTCCAGAAAGTTGAGTTCCCGCTCCTCGATCTCCCCCCAGACCCGCCCGGCCTCCTCCCGGGAACTCGGGCCGATGGCCATCCTCCCCCGCAGGAAACGGCTGTCCTCGTCGAACAGGACCAGGAACGCCCGGTTAAAACCCAGCCCTTCCCGGGAGGTGATCCCCACCAGAACGGCGCGCAGGATCTGGTCAAGCTCCACGGTGCTCAGATAGACGGTATTCATCTTCACCGACAACTGATGCAACAACTGAATCCTGAAATGCGCCTCTTCCAGCTCTTCCTGGTACTTGCGGTTCTCAAAGACCAGCCGCCTCTTTTCCAGGGCCTTGCGCGCCACATGGAATATCTCTTCAAACTGCACCGGCTTGGACAGGTAATCGGTGGCGCCCTTGCGCATGCAGTCCAGGGCCACCCGCAGGTCGGCTATGCCGGTGAGCATGACCACGGCGGCATCGGGGTATTGCTCCACGACCCGGGGAAGAAGAGAAACACCGTCGGTATCCGGGAGGCCGATATCAAGAAGGACCAGGGCGACATTCCGGGAGGCCATTACCCGCAGAAGGTCTGTCGCCGAGGCGCACTCCGCCACGGGCAGGCCGTGCTCTTCAAAATAGATCCTGAGCGGCTCGCGGATTGCCGCGTCATCATCAACGATGGCGACAATCTCACCGTTTAGCAGCAGCTGCCCCAACGAGATGGAAACATGTTGGTGCAGCCCGGAAACCGCCTCGACCATAGAAACACCCTGCGGACACAATAAATTGACTCGCCTCGGCATGAGGCTTGGGGGCCGTTACAAAACAACCTCGCACTGTAGAGCATTCCCTTCCGATCCCTTATGCCGTCCCGGTCTTTGGCTCTTTTGGGACGGCATAAGGCCTACTTCAATGCTAGGACGACAGACAAAGCACTGTCAAGGAAAATCACCTTTCCCCACAGCAGGCAGGAGGGATGCCGGACAAAAAAAATCGCATCCCCCGGAGTACCCGAAGGATGCGATTCATTATAGTCCCTGCCGGCCAGCGGCATGGTTGGAATTACATCTCAACCATCAGCTTGCCGGTATCCTCGTTCCAGCTGGCGATCAGGTACCAGAGGCACATGGCCAGCGCGATGATGGCCAGGGTGCCGCCGTAGCCAAAGGCGTCCGGCATGTAGACCCACTTGCCCAGCGGGCCGCTCGCCTCGGCGGTGCCTTCGGTCAGCCCCCACTGTTTGAAGAGCGGGTTCATGATGGCGTTGGTCACCCCGAAAACGGGCACCACCAGCCACAGCTTGATCTGACCCTCGCCCACCCGCCAGAGGGTGCCGGAGCCGCAGCCGCCGGCCAGCATGGCGCCGAGACCGAAGATGAAACCGCCGAGCACGCCGCCGAGCCCAAAGGTGCCGCGCACATAATGCACCGGCTCACGCAGGCCGGTGGCCTTGACCACCGCGATGCCGACGGCGAGCAGCAGGATGCTCACCATGACGCCCCGCGCCAAGGTCCAGTCGCCGGTCATGTGCGGCTCACGGAAGCCCTGCACCATGCACCAGCGGCCGCGCTGCATGGTATAGCCGAGGCCAGCCGCAATCAGCAACAACCCGCTCAACCCGCCGGCGATGCCGAGAGCCGCGCCTTCCTCCAGATTGTCGTAATCCGCGGTCAGGATCACCTGATCGCCATAGGCATAAGCGCCCCAGATCAGACCACCCAAACCGGCCACCGCCAGCAGACGGCGAAGGACAACAGGAACCTCGATGGTCTTGGCGCCGCCGGAACCCCAGGTGATGTTCTCCATCTCCCAGTAGATATACTTGAGGCCGAGCACCACGCCGAGCACCAGGCCGAGCCACATGGCGAAACCGTTGGCCGCCAGGTTGCCGATGGCGTTGTACATGCCGCCCACGTTACAGCCGCCGGCCAGGGTCGAACCGATACCCATGAGGATACCAGCCACGATGCCCTTGACCATCTCCAGAACAGGCGGGATGCGGATGTCAAAGTTGTCACCCAGGTTGGCGGAAACAAAGGCGCCGGCAATAAAGCCGATACCGATGACCGAGCCGGTGTCCAGCAGGGCGCTCTTCGGCGCAGCTGCCTCCCAGAAACCCAGCTTGTCCCAAAAACCGAGGCCATAGATGAGCCACTCACCCCAGTTGCGGATGGCGCCAACCGCGCCCCAAGGCCGAGCCCAGACCAGGATCAGCACGCTCAAAAAAGCAACGATGATCCCAGCCGTGACGGAATTCCACTCGTCCTTGCACAGCTTTTTATACAGCTCCTTGGCCTTGCTCCCCATAACGCTTTCTTCTCCCATCCCAGACCTCCTCTTCCCATTTTTTGCAAATAATTACAAACCGATAAACTATCCTTACCAAAAAACGAAAAATTCCCGTTACGATTTCCCAACAATAATGTGACTGTACCGATACCCCCCTTTACCCGCGCCTTAAAATTTTGTCAAGTTTGGCAAACCATTTTCCCATCACTCCCACCCTTATTCCTTCGGATCAGGTCAGGATCATGGCATGTAATCCCCTTGAAATATGGCCTCTTTTCCACGCTTGGCGGCCATGAACCACCATTCACAAAATCCCTTGACATGCCCCATGAATATTGGTAGAGACCCAATGTTACATGAGAGATTTTTGGTTGTTTTCTGTATAAAAAAATCCGCTGGCGCTTATTTCTTAGTTTAAAAAATTTACCCCTACACCCTTTTTAAGGAGGAAACCATGAGCGACGATATCAAAGTAGCCCCCGATGGTATCACCCCGACCCGCACCCTGGACGCAAAAGGCCTGAGCTGCCCCATGCCCCTGCTGCGCACCAAGAAAGAGATGGACAAGATCAACTCCGGCGAGATCCTTGAGATCCTCGGCACCGATCCCGGCTCTCGCAACGATCTGCCCGGCTGGTGCACCCGTTCCGGCCATATCTATCTGGGCGAAAAGGAAGATTCCGGCTTCATCCGCTTCTACCTCCAGAAGAAATAAGCTTTTTTACTCCAAACGACGCGGTGCAGGCACGTTCTGCGCCTTTAATTTTTCATCAGGAGACAGGAAATGGCTAAAAGTTTAGGTATTTTTGTTACCTCCCCCCAGAACATGCGCCATGTCATGGGGATCACCAAGGCCGCCAAGGCCAAGGGCTCCAAGGTAAAGGTTTTCTTCAGCTGGTACGCCGTTCATCTGACCAAGTGCCCTGAGTTCCCGGCGCTCTGCGAGCTGGCGGACGACGTGTCCATCTGCGTGGACAGCTACAAGAACGCAGGCTATGATCCCGCCGATATCCCCAAGGGGCTCGAGGCCAAGAAGATGGCCACCCAGTCCCAGCATGGCGAAATCATCGAAGACTACGAATGCTACCTGACCTTATAAGGAGAGAACCATGTCCAAGAAAGTAGGTTTTCTGTTGGTAAACAAGGAGTACACCCTGGACGGCATCCGTTCCACCCTGGGGTTGGCCGTCGAGAACATGTACTCGTATGCCTATGTCATGAACAACGAGCTTCCCGAGCTGAGCGACTACCACAAGGAAAACATCGAGTGGGTTCGCGACATGGAAGGCGAGGTCTACACCACCGTGGACGCCAATGTCGAAAAGCACGGCATGGTCAAGATCTCCCTTGAGGAAATCGGCCAGCAGCTGCGCGACCTCGAGATCATCATCCCTTACGGCATTCTCCGCTCCGACAAGAGCTGAGATAACTATTGACCCAAAACAACAAGGAGTGTTCCGATGAAACTCTTGAATGTATACCGTTCTGAGCCCAGTGACGACACCAAGAAGCTGGTGGAGATCGTCTCCGAGGGTCGTGACGTTGAATCCTTTGACCTCAACGTTGAGAGCCCGGACTACAGTGCATTGTTGGATAAGGTTTTCGCGGCCGACCAGACCATCTGCTGGTGGTGAGCAAGACTTTTTCAGCCCATGCGGACTGAAGCGAATCCCTGGCCATTATTGGCCGGGGATTTTTTTTGCCCGGGGCGGATTTTTCTGTGCAATTTACCCATGAATATCGTATGCTTTTTTTAGGCTTGTTGCCGAGGAGAACCGTGGACTCCTTATATCTGCCTTAATTTCCGGCAAGGGAAACGCCAAGCGCGTCTCTGCGAATCAACCTTATCATGGACTTCGCCTATGACCTGGAAATCGCGCTCCTCTGTTGTGGGATCCTCAACTCCGCCTGCATTTCTCTTCGTACTCCTCATCCTTTCCTTCACCTTACTGCACAGCGGTTGCGCCACCACCAACCCTCCTCCCCCACAAACCGCCCAACTTCCGCCTGCGGATATCCCTTGCGGCCCCCAGAATGACGAAGATATTGATCCCGGCCTGCCAGTTACCGCCCCTCTCAAGGCCCCGAAAATAGTCATCAAAAAAGCCCAGAAAAAGCTTTTCCTCTATTCCGAGGAAAAGCTGCTCCGCACCTATCCGGTGAAGCTCGGCTTCAACCCGGTTGGCGACAAGATCCGCCAAGGGGACAAACGCACCCCGGAAGGCAGCTATTATATCTGCATGAAAAACCCGCGCAGCAAGTATTACCTTTCCCTGGGCTTGAGCTATCCGAGCATCGAAGACGCGGAGCGGGGCCTTGCGCAAAAGCTCATCACCAAAAACGACCACGACCGGATCATCGAGAGAATCTCCAAAAAATCCATTCCCCCGTGGGACACCCCCCTGGGCGGCGAGATATTCATCCATGGCGGGGGTGAAACCTGGGATTGGACCTATGGCTGCGTCGCCCTGTGCAACAAGGACATCGAGGAATTGTTCAAGGTCGTCGCCCTTGGCACCGAGGTTGTCATCCAGCAATAAGCAGGCTCACTCCCCCATCGCCACCGGTGTTTCATGCACCCAGACCCAGGTGCCCGGATCGGCCTGGGTCGCTTCCTGCCATTTCCCCCTGTTGTTTTTCGGCCTGGTCCATTGAAAGAGCCAGAGCGCGTCCTTTGGCGCCAGATTGACGCAGCCGTGGGAATTGGGCAGACCGAAAAAATCGTGCCAATACGAGGCGTGCAGCCCGTATGACTTATAAAAGTACATGTGCCACGGCACATCTTCCACGTAATAGCGGTCCGACTCATCCTCCCCGCCGCTCATCTTGCCTATTTCGACCTTGGCCCAGATCCGGAACAGCCCTTTGATCGTTGGAAAACGCTCATCTCCGGAAGAGATCAGAGTGGCAAAAACCAACCGGTCTCCCTCATAGGCGGACAAGGTCTGCTCGGTGAGATTCACCTCGATCCAGCGCTCCGACTCCCCCACTCCCTCCGGGCGACCGTGCGGGATCACCATGGCGAGGCGGGAATGCGGAACCCAGCCGCCGGTGCCGATCCGGCACCACTTGCGCTTTTCTGCTTCCCGCACCTCATGGACAATAACCAGGGATCTCGCCGGCACCACGGCCGGATCCTCCTCTTCCACCGGATCCACCCCAGGGCCGGGAGAAACACGGGTGTGGAAGATCATCCAGGCAAATTTCTTGTCAAACTCCCGCGGCACCATAACCCCTTGAAAACCGGAGGGCCTGGCCAGCCGGAGCTTGTCCGCCCGCAGGTATTCCCTTTCATTGATCTTGTACCATTCCTGCCCGTCCACCATGACCGGATGCGGATCACTGAGGCTGACCCACATAAAACCCTTTTTGGTAAACCGGACCGGGGAAATCCCGGCGGACTCGTCTTGCGGCTGGCCATAGACAGGGACGTAGTCCTCCTTGATCTGGGCATAGGTCAGGGGCAAAACATCGGTTGTCATGTCCGGGAAAGGACAGACAAACTGTTTTTCCGTAAGGTCCTGTCTCGCTCCGGCCCGGCACACCCCGGTCTGGAGAACGAAAAAACCCATGAGCAGACAGAGAAAAACGGCTCTCCGCACCATCAACCCCTAAGCCTTGATGTGTTCATCCGCAAGCATCCGGTCCAGAAAGCCAAGCAAAAACTGGCGCTGGGCCGGGGTGGAATAACTGATGCACGAACAATGCAGATTGCTCTGGCTACGGACCAAAAACTCGGCGATCAACCGGCTCCGCCCCAGCTCGATGCCGAAAAAAAACGGGCCGCATTGCTCATGCCCCTGCTGGGCTTCCCCCAGCAACTCGTCCGGAACCGGCAGCCAGAACATCCCCTCCATGGGGCCTGTTTTCAACGTCCGCTTCAAATATGACTCCAGATTGTCCTGTTCCTCTTTGCTCAACTCATCGACAACAAACTGACGCATAGCATGCCCTCTGCTGATTTTCCGGTGGATTTGCGGTTTAGGTACCCCTGGCTGCGCATGGCATTGCCTGCCACACGGCACACTGTTACAGTACCAGAATCGCCGCAAACTGTCACCAGAGAGACTGGCCTCCCCACTCCCCCGCCGCCTTGCTTTACATTTGACAGAACCCACCCCGGACAGTATCCTGCGCTCTGTCATTGTCTTAACGGGACGAGAAGAATAAGGAGAAACGGATGAGCAACCCCTGTCTTTTCTGCAGGATCATCAACGGTGAAATCCCTGCCAATAAACTGTACGAGGATGATGAGGTCTTCGCCTTCTGGGACATCTCTCCCCAGGCGCCCAAGCACTTTCTGGTCATCCCCAAAAAGCATCTCAGCGGACCGGGTGCGATTTCAAGCGAAGACGAGGCGCTCATCGGCAAGGTTGTCCGCATCGGCGCGCAACTCGCCCGGGAAAACGGCGTGGAACAGTGCCGTTTGGTCATGAACAACGGCGCCGATGCGGGGCAAACCGTCTTTCACCTGCACCTCCACGTTTTGGGCGGCAGACCCATGTCCTGGCCTCCGGGCTGAACCGCCCCCCCCTCTTCCTTCACCACGGCAAACACCACCATGCCCCCAGTCATCGCATTCATCGGCAAGCCCGACTCCGGCAAGACCACGCTTCTTGAAAAGCTCATCCCGGAACTGCGGCGCCGCGGCTACCGCATCGGCACCATCAAGCACCATGTCCACGCCTTTGAGATGGACAAACCCGGCAAGGACACCTGGCGCCACAAGCAGGCCGGCGCCTCCACCGTGGCCCTCTCCTCCCCCACCGGCCTGGGCATCATCCGCGACGTGGACGAGGATCTGACCATCGAGGAACTGGTGGGCCGCTATTACGGCGATATCGATCTGGTGATCGCCGAGGGTTACAAACGGCTGGGTCTGCCCAAGATCGAGGTCTTCCGCAGCGCCTTGCATGACACCCCCCTGCCGGACCGCGATGAAACCTGGGTCGCCATGGTCAGCGACACCGCCGGGGTCAATAACCTCCCCTGTTTCGGGCTGGAGGATGTCGTTGGGCTGGCCGATTTTCTGGAGGAGCGGTTCATCAAGCCCTTCCCCAAACAAAAAACCAGCCTGCTGGTGAACGGCCAGCCGGTATACCTCAACTCCTTCGTGGAGAGCTTTCTCCGCCAGGCCATCACCGGCATGACCTGCTCGCTCAAGGGATGCCAGGATCCCCGGGAAATCATCATCACCATCCGCCAGGCCCCGCCGGAATGACGCAACGGATTGAGCAGGTGGCCGGGGTGATTCTGGCGGGGGGGAAAAGCTCCCGCTTCGGGAGCAACAAGGCCCTGGCCCTCCACCAGGGCGATGCCCTGATCCAGGGGATCGCCCGCAGGCTTGCCGGGCTGTTTCCGGAAACCCTGCTCATCACCAATGCGCCCGAGGAGTACGGTTTTCTCGGCTGGCCCATGGCTGGCGACCGCTACCCCGGCTGCGGGCCCCTGGCAGGAATCCACGCCGCCCTGCGCACGGTTTCCCAACCCCGCATCTTTGTCTGCGGCTGCGATATGCCGCTGGTCGATCCAACCCTGATCCGTTTCCTCTGCCAACTGGACGACGGCCATGACCATGACATCGTGCTGCCCTGGCTGGACGAGGGGCCCGAGCCGCTCTACGCGGTCTACGGCAAAACCGCGCTGCCAATCATGGAGGAACAGCTCGCAAACAAACAATACAAGATCGGCAGGTTGTTCGACAAACTGCGCATCCGCAAGGTTACACCCGAGGAGATTCTGCAAATCCTGCCGGATCTCACCACCTTCCAGAACATCAACCACCAGCATGACCTTGCCCGTCTTGCCGCCATGGTCCAGTGAGCCATGGTGATCCTCTCGCTCGCGGAAGCACAACGGCTGATCGTCGGCCACAGCTCTGCCCTGGCCGCTGAAACGGTGGCCCTGGAAGAAGCGACAGGCCGGATTGCCGCGCACGCCATCAAGGCGGTGCGTCCGGTCCCGGCCTTTGCCCGCTCCGCCATGGACGGCTATGCCGTCAACAGCCGCGACCTGACCGGCGGCGCGGAATCGGTCTCCCTGCGAGTCACCGGCGAGATTGCCGCGGGCGCCACCGATCTGCCAAGGGTGGCCCGGAAATGCGCCGTCGCGATCATGACCGGCGGCGCCTTGCCAGCCGGAGCGGATCAGGTTGTCCCCTTTGAGCGTTGCCAAAGAAACAGGGATCTGGTGCTGGTGAACAGTCCGCCCCGACCCGGCAATTTCATCCGCGCCAGGGGCACGGATCTCGGAGCCAAGCAAACCATTGTCCGGACTGGGACCAGGATCGAGCCCCAGCATCTGCCGCTTCTGGCCGAAAGCGGCTTGCCCCAGGTTTCCGTTGTTACCCGCCCGGAACTGGCCATCATCTGCACGGGCAGCGAATTGCTCGATACCGTGGAGACCCCGGAGGCGGGCCAGATCGTCGGCGGCAACCGTTTCCTGCTCGCCTCCCTCATCAAGGGGGCCGGGGCCACATCCCGCGATCTCGGTCTGGTGGCCGATGACTGCGGCCGGATCGTCGCCCTCCTGAAAGAGGCCCTGCACGGCCCCTCCCAGGGAGTGATCACCACCGGCGGCATGGGCCCGGGCAACTACGATCTCCTGCCCCAGGCCTTTGCCAAGCTCGGGATCCGCCCTGTGTACACGGCCTTGGCGGTCCGCCCTGGCAGGTCAACCATGTTCGGCCTTTACAACAACAAGCCGGTTTTCGCCCTGCCAGGCCCGCCGCCCGCGGTTTTCCTGCTCTTCCACGAGCTGGTCCTCCCGGCCCTGCGCGCCATGCAAGGGCAATCGCGCCCCTTGCCCCCCCTTGTGCGCGCCACCCTCACCACCCCTGTAACCTTGAAAAAAACAGGGCTGCTCAACCTGAAAGGCGCGGTGGCAAAACGCAACGGCAAGAATCTCACCGTACGCCCCGCCCGCAAAAACGAACCGGCCAACGCCATCATCCATCTGCCGCCCAGCCGGAAGCATCTGCTGGCCGGGGAGGATGTCTCCCTGCGTCTCTGCGCCTCCGCCTTTTTCTAAACCCAAGGCAGCGTCCCGCCCTCTTGATTTCTGCCCTGCTCCATGATACAACCCCCTCTGACAGGGACTTTTAGTGACACCGCACCAGAATAAAGGGGATATCCATGCTCGAGTTGCGTTTTATCCGGGAAAACCTGGATCTCGTCAAAGAAAAACTCGCCTTCCGGGGGATCAGCGATTCCCGCATCGACGATTTTGCCGCCATCGATCTCAAGCGGCGCACCCTGCTCTCCGAGGTGGAATCGCTGCGCAACAAACGCAAGACCGCTTCCCAGGAAATCGGCAAGCTGAAAAAGGCGGGGGTTGACGCCGAAGTCCCCATGGCCGAGATGCGTCAGGTGGGAGACCGGATCAAGGAGATCGAAACCGATCTTGTCACCCTGGAGGAGGATCTCCAGAACATCGTCATGACCCTGCCCAACCTCTGCGACGACTCCGTGCCCAAAGGTTCCGATGACAAGGACAACCTGGAAATCAAGCGCTGGGGCACCCTGCCGCAATTCGGTTTTGCAGCCAAAGCCCACCATGAACTGGGCGAGGCCGCCGGGACAATCGATTTTGAACGGGCGGCCAAGCTTGCCGGGGCCCGCTTTGCCGTGCTCAAAGGCTTTGCCTCCCGGCTGGAGCGGGCGCTGATCAACTTCATGCTCGATCTCCACACCCAGAAACACGGCTACACCGAGATTCTCCCCCCGTTTCTGGTCAATTCCCAGACCATGACCGCCACCGGCCAGCTGCCGAAATTCGAGGCTGATCTCTTCCGCATCAAGGACTGGGATCTCTGGCTGATCCCCACCGCCGAGGTGCCGGTAACCAACCTGCACCGGGACGAAACCCTGGCCGAGCATGAACTCCCCGTCAAGTACACGGCCTACACCCCCTGCTTCCGTTCCGAGGCCGGGGCCTACGGCCGCGACACCAGGGGGCTTATCCGCCAGCACCAGTTCGACAAGGTGGAGCTGGTGAAATTCACCACCCCGGAGACCTCCGGCGATGAACTGGAAAGCCTGCTGGCCGACGCGGAAGAGGTGCTGCAGCTCCTGGAGCTGCCCTACCGGGTGGTGCAGCTCTGCAGCGGGGATCTCGGCTTTTCCGCCAACAAGACCTACGACATCGAGGTGTGGATGCCTGCCCAGGACACCTACCGGGAGATCTCCTCGTGCAGTAATTTCGGGGAATTTCAGGCCCGGCGGGGCGGGATCCGATACCGGCCCAAGGGGCAGAGCAAAAGCGCGCTGGTCCATACCCTAAACGGCAGCGGCCTTGCCGTGGGACGCACCCTGGCTGCGATTTTTGAAAACTACCAGCAGGAGGACGGCAGCATCGCCGTCCCCAAGGTGCTTGCGCCCTATTTTGAAAAAAGGTTTTAAGGAAGGGGGGGAATCCAATCTTCCCCATGGTGACTGACGGAGAGGGTCACTTCAGGACATACCGGTTCTTGCCGCCCTGCTTGGCCTCGTACATGTTCTGATCGGCCCGCTCCACCAGGATCTGGCCGCTTTCGTTGGCGCGGTACTGGGTCACGCCGATGCTCACTGTTTTGCGCACCGTTTCCTTGGCGTTTGGCTGAAAGACCTCCCCGGCAAAACGGAGCCTGATCCGCTCCGCCACCACGGTTGCCTGTTCGCCGCTGGTTTCCGGCAGGATGATGGTGAATTCCTCCCCCCCGTACCGGCAGGGAACGTCGTTGACCCGCAGCGACTCGGCAATCACCTGCCCCAACCGGGCCAGAACCCGGTCGCCATCCGCATGCCCGTATGTATCGTTATGGTGCTTGAAATTGTCGATATCCATGAGCAGCAGGGAAAGCGGGTGGCCATGCCGATTGGCCCGCTCCACCTCAAGCTGTAACTGGGTGTTGAAGTACCGCTTGTTAAAAAGCCTGGTCAACTCATCAACCAGGCTGAGTTCCTTGTACCTGCGCTCGCTTTCGGCCAGGGCCTTTTCCGCCTTGACCCTCTCGGTGATGTCGGTGATATGCTCGACAATGCCCAGCAGATCGCCGGACGGCCCCTTGAACGGCGTGGAAACGATGCTGTAATAGGCGGTCTGCCCGTCCTTCCCTACCCTGTCTATCTCCCGTTCAACGCGCTTTTCCCCTTTCTTGATCTGCTGGAGCGGACAGTCCTCTGTTTCGCAGATGCAGGAATGGAAAATCTCATAACACTTGTGGTTCTGGGATTTCTCCCTGGTCACGCCGGCCATTTTGAGAAAGGAATCGTTGCAGCGCAGGAGATTGCAGTGCTTGTCCACCAGGATAATACCGCCGGCAACGGTCTTGAATATCTGGTTGATCTCGATGTAGGCCTGCTCGGCCTCCATGGCCATGGCATTGGCCCGGCTCAGGGCCTCTTCCAGCTGGAGGTTGTTGTCCACCAGCTCCTCCTGGATTTTGGCCAGGGCCAGATCATCCTCTTCCCGTTGCAGGCAATCGCGCACCTGCTGATAGGCGGCGGACAGCCAGATATTGAGCACCTTCCGCTCAACCGGCTTGGCCATGAAGTAATTGACCCCGGCGGCAATGGCCGTGGCAATGTCCTCCGGGCTGTCCTTGCCGGAAATCATCAGGATGGTGAGATATTTCCCCCGTTCGGAGGCGCGGAAGGCCTTGGAGAGCTCCAGCCCGTCCATGTCCGGCAGCATCCAGTCCATGAGGACAAGATGCGGGACGCCTGCGGCAAAAGCCGACACGGCAGCGGCTGCGGTGGGGCAGACCACAACGGTGTAGCCCTGGCTTTCCACGATCCGTTGCAGGAGATCGCAGACTGCCTGATCATCCTCGACAATCAGGGCGGTGAGCCCTGTTTTTTCCGCCGCACACTCTGTCAAGACAGATGCTCCGCTGAATTTTCCGGCACCATCCCGTGAATTTTCCGGCACCATCCCGCCGGAATCGTGTCATGCCTCGTTACAAAGTATAGCAAATCTGTCCGATTTGTTTCAAAAAATCTGGCGTCTGGGTCATCCCTTGGCCAAGGCCAACTCGATCAACCTGTCGAGCAGAGCCGGAAAGGGCAGGCCATGGGCGGCGGCCGCCTGGGGCAGCAGGCTGGTCGGGGTCATCCCCGGGATGGTGTTGGTCTCAAGCACATAGATGCCATCGTCGGCGACAATCATGTCCGTCCGGCTGTAGCCCCTGAGATGCAAGGCCCGGTGCGCGGCAAGCGCGATTGCCTGGGCCTTGGCGGTCACCTCGGGCGACAACTCCGCCGGGCAAACCTCCCGGGAAGCGCCCACCTGGTATTTGGCCTGATAATCAAAAAAAGCAAACTCCTCGCCGGGGATAATCTCAACCAGGGGCAAGGCGGTAAGCTCTTTGTTGCCAAGCACCCCGCCGGTGATCTCCCGGCCCCGCACGTACTGCTCGACCATGACCTCGCTGTCAAAGGTAAAGGCCTTGGCCAACCCCTGGACCAACTCCTCTTCATTCCGGGCCAGGCTCATCCCCAGGCTTGAGCCCTGGCGGATGGGCTTGATGACCACGGGCAAGGAAATCCGCGAAAGCAACCGGCTTGGATTTTTTTGATCCTCCGGCTGCGCCATCTCCCAGGGGGCCACGGTAAGCCCGGCCTGTTTGTACAAAACCTTGGCCAGATTCTTGTCCATGGCCAGGGCGGAGCCCAGCACCCCGGCGCCCTGATAGGGAATGCCCAGCAGATCGAGAAACCCCTGCATGGTGCCATCCTCTCCAAAGAGACCATGGAGCAAGATAAAGGCCATGTCGATCTTTGGGGCATCCGCGGCCAACCGGGCCAGATCCGTGGCCGGATCGTAACGGTGAACCTCGTATTTCTCCCGATTGAGCGCCTGCTCCACCCCTTTGGCCCCGGCCAGCGAAACCTCGCGCTCGCCGGATTTGCCCCCGGCGATAAGGGCCAGACGAATCTTACACCCAGCGGGCATACGTTTCGTTTGAGCAGACAAGCTGCTCAACTCAGCTTTATTTTCCATAGCTTTTTTCCAAATAGTTGCGTACTGAATTGTAAAGGAAACATGCCGCCAATACGGCGCGGCAATGAAGTGCCCACCGGCACGTATCCTTATAATAACTTCCCTGTTTATTTTGTAGGGATTTTTACTCCTGCCAGGCGGAAAACAGTAAATGAACCAGGACACCATCGACAGGCTGCGGAAGATTGTCGGCCGGGACCATGTAACCACGGTGCCGGAGGAGCTGGCCTGTTACTCCTATGACGGCACCGGCCAGGAATATCCTCCCGCTGCCGTGGCCTTCCCCGGCTCCACCGAGGAAATCTGCCGCATCATGGAGTTGGCCTCCACAACCCCGTTTCCCGTGGTGCCGCGAGGCGCTGGCACCGGCATGACCGGCGGCGCCTTGCCCGTGGCAGGCGGGCTGGTCATGGCCATGAGCCGTCTGAACCGCATCCTGGAAATCGACCCGGAAAATCAGATCGGAGTGGTGGAGCCGGGGGTGATCACCGGAGATCTGCGCAGCGAGGCGGCCCGGCACAACCTCTATTACCCGCCGGACCCGGCCAGCCTGAAGTTCTGCACCATGGGCGGCAATGTGGCCGAGTGCGCTGGAGGGCCGAGCGCGGTGAAGTATGGGGTTACCCGCGATTATGTCCTTGGCCTGGAAGCGGTGCTCCCAGATGGGAGGCTCATCCACACCGGGGTCAGAACCGCCAAGGGGGTAGTGGGCTACGATCTCACCCGGCTGCTGGTGGGCTCCGAAGGAACCCTGGCCATCATCACCAAGATCACGGTCAAGCTCCTCCCCGCCCCTGAGGCCCGCTCCACACTGCTGGTTCTCTGCGCTGGCATGGTCGAGGCAACCAGCCTGGTGGCGCGCATCCTCGCCCACCATACCCCCTGCACCCT
>Ga0074199_1000673_pt1 | contig 45256 bp, 41 predicted proteins | sample EPASupsiteSAE347_FD_64528 | JGI IMG/M metagenome (GOLD analysis project Ga0074199, IMG submission 64528) | Bioremediated contaminated groundwater from EPA Superfund site, New Mexico - Sample SAE3-47 | ecosystem: Environmental > Aquatic > Deep subsurface > Groundwater > Contaminated ... | reverse complement strand
ACAAATATTTATTATCGTCGTTTGTCGACGGCATAGAAGCTCAAGAACGAAATAAAATATATACTCATTGTGTTAATTAAATATAGATAGATAACTTCATTAAAAAGTTTTTAGGCATAGTGTAACGGGGTCTTTCAAATTAGACATATGCATACGTCCCTATATCCATTGAATCTCTGCAATAAATAATTGATCGTAGCAAACAAAAAAATTAAGTGAAAAATATGGACTGGTCCTGGACAGCAAATAGCTATTTTAAGACCAGCTTCAAAGCACGCTGAGGGCAGCCCATGATGCAAGCACCACACTGAATGCACTTGCCAGAATCAGCCACGACCAGCCAATCCTCGAAACGAAATGTACCTGTGGGGCAGATGGAAACACATGCCCCGCAATGCACGCACTCATTCTCATCTCTGATGACGGGAATCTCCAGGGGCACGACCTTTACCCCGCGCCTCTCAAATGCCTCCTTTACCATCGAACACTTGTCTTGGGGCACTTCCAGCACGATCTCACCGCTCACTGCATCGATGCTGGCTCTCTCAATGTTCACCAGAGCACCTGTCTCCAGAATGACAGAAGCTATGAGAGGATAACGCACAATTCCTGGAGCTACATGCAGCATTAATTTCATTGACTATCGCCTCCGCGCGAAGAGCCGGGAAAGGTGGTTGCTTGTGATCATCCCGATTACCTTATTGTCTTTATCTACCACCGGCATTGCCGAGATGCTGTGCGTGTCAAAGGTTCGAGCCGCAAGCTCGATGGGCTCATCCGCGTTGACGGAATAAACCCGCCTGGTCATGATATCCCCAATGCGAGAGGATTTGCCGCTCGCCACTGCCTTGGATATATCCCAGGCGGTAATTATGCCCATCAGTCGCCCGTCCCTGGAGACTACCGGCAGGTGATCGAAGCTGCCGCTCACGATCAACCGGGCTGCCTCCTCTACGCCGATATCCTCATGAACCGTGACCACGTCGCGACTCATTACATCTCCTACATTTGGCGATTCCTTGGTCTGCTTCATGGGCCGGGAGCTGCCCACACGAGATAAGGGCTCTACTGCACTGCTTAACAGAAACTCGCCCTTCTCCACCTGCTGCTTTAAAGTGAGGGCCACTTCCCTGGCTACATGGAAACTGGAGAGCGAGGAGGTTGAGACCTCTTTTCCATTGATCTCGATCATACCTGACTTCAGATCTTCGTAGCTAACCATCTTTAAAGAGGGCCGATCCCGGCGAGCGATGCCGTAGTCCACTATGGGAACGGTGATATCTCTATCCCGCACGGCAGTGCTCTTAGCCAGCTTCTCACTCAGGATTGGTATGGGAATGCCAATTCCCAGGTATAGACTGGGGCCGTATTTGTGAAACGTTGCCGCTCTTAGAAAGCGGTTATTCATCTTCTTGAGGTCCCCCGTGACCATGAGCGTGGAGAAGTTATTCTGAGGATTATGCTGCGTGCCGGACCCCATGACATACCCTTGGGCTCCGGCCAGAAAGATGCGCGTGCCCACTCCAATGTAATCGAAATTCGGATCATTGGATAGCGGAGAGAGTACACCCGATCCGCTGTAGTGAATATTGCCAAAGCGGGGAAGCAGCGTTCCCATGTAGGTATGCATGGTTCGATCGGCTGAATTGGTGGCCGCATTGTAGCGCTGGTAAGCATTGCGGGGATTGACCATTATGGCCTGATTAAAATCCTCCAGACGCAGGCTGGTCTGCAGGTCCATCTGTGGATAGCAGTCCGTGCCTGCACCATATGCGTCTACCTCTATCTGCTTTCCTGAAATGAGATCTTCCATGACATGGGCTCCGCCGTACTCTATTCCCCGGTCCTCGGAGGGCTGCGTCGCGCCTAAGAACAGATCAACCGCAGCCACTCCGCCGTAGGCTTCTACCTTATTGAGGAGAGCCTTGGAAATTTTTATAGGCGGGTCGCTATGGCCCAGATTGAGAAATACTCCCGAGGAGCACATGGCCCCAAAGGTTCCAGTGGTTACTACGTCCACCTCGCGCACAGCTCCGGCAAGGCCCAGCTCGTCCACAATGTCAGGCATCTCCTCTGCCGTTACGACGCGGGCGCTCCCGTCGCGAATGCGTTCGTTGATATCTGCTAACGACTTCTCTTGCACGAATTTCTCAAAAGTCGGCAATCCGATAAAAACTTGTTGGGCTTTTCCGGTCCAACAACGTTATCTGCCTTAACTGAAATGGACTTAAGCCTATGCCACAGATGCCTGGCAAGAGAATTGTCCTCACCAGCGACACCACCATGATGAGCAGTTATCACGGAGGAGTGATGCTCGGCTTTGCCGCCATAATGCCCAGGAGAGCTCTGCCTGACTGGATTTTTCATAATTTGTTCTGCCCGCCCGTGCCTGCTGCCCAGGACGGCTCAGCGAAGATCGCTCCATGCGGTTTGCGAAAGGTAGAAGCGGCATTGCTGGAAGCGGGCTTTTCCCGAGATGAGGTAATGGTGGCTCATCCCCATCATCTGGACCAGGCCATCGGACCGAACACAAAGATCGTGGGCATAACTCATGACGATCCTATGGGAAAGATCGCTGTGCGAGAGGTCGAAGATATAATCGGACGGGGGCCGCCCTTCAATCGATCCGAGTTTCTGCAGCTCGTGCACCATCCGCTCATTCGAGAGCATAGACCCAAGGTAGTAGTAGGTGGCAATGGCGCCTGGGAGGTAATGGGCGAAGATGTGGGAGTAGATCACATTTTCCTGGGCGAAGGAGAAAGCGATTTTCCAGATATCTGCAGAAAGATCATCGGCAATGAGGCCGTCCCGCAGACAATCCGGGGCAAAGCGGTTGCAGGGGACGCAATTCCCGTCAATTGCGGGGCGACCATCGGCGGCATTGTGGAGATCGGCAGGGGCTGCTGGCGGGGCTGCGCTTTCTGCTCGCCGGCTATGCGCTCTTTGCGCCACCGACCTCTGGAAAAGATACTGAAGGATGTACGAGTGAACCTGGATAGCGGCCAGAAGGACATTATCCTACACTGCGAGGATTTCTTCTCCTACGGTTACAGCGGCGGCAGGACGGATGAGAAGAAAATACTGCAAATGGTGTCCGCTGTAAAAGAGCTCGGTCCGAAGACCATTGACATCTCTCATATCAGCCTGGCATCGGTTCATCAAAACCAGGGACTCTTGCGCGCCGTCTCGCGAACCGTGGGCGTGGGCTCGGATCAGAATCACATGTCTGCCTGGATCGGCATAGAGACAGGAAGCTGTCGCATTCTAAAGATGCATATGCCCAATAAAGCGCGGCCTGCAAAGATCGAAAATTGGCCGGAAATTGTGAGGGATTGTTACCGTCTCTTCGCAGAAGAGTCCTGGCTGCCCGTGGCCAGCCTTGTCCTGGGTCTACCGGAAGAGACCGCAGAGGATGTCATAGAGACCACAGAGCTGGTGGAGTCGCTCATGGATTATACCGGGCTCATGCTGCCCCTATTTTTCACCACCATCGCGGATACAAAGCTTGGTGAAAGAAGAGGCTTTGCCAGAGAGGATGCCCTGCCCGAGCACTGGCAGCTGGTGGGATTGTGCCTGGAGTACAACCTGCGCCACCTCAAGAAACTGCATCGCCTCTACCGAGAAAGGATGACAGCAAGCCCTGCTGTTCACGCCGCCCTTAAAGGTATGAATCTGATGGCAGACCTTGTGCTTGGCAAGTATATGAAAAGAATGAAAAGAGGCGAGCCGCCAAACTGATTTTTCAATAATTATCCAGAACAGACCTCACAACACCCTTGTGATCTCCCTTGAGGGAATAGACGTTATGGTCCCCGGAAACGTCAATGCTCAGAATTCCCAGGCGAGTATTCATGAGCCCCACCATGGCTGAAACCCCCCGATAGCTGACGTCAAAACCCTCCTTCGCGAGGTAGGTGAAGACGTCCTCAGTGGTGTAAGCTCCATCGCTCAAAAACAACTTTAAGACAGCCTTCCGAATTCCTATTCCGTCCCGTTTAAGATAATTTCTGAGCCTCTCCTGGATTCGTTCTTCAGCGCTTTCCATCCGGCAAAATCACCGCCCTCAACCAATGAATTTAAGGATTATAAAGGTATTCTATCTACGACCATTCCATCCTCAAAAGGATACTTCTCAATTATGCTGAGAACACATATGGCGCCTTTCAGTTCGTGGGTTAAGTCCTCCAGGATAGAGGCGGCGATTTCTATCCTTCCAGCCCGGCAAGAGTACATATCTTTTGGAACCGCCATATCCTCAAGAATCTGCAATGCTGCCTGCATATCGCCCTCAATTATGCCGTGAATTATGGTCCCCTCCTCGCTCACATAATCAAAGGGTCGCGCCGTTTTATTCGCCCTGCGCAAGAGTCGCTCTCGCAGTTGCACCGCGTCCTTGAAGCGGGAGGGGCAAAAGTGCACTTTTATGTCTTCTTTCAGGAAATGCTCCCTGGCAACCTCTTTGCTTCCTATTGCTGCGCAGCCCAGATCCTCAGGCAGATAACCGGCTTTGGCCAGGCCGGCATAATTCGTCTCAGAGAACTCCAGCTCATTTACATTTAAGAATGCATCAGCTTCCCTTACCGCTTCCAGGATCGCGGGCGCAGGCCAAAGGGAGGGTATCTCCACACCCGCTATCAGGCCTAGGGACTTGGCCTGCCGCAGGGCCTCCTTGAGCCCGATGGGATTGGGCCATTGGGCAAGAGGAGGATGAAAGCGGATCTCGTCCAGACCGGCCTGCGCTAGCTTCTCCAGGACATCGCGAGCAGGAAGAAGGCCGGTATAGAGGTGAATGTGATGCGACGACCCCCGAGATTGCTTCAAAGCACGGATGCATTCCAGAACATAGTCTAATTTCAAAAGCGGCTCGCCGCCGGTGATTCCTGTGCCCAGAGCGTCGATGTCCGATGCCTCCTGCAAGATATCGGCAATTTCCTGCACCGGCATTTCATCGGCAAAGACCTGATCGCGGCCTCTTCGCTCCTCGGAGAGCGGGCAGTAGAAACAGCTACGTTCGCACTTGCCGGTGACGAAGAGCACCAGGCTCGCGCCCTGACGACAGATGAGGCAGCCAGGCGAGAGGTAATTGTAAATCGATCCCACGGCATCTTCTTGCCACTTCGCCATTTGCCACTTCGCCATTGTGGAAGATACGAGTGGTGTAGGCTTAATTAGGTTTGTATCCAAACGGTTATCAGAGTAAAGAGGCCAATAATCCACCCATATTAAAGGGATGGTTACTAGTGAGAGAATATCTTCTCGGAAACGCAGCAATTGCCAGAGGCCTCCTTGAGGCGGGAGTAGGGCTGGTTGCCGGTTATCCAGGCACACCCTCCTCAGAGATCATAGAAACCGTGGCAAGTATCAAGAATAATATGCCGGCGCATGTGGAATGGTCCGTTAATGAAAAGGTCGCACTGGAGGTAGCAGCAGGTGCCTCCTGGACTGGCCGGCGCGCTGCTGCCACCATGAAACACGTGGGTTTGAATGTGGCGGCAGACCCATTCATGACCCTTGCCTACCTGGGCGTAGGTGCAGGACTGGTGGTGATCTGCGCTGATGATCCTTATTGCCATTCATCGCAAAATGAGCAGGATTCCAGGCGTTATGCCCAGTTTGCCGGCATACCCTGTCTTGACCCAAAGAATCCACAGGAAGCAAAGGAGATGACTGTTTTTGCTTTTGAGCTATCCGAGAAATTCAATATACCGGTCATGCTCAGGCCTACTACGCGCGTCTCTCACGCCAGAGAGGACGTCGAGATCGGCTCGGTCGCGGCCCCTGGCAAGCAAGGCAGGTTCATCAAGGACCCTGCGCGAAGAGTGGCCCTGCCCAGCCATGCCCGTCCGCTGCATAGCGAGCTTTTAGCCAAACAGGCAGCCATGGAAGAGGCACTGGAGAGCGCGCCCTGGAACAGGCTCGAACTGCACGGGGATGTGGGAATAATCGCGTCAGGAATCGCTGGCCTGTATGCAGAGGAAGCCGCCCTTGAACTGGATGAAGACCTCTCATTGCTATGCATAGGAAGCTATCCTCTACCCAAAAAATTGATCCGCCGTATGCTTGAGCACGTCTCTAAGGTAATGGTAATAGAAGAGCTGGAGCCGGTGGTGGAAGAGCAGGTGCAGATGATAGCCCGTGAGATAAATCCCCATGTGAATATACTGGGAAAAGCGCAGTCTATCCCTCGCGAGGGCGAGCTGGACTATTTGCAGGTGAGAAATGCCATAGCTCGCATGATTGAGAGGCCAGAGCGTGAGGCTTTGCAGTGTCCTGCGGTGAGCATTCTGCCGCCCCGTCCCCCTTCGCTATGCGCAGGATGCAGCCACAGGGCCACACATTACGCCATGCGAAAGGTCTTTGGCAAGAAGGCAATCTACCCCAGCGACATCGGCTGCTACACCATGGCGGTCGACATGGGGACTGTGGACACATGCCTGTGCATGGGAGCAAGCATCACTCTGGCCAGCGGCATTCGCTTCGGCGGAGAGGAAGAAGGCATATGCTGCAGTCTGGGCGACTCGACTTTTCTGCACGGAGGCATGACCGGCCTTCTCAATGCCGCCTACAACAAGGCCAGGATCACCGTGACCATTCTCGACAACTCCACTACAGCCATGACCGGCCATCAGCCCCATCCGGGAACAGGCATGACGGCTACAGGTGAGAAAACGACCATGGTATCAATCGAAGCCCTGGCTAAAGCTCTCGGCGCTGGACTGGTGGAGACGGTCGATCCCTACCGCCTGGATGAGACAATGAAGAGCTTCCAGAGGGCCAAGGATTATCCGGGCCTGTCGGTAATCATCGCCAGGCAGCCATGCGTCATAAAAGCTCGTCGCAGCGGCCTGCGGCCCAAATCTTTCCTGGTAGGAGAGGAGTGCATTGGCTGCAAGATCTGCCTGGACTTCGGGTGCCCGGCCATAGAATTCGAGAATGATAAGGCCAGGATAAATGCACTATGCTCAGGCTGCGGAGTATGCGCCGCGATCTGCTCATCATCCGCCATCCGGGAGGTGGCAAAATGAGAACTTCCGAATGCGATCTGGTGATTGTGGGCGTGGGCGGCCAGGGAGTAATTCTGATCTCGGATGTGATCGGCAGAGCAGCAGTAATGGCGGGAAAGCCGGTATGTGGAGCCGAGACACACGGCATGGCCCAGAGGGGCGGCAGCGTGATCAATCACACTCGTATAGGATGCCGCTTCTCTCCCATGGTCGCCTCAGGCGGGGCGGATGTACTGGTGGCATTGGAGCCTGCGGAAGCCCTGCGCTTCGCTCAATTCCTCTCGCCTACTGGAGTTGCGCTGGTCAATACCAGACCTGTCCTGCCCTCTACTGTGACCAGCGGCAAGGTCGAGTATCCACCACTGCAAGAGATACTCGCCCCCCTAAGAGCGCACAGTCGCAAGGTTTTCGCCATGGACGCTACTGCTCTGGCCGGGATTGCGGGTAGCGCACAGGCTATGAATGTGGTAATGCTAGGTGCCCTCGCAGGGCATATTCCACTCTCCGAGGATCTGATTTTACAGGCTCTTTCCCTTGTGGTGCCTCCCAGGTTCCTGGAAGCCAACAAGAAAGCTTTCGCCTTAGGAAAAGCTGAAGTAGAATAGACGCGAACAATAAGGCATGGAAGAAGAAAAGAAAGCTGAAGAAATATCGACAGAAGAGAAGAAAACCGAGGATAAGGCCCAACCCATCATCACCCGTTCTATGGTGGAAGAAACCTGTCCCACCTGCGGCGCACAGGAGCCTTCCATGCCCGCGGTGCTCCCTGATCCCAGTTGGTCTACTGAGAAGCTGATCGCAGCGACCAAAGACAAGCACATGCTGGTGCGCTCCAACGCCATCATCCTCCTCTCCAAGCGAGAAATCACCGAGTCCTTAGAGGCTCTCATCGAGGCCCTCAAGGACGAAGAGTATCTCGTAAAGAGCAATGCCATGGTGGCCATATCCGCTTATGGAAAACAGGCATCTGAGCGCATAATCCAGGCACTTTCAGATGCGGACAAAGATGTGCGCGCCGGAGCCGCATGGATCGTAGGAGAGCTGAAGGATAGCCGTGCTATTCAGGCACTGGAGAAAGTGGCTAAGGACGACTATCCACTGGCCAGAATTCAGGCCAAAGCGTCCCTGGTAGCTATGGGCAAGGGCCCCAAACAGCAGGCAAAGAAGGATGAGCCGGAGGGGCCAAAGGAAGAGCCAGAGGCGGCAAAAGAGGAGAAAACCGAATAGATCCTTTTTTAAGCTTTTTCCAATTGGCCAATTCTCGGCCATTTGGAAAAGATGTCTCCTTGATCCAGCCAATCCCGGCTGAAGGTCTGGAGATACATCCGCTCCAACTTGGGCTGCCAGCCACAACTGCCCTTTCGCGTCAGATCCTGAGCCCGCCTGATGTAGGCCTTCCTGGCATGGGCAATGAGCCAGAGATCGTCCTGGTTTAAAGCAACATGCATCTCGCGACAGTAGCTGCTCAAGAACCGATCGTAGAAGGAATCTACGTCCCAGCGATTCAGTCCAAAGAACTTGGCTGGTGGAAACTGCTTGATCAGCTCCAGACCGAATCTGAACCGGGCTAAATCCAGATGGGGAGTGCAGACATAATCAAGCCTGGGAAAGTCGATGAGAAAAAGCCTACTGCTTGCTTTCGCTTCAGCATTCTGGGGCTTTTCATCTTTGATTAGAATGTTCCATGATGTGAAGTCAAAGAATGGAGTGACCATGGTTTTAAGATTGCACTCGGCCATACGCTCCCGGCTTTCGGCAAGGGACTGGTTTATGTCGTCCTCGCGCGCATTGGTGTCAATAGTTGGGAGCTCACCCTCTCCCCGGCAAAAGATCGCATGATATCTTGCCAAGGCAATTCCAGAAAGATCGGCAGCAGAGCTCAGGTATTGCGAACTTGCCGGCCGGATCTCATGCAGAATATAGGAAAGATTTACTCCCGGTACGTGTCTCATGGCCAGGATTCCTTTCTCTGCATCTACAAACAGGGGCTGTGGAGAGGAGATGAATTCATCTTTGCAGCCATTGTAAAAGCGTGATAAGTTGGCATATTCGAGAGCTACTTCGCGAGGTTGATAGTTGCGAGAGATCTTGACCACAATTTTTTCCTGAATTTGCCCCTTGCAAAGGTCCAGCATAAAGATAGAGGAGTTTCGGCAGAAGATTGTCTTTCTGCCCAATACCTTGAAACCAGGATACCGCTCTTCTATGTACTTTTGCACTTCACCACAGTTCATCAGTTGCTACCTCTTTTACATGAAGGTCAATGGCTGTATGCCGTTTAAAGCAAATGGTCGATCCTGAAAAATTATATCAAGGAGAAACGACCATTATAAAATATGGACAGTGCAATTGGCAGTAGCGTCTATAATTTCATCGAGCTGGTGGGAACCTCAAGCAAAGACTGGGAAGAGGCGGTCAGCAATGCCATCAGCAGTGCCGATGGTAAGCTAACAAACATGAGGGTGGCCGAGGTGGTTGAGATGGACACAAAGCTCGCTCAGGGCAAGATAGTGCAATTCCGGGCCAAGGTCAGACTGTCTTTTAAGCATGAGGTTGAACCTGAGACACTTTGAAGGAAAGGCTTAACAGATAGTACCACAACCCCAAGTGATGTGCCCCAAGTAAGCCTGATTATCCCCACCAGGAATGAACAAGAGACTATCTGCGAATGCATCCAAAGGGCCCAGCAGGTCTTCAGAGAGATGGGCCTATTGGGTGAAATTCTGGTGGCAGATAGCTCGAGCGACGAGACGGCTGCAATTGTAAAATCATGCGGGGCAAAGGTTGTCAAACCTGCAAAGTTGGGATACGGAAATGCCTACCTTGCGGGGCTTGCACAGGCGGAAGGGGAATACATTGTCTTCATGGACGGTGATCTAACCTACGATCCTAAAGCTATTGCAGATATGATAGTCATCCTGCAAAGCGGCAATTATGACCTGGTTATAGGTTCGCGACTCAAAGGAGTGATTCTTCCCGGCGCCATGCCTGTCCTTCATCGTTACATTGGAAATCCAGTTCTCACCTGTATTTTGAATACCCTCTTTTCCAGCCGCATCTCTGATGCCCACTGCGGCCTTCGTGCCATCAGGCGAGATGCCCTAAATAAATTGAATCTCAGGTCTGGTGGAATGGAGTTCGCCTCCGAGATGCTCATTGAAGCAGTCTGCAGAGATATGAGAATTGCAGAAGTTCCCATTACCTACTCCCCTCGCAAAGGAGCCTCAAAGCTTCATTCCATCACCGACGGCTGGAGACATTTGCGTTTCATGATGCTCTATCGACCGGTTCCATTTCTTCTCGTTCCCGGACTTTTGGTGCTTATCTTCGGCCTGGCCCTGTTCATAGGTGTGTATCTGCAAGGTGGATCGAGGATGCATTCTCTGATCCTGGGCGGCCTGCTGGCAATCATAGGCTACCAGATGCTATTGGCGGGACTTTATTTTGAAGCATTTGGAGCAGCCTATGGCCTCCCTCGCTCGGGAAGAATTAAAAAGATGATCAGCTACCACTCTCTTGAGAAGGAGCTTTTCATCGGCATAGTCTTGCTTGCCGTAGGTGGCCTGCTCGGCCTGAGAGTCCTGATGAGCTGGGGAGTGTCCGGCTTTGGAGCACTGGATGCAGCATCCAGCGCCATGATGGCCATGATTTTTTCCATCCTGGGAATCCAGACCATCTTCTCGGGAATGTCCATAAGCCTGCTCTTGCTCAACAATGGAAATCAAGATTAATCCAACTGAAACTCAGCTCCTCATGGCCTTCCCACCGCACGCGATCGCTAGCATTCGGGCCCTGCGCCCGAGCAATGCTCCGGGCGAGGACCGGCCAGAAGGAAATTATGTTTAGAACCAATAATTTATCGACATCTATCCGTACCGCACCTCAGATACGAGTCTTTCTAGGTCGCTCATTGGTTATTCCACCTTTAATTTTATTAAATATCGGCGCGTCGGATTTATTCTTCTGCGGCTTTGAGGGATCGTGCTTACCAGGCCCGTCGTTGGGCATTCCCTTGGCACCTTTTTTCTTGCTCATTTATATTCACCTTCTTTGTCTCGTCTCTATGTTATACCTACCTCTTCCTTTAAATACTAGTCAGCTTCCCGGCAGGCGGTACCTGTAGTGCGCCTTTTAAGCCGAACAGCAAAAAACCCCTAAAAAAGGAATTTAAGCGCCGGACTTATGTCGCGGCGCTATTTTCTCAATCAGAGTCTTAGACGCAAGGTAGCCAATCAACGCTGATGGCACCGCAGGTGGAGTTGCCCCAGAGCTGAATGAACTTCTCGATGGAGAAGACACCAGTCAGGTCCTCAACAGATCTGCCGTACTCAGCATGGCGGCCCTTGAGCTGTGGATCTGCGGTGGGATCGCGGGAGATCCAGCCGATATGGGCTACGCCGATGACATTGCTGTTCAGGTTAGCTTCTAGAACGCCTGTGCAGCAAGCCGGGACATTAGTCAGGGTGTTGTTATTATACCCCCTGGTCTTGATCTCGGTTGTCTTTTGCAGGTGCTCAGCATGAGTGTACATCTCTGTAAGCACAGCGCCTATCTTGTAGTTTTGCACGCAGAGCTTATCCACCCATTTCTGGTCGTAAGTGCCGGTCTGATATGAGACGGGCATGTACTCTAACTCCTGCTCCGAGGTGAAGTTGATGTAGTCCATGGCATCTGACCCGGTCGGCCAAACACATGATAGGCCCGCTGGTTGCCTCTCAGCTTCAAGCTCAATTCTGGAAGTGATGACATTTCCTGAACCGGACTGCTTTTCCACCAGCTTTTGCCCATTAAAGCCGGTTTGCGTGGAGATGACAATCTCCAGGCTTCTGTACCCCACTCCTTTTACAGACGATTTCTCGTACATGTAATTGGCAGCGCCTGCCATGCCGACTAGTGCCATGACAATAACCGCTAGAACAATAAATTCTCTCTTCAATCCACACAACCTCCTCTTGCCTGGTTCTCCCTAAACAGGGCATTATAAAAAATCCAGGCCTTCACTCTCCAGATACCCTAGCACCCGGATCCAGTTTCTCAGGTGGCTATTTCAAGGTTTTGCTGTCAAATTCCATGGATTGTATCGCGAAAAAAAGAAAGACTCATGTCTACTTGCCGAATGAATTCAGCCGGTCCACGAAATCGCTACATGAGACGCTCACGCAGGGGCTGGTAAAGCTGGGACTGCTGATCGCCGGTGAGTTAATGCTCGGTGCTTTCAGGCAATCTCCGTCCTGGCATGGCGACTTAGATTTTGCGGCATCCCGGAAGAGTATTCTCCGGTTGATCTCAAAGGATCCGAAATACTCCTCGAATTCCTTCAGATTCTTTTGGCCAGGGACTACCTGCTTGGCATCTATCAGGTAATATCCCGTAAAGTTGTCTGCCGTCTTAAACTCAGCCGTCTTCTTTAGAGATCCGGTCTGATGCAGTGTAAAATCCTGATTCTTGAACTCCATCTGCGAGACATCATAGCTCTCACGGACCTTGGCACCAACTCCTCCAAAGACCGCAGAACTCTTGAAGCTCTCAGTTCCTACAAGTGCGTCTCCAAGAGAGACGGCATTGTAATTATCAACTGCATCCTTTTCCTGGAAATTTGCATTCTTGCCCAATGCCTTGTCCACCAGGTATTCGTTCTTTACCAGGGCATCCACGCTGCCGGAAAACAGCACGCTCTTGGTGGACTTGATACCGGAGTTCATGGACCTGAGGTCTTTATCGATCTGGAACTGTCCCGAGCCACTCACAGAGGTCTCTGAGGCGTAGTCGAATGACTGCACCTTAAATCTAGCATCTCTTTGCCCAGAGCTGCGGCATTTAGCAGAGGCCTCTACTGTGAATCTGTACTCGCCGGCTACAGCATTCGTGTCCGGCGAAATTTGCAGTGCCAAATAGCGAGAGGCACCCGCCGGAATGGTCACGGGAGTGCTCGTCCAGCTGAACCATTCAAACGGACAGACCGTCGGATTGACACTTACTTGCGCCTCTACCTCTGTCTTGCCGTCGTTGCTTATCGTAACCATGAAGTCCAGTGGTTTGCCCGGTGTCGTATATGATTTATCAGGTTCAGACTCGGGTCCGGTAAGGCCGATGCTAATGGTAAGGGCCCCAAAATCACCCGAACAGGGGCTGGGTAGAAATGCCGGCAAAGAGGTGGATGTGAAACTGGTCCCAAGCCCAGTTGATACTTCATCGGGTGCCATGCCTGAATCTTCAACTGTAGCTTGTGCCAGGGCTGCTGTAAGGATGAAAATTATTATCCAAATCATCTGTCTTTTCATGCGAACCCCCCTAAATATTTGCTCAAAAAAAAGAAAAAACTGTAGGCTTTTTCCGCCTAGCAGTCTATGCCTTCGCACGGTGCACGAATTCTATCCGGCACCGGATTCTCATGGAACTTAATGGTCTTCTCGGCTTCGAACACACCCGTGAACATCTCGTGAGCCTTTATGTCCTTGTAGAAAATCTTGTGCCAGGTTGCGTCGGTGCCCCAGGTACCATTGAATGAGTTCTTGGTCTCGAGACCAATCAGATGGGACGGAACATATACCCCATTGCTGGCCGTCATGAGATCCTGGACAGCAGCGGTGTCTCGGCCTGCACTCTTGAGCAAGTTGGGCAGATCTTCAGGCCTGCCGTAGGGTGTCTCATAGGGCGTGGTTGAAGCAAAGAACGCAGTCTGATCCTGTTCCATCTCATTTACTGAGAAAAGTTCCTGCACATTGGCGCCAATGCCTCCGTAGAATGCCTTGGAGTTGAGGAGCTTTCCGCCGGTCAAGGGGGTCTCGCCCGCATAGGTCAATTTCGTTTGCTGGATGAGATTAAGGGCGGATTCATTTCCACCATTTACAGAGGACACATTCCTCTTCAGCTTATCGGCATTCTGTGAATATGCGGTCTCCTGATCAAGCTCGAGATCTCCGTCACCATTCATGGTGTTGAAATACTCAAGTGCGATTTTTTTGTCGATTACCGATGTGCTGACATCGATAATACCAGTTCCGGATACTTTATGTGCTTCACAAAATTGCTCATACTGTACAGGTGGAACTATGGGCGGATTGGCCATCACAGTACCACTTAGCCCTAAAAGGGCAATTGCAAGTATTACTCCTACTACTCCCTTCATGCTACATTCACCCCCGATTTTAATGCAACAAATTGTTATCCCTTTGCGTTAGGTTGCATTATCGCTTTTATTATGCGATTATTTAACTACAAACATACTCTGACGTTTTTATTTGATATAAAGCTATCTGTTATTTGCAGCGAGAAGAAGCAGATCCGTACTCAAGGCGGCAGTTGTATCTAAAAAAATCATAATTGATCCAAATGCACATGGGGCAGCCGGCCAACACCGATTGAGCTAGCATGTGGGGTTGCCAGAGCTGGATGAACATATTCATTGGGATTGAGAACTGGCATAAAAGAGCCGATCTTTTGCAGCGCGACGAGAACAGACTAAAAATAAAAATTCGTGCTCCAGGCCTTTCTGGCCCGAAGCCGGATCTAATTGCACTTTTTGATCTATCTACACGCAGGGCAGCCAGTCAACGCTGATTGCACCGCATGTGGAGTTGCCCCAGAGCTGGATGAACTTCTCGATGGAGAAGACGCCAGTCAGGTCCTCGACAGATCTGCCGTACTCAGCATGGCGGCCCTTGAGCTGGTCGTCAGCTTTCGGATCGCGGGAGATCCAGCCGATATGGGCAACGCCGATGACGTTGCTGTTCAGGTTAGCTTCGAGAACACCGGTGCAGCAAGCTGGGCAGCTTCCATCGACACTATTTGTGGACAGGTTGCCGTAGCCTCTGGTCTTAACCTCGGTGGTCTTCTGCAGGTGCTCAGCATGGGTGTACATCTCTGTCAGTACAGCGCCGATTCTGTAGTTCTGTACGCACAGCTTCTCTACCCACTTCTGGTCGTAGGTGCCGGTCTGGTAAGAAACGGGCATGTACTCGAACTCAGCTTCTTTGGTGAAGTTGATGTAATCCATGGGGCATGCTCTGCCGGTTGGCCAGGCACAGTTGATAACCCACTTTCCGTTAACCCAGCCGATTGGGGTGTAGTCCCTGTTGAGCTGCCTCTCGGCTTCCAGCTCAGTCCTCTCGGTGATGACGTTGCCGGATCCGGACTCCTTCTCTACCAGCTTCTGGCCGTTAAAGCCAGTCTGGGTGGAAATGATCATCTCTACGTTCTTGTATCCAACGCCCTTGACCGATGCCTTTTCGTACATGTAGTTGGCTGCACCGGCCATGCCTACTACGGCCATGGCGATAATAACCAAAACAGCTATTAGTTTTCTCATTTCTTTCCCACCTCCTTAGATTACCATAAGCGAATTAGAATCCAAGCCATCAGTTGTGGCTCAAATCCCTGGCACCACGTTGACAAAGATTACCTGACCCTTGCCTTGGGCATAGACCCGGCAAGAGCCACCATATTGCAACTCTGTCACGAGGAGTACCTGACTCACATGCTTCTCCGCTCATATTTGAGTATTTTGCTCAGGCACAATCCCAATCTACTAGCCTCTTGAATATAAGCATTTCGGAATTTTTAGAGAAAATCAATACTAGTAGGCCCATTCAATTTGAGTTCTTCGACCATGCGCCAACTAACATGTCCTGTTGAGCTGCGACTTGTAGCCCTACAAGAAGTCGCGCCGCAGATTTTCTGCCTATTGCAAAGCTCATGTCTCATGAAAAGGCAACCCATGCCTACCCGAGAATTGGGGATCTAGCCGTTCACGGGCAGTTTTCGCGCGATAAAGCTCATTTCGTCACACGCGATGGATGTTAGATTCTAATGCTTGCGATAATAAGAACATGATCGCGAACCAAAGAGAAAACAAGTAGGCATTACGGGAAAAATTGTTGACTATAAAATGCTCCGGCCGGGATTTGAACCCGAGTCTTCGGCTTGAAAGGCCGAAATGATTGGCCGGGCTACACTACCGGAGCAATTTTGCCGTCTGGATGCCAGGCAAGTCATGCACTGGCCTTCACCTCATAGATATGAACGAATATATCTACGTTTCCAATGGGTTTTAAGTTGGAAGTAGTCCCGGGCGGATTCGAACCGCCGTCGCGGGCTCCAAAGGCCCTCAGGATTGACCGCTACCCCACGGGACTGTGATTCGGGTGCCGTTTTTTTGGTTTCTTCTTAACTGGCATCAACTGATTTTATGCCGGGCGAGTGTTATCCGCATAAGATATATATGGCCTTTCCCGGAGGAGCAAAGAAGATGAAACTTCTCACCAAGGCGCATATGAGCCAGAGAAGGCTAATTGAGATCCTGCGCGTTATCGAAAATGCCAGCACCCCGATTGGAGCCAGAGCGATCTCGGATTGCCTGAGCAGTCGCGGCTATGACTTGGGAGAGAGGGCTGTGCGCTACAACCTCAAGATCCTGGACGAGCTGGGCTTCACCAAAAAGAAAGGTTACAGCGGCAGGGTGCTCACTCCTCTGGGATCAAGGGAGCTGGATGACGCACTGGTCGACGATCGGATCGGCTTTGTTAATACCAGGATTGAAGAGTACATGTTCAAGACCAGCTTCGATCCTAAAACCAGTCAAGGTGATGTAATCGCTAATACCAGCATCATCGACAAATCAAACGCAGAAGAGGTCTTCGAGATACTGGGGAACGCATTTGCTGCTGGCTACACCATAAGTCGTCGCGTGCTCATCCTGGATGAGGAAGAGAGCATATCAAATCTTGAGATTCCGAAAGGTGCTTTGGGAATAGCAACCCTGTGTAGCATCACTCTGGACGGCATGTTCATGAAAAGGGGAATTCCAGTCCTCACCAGCTTCGCCGGGCTGGCGGAAGTCACAGAAAGGCAAACCGTTGACTTCACAGACCTTATCGCCTACGCCGGCTCGTCCCTTGATCCCATTAAGGTTTTTATGGGTCGCAGAGTGACAAACGTTGCCGATGCCATCTTCAAAGGTTCGGGAACAGTCCTCGCCAATGTGAGAGAGGTGCCCGTCGCGGCGGCAACGCTTGTGCGCGCGCTTTTAGATGAGACACGTAACGCGGGCCTCGGCGGGCTGATAAAAATTGGAGAGCCGTCCGAGCCCGTGCTGGGTTGCCCCGTGGGCTCAGGCAAGATCGGCATAGCCTTTTATGCGGGAGTCAATGGGGTGGTGGCCGCAGAGGAGATAGGAATAGAGATTAAGACCGCACCCATATCCATTCTGATCGATTACACCAAGACCCATGAGCTGAAATGATTGAGCACTCCGGACAAGATAAGGTTTTATAGAGCATCAATCTCTAGACACACAGTTACGTTTGCATTTGATGAGGAAGAAAGATGGATTTTAGAGTCGTAGTCTCAGATCCGAAGAGCGGTAAGGCCTATCAGGTAGAGCTTAAGGATCCAGGAGCAGGCAAGCTTCTGGGAAAACATATCGGCGACAAGATTGAAGGTGACGTTCTCGGCATGCCCGGATACTCAGTACAGGTCACGGGCGGCAGCGATCGCGAGGGATTTCCCATGCGTGCAGATCTGCCCGGCACAAAGCGCAGAAAGATCCTGCTCTCCAAGGGAACGGGATATCATCCCATTGCCGAAGGACGGAAGAAGAGGATGAGCATTCATGGAAGGGATATTTCTCCCGATGTCGGCCAGATAAATGTCAAGGTTGTTGAGGCCGGCGCCAAGTCCGTAGAAGAGCTGCTGGGCAAGGCACCCAAAGAAGAAAAAGCATAATCTAGCGAATTCGGTGGGATGGCTGGCCCATCCTTCCGCGATAATCCCTTTTATTATATGATCGTTTTTATTGGCTCTTTTCGCTATTAACCCTGTGAGTCCGATCCGCTCAAAATCCAGGCACGTGACGCGAGCGGCACGGGGATCTGTGCACGCATTACCGATTTCATCTGCTCTGGATTGAGGGCGGCAAAGAGAGCATTCATGAGCCGATCGCTCTTCATGGCAATATCCACCATCTTCCTTATCCGGACCGATCGCGAAAGCTGTGCTCCGAACTCTTCGCGAATGCGCGACGCATAGTTGGCGAGTGCCATTTCACCCCGCAACTGACCTACTGTCACCTCGCCCGCGATCCTTCCTGCCACCACTGCCAATGGTATACCTCCCCCGCTGGTAGCCATGACGTGTCCGGCGGCGTCTCCTGCCAAGAGCATATTGCCTTTTTGGATGACACCGGAGGTCCCGCCCGAGGGCACCAGACCCTTCATGACGGCCAGAACCTCCCCGCCTGCCAGTTTTTCTGCCGCGATTGGGTGTTCGCGAATGAACCGGCCAAGTATGATGGAAAGCTTCTGGCCGGCCATGTAAGACGATCGCACCCCCACGCCTACATTAGCCGTGTCCTGGCTGAGGGGGATTATCCAGGCATATCCTCCCGGGGCATAGTGAGCTGAAAAGTACATCTCCGCCGCCTTTGCATCGATATTCACACCAGCTATCTCATATTCCAGGCAGATGCCAGTCTCTTGTATCGGGTTTCCCATGGCTTTGGAGACTATTGAGTGCGGACCGTCTGCGCCTATTATTATCTGCGGCCTGATCTTCCCGTTGAAGTGGCCGGATAGCTGCACTGTACCTTCCTCAAGGCGGGCGCGGGTCGCGGGCAGAACTCTTGCTCCGGCGCCCGCAGCGCGGGCGGCAAGATAGCGATCGTATGCCAGCCGGTCCAATACCCGGCCAGCCACAGCAAATTGCTTGTAGTCTCCTGAAGGTGAATAGATGCGCTGCAACTGGGTGCGATGCAAAATAATACGCTCTGGAATCTCCCTGAGCGTCGGAGGCAGGTTGGCGCGGGGCATGAGCTTCTCCAGCTCGAATGCTTCCGGGAGAAATCCACCGCATTGCACTGGGCTGCCAATCTCGCTCTTCTTGTCAACCAGCAAAACCTCCATGCCCGAAGCTGCAATAGCTTGAGCGGCAGTGCTGCCCGCCGGCCCTGCCCCTACCACAGCCACCATAATATCTTCTTTCATCTTATCTTCATACCCAGAGCTGCCAGCGTCTCTTCTATCTCTTCATGCGCCAAAAAGAGTTCATCCTTCAGCCTCTGTGTCTGCTCGCGCCTCGGCTCTGCGGATAGCCAGATATGGCTCTTATCACCGCGCACCATCTTGACGCAGGCCAGCATATCTGCCTGGGAGAGACGGTAGAGGATGTGGCTTCCGGTAGGCGTAAACCAGACTGGATACCTCTGCGTGATCATCGCCACAAAGCGTTCCCACGGCAGCTCTCCCTGTCCGTCCCCTCGTCCGCCCTCATCTGCTTTAACATGGCTGATGACCAAGTTGAGGTGAGATCGTTCACCTGCGATCTTCTCTTCGACGAGTGAGATGACCTCTATGTAACGCGCGCTCTTTCTGTCGGCTCGGGGCAGATCGCGACTAAAGACCTTCTCGGCAATCTCGGGAAAGAAGGCTGCCAAATGAATGTCCGGTTCCGGCCTTGTGGCCAATGAGACGCCGACAAAGCATAGGGCGCTCAGGGTCAAGCCGACCAGCACACCGTGTTCGGTCAGATAGGGCGAGATGCTGTCCAGTGGCTGTTTCAGCCAGAATTGCTCATAAGAGATGAGAATGATCTGTGTTCCGCCACCTGCTATGAGCGCTGCCATGGCCCCCCACCGGTTGGCGCGCTTCCAGTACAGTCCGCCGATGATAGGAAAGAAGTAGGATGTTGTGCCGATCACCGTGGCTATGATCACGGCATCGACGATGCTGTTCGCATATAAAGCGATGGCAGCCGAGATGGATATCATGATGATAACCAGAATTCTGTTGATAACCAGCATCTCCTTCATAGTGGCTGCAGGTCGCAGGTGCCGCTGGACCAGGTCGCGAGAGATGCAGGAGGCCGCCGATGTGGCAAAGGTGTCGGTGCAGGACATGGATGCTGCGGCAAAACCTATGGTGAGAAGGGCCAGAAGCCATCCAGGAACGTTATCGCTTATGAGCTTGAGATAAAGCATCTCCGCCTCGACCTCTCCTGTCGGTCGGGGGTAAAGAACGGAAAGGCCAATGGCCGTGAGAAAACAGCAGAGGTAGACCAGAGCCAGCAGGACGCTGCCCAGCATCAAGCCGCGCTTCGCGGAAGCGGCATCGCGCGCTGCCCAGATCTTCTGCCAGGGGTCCTGTTCTGCCACCCAACCCGGCAAGAGGGCCACTAAAAAGACCAGAGCTCCCATCAGGCCGCCCAGAAGAAGCGGATCCCACCATTCTGCTCCCAGATCGGACGCCGCGACCAGCAAGCTGACACCCTTGATAGCTGTTAGATCCAGGGCCAATGCCGCCACGTAAATAGCAAGGCCTGCCAGAAGTAGATATTGGACCACATCGGTCCAGACCACGGCGCGAAAGCCGCCAACGCTAACATAAAGAGCTACTGATACGGCCATGAGCGCTACGGCATAGAAGGGATCGATGCCGAAAAATGTGCCCAGCACCAGCTTGAATCCGATGAAATCCGTCACTGAAAAGAGTATCATCATGATAGTGACCGCCAGGGCCACCGGGGCTCTGATCATGGGATTATATCTAATCTCCATGAGCTCGGGCTGGGTTAAGGCGGGAATGTTCTTGATCCTCCCAGAGATCGCGGCTATTATTATCAGCCCGGCGATATTGGGGAAGACCCAGATCCAAATCGATCCTACGCCTATGAGCAGAAATAGTCCTGTGGCTAGAAGCAGTGCACTCGCCGTGATCCACGCGGATGCTGCGGAAAATCCGATAATAATAGGCCCCAGCTCTCTTCCTGCCAGCCAGAAGTCGGTTACAGACTTTTGCCGACTGGAGAAATATAAGCCGATGCCCAGTAAGACCGCAACGTAGATGGCGAGAAATATCAGGAATAGCGAATATGCATCCAAGGATTGTCCACCACTGGCGGCTAGTATCTTGTGGTATTTAACATGTAGGACATAACGGTTTTTTGAGAAATAATATCAGCAACTACTTAAACGGAAAAGTGACAAAAGCCTGGTAATGAGGTTTTTTAAATGAGGAGCGATGTCACCAAAGTAGGCAGAGAAAGAGCGCCTCATAGGGCTCTCTTGAAGGCCACCGGCCTATGCGATGAAGAGATCCGTCGTCCCTTCATTGGAGTAGTCAACTCGTTTAATGATTTTATCCCAGGGCATATCCATCTCGACAAACTGGGAGCGGCAGTAAAAGCAGGCATACTCTCTGCTGGAGGCGTTCCCTTCGAATTCCAGACCATAGGCGTATGCGACGGCATAGCCATGGGGCATAAAGGCATGAGATACAGTCTGCCCAGTCGCGAACTGATTGAAGACTCCATCGAGATCATGGCACAGGCCCATCAGCTCGACGGATTGGTAATGATCCCCTCCTGCGACAAGATCGTTCCCGGTCATATCATGGCGGCTGGAAGACTGAACCTGCCCACCATCATAGTCACGGGCGGGCCCATGATGCCCGGCTTTGCCTGCGATAAAGAGCTGGATCTGATCAACCTCTTTGAAGGCTGGCAGGCGGGAGGCGATACGCTTGACGCCCTGGAGGAGATGGCCTGCCCCGGTGCGGGATCGTGCGCCGGCCTATTTACAGCTAATACCATGGCCTGCCTCACCGAAGCTATGGGCCTGTCCCTGCCCGGCTGCGCCACCACTCATGCAGTGGATGCGCTAAAGATGCGCCAGGCGAAGCTTTCCGGCATGAAGATCATGGAATTGGTTAAGAAGGGAATTACTGCCCGGCAGATAGTAACAAGCGAATCTCTAGACAATGCCATTCGCGTGGACATGGCCATCGGCGGATCTACCAATACCGTTTTGCACGTAATGGCCATAGCTGCAGAATTCGGCCTGGATCTGAATTTGGACCGTTTCGACCAATTGAGTCGCGAGACACCTCATCTGGTCAACCTGCGACCGGGCGGGCCTCATCATATCCTCGATCTGCACCGCGCCGGCGGAATTCCAGCGGTCATGAACCGGCTAGGCTCACGGCTTCATCTGGACGCTCTTACCGTCACAGGCAAAAAACTGGGCGAGAACCTGGATGCCTTCAAGCTGGTCAATCCAAAGACGAATAAGGCAGTTATAGCCACAATCGAGGCCCCGGTGCACGTTCAAGGCGGCATTGCCATAATGTTTGGAAACCTCGCCCCAGAAGGAGCCGTGGTCAAGCAGACGGCTGTATCCCCATCCATGCTCAAACATACCGGCCCGGCTAAAGTATACGACTCTGAGGAAGAATCCATGGCAGGCATCGTAGACGGCGGCGTTGTGGCTGGCGATGTGGTGATAATAAGATACGAAGGGCCCAAAGGCGGGCCGGGCATGAGAGAGACTCTTGCGCCTACCTCTGCCATCGCGGGAGCAGGCCTATCCGAGTCGGTGGCTCTTATCACAGACGGACGCTTTAGCGGCGGAACCCGAGGCCCATGCATCGGCCATGTCTCTCCCGAAGCCGCGGCTGGAGGGCCTATCGCCCTGGTAAAGAACGGGGACATGATCTCAATCGATATCCCTGCCAGAAAGATCGATCTGCTTGTCGATCCTAAGGTAATGGAAACAAGAAAGAAGGCATGGGTTCCCCCTGAGCCCAAGATAAAGAGCGGCATTCTGGCCCGCTACAGAAACTCGGTCACCTCCGCCAGCAAAGGCAGTGTCCTTAGATGACTGGAGTAAGGTGCTTCGTGGCTGTAGAGCTTCCGCGGCCCATGCGCGAGGAGATTGGACGCCTGCAAAGCCGCATCGCGACTAATGGCCTGCGGCTCGTGAGGCCGGAATTGGTGCATGTCACCATAAAGTTCCTGGGGGATGTGCCGCAGGAAAAGGTGAGGCTTGTGACCGAGGCACTGGGAAGGGTTAAGGCGGCACCCTTCCCGGCCAGGGTTTTGGGCATGGGCGCTTTTCCTGGGAAAGCGGTGCGCGTGGTCTGGCTGGGCCTCACAGGGGATTTCCAGGAGCTTTACGAGAATGTGGAGCAGGCCTTGAATCCGCTGGGCTTTGCGCCCGAGGCTCGGGGCTTTTCTCCCCATATAACTCTGGGCCGGGTGGGTCGCCCCAGCGCTGAGACAAGTCGCCTGCTGGGCGAAAGAATCGCGGCCTTCTCTTCTACAGACTATGGCAGTTTCAATGTAGACAGATTCTATCTTAAGAAGAGCACACTCACTGCGGGAGGGCCGATCTACGAAGACCTGGCAGTATTCTCTCTCTGAGATCCAAGAAATCGTACTCGGCAAGGTCAGGCCCGGATTATCCGACAAGAAACGAATTGCGGAAACTTCGGCCGCCATAATCGCCCTTGTAGAGAATCTGGCAAGAGATCGTGGTCTTTCTCTCCAGGCCATGCTGGTGGGCTCTGCGGCCAGAGGCACGTGGCTTTCCGGGGATCATGATCTGGACATATTCTTAGGGGTGCCTCCAGAGGGCGATCTGGGTGCGGCCCTGGAGATTGCCAGGCTTGTCGCCCCCCATCACGAGGAGAAATATGCTGAGCATGCCTACATCCACGCCCGGATGGATGGCTTTGAGGTCGACCTGGTTCCCTGCTATCTGGTGGACGATGCATCTCACCTTAAGTCGGCAGTGGATCGTACCCCCTTTCATACCAAATACGTGAGCATCAGAATCAATGGCAAGGAGGACGATGTACTTCTTCTAAAGCAATTCATGAAAGGTGTTAATGTCTATGGATCGGAGCTGAAGACTGGCGGCTTTTCCGGCTATCTGACTGAGCTGCTCGTTCTCTGCTACGGCTCCTTTGCCGCTGTGCTCCGGGCAGCATCCATCTGGCGTCCCGGCCAGTGCCTGGACCTGGAAGGGCACGCCGCTGTGAGGCACGACGAGCCTCTGAACGTGGTAGATCCGGTCGATCCGAGAAGAAATGTGGCTGCTGCACTGACTTTAGACAAGATGCTCCAGTTCGCTGGGGCAGCGCGCTCTTTTCTGGCTGAGCCGAAGCTTGATTTCTTCTTTCCCCCATTGCAGCCGCCACTATCTGATGAGGAGCTGACGGCTCAGGTGATTGCTCGGGGCACAATGCTCATCCTCCTTGAGTTTGCTGCGCCCGATGTGGTGGAAGATGTCCTCTATCCTCAGCTACGCAAAGCAGAGGGCTCCATTAAGGCGCTTCTTGAGCGAAGCGGCTTTTTAATGCTACGCAGCGACGTTTCGACCTATCGCGACAGAGCTGTGATGCTCTTTGAGATGCAGGTCTGGCAGCTCTCCAAAGCCTGCCGGCGCATCGGTCCGCCTGCCTGGGGAGTAGAGCACGCCGCTCGCTTCCTGGCAGCTCATCCTCACCCACTTTCCGGCCCCTACATCGCCGATGGTAAAATTGTGGTGGAAGAAACGCGCCCGTACACTTCTGCTCGTGATCTTCTGTATCATGAGATCGCAAACCTCTCTCTGGGAAAGCATCTTTGCGCCTCCATTCGCGAGGGGCACAATATATATGTGGGCCAGGAACTCTTGGGCATCAAGGATGAAGGCTTTCGTATATTCCTGGCTCATTATTTCAATGCCAATCTTCGCATCGGCTAAGTAAAGCAGCTCCAGTAGCGGCTCTGTATCTTTTTTACCTCCTCGATTCTCCTGGCAACACCTGTGTCCGTGCCTCTTATCTGCGCGGCTTCGCCGCCAAAAGCCCTGATCTCGGCTGCAACCGCTTCTGCCTGGGCCTGTAAGTTGTATCCGCCTTCCAATGAGGCAGCCAGTCTTCCCCGACAGCAAGAATTGGCTATCTCCTTTACCAGGAAGGCGATGGCTCCAAAGCCGTCCGAGGTAAGACGCATGCCGCCCAGAGGATCGTCCTTGTGAGGATCATGACCCGCAGAAACGAGGACTATGTCTGGCTTGAACTCAAGAGCAACTGGCAGCAAGATCTCACGGTAAGCCATAAGATAACCGGCGTCTCCAGTGCCTGAGGGAAGAGGCACATTTACGGTGAAACCTTCGCCGTCATCCTCTCCAACCTCATCTGCTCTTCCTGTGCCGGGATAGTGGGGATACTGGTGGGTAGAGAAATATAGTACGCTGGAATCAGAATAGAACACGTCGTTAGTGCCGTTGCCGTGGTGCACATCCCAGTCTACAATAAGCACTCTTTTCGTGCCCAGTGACTGAGCATGCTTCGCGGCGATGGCAATGTTATTGAAGATACAAAATCCCATGCCGCGATTGGGCATAGCATGATGCCCGGGTGGCCGGACCAGGGCAAAGGCGCTATCATAACTTGCGAGAACGGCATCAACCGCTGCCATTGCGCCTCCGGCAGCCATCAGGGCAGCATCGTAGGAGTTTTGAGAAAGGATAGTATCGACGTCCAGATAGCCGCCTCCGTGCTCGCAGATGGCCTTTACCTGATCGATATACCTCAGTCCATGTATGGTTGCAACCTGGGCTACGGTCGCGAGCTTGGGTGTGATGAAGTCAACATCTAGCTCTTCCGATCGAATTTTATCCAGGATTGCAGTGAGGCGCTCCTTTTTCTCCGGATGTCCGTCTGTCTCGTGCTGCAGATAGATAGGATGATAAACCAGGCAGGTTCGAGTCATGCTTGATAACTACGACGCCATTCGCAAAAACTGTTTTCCCCCACAAAGAAATTTGGCTTGATTAACCTGAATTAGCGCGTCAAGAATATTGTTAAAATGTATTTAGTGAAGGATATTTTATTAATGAGCTTCTGACAGATAACATTGGAGCTAGTAATTAGTATGAAGACAGTTCGATTGCTCATGTCACATCCGGCATCCAATTGTCCCATAGGAGAATAGTCTTTAAATAGGTAGTGATAAATGCAACCTTGAGCCTTGTAAAGCTCTTTGGTAGATTGCTTGGCTAGACAGAGGAAGAACGGCACCAAGCTGCTAGCAGAGGACCAAAAAAGATATAATAGGGAAATACTCTATCACTACCCTATATCCCTTATGGGATTTTGAGGAGGGTGACGTAGCTATATACATGTCTGAGAGTCGCCAGGCATCAGTGGTATCGCAGGAATTCTCGGTCCACAATATGTAGCCGGGCGGTCGAAGACTTTATTTGGGCAATAGTTTTAAGAATAATCAGACTGTATGCTGCAAAAAGTGATCGTGAAGGGTAAATAGGAGGTTAAAAGATGAAGAAATTGGCTGCAATTACGCTTACATCGATGATGCTGTTAATGGCAACAGCGATGGTAGTTGGAGCTGTGGATTCTGTAGAGATCCGCGGACAGGTTGCCACCGGCAACTTCGAGTGGACCGCCCAGAATTTCGCAGGCTTCTATTACGATATCGATGATGACCTGGGAACTGAGAAGCTCGCCACCTCAATTACTGAGGGCAACAAGCTCCAGGAGCCCAGCGGTGTAACCTACACCACAACCGTCCAGAAGAACGACTTCGACTTCGAAGACTGGGGATTCTACAACGTTATCGGATTCCAGGCTAACAAGTACTTCGCCGGCTATGTCAACGACGAGACCGTTGATGATGCTGACGAGATCCTGTTCAAGGAATCCACCGACGAGAACTCTCTCTCCGACGAGCAGCTCGAAGCCATCCTGATGGATAACGACGATGAGATGACCGTCACATCCGGCACACCCCTCAAGATGGAAGAGGGCTATGAGCTGGCTATCAAGTCCATTGATATCGACGGCAACAAGGTCTACCTCGAGCTCTCCAAGGATGGATCCGTAGTAGACAGCAAGGTCATTTCCCCGTCCAAGGATAACCCGACCATGGCCGACAAGACCTACTACTACAAGAAGACCGTAGGAGACTCCAAGGATCTGGTAACCATCGCTGCCCACTTCAAGAACGCCTTCCGTGGTTCCGACTCAAACCTGGCCACCATTGACGGCATCTGGCAGATTTCCGATGTTCCAACTGAGGTCAAGGTCGACACAGAGTACGACAAGATGAGAATCGCAAGCGTCTCTACCGACACCATCACCATGGATAATAAGGACAACACAGTAACTCTGAGCAAGAACAAGGACATCACCCTCATGGGCAACGTCAAGATCGTAACATCTGATCAGGATGTAATCGACGACGCTAACCCACAGAGGTACTACATAGCTAAGGTAGAAAGCGCACCCGGCACCTATGAGATCCGCGGACAGGTTGCCACCGGCAACTTCGAGTGGACCGCCAAGAATTTCGCTGGCTTCTACTACGATATTGATGATGACCTGGGAACTGAGAAGCTCACCACCACAATCACTGAGGGCAACAAGCTCCAGGAGCCCAGCGGTGTAAGCTACACCACAACCGTCCAGAAGAATGGCTTTGAATTCGAAGATTGGGGATTCTACAACGTTATTGGATTCCAGGCTAACAAGTACTTCGCAGGCTATGTCAAGGACGAGAACGTCGATGAAGCTAACGAAGTCCTGTTCAAGGAATCCACCGACGAGAACTCACTCTCAGACGAACAACTTGAAGCCATCATGATGGATAACGACGATGAGATGACCGTCACATCCGGCACACCCCTCAAGATGGAAGAGGGCTATGAGCTGGCTATCAAATCCATTGATATCGACGGCAACAAGGTCTACCTCGAGCTCTCCAAGGATGGATCCGTAGTAGACAGCAAGGTCATTTCCCCGTCCAAGGATAACCCAACCATGGCCGACAAGACCTACTACTACAAGAAGACCGTAGGAGACTCCAAGGACCTGGTAATCATCGCTGCCCACTTCAAGAACGCCTTCCGTGGCTCCGACTCAAACCTGGCCACCATTGACGGCATCTGGCAGATTTCCGATGCTGCAACTGAGGTCAAGGTCGACACAGAGTACGAAAAGATGAGAATCGCAAGCGTCTCTGCCGACACCATCACCATGGACAACAAGGACAACACCGTAACTCTGAGCAAGAACAAGGACATTGATCTGATGGGCGACGTCAAGATCATAACATCCGATCAGGATGTAATTGATGACGCAAACCCACAGAGGTACTACGTAGCTAAGGTAGTAACAGCACCCGGCACCTATGAGATTCGCGGACAGGTTGCCACCGGCAACTTCGAGTGGACCGCTAAGAATTTCGCAGGCTTCTACTACGATATTGATGACGACCTGGGAACTGAGAAGCTCACCACAACCATAACCGAGACAAACAAGCTCCAGGAGCCCAGCGGTGTAACCTACACCACAACCGTCCAGAAGAACGACTTCGACTTTGATGAGTGGGGATTCTACAACGTTATCGGATTCCAGGCCAACAAGTACTTCGCAGGCTATGTCAACGATGAGAACATCGATGATGCCGACGAGGTCCTGTTCAAGGAGTCCACCGACGAGAACTCTCTCTCTGACGAGCAGCTCGAAGCCATCCTGATGGATAACGATGATGAGATGACCGTCACATCCGGCACACCCCTCAAGATGGAAGAGGGCTATGAGCTGGCTATCAAGTCCATTGATATCGACGGTAACAAGGTCTACCTCGAGCTCTCCAAGGATGGATCCGTAGTAGACAGCAAGGTCATTTCCCCGTCCAAGGATAACCCGACCATGGCCGATAAGACCTACTACTACAAGAAGACCGTAGGAGACTCCAAGGACCTGGTAATCATCGCTGCTCACTTCAAGAACGCCTTCCGTGGGTCCGACTCAAACCTGGCCACCATTGACGGCATCTGGCAGATTTCCGATGTTGCAACTGAGGTCAAGGTCGACACAGAGTACGAAAAGATGAGAATCGCAAGCGTCTCTGCCGACACTATCACCATGGACAACAAGGACAACACCGTAACTCTGAGCAAGAACAAGGACATCGATCTGATGGGCGACGTCAAGATCATGACATCCGATCAGGATATAATCGATGATGCCAATCCACAGAGATACTACATCTACAAGGAAGTAACCATCGAAGGCGCTGCCGCTGAAGCCGCACCTGCAGTTGAAGCCGCACCCGCTGTCGAGGCCGCACCTGCCGCTGAAGCTGCACCTGTCGCCGAGGCTGCACCTGTAGTAGATGAGAACAAGACCGCTGAGACAGCAGCCGCTGAGCCGGCAGCTGAACCAGCCGCTGAGCCCGCCAAGGAGAACACAACAGAACCCGCCGCTAAGGAGCAGCCCGGATTCGAGAGCATTCTCGCAATAACCGGCCTCCTGGCAGTTGCCTTCTTGGTACTTGGCCGCAGAGAGTAAGATCAAATAGCTGGAGTGCTCTCGAGCTCTCCAGAACTATTCTCTTTTTAGTCAGTCTTTATGTTATTCACTCTCACCAAAAAAGATATATAGGATATTCTGCGATGCAGAAATAGCAGGATCATCTTTAATGGAATGGAGGGCTTTGAGTCACATTAGATAAGACTGCATTTCTACGTCTTGAATTGTTGCGTCGAAGATATTTTCATGGATGATCCGGATGGCAAATTAAAGGAGGTATAACAATAATGAAACTCGTATCAATAATTCTTGTAGCACTGATGATGCTTTTCACAGCAGCTACGGTTGTTAATGCGGAAGAGTCTGGAGCCAAAGAGGCAATTGAAACGGATATCAATGTCACCGAGCATTCCGCAGAAGAGGCAAAAGAGGATGTCGCAGAAGCTGCCAAGACCACTGAGACGGATATCAAAGCCACTGAGCATGCAGCAGAAGAGGTTAAGGAAGAAGTCACAGCCGTTTCTGAGAATGCAACTGTTAAGGCTGAGGAAGTAAAGGAAGATGTCGCCGGAGCCGCCAAGAGCGAAGAGAAAGCTGCTCCCGGATTTGAGGGCATCTTTGCCATAGCCGGTCTCCTGGCAATCGCCGGCCTGGTGCTGAGCAGAAGAGAGTGAATGGGCGTTCTTGCCCTATAAGCCATTTTTTCGATCAATAATAAATATTCATATTATGAGCACTATTCGTCTTTCTGGTGAATTTCATGGCTCCAGAAACAATTAAAGAGGCCCAGTTATGGGAAAAGCTGGACGGAGATATTAAATGCAGCCTTTGCCACCAGCAATGCCGAATCCGGCCTGGCAAGAGGGGACTATGCGGCGTCCGGGAAAACCAAAACGATAAGCTCATGACCCTGGTATACGGAAGCCTGGTAGCGGCCAATGCCGATCCCATTGAGAAGAAGCCATTCTATCATTTTCTGCCGGGAAGCCTTGCCTATTCCATAGCTACCGTAGGCTGCAACTTCCGCTGTCTGCATTGCCAGAACGCCGATATTTCTCAACTGCCTCGAGAAACCGGCCAGATTCCGGGAGAATTCGCAAGCCCAAAGAGCGTGGTCGCCAAGGCTTGTGCTCTGGGCTGCCAGTCTATCGCCTACACTTATTCCGAACCCACCATCTTCTTCGAGTATGCCTTTGATGTAGCTTTACTGGCCCGCGAAGCAGGCCTGAAGAATGTCTTTGTCAGCAACGGCTACATGGGTGAAGAAGCAGCACAAAAAATCATTCCCCTATTAGACGGTATTAACATTGATCTGAAAGGCGATGATCAATTCTACCGAAAAGTCTGTGGAGCAAAGCTTGAGCCTGTAGAGCAAAACATCGAACTGTTCTGGAAGAAGGGTGTCTGGGTAGAGGTAACAACCCTCATTATTCCCGGATACAACGATTCCCAGGCAGTGCTGGAGGAGTTGGCCGAATTTCTGGCAGGTATAAGTCTGGATATGCCCTGGCATATCTCCGCCTTCTATCCCATGCATAAGATGAAAGACGTTCCCAGAACCAAAATGGAATCGCTTTACCGGGGATTGGAAGCTGGTCGCAAGGCAGGCTTGAAGTACGTCTACGCAGGTAACCTCCCAGGCGAGAGCGAAGATACCTTCTGTCCGAATTGCAAAGAGATCCTCATCGAGCGGCTAGGATATCAGATACTGAGAAATTCCGTGATCGATGGGCATTGCAGCAAATGCAACGCATTGCTTTCCGGTGTCTGGAACTAATTTTTATCTAAAACCATTTTTTATGCAGGCTTACAAAACTCTTAAGTATCGGTCAGTACTGAATATCGGCTTATATGCCATTTTGCTCTGTAGAAGATGCGATTTCAGATCTCCAATCAGGCCGCTTCATCATAGTATTGGATGATGAGAACCGAGAGAACGAGGGCGACCTGATGATGGCCGCGGAAAAGGTGACACCGGATGCTATTAATTTCATGGCTCGCTTCGCCCGCGGACTGATTTGCATGCCCATGACGGCCGAACGGCTGCGAGAGCTGACAATACAGCTCATGACTGCCCAGAATACGGAGTCAATGAGCACGGCATTTACCATATCCGTTGATGCTAAGGCCAACACCACCACCGGCATTTCCGCCTTTGATCGAGCGACGACTGTTAAGACTCTCATAGACCCCAAAACGAGGCGCAGCGATATAGTCACTCCCGGCCATCTCTTTCCCTTGCAAGCCAAAGAGGGAGGTGTCTTGCGGCGTACCGGCCATACCGAAGCATGCGTGGACCTGGCACGACAGGCAGGCCTCTATCCGGCAGGCATCATTTGTGAGATCATGAATGATGACGGCACCATGGCCAGGCTGCCACAGCTGGAGATATTTGCCGAGCAACACGGCATTAGAATGATGACTATCGAGAGCCTCATCAGCTACCGCATGCAGCGCGAGAAGTTGGTCCGCATGGTATCAGATGTGAGCATGCCCACGGATTACGGATACTTCCGGGCGATAGGTTATGAGTCTGTCTTAGATGGACAGTGTCACATAGCCTTCGTGGCCGGGGACCCGCAGGCTCCCAACGCCCTGGTCAGGGTGCACTCGGAGTGCCTCACTGGGGACGTCTTCTCCTCCAAACGCTGCGATTGCGGCGAGCAGCTTCGCAAGGCTCTCCACCTCATCAGCGAGAATGGAAATGGAGTACTGCTTTACATGCGCCAGGAAGGCAGAGGTATCGGCCTTGCCAATAAGCTGCGCGCTTATGCCCTGCAGGACGCTGGATCAGATACTGTTGAAGCCAACAACGAACTGGGCTACCCGGCCGACCTCAGGGATTATGGCATTGGCGCTCAGATTCTGGTCGATCTGGGCATAAAGGAGATTCGTCTGCTGACCAACAATCCTCGCAAAGTGGTTGGCCTGGAAGGATACGGCCTGAAGATAGTTGAGCGCATTCCTTTGGAAACCGAGCCTAATAATATTAACAGAAGATATCTGGAGACGAAAAGGGATAAAATGCACCACCTACTTCTCCAAGACAGCGCACCGTGATATCTATAATGAGAGATATGCCTCCTGAATTCTCACCACCTCAGTCGAGTCCTTTGCGGCGGCATACTCCTGCAAAGGTTCCTGGTTAAGTTTTAAAAAAACGTGCCCCCAATTGAATTTAGAGAGAATCATTTCTGCCTGATCTCTCTCTCCTAATATTATCAGTCCCGCGGCCAGTGCCTCCACTGTGGAGAGCTTGAAGGGCTTTCCATAGTTCACTGGATTGGCGGCCACCAGGAATGGCAGTGCTCGCTCTATGAGCTTGAAGCGCATGAAGACCTCCTCGGCGTGAGCCCAGCTGCAGTCCAGGGCAGCCAGCCCCTTTGCTCCTTTGTCCTCTGGTGAGAGTGCTTTTTGGGAAAAAGGACTGAGAACCAGGAAAGTCCGCAGCTGGTCAATATGATGGGTTAGACGAACCAGATCGAAGCGGGCCAACCTTTTTCCCGAGCATTTCTTGGGATTGCACTGATTTGCATGATAGATGAGAAGCTCCATATTGCTAATGGTCTACCGATAATCCTATTAACATTGTGTTCAACAGCTCAAGCAGCCAAAAAGCAGGAGCATTCTGATGAGCGAGGTCTCCAAGGAGTACAACTTTAGTGAAGTGGAAAAAAAATGGGTGCAGAGTTGGGACAGTTCAATTTATCATTTCGATTGGGAATCGAAAAAACCGCAATACATAATTGATACTCCCCCACCCTATCCGACGGGAGACTTCCATATAGGAAATGCTCTTAACTGGTGTTACATCGACTACGTGGCACGCTACAAACGCATGCGTGGCTATAATGTCATGTTCCCGCAGGGATGGGACTGCCACGGTCTTCCCACGGAAGTAAAGGTAGAGCAGTTAAATCATATCACCAAGAACCAGGTACCCAGAGCGGAGTTTCGGCGCCTGTGCGAGAAGCTTACCTTTGAGGCTATCGAGCGTTTTCATCTGTCCATGGGACGCCTCGGCCTGTCCACAGACTGGTCCAACGAATATGTAACCATGAAGCCGGAGTACTATGTCAAGACGCAAACCTCTTTTGTGCGCATGTGCCAAAACGGCCAGATATACCGGGCCAACCATCCCGTCAACTGGTGTCCCCGTTGCGGAACAGCTATTGCCTTTGCAGAAGTAGAATACGATTCACGAACCACGACTCTAAATTATATGCGCTTTTCTGCAGAGGAGGGCGAGATGCAGATCGCCACCTCTCGGCCCGAGCTGCTGCCGGCCTGCGTGGCAGTAGCTGTGAATCCTGATGATGAACGCTACCGCAAATATATCGGCAAGACTGTCTCGGTCCCCATATTCAATTACGAAGTTCCCGTGCTGGCTGATCCTGTGGTGGATACTAGCTTCGGCACGGGAATTGTCATGATCTGCACCTTCGGAGATAGGCAGGATGTTAGATGGTGGATGGAGCATCATCTTCCTCTCCGCCAGTCCATAGATCGCGAGGGAATGCTCACTGACATCGCCGGGCCCTACGCAGGCCTTAGCGTCGCCGAGGCCAAGAAGAAGATCACCCAGGATATGGTTAATGAGGGGATAATCTTCAAGCAGGAGCCGCTGGAGCAGAATGTGGGCCTCTGCTGGCGGTGCAAAACCCCCATTGAGATTCTTTCCGAGCAGCAGTGGTTTGTCAAGATCAACCGGGAGGAGATCAAGAAGACGGCAGAAGAGATCGAGTGGGTGCCTCCGCACATGCAGGTCCGACTCAAGAACTGGGCCGATTCTATGGAATGGGACTGGTGCATCTCCCGGCAGAGGATCTTCGCCACGCCTATACCCGTCTGGTACTGTCGCCATTGTCAGGAACCAAAAATTGCCAGGGAAGAGTGGCTTCCTCTTGATCCCAACCAGGTCAATCCGCCTGAGAAATGCAAATGCGGAAGCACGGATTTCATTGCGGAGCAGGATGTTCTGGACACCTGGATGGACAGCTCCATCTCTGCCCTTGCCGTGGCAGGCTGGCCGGATAGAAAGGATCTGCGCATGCCTACGCAACTTCGACCTCAGGGACATGACATCATCCGCACCTGGGCTTTTTACACCATTTTGCGCACCAAATCCCTGGAGGGAGTCAAGCCCTGGGATACCATTCTTGTCAACGGCATGGCTCTGGGCGAGGACGGGCATAAGATGTCCAAGTCCCTGAACAATTTCATACGCCCGGAAGAGGTCTTCCAGACCAATGGCGCTGATGCGCTTCGCCAATGGGGTGCCATGGGCGGCTCTCCAGGAAACGACATCATGTTCCAGTGGAAGGAGATCACGGCTGCCAGCCGCTTCCAGCAGAAGCTCTGGTCGATCTATCGCTTCTCTTTGCCCTTGATCGCCAAAGTTGACGCAGTTCCCGGTCAAGTGGATCGCTGGCTCTTGGGAGAGCTGGATTCGCTCATTATAAAGGCTACCACTGCCATGGATGCCTATCAGTTTGATGAGACCATGAAGGCCATTCGCGGCTTTGCCTGGGAGGTTTTAGCTGACAACTACATCGAGCTGGTCAAGGCCCGTCTCTACGGCCCGGATGGTCCGGAGAAGAGAGCCGCACAAAATACCCTTTACACGGCTTTAAAGACCATCTCCCAACTCATGGCGCCCTTTACCCCCTTTATCTCCGAGGAGATTCATCATACCCTCACAGGAGAGAGTGTGCATGTGCAAAGCTGGCCGGAGCCCTCCGGTGTGGCTATCGATCTGGCAGGACTTGCCATTAAAGAGATTGCCGCCGCTCTGCGCCGCTATAAAGCAGAGAAAGGAATGGCCCTCAATTCACCTCTGCGGGGAATAGTAGTATACTCTGATCTGTCCCTAGAGACCATTGATCTCGTAGGCGTGGCTAATTCCCAGGTTGACAGCCGCACGGGAAGCCCCCAGATAGAGATGAGGCCCATAGCCATCAGGCCGCAGATGAAGGTAATAGGACCCAGGTTCAAGGACAAGAGCGGCAAAATCATAAAAGCCCTGAGCGGCATGGACCCTGCCTTGGTTTCCGACCAGAAAAACAGGGGAATAATTGCGGTCCCGGTAGACGACGAAATTATCGAGGTTCCAGCACAGGCCGCTGAGATTGTCGTGGAGAGTCTTTCCGCAGGTGAGGCCGTAGATATTATGCACCTGGAAAAAGCCACCGTGCTGGTCCGAAGATGATCGAGGTCGAGGTCAAGGCCCGCGCCCCGGAGGACATCGAGAAAAGGATTGCCGCTCTGGGTGCCAGGCTCTTGGTGGTGGAAAATCACCACGACCTTTATTTTAACTCCCCCCAACGCGACTTTAGATTAAGCGATGAGGCCCTGCGCATTCGCATCAAGGAGGAAGGAGCGCGTCTGACCTACAAGGGGCCCAAGCTTGATCAGACCACCAAGTCGCGCCTGGAAATGACTGTGAAAATTGACGATCCTAAGCAGATGGAGCAGATCCTTTCTGCCTTGGGATTTGTGCTATCTGCTCAGGTGAGAAAAAAGAGAGTTAAGTATTCCTATGAAGGTGTGGTTCTGGCGCTGGACGAGGTGGAGGGGCTGGGCAGCTTTGTAGAGGTGGAGGCCGAGGGAGAGGGCGATTATGAGGAACAGAGACGCAAGGTCTTATCCATAATGAGCAAGCTGGGTCTGCACGAGTCGATTAGAAGCTCTTATCTCGAGCTTCTGGAAGAGAAAGAAAAGACATGTCAATGAATTCAAGGGTTCCGGTACTGGTGATGCTGCTCTTCATAATAGCCGTTCAGCTTCTGGCTATTGCAATAACTCCTGCCATCTCCGCCAGCGACAATAGGGTCTTTGCCGATCCAGCATCCACCTCCAATCCCTTCATCTATATGCTTCTCATCCTGGGCTTCACAGCCCTTCTTCTCCTGGCCATCAAAAAGAAGAAAAATTGGATTGTCAATGGATTTATACAAATATCTATTGCCACAAGCATCTATTATCTGATGGTGGCCTTCGTCTCGCCTCTACAAGCAATGCTGCCCACAGTTGCCGGGCTTCTATTGCTTCGCTATTATCCGGAGTGGTATGTCATAGACATCTTCGGCATTGCCGTATGCGCCGGCATCAGCTCGCTATTCGGTGTGAGCATGACTATTCTTCCCACGCTCTTGCTATTGATTATCCTGGCAGTCTACGATGCCCTCTCCGTCTACAAGACCCGCCATATGGTCTCTTTGGCGGAGGGCGTGATAAAGATAAAAGCTCCTCTGCTATTCGTGGTGCCGAGGAGCCGGAGCTATAGCTTCAGAAAAGATACCGCACCGGTTTCGACTTCGCATTTGAAAGACCAGCCGAACGGCAATCCAAACGCAGATGGCAGCACAGACAGCGTCAACCAGACAGGCCGCAAGAGGGGCGCATTTTTCTTGGGACTGGGAGATGCAATCATACCTACCATTCTGGTTATTTCAGCTTACACATCGCTTCCAGCCGAAGGCTTTTTGGGCGTAAATTTTCCGACCATAGGAGCCATGCTGGGAACCTATCTTGGCTTCCTGGCTTTGATGACCACTTCGCGAGATAAGCCTCAAGCGGGACTGCCCTTCCTAAATTTTGGTGTGATATTGGGATTTCTAGCCGGCTGCGCAGTTGCAGGTCTCGCACCATTTTAAAACATTAAAGATAATTTCTTATAATCAACGTGGCATAACTCTCAGCCAGATCGGCCCGCGTATAGCAATATTGCATCTATGAGCCTGGGTCTTTATGAAGGGGTACCGGATGAAGCTATTCAATCGCCACATGATGCGAAACCAGGAAGCTGCCAGCCTGCTGGAGCTTTTTTTCGTCATATCCGTCATTTCTGTTTTGGGCATCCGCTTTTTTTTAGCTTTAACCGGCTATCCCAGCTTTCATCCTGGCAATCTGCATATCGCTCATGTCCTTCTAGGCGGTGTGCTTATGATGATCGCCCTGGTCATTGCACTCGCTTACATTAACAAGTCTTCTTATTATCTGGTGGCAGTCCTGGGCGGCCTGGGGTTTGGGGCTTTCATAGATGAGCTGGGCAAGTTCATCACCGGCGACAACGACTACTTCTACCGGCCCACCGTGGCTCTGATTTACATAGTATTCGTCCTGCTCTACCTGCTCATCGAGAACTTTGTCAAGAAGCCAGTGCTCAGCGAGCAGGAGAAGCTGATCAATGCCCTGGAGATTTCTAAAGAGGTGGTCCTGGAAGACCTCGATCACCGGGAGAGAAGAAGGGCGCTTGATCTGCTCAAGGAATGCTCTCCTTCCGATCCGGTGACAAAGGCCCTGCGAGCGCTGCTTTACGCCACACAGTCTGTGCCCGTCCCCAAGCCCGATATCTACACTGCCGCCAAGTATCGCGGCAGAAGGATTTACCGCAAGCTGGTGGCCAAATCCTGGTTCGTAAATGCGGTGATTGCCTTCTTCATAATGCAATCGCTCTTCGCCCTGGGTCTGGACTTCTTTTTGCTCTATGTTAAGCTGGAGATGATGGTGGATCTGCATACCATCTTTCCCACGCTCTCTCTCTACGATCTGGCCGGGCTTCTCTCAGCCACACTGGCAGCAGCCCTGGTTCTCATCGCTGTCATAAAGATAAAGAGCAGCAGGCTGCAGTCCTACCTGATCTTTAAAGACGCAGTCCTGGTGCAGATCTTCTTGGTGCAGGTATTCCTCTTTTACAGGGCTCAGTTTCTCGCTCTTCTCGGATTGGCGGGCAACATCTGCGTTCTCTTTGTGCTCTACTATATGATCAGGCAGGAGAAAGCGGCCAACGGCATCTGTACGATGTGAGACATGCAAAAGCGAATAGAATAGGAATATGAACCGATCCTGCTCGCAGCAGGATCTTATCTTCAAGACGGGCTGTAGCTGATCCGATAGATGACACCGTTCATATCATCGGATACAAGCATCGATCCGTCTTTTAGAGTCTGCACATCGACCGGTCTGCCCCAGGCAGTACCATTTTGCAGCCAGCCATCTGCGAATACCTCATGGCCGACAGCAGTATTATTCTGCAGACGAACCGTCACCAGGCGGTAGCCGATGGGTGCATCCCTATTCCAGGAGCCGTGCTCGGCGATGAATATCCATCCCCGGTACTCCTCCGGGAACTGGGTGCCAGTGTAAAACCTCATTCCCAAAGGCGCAACATGCGGCCCCAGCATCCAGGCGGGTGGAACCATTGTGTTGCAGGTGTAATTCTTATCCGATCCCAGATCCGGGTCAGGGATGCTGCCTGAGTGGCAGGTGGGGAAGCCGAAGTTCAGGCCCTGCACCGGAGCATGGTTCAACTCGTCCGAGGGCACATCGTTGCCCAGCAGGTCTCTGCCGTTATCGGTAAACCATAGCTCTCCCGTTGCCGGGTCCCAGTCAAAGCCCACCGAGTTTCTAACGCCCTTGGCAAAGATCTCCATATCGCTGCCATCCGGGTTCATGCGCACAATGGTGGCATTTTGTTCATCATCATGTTGGCAGACATTGCAATTTGCCCCCAGGGTCAGGTAGAGCTTTCCGTCCGGTCCAAAGCCGATGTACCGCCAGCCATGCATGATGTACTGGGGCAGCTCTTTGATGGTGACCGGTTCTTTCGGGCCGGCCAATTGAGCCTCGATATCATCGAATCTGATGATGCGGTTGATCTGTGCGACATAAAGAGAACCATCCTTGAAGGCCACGCCATTAGGATTGTTCAGGCCCTCGGCGATTACGAAAATCTCGCTCGCCTCAGCATGGTTGTTATTATTCTTATCCACAATGGCGTAAAGAGCTGAGCCATTGGGAGAGTCGAGGGTCTCGAATGGATGGCGCGTGCCTACAAAGAGCGTTCCATTTGGGCTTAAAGCCATTGATCTGGCATAAGTCAGATTATCTGCATAGATCTCGATCTTGAAGCCCGGGGGAAGCTTGATCAGGTTCAAAGGGAGCGCTGTTTTTTCGTCAGCTGCATTCGTATCTCTGGCCTGTTGCACAGAGAGTTTTATCTCCTCAACTGCAATCTCAGACGACTTGCTGCCGGCAATTACGCAGTAGGCAGTAGCCTTAAGAACATCACCCTTGCTGGCGTTTAGGGGATAGTCGTAGCTAAATGTGGATGACGTGGGCTGGCTGGTGTATTCTTTGGTTATAACTTGCTTGCCATTTTTCAAGACGTCAATCCGAAAGACATAATGACTGGTCGGATCTGATACCTGATGGGTCGTTGTTACCTTTAAGCTCTGATTCTGGCTGTCATAGGCAAGACTCACTTGGGCCGGTGGATGAGCAGTGACGGGCAATGTCAGCATAAAAAGCAGCAATAGAGACGCAAACGCATTGAAGGTCCGGAAAGACAAAGCCTTTGTAATTATCGATTTTTTATCCTTATGCGACATTTCCAAAAACACCTCTTAAACAATTAGAACTAATTGATATTATTGTGACCGGATCTTATAAAAAGTTTAGCGGCAATTTCGGCATATCATGATAGAGATTTCCGTAGTGGATGAAAAGCCCCAGTTAGTGGCAGGAATGAGACGTAGAGGACATTACAAGGAGATCGCAAAGATGTTGCCCTCACTTTTTGAATATTCCCTAAAGCAGGGCGCTATAATTGCCGGACCGCCCCTTTACATCTGGCATGAGAAGAGCGTGGATGACGCATTCAAAGCTGATGAGGCAGGCAATGCCGACATTGAGGTGTGCGTTCCCATTGCCGCGAAGATCCCTGAAAGCGATGTGGTCATGTGCTACATTCTTCCCGGCGGAAAGAATGCTCAGATCGTTCACAAGGGCCCTTACGAGGCATGCATGCCGGCTTACGAGAGGCTCTTTGCCTGGATTGAGGAGAACGGCCTGAAGCTGACGGGACCCCTCAGGGAGTCCTACCTGAACGATCCTAAAGAGGTTGCCCCAGAGGATATCCTCACTATCATCCATGCGCCCATCGGCTAATGCTTGTGGCAGAAATGACCTCTCTGAAATTTGATCCGGAATCCTGGATAAACGAAATTCGGCCCATGTATCAGGGCGCAGACCCCGCTCATGATTTCTCGCATGTCTTGAGAGTTTACAGAAATGCTATGATCATAGGGCAGGAGGAAGGCGCGGATATGCAGGTGCTGCTCCTGGCCGCGCTGCTACATGATGTGGGATCAGAAAAAAAGGACAACTCGTTGAAAAGCGAGTCTGAGGGCCTGAGGCTTAGGGCGTTGGAGGCATTCCTGGAAACTATCGGTCTGGAAGAGGCGGCAAGAGAAAAGGTGGTGTATGCCGTAGATGTGCACCGTTTTTCCAAGGGAATCGTCCCAGTCACTTTGGAGGCCAGGATTCTTCAGGATGCCGATCGGCTGGATGCCATTGGAGCAATCGGAATTGCCCGGGTCTTTCTTACCGGAGGCACTTTGGGAAGAGAGCTTTACAGTCCCGACGATCCCTTCTGCCGGGCCAGAGAGCCGGATGACGGCAAATGGAATCTAGATCATTTCTACAAAAAGCTGCTCAAACTGGAATATGGCATGCATACCAATAGCGCCAAAAGGCTTGCGGCAGGAAGGACGACGGTCTTGAGAAGATACCTTCATGACCTGGAGGCTGAGATTGGTGCCAATAGCAATAATAGTCTTGAACACAGCTTTGAATCCACGGACAAGGTGTAATGAATGGAGTATGTTTTGCATCCCCGCTCAGAGATCGATGCCAGGATAAAGAGGTTGCAGGACCGGATGGGCGAGCTGACCGGTGCCATATTGTTTGAATCCACCGATCTGGGCTATTTCTCGGGCACTGCCCAGGAGGGTCTCATCTACGTTCCCAGAGAGGGTCTGCCCACCCTCATGATCAGGAAGAGCCAGGAGAGGGCCAGGCAGGAGTCGCCTCTTCCCGTGCTGCCCCAAAAGAGCTACAAGTCCCTCAAGACAGATCTGGATATGCCTGCCGGCGCGAGAATCGGCCTGGAGCTGGATGTGCTTCCATACAATAATTATGCCCGCCTGGCAGCGGCTCTGGGCGAGGATGTCATATTTTCCGACATCTCTGAGGAGATCAAGCGCATTCGCTCTGTAAAGTCGGATTTTGAGGTTCGGCTCATCCGTGAGGCGGCGAGGATTCTGGACATCGGCATCGCCTCTGTGGCAGACAACCTCAAAGAGGGTATGCGGGAGATAGATCTGGCTGCTGCTGTAGAAAAGAGCATGAGGCTTTTAGGCCATACGGGCAGGGTGGCATTTAGGAGGTTCAATCAGCAGCTTCCCATGGGCCATCTCATGGCAGGAGCCAATGCTGCCTTGTCCAGCAATGTCTCCTCTCCCACTGGCGGCAAAGGTCTGTCACTCTTTCTGGCTCAGGGGCCGGGATTTGCCAGGATCAAGCAGGGCGAGAGCGTGCTGGTGGACTACGCCGGATGCTATAATGGCTACCTCGCTGATGAGACGCGCATATTCTGCTTGGGAAAGCTTTCTGCCAGGCTGGAGGATGCACATCAGGCCGCCTTGCAGATCGAGGAAGCCATAGCCGGTCAGCTTCGCCCCGGAAAGATAAGCCGCGATATCTGGAACCTCTCCGAGATGGAAGGGAAGCGAATGGGCTATCAGGATTTCCTGGGAGGACCGCCGGGCAGCAAAGCCGGATTTGTGGGACATGGAGTGGGCTTGCAGATTGACGAGTATCCCGTTCTCGGTCCCCTGGACCATGAAATCCTCGAGAACATGGTCGTTGCCGTGGAGCCGAAGATGATCTATCCTGGAGAAGGCGTGGTGGGAATTGAGGACACCTTCCTCGTGGGAGCAAAGGGTGCAGAGAGGCTGACCCGACTGCCTCAGGAGATCTGGCGGGTTTGAGGATGCGAGGATGCCGGAAAAAATAGGGCCAGATTCTACCGCAAATGGCAGACCGCAGGCCGACGGCAAGGAGTGCACTGTAAAGCTGCTATCGCCAGCCCAATGCCGGGACCTCATAGCCCGGATCTCTAGCCAAAAATGCGATGGCTCTTCTTCGGATGAGGGGCAGCTGGTGATCCTGGATGTGAGAACTGCTCAGGAGTACGGCTCCGGTCACCTGAATGGCTCAATCAATATGGACTTTCGATCTCCCTCATTTGCCGATGAGCTGGCCAGGCTTGATCGCAGCAAACCTTATCTGGTCTACTGCCGGACTGGGGTCAGATCGAGCCGAGCGGCAGCGCTCATGAGATCGCTGGGATTTCAGGAGGTTTATGATCTGGCTGGGGGAATGGTGGGCTGGCAGAGAGATGGCTTCGAGGTAGTCTCCGATCATGCTCCAGGAAAGGCCGTGATTCCAGGATAGGTTGAGAGATTATGGGAAAGATTATTGCATGCATTCTTATCTTATTACTGCTGCTACCAGTGTCCTCTGGTTTGAATGCTCCGTCCGACTTCGGCACATCCCATGGATCATACAATTTAAAAGAGAATTCTTCTCTGGAAACCTCTCTTGAAAAACCGTCTTTGTGGGAGCTTTTTGGTGCACTGAAATCGAAGGACTATGTAGACTTAACCCATAGCTTCCGACCGGGAATACCTCATTGGGAGGGCTTTCCCAATGAGACTGTGGTGGCGGTCTTTAACTACAGCACATCTGGCTTTTTGGCCCAGAAGTTTTGCCTTGTGGGACAATGGGGAACCCACGTTGACGCTCCGGCACACTTCCATCAAGGAATGCGAACCGTCGATCAGATAGCCGTCCGGGAGATGCTCCTGCCTTTAGTGGTATTGGATGTGCATGAGAAAGTCTCGCAAAATCCTGATTATACCGTCAGCATGGATGATGTGTCCGCATGGGAATCCAGGCATGGCCGGATACCTGAAGGCTGCTTCGTGGCTCTGCGGACGGACTGGTCCAAACGCTGGCCAAACCAAATCGCCATGCTCAATATAGACCAGAACGGGACGTTTCATTATCCTGGCTGGAGCATGCCGGTGCTACAGTACCTCTATGAAGATCGGAAGATCACGGCATCAGGTCATGAGACCACAGATACGGATCCCGGACTGCAGACCAGCAAAGATGACTATACGCTGGAGTCTTATATTCTGGGACGGGACCATTTTCAGATAGAACTGCTCGCCAATCTGGACCAGGTACCTGAATATGGGGCTATCGTCGTGGCTGCTTTTCCCAAACCCGAGGGTGGATCGGGATTCCCTGCAAGGGTCTTTGCAATTTTGCCTTAATAAAGCTTTAGATATCTCTCAATTCTGTCCAGACCCTCGGCAATATTTTCCAGTGAATTGGCATAAGAGAATCTGAGATATCCCTCACCATTTGGCCCGAAGTCTATTCCCGGTGTCACACCCACATGTGCATTCTCCAGCATCTCGAAGGCCAGCCGGTAAGAGTCGCCCGAGAAGCTCCGGGCATTGGCGAAGACGTAAAAAGCTCCTGTCGGCTCCACGGTAATGGAAAAGCCCAGTTCTTTCAGGCGCTTGATCATAAACCTTCGGCGCTGGTCATAGATCCCCTTCATCTCTGCCACCTGCGGGCCCGTCTCCTGCAGAGCGGCGATGCCCGCCCTTTGAGCCAGAGAGCTGGCGCAGATGAAGAAGTTCTGCTGCATCTTCTGAATAGGCCGGACGAATCTCTCCGGAGCGATGAGGTAGCCAAGCCGAAGCCCGGTCATGGCATAGAGCTTGGAAAAGCCGTTCAAGACAAAGGCGCGATCGGAAAACTCCAGAATGGAGTGCTCTTTTCCCTCGTAGACCAGGCCGTGATAGATCTCATCGGAGATAATGATGGGCGATAACCGGGCAATGGAGCGAATGGTGCTCTCAGAGAGCAGGCAGCCGGTCGGATTGGAGGGCGAGTTGATGAGAATGGCCTTTGTCTTTCGGCTGATCTTCTCCCGGATCGCCTCCGGACGAAATTGAAAACCGTCCTTTTCATAGACCGGCACTCTTGCGGGAATGCCTCCTAAGAATTTTATGAAATTGGGATAGCAGGCATAGCCCGGATCGGAGATGATTACTTCCTGGCCCTTCTCCAGCAGCGCCGCGAAGACGAGCATCATTGCCGGGGAGGTGCCGGATGTTACCACTATCTGCTCCGGCTTCACAGAGGCGCCATAGGTCTCCAGATAGTGCCGGCAGATGGCCTCGCGCAACTCCAAATCGCCCAGACTATGCGTGTAGTGGGTGAGTCCCTCCTCCAGTGCCCGGCAGGTGGCATCTTTCACGGCTGGTGGAATATCGAAGTCCGGCTCGCCCACTTCCAGATGAATGACATTAATTCCCTGGCGCTCCATCTCTCGCGCTCTTTCCAGGACATCCATAACGATGAAAGGGGCGATCTCTTCTGCTCTTCTGGCGATCATTGCTACTCTCCGCGATCATTTGATTGCAGAGCGATTGATATTAACTTAACGCGAGAAATCATTTCTTCTTTTGTCGCAGTCAATCGCCAAATGAGCCAGGAGATGTGTTATATCTCTTTGCAATTCGTAGCGAAATAATCCCGTGACTTCTGAGCAAAGTTCATTCTCATTTAACCAGGAGCACAGGAATTGAGGATTGCAGGACCACTTTCTCGGCAACACTCCCCAAGAGGATTTTTTCCATGCCTGTGCGGCCCATGCTGCCCATGATGAGAAGATCAATTCCCTGCTCATGGGAGATCTTGAGAAGTTCCTCGCTAGGGCTGCCCTGGGCCAGGATCTTCTGGGAGGGTACTTTCATAATAGAAGCCTGATCTTCAACGAACTTTGTTGCTTGCAGTCCTTCTTCTTGCATGAGCTGCAAAATTTTCTCTTTTAGCCCGGGCAAGGTCGCATAACCCGGCAGGTGAGCCAGGCGCAGGGTCTCCATGACATAAACTGCCGTGACGCTGCCGTTTGCGCGGCGGGCGATGTCTAAGCCTATCATTGCTGCCTTCTTGCTGGTATCCGATCCATCGGTGGCAATCATAATCTTCTTGATCATAGTATCTTTAATTTCGGTCAACTACCCCACCCTAAAGGATGGGGCTTGTGACTGCACAAAAAATCGCGTCACAATAGGCTGGCTGACTTCAGCCCTAAAAGCTATGTTCATCGCAGCGATGTGGTCGGCAGCACCAGCGAAGCCGCAAGACACACATCTAAATTCATCTCTGGTTGGCCGGTTGGCTTTAGCTACATGGCCGCAAGATGGGCAGGTTCGGGAAGTGTTCCGCGGA
>Ga0074199_1000672_pt1 | contig 45285 bp, 60 predicted proteins | sample EPASupsiteSAE347_FD_64528 | JGI IMG/M metagenome (GOLD analysis project Ga0074199, IMG submission 64528) | Bioremediated contaminated groundwater from EPA Superfund site, New Mexico - Sample SAE3-47 | ecosystem: Environmental > Aquatic > Deep subsurface > Groundwater > Contaminated ... | reverse complement strand
TGCCCTTAAAATGCAGCCTACACAACTGTTTTTGGGGGCAAGTATTATACTATTCCAAGGGGTACGATTCATCCACCGTACAAGTACGGTGGGCTTCTCTACCCCTTGACCCCACGGTCTAAACGTGCCAGAAAATAGGTTTTGTATCGATAGCTGTATTTTTCTCGGAACAGTGACCAGTGATGAAAATCGTACTCTTCCAGTACTGGCAACTATTTCTAGGGTAAATACTTATCCGTCAGGCCCCTCACCGCTCCCTCCAGTTCGTCCAGCTTCCCCGTAAAAAAGTGGTCTGCACCTTCGATTTTAACGAACTTCTTCGGTTCGGGGATCGCCGTGAAAAGCTCTTCCACTTTTTCGATCGGTATGAGCTTATCCATTGTACCATGGACGAAAATTTTAGGTTTTGGGCAGTCCCTCAGAAATCCCATGTCTGCAAAATTGACAGGCGTCCCTACCCCTATGACCATCAGCACGCGCTCATCCTCGCATCCTGCCCTCATGCCCATCCAAGCCCCGAAAGAGTGCCCGGCGATGATGAACCTCTCATACCTCTCTGCCATGTAATCGAGAGCAGCCCTAACATCATCCAGCTCACCCCTGCCGTTGTCATATCTTCCGCTGCTTTTTCCCACCCCACGGAAGTTAAAGCGCAGGGAAGGTATGCCGGCATCAAGGAACGCATGGGAGGCTGTGACCACGACCTTGGTATGCATCGAGCCGCCGTAGAGGGGATGGGGATGGCATACAACTGCAGCAATAGCATGTTCCTCAGCCTCCGGGAGCATGAGGAGCGCTTCAAGTTCTCCTGCCGGAGAAGGTAGCATGAGTTCTACGGTCTTATGTGGCTTTTCGATCATTTTACCCTCTTTATAAATTAATCTTCAATTCTCCTAACGACCACCGACCCGTCCCGCATCCTTACCAGCCTCTCCCTTTTTATCCCGTATTTGTGGTAGCTCATGGCTTCCACATGACCGATGCCCAGGTATTTTACTATCAGCCTGGCGTCATCCTGCGACATGGCAAGCTCCTCGACCGGAGGGCTTGTTTTGATCTTCTTCTTTGCAAAAATTGCTCCATCTTTCAAATTTGCGCCAGCGTAACCTTTAGCATCTCCCAGCACCAGCACTCCTTTCTTCATGTACGCGCCTGCAAACTCGTCCGCTGTGCCATCCACGATAACCGTCCCGCCGTCAAGGTGGGCACCTGTGTTCATCCCGGCGCCGCCTTCCACATGTACCGTACCTTTTTGCATCAGCAGCCCTGTACCGTTATAGGCATCCCCCTCTATTGTAACGGATGCCTCGCAGTTGCACCGCGCCGCCACTGTGCCTCTTTGCACGCCGTCGTCCAGAACCAGTCCTCTTTTTCGCTCATCGAAGCTATTCTTAACGAGTCTGTCCTTCCCCAGCCCTTTGCATAGGATCTCAGTGATTGCCCTGAACTTTCGGTAACCCGGCTCATCGGATATCACTTCGACCACATTCCCGATAGGTTCCTCTACATTGCCTTTTATGTAGATAGTGCCTGAGACCATGCCCATCCCCATCTCGGAGGCAGCATCGCCATCGATATAGAGCTTTCCTGCCCTTTCCTGCGCCCCCTTTCCTCCGAAGTGCTTCAGGTCAACACCCATGCTGTAGCCGAGTCTTTTCCCAGCACTCCCTTTAATCCGTACTTCCTTACCCTTCCTTAACTCATCTACAAGGTTCTTGAAGGTGTAATTTGTGCTTTTCTGGAGGGGGACGATGGTGTCAGGACGAATCTTATTGTTCTGCCAAGTGAAGTTGTACGTATAATCGCAGAGGCTGTCCACCTTTCCTGCCAGTTCAAGTTCCATGGTTACTTTAACTTACTCCTTCCATTGTTAAGTTAACTTACCCGGATCCATGACTCCTGTAAGCACTGCCGTCACCCTGACGTGACCGGCAAGGGACTCATCCACTTTCGCGCCCCATACTATGCGGCCAGTGTTCGGGGCTTTTTGCAGTATGAGCTCGCCAGCCTGCGTGACCTCTCCGAGCGTCATGTCCTCTCCGCCCGCGATATGTATCAGGACGCCGTATGTGGAAGAGAGGTCAGAAACATCCAGGAGCGGTGTGGAAAGCGCCTGTTCGACCGCCTTCTGGATGCGGTTCTCCCCCTCGGCATCGCCGAAACCTATGGCTGATACCCCGCCCCGCTCCATTACGCTTCGCAGGTCTGAGTAGTCAAGGTTGACAAGGCTTGGCTGGGTGATCGTTTCTGTTAGCCTCAGCAACGACAGGCGCAGCTCCAGTGCCTGAGCCACCTCCCATGCCAGCTATTATGAATATTAGGTTTGAATCCTTAAACTCCTGTTTCATTTCCTTTACGCTCTCTCTTGCAGCCTCAGTGCCGCGCTCAGCGAAGCCTCCGCAGCCCTTCCCCAGGTAGAGCTGTTCTCCCATGAGTACCCTCACGTCGGCTTTCGTACCCATGAGATGAGCCGCGTCCGTGTCAGCCGCTGTTATTTTGCTTCCCAGTATCTCTCTCTGTACTATCCACGAAACTATATTGCATCCCGCACCACCAAGACCTATTATCGCTACTGTAGGTTTTGCCGCCTTTGCAAGCTCGGAAATCCTTGAGTCAAGTGTCATGATAATCCCTCCTTTCAGTATCTAATATAACGGTTCATGTATTTATCTCATTCCTAATATTATATTTATCCCTCATCGCAAGGTATATAAATGGAGTTGTGAAATGCTTGTGAAAAGAATAGAGAGGGATGAGGTTGGTAATAAAAAGAGTTATTGGATGGTGGTATTAAGTGGTGTGGTTACCAACCTCGTAATGATTACAATCACCCAACAGGAAATAGTTTTTTCGACCATTATTATTAATGAGAATGGTTAAAACCTACTCAATTAACCTTAAGCTGCATCGAGTTGAGATAAACATCTCTATACCTACCTGCGATATTCCTTTTTGAAGCTATACTCCAATTCTTTTATTCGCCAGGAAATAATTGGGTATGGTTGCAGGTCAGGTTGAGGCAAAAAAGATTTTTAGGTAGGATAGGTATGGAGAGTCATTAACATAATTATCATGTGTGCGGGATGGGATTTGAACCCGTGGAATTTACCCTACCCTACTTTTTTATATCACAAAAACATACTGAGATGCATAGATATAGATTATATGAAATTAATAAAATTTATAACATATAACTTGTAAATTAGCATGGGCTTGTGAACTAACCATTATCCAGTAAGATTGCGGAGAAATGAGCAAAATAAAGATCGATCCGAACGTCAGGTACATAGAAGGCACGCAGCGCGTACTTACACCTGAGGCCACGCTTGAGAATACCACAAAGCTCCTCTCAAGGATAGGCGTAACGCGCATCGCCAGTATCACGGACCTTGACCGTGTTGGCATTCCCGTTTTCTCAGCCATAAGACCGAGTGCGGCGGCTGGCGCCATCTCCATCTATTCAGGTAAAGGCGCAACAGAGACCAATGCAAGGATATCAGCCATCATGGAGAGCTTTGAGCGCTGCCTTGCCGAGCAGCCTGAGGTAAGCATAAACCTGAGCGGTGTCCCGCTTGGCGCAGAGAGAACTGTCGATACTTACGAGAGCCTGAGTGAAAATTATCCGACATTATACCCCGATACCCTTCTTTTACCCCAGCCGCTTTCTGAACTCACAGGCCTTGAGTGGGTGATGGGGCACGATATTATGAACGATGTTGAGGTATTCGTGCCTGCAAATGCAGCATTCCATCCATATAATGCACGGGACGGGACACAGCTTTTCCGGAGCAATACCAACGGTCTTGCCTCGGGGAACACCATCGAGGAAGCTGTGCTCCACGGCTTGCTTGAAGTCATTGAGAGGGATGCCCTGAGCATCGCAGAGTACACCCGGAATCCGGGCAGGGAAATACTGCTCGATGAGAGCGACGGCATAAATCACGAACTGGAACGTAAAATGGAGGAGGCGGGGATCAAAGTGAAATTATGGCTGCTTGAATCCGATGTGGATATCCCCACGGTCGTTGCAGCACTGGATGATACTGTCCTGAGGGACCCTGCCCTTCTTGTCATGGGAGCCGGCTCTCACCTTGATCCCGCAATTGCAGTGACAAGGGCGCTTACCGAGGCTGCGCAGAGCCGCGTAGTGCAGATACACGGGGCGCGCGAGGATACGGACAGGGAGCGCGTGGTGCGCACCTTCGGGTACGACCACATGAGAAAAATGAATAGCTACTGGTACGAGGAACTGGAGACGGTACGGCTGGACGAATTGAAGGACGGCTCAGACAGTACGCCTGCGGCCAATATCGATGCTGTGCTTGAGCGGCTTGATGGCATTGCCGACGGCGCCATAATCGTCAATCTCTCAAGGGGCGTGGATATACCCGTTATCAGGGCGATAATCCCCATGTTCGAACTTTATACGCTTGACCGGGAGAGGAAAGGGGAGCGCATCAAAAGGAAAAAGAAGAGAGTGGCACGATGAGAGTCGTGGTGTTCACAGGCACGAGCATAAGCCACAGCGACGCCAGAAAGATACTGGATGCTGAGTACCGCCAGCCCGTGAAGCGCGAAGATATAAGGAAGCTCATGAGTTCGCCGCCGGATATAATAGGGATAATAGACGGCGTTTTCTTTGACAGCGCGGCTGTGGCGCACCGCGAGATAATCGAGGCACTTAAAAAGGGCGTGACTGTAGTGGGAGGTGCGAGCATGGGTGCTCTCCGGGCATCAGAGCTTGCGCCCTACGGCATGATAGGCGTCGGGAGGATATACGAGATGTATAAGAGCGGCGCCATAGAATCGGATGACGAAGTTGCGGTGACCTTTAACGCCGAGACGATGGAGGCACTCTCTATTCCGCTCGTGAACGTTAGGCTGACGGTCAAAGCCATGCAGGAGGCAGGAGTTTTAAGTGAGGGACAGGCGGCATCTATCGTGGATGTTACCCGGAAGATATTCTATCCTGACAGGAATTACAGGAACATCATAACCGAGTGTGTTAAAAAAGGGGTTATCATAGATGCTGAGAAAGGAGAACTGCTTGATTTATTCAAGAAGTATGAGGTGGATGTGAAACGGGAAGATGCGGTGCTGGTGCTGGAGAGGATAAGAGAGATGGAGCAATCACTGATGCAGGGATGACCCGGTAGTAATCATCCACCCAGCGTCACGTCCTGTCTCTCATACCACCTTAAAGCCCTGTAGAACTGCTCCAGACTAAAATCAGGCCAGAGCTCATCGACCACAAAGATATCCGCATAAGCAGACTGAATCGGTAGAAAACCACTGAGGCGTCTCCTCTCGCCCCAGCGTATGACAAGGTCTATCCTTGATACATGCTTTGAGCCTATGCTCTCAAGAATGTCCCGTTTTCCCGGTTGTTTATTCCTGGAATTAGCAAGCGCCACGTTCAGGTCCCATTTCCAGCTGTAATTGACCAGGAAATTCAATCTCAACTTCCCGCCCCTGTCTTTCTCCGGCACAGTATAGCATTTGAGCCCCTCAGGGAAGAATGGCGATGATGCATCCCCCACCGCAAGTATTGAGACATCTTTTTCCTTTATCCAGTCTATGAACTTTATGCAGGCGCTCTGGAAGGCGGCCACCTGTTGCTTCGGACGGAACGTGTTCTCCCGGGTGAACATGTAGGTCGATACCTCCCTGATGCCTGATCCAAGTATCTCCTCAAAGAGCTTTTTCCCGGGCTCGATACCGTACTCGTACCCCTCCTCCTTCGGCATGCTGCGGGCCTTTGCCCAGCGGCGGTTCCCGTCAGGTATGATGCCTATATGTTTCGGGATGCGCTTCAATCTCAACATGCAATAATCCCTCTGATACCCGTCACTTCAGGGTGATAATTTCGCTCGCAGCCGCCTCGATCCCCGGTGAACTCCACTCACTCATATGGCTTCAAACGATATATATGCCTGTCGCTGCACCACTCTGTACATTAACCATCACTCTGTACATTAACCATCACTCTGTACATTAACCGAAAGAAATAATACACAGCTCCAATATCCTATATCAGAGGTCTAACAATGCCATCTGAGAAATGCAATTTCTATTCGGACGAAAAATGCGTGGCAGCAGATCTGGCTCCCTGCGATTTTAACGGGGATAATTTCAAACAGTGCCTGCGCTACCGCCTCTACTTCATAAGACCGCAGTCCATGCAGTTGCGCTAAGCCCGAGTCGCGCCTCGGGAGGGCGCACACACGTATGGCTGGCGCCATACGTGGATACGGCATTAAGCCCTTACCATGGAAGCCATCTTCTGACCCAGCGCATAGCATTTTGCAAGGTCCTGCCCGTCGGGTCTGAAGTTTATCTCAAGCGACTCAACAGGCTCGTATCCTGCTGATTTTAACCTCTCGTTTACTGCCCTCACAGCTCCGCTTGCCCAGCCGTAGGAGCCGAAGGTAGCCCAGAGCTTGTTCTTGGGGCGCAGGCCCGTGAGGTAGGTTAGAAAGCCTCCCACGGTCGGGAACATGCCGTTGTTCAGTGTCGGTGAGCCTATCAGGACAGCCCTTGACTCAAGCACTTCCTTTACTATCTCGCTCCATTCGTTGCGGCGCAGGTGGAGAAGCGAGACCTCAACGCCGGAATCGGCTACTCCTCTCAGTATCTCCTGAGCCATGATCTCTGTGCTGTTCCACATGGTATCGTAGATGATAAGCACTTTTTTCTTTGAGACACCGTTTGCCCATTTGAGGTAGGCCTCGATTATTTTCCCAGGGTCCTTCCATATCATGCCGTGCGAGGGCGCTATCATCTTGAGTTCGATGCCGAGCTTCTGTATCTCCTCGATTTTTTTAAGGATTATACCGGCAAACGGCATCAGGATATTGGCATAGTACTTCGCCGCTTCGTCCATCACTGTATCGCATTCGTACCCCAGAAGACTGCATACCTCCTCATCGAACCGGAACGACGTGGCAAGGTGCTGCCCGAACCCGTCGTTGGAAAGAAGTATCTTATCTTCCTTAAGGTAAGTGAACATGCTGTCAGGCCAGTGGAGCATGGGTGCTGCTATAAAGAATAGCGTCTTTTTGCCAAGCTTCAGTTCATCCCCGGTCTTGACTGTCCTGAAATCCCAGTCTCCCCTGTAATGCCGCAGCAGCCCTTCCTTCCCTTTTTCGGTAGCTATGACCTGTGCACCCGTTGCTACCCTCATGATATCGGGCAGGGAACCTGAGTGGTCCATTTCGACATGGTTTGAGACCACGTAATCTATCTTAGAGGGGTCTACGATCTCTTTTATCTTCTCGATCATCTCCCCGCTGAAGCCGTGCTTCACGGTATCGACAAGCGCTATCTTCTCATCCACTATCAGGTACGCGTTGTACGTCCCGCCGCGGGGCGTGGTGTAGCCGTGGAAATCCCGAAGGTTCCAGTCCACGACCCCTACCCAGTAAACTCCGTCTGTCAGTTGTATCTTTGTCATTGTGCTCTCCAATCGTTAATTATTTAATGTTATAGAATTATAGTTTTTGGTTAGAGGAATGTATGATAAAATATCGATGCACAGTCTGCGGGTACATATATGACCCCGAAGCTGGAGACGCTCCGAGAATAAAACCGGGTACAGCCTTCGATGACCTGCCAGACGACTGGGTGTGCCCTCAGTGCGGTGTTGGCAAAGATATGTTCGAAAAAATGTAAAGGAGGTGAGAACGTGTGCAGTGTTGGCGATATGTTCGACGTGGACATCTCAGGCGATGCCACGATGCGCGAGTACGTGTGCTGCGACTGCGGAAAGGAGTTCAAGGGAATAGGGAAGGACCTCCGCTGCCCCGCATGCCATTCGCTGAATACAAAAGCTAAATAACGGTAGATTTATTAATCAACAGGTTTTTTAGGGCGATATTCGGGAAAACGCCTATATAGTACTGACGCCAGATATTCATTCGTATAATCCCGAACAAAACTGAGATAGATATGAAACAAGAACGCTGGGGAAACATCGGTTCAAAGTTCGCTCATCTTACCAGTGTGCACCCCTGTTACAATGAGAAAGCGCATTTCACAACGGCGAGGATCCACCTACCCGTGGCGCCGCGCTGCAACATCCAGTGCAACTACTGCATACGGAAACTGGATAAATGCGAGCACCGCCCCGGTGTTGCAGGCAGCATCCTCAATCCGCAGGAGGCGCTCATCAGGGTTGATAAATATATAAAGGAGATGCCGAACCTTCGCGTGGTGGGAATAGCAGGGCCGGGCGAGTCGCTTGCGAACGAGGAGACCTTCGAGACCCTGAGCCTTGTGCACGAGAAGTACCCGCAGCTTATAAAATGCGTGGCAAGCAACGGGCTCCTGCTCCCTGAAAAAGTCGACAGGCTCGTAGAGGTAGGAGTGACGAGCGTGACAGTGACCATAAACGCTGTTGATCCTGAGATCGGCGCAAAGATCTACTCCTTCGTGCGCTACCATGACAAGACCTACAGGGGCGCTGAAGGGGCAAAACTCCTGATAGAGAACCAGTTCCTAGGCGTGAAGAGGGCAAGTGAGGCAGGACTGAACGTAAAGGTTAATACCGTGCTCATCCCGGAGATCAACTTTGAGCAGATAAAGGAGATAGCCAGGAGGTCGGCACAGAGCGGCGCTGTGCTTATGAACATAATCCCGCTCATACCACTGAATAAATTCGATAAAGAGAGGGCGCCTGACTGCGATGAACTTACCATGGCAAGGACTATCGCCGAAGAATTCCTGCCGCAGTTCCGGCTGTGCAGGCAGTGCCGCGCAGATGCGATAGGCGTCCCGGGCATGGAGCCGTGCGGCTCCCCGGTGCAGCAGCGCGCAAGCGGTGAGTACTATCACGCGTAGTACTATCACGCGTAGTACTATCACGCGTAGTACTATCACGCGTAGTACTATCACGCGTAAGCCTTAATACACAGGAACCATTGAGTATAACAGAGGTGAGACCATGTGTTTAGTAGATTCCTCAACAAGCATAGATATCGAATCCGCAGACCTCGGGACACGGTATGTATGTCTGGATTGCAATACCAAGTTCCGCGGGATAGGGAAAAAAGTGAAATGCCCCTCCTGTGAATCGGCCAATGTCAAGAAGATCTAATTATTATAAGCTTTAAACGGTTAAAACTCTGGCTGAAGCTCTGCCTGCTATAGCACTTGCATTGTTCATTGATCTCTTTACGCCCCGGTGCAGTCATACTGCCATTCCACTCCTGCAGAAATAATCCGCCGGCTTTCCGCTTACCAGATCGTATTGCTGCCAGACGGCGCAGGTGCCGCAGATGCACGGCTGTGTAGGGTTAAGATCCTTGCAGGCAGCAATGCCTGTGGAGCAGTACACTCCGGGAACGTCCCCTGCAGTTGGAGATCTACCACTGCTTACGGCTTTCATTACATCATCCAGTTTACCCAGTTTTTCACTCACACACTGGCTTCCAGTCTGCACCGGGCCCCCTGGACACCTGCATTTTTCTATATTCTCTACTGTGTATGCGACCTCCAGGTCTGGATTTTTATTCGTATTATATTCCCCCTGGGTTCCCATTTTCAGTTTGAACTTTAAGATACTAAAAGCTTTTCTACCCGATGATCAGATTGTAAATTTGACCGGCTCAATACCCGGGGAAGTACTCCTGTTTTATTTGCTTACCCGGTACGTTCAGTTCTTTTAATATTGATACCATGGCATCTACCATCTTCGGCGGTCCGCTTATGTAGAAAACGCGCTCCATGTGATCAGGTATCTCTTTCTGTACCATCTCTTTATCAATACGCCCTGTAAGCCCCTTCCACTCTTTGCCAGGATGCGTTATTGTGTTCACGACCTTAAGGTTCTTGTTTTGCCTCTGCATCTCCTCAAACTCGTTTTTAAAAGCGATATCGTTCTCAGAGCTGTTAGAGTAGAGGAGGGCTATGTTTGTTCCAATCTTTTTATCTGTACAATACCTGATTATGCTTCGCAGCGGGGTTATCCCTATACCTCCTGAGAGCATACCTATTTTGTCGTATTCTCCATTGAACATGAAATCCCCGAAAGGGGCATTGATGGTCACCTTATCTCCTTCCTTCAGTGCTGCAAGCGCATTTGCAAATTCATGACCGGTCAGCTTCTTTGTCATTGCTATGTAATCCAGCTCCGTGGGGCTGCTCGAGATAGTAAAGTGTTTCTCAAGTTGCTTCCCACCGCTTTTTAGCTTTATAAACATGTATTGCCCCGCAGTAAAATCAAATCCCTCGGGCCTATTGAATCTGATACTTATAACATCAGATGTTATCTGGATTTTTTGTATTACGGCAGTCTCAAAACGCATTATCTCATTCCCAGATAAGAATTAAACTTACTTATTCTTATAATTATTTAGAGCCCGGCCGGAAAACATTGTAACTTTTTACTATAGATAGACTTTTCGCTATGCTTTCCGGATTATCTTTTCCCAAAAAAATTTCCTCATTCTAAATAAATGCGTATATGTGGTGAAAATCAATAACAAGCGAAAGCTCAGATATTATTTGAAGGATTATGAAAGAGGAAACATATCTCAGAAACAAGCTGCCAAGGCTCTCGGCATTACTCCAAGACGGTTCAGGCGGATCAATGAAATATACAGATCAACAGGGTATATACCTGCAATAGGACTCAATCTGGGACGACCCAGGAAGGATCCTCCAGAAGAATGGAAAGAAATCATCAAGCAGGAATATGAAAAGTTCAGGCAGAATGCATTATACCAGGAAAAAACGATTTATGCAAGATGCAAAATAAGAATACCTCACAATACAATACACAAAATCATGCTCGAATTCGGATTTGCAAAAGAGCAGGAGAGCAAGCAAAAACGAAGAAAGCCCTGGATAAGATATGAACGAAAACACTCACTATCAGCGGTTCATATCGATTGGCACCAAAGTAAGGTCAATGGGAAGCAGTTATGTACTATCCTGGATGATGCATCCCGGAAAGTTCTGGCTGCAGGTGAATTTGACAATGCTACTGAAGAGAACTCTCTTAATGTTATGAAAGAAGCAATTGATAAATATGGCTACTTGTATCCGATCAGGTCCGTAATATCTGACCATGGGACACAATTCTATGCCAACAAGAGGGATAAAAATGGTAAGGCAGATCACGCATTTGAAAATTTTCTTAAAGAAAGAGGAATCAATCATATCTTATGCGGTGTAAATCATCCTTCGGATAAGATGATCACCTGGTATAATGATCGACCTCACGGAGCGTTGAATTTGAGACGAGCTGAGACCCCAAATGAGGCTTTCATAAGGAAGATGCATCCTGAGGTCTGGCTTGGTTTTGCGCGGCTCAACCAGGACTTGCTTAAAAGATTAAATGAACTTTAGCTCGCTCTATCCCCGGGCTCTCTCATTCGATCTGACCCAATTTATACTATCTGATCAGAACTTCGCCCCTGTCAGCGTCTTTGTCTCAGTAACCCCCTTTATGGTCCGTATTTTGTTGACAACTATATCGCTCAGCGCCTCATAATCCGGCGCCTGTACCTTAGCAATAAGGTCGTAATCCCCGAACAGAGGATGCAGCTCCTGTATCTCATCCCACTTTATCATCGTATCAAAAACTTTCTTCTCGGAGCCGGGCGCTACATTTATTAACACAAAACCAACTGCCATTATTTTCACCAGTTTCTACTATATACTGAGGGGATATAATGTTTTCTAATGAATAAACGTGATTTTTATCTCACCATCACTCTGCCTGTCGCATTGTACTCCTTAAGCGAGGGATATTCAGCAAGTACAAAAGTATAATTCCCTGATGTGTTGAACTGGTAGGAGAACCTTCCCATATCCAGCATGAGGCGGTTATCGAACAGTCTCTCCTTGCTTACCAGATAAAACCTGTACCGCTGGCTCTCCTCGTTTGTCCATACTATCGTATCCGATCTGTTTATGATAATATATCCGTTATCCGCTCTTCCGGCGACCCTGATCAAAGGTATAAAACCATGCGCTATATCTATTTTTATGGTGTGGCTCTGCACTTCTGCTGAAGCCGCTTCATCTGTCTCTACTGGAGTTTCAACCGGGCTCCGTGTTGTATCGATCTCAGATGCGTTCGTTCCTGTTGCGTTCGCTCCGATATCCTTGGATTGCGTGTACTGCGGTATCAGGTAAAAAATTAAAATAAGAATGCACACGATAACTCCTCCGAGCACAAGGATATTCCTTCCTTTTTTTATTTCAGGTATCTTATCCTTTATGGACGGCACTTTGATCTGGAGCACACCCTCCTTGATCTCCTCGGCTTTTTTTGCCTCAGAGAAATCCTGGTACCAGTCGCAACTCGGGTCAAGGCAGAACTGGGCCACCGGGATGTCCACGAATCCAAGCCCTATGGATTTCCTCAGGTTCTTTGTCTGAACGTCGCCTCCGCATTTCGGGCACTTTTCGGCGAATTTCATAGACTGTATATATTATTGCAGGCAATATTAAGATTAACGGAAATCTATATAAAACCCTAAAACTTAGCAAAAACGATGCACATTAAACCTGAGATACGGATCCTCGCCATAGACGATTCCCCTCTGATAAACGATAATGTCATAATAATAGGCGCTTTTTTCAGGGGAGGGGAGCAGCTTGACGGCGTCCTCCGCTCCGAGGTCAAAAAAGACGGCATGGATGCCACGGATGCCATTATCAGTATGGTCAGGGGCTCAAAGTATTTCAGCCAGGTACGTATCATCATGCTTGACGGCATCACCTATGCAGGGTTCAATCCTGTCGATATAACCAGGGTCTTTAGTGAAACGAACATCCCTGTCATTGTTTTCATGCGCTCATGCCCTGATTTCGAGAAGATCAGGCTTGCCCTTGATCACCTGCCTGGGTCAGAGAAACGGTGGGAGATAATCCAGCATGCAGGCAGGGTATATAAAATAGAGCAGGAAAAACCTGTATATATCCAGTTCTGCGGCATCGACAGGGAAAGCGCATTTGAGATCGTCCGCATCACCTCTACCCATAGCAATATCCCTGAGCCGCTGCGTGCGGCGCATCTCATAGCGACAGGCGTTGTACTGGGCGAGTCGACTGGTAAGGCTTGATAGTGAGACCTGTCTTGCTAATTGTAATATGTTCAAGAACATGTAAAAATATTAGAAGAAGGTAAAAATCAATACCTTCTTCTGACAAGCACTGCTACCATCAATGCCAGAGCGGCGAAAAACATCTCGAACGCCGGAGCCTCTGTCGGTGTAGGGGCTGGGGTCGTTGCTCCTGGAGTCGCTGCTGCTCCGAAAACGAGCTTGCTTGCTGCGCTCTCATAGCTGTGCCTTACCTGCGCGTTATCGAAGACCGCAGTACCGAAGGCGTATTCCTTTGTCAGGTCTGAGAACTGGACATCGTACTGGCTGCCTGTGGTGAGTTTTCTGCCGTATTCCATCGTCCATTTGCCGTCGCCGTAAACGGCCTTGCCTTGGATATCTGCCCTATCACCGGTAGGCGGTCTTACGATTATGGCTGCTATCTCATCGTTCGTCCTGTATGTATCACTGAACATCTGCTTCTGGTCGTCAACTATCCAGTACGGAGGTGCGGGCTGGTCTGCTGAGGTATAGTTCGGGGCATTCCGTGCGGTATTTATATTTGTATAGTACGGCACAAGCCCTGGGTCGCTATGCCTCCCCGCCTCAGGTGCTTTGTCCTTGTCGTAACGCATGGAATCCACAAACTGGTCATCTATATAGCCAGTGGGGTTGGTTCTAACTATCTTCATATGCCAGATATCTCCCATCTCACCGGGGTTGGGGGCATATTTGTTGCCATAGTCTTTAACATCTGCATTTTCGCCCGCGTGGCATGTGGCAAAACAGCCTGATGTCTCAAAGGCGGGTATGTTTATGTTCCATATTTGAGCGAACTTATCTTCATAATAAGTATTCTCACCTCCTTCCTTGGCATTGGGCGTTACGAGCTGCTTCCAGCTGCCGTCAGCCTGTTTCTGCCACGGCATGCGCCTCAGGCTCTCTGTGGGGTCGTCCCATTGTGCAAGGAAAAACACAGAGTCATCTGTATAAACGCTTTTCAGCATGACCGTGTGCGACGCTGTATTTGCTCCCCCGGCGGTATTGACAGTCATGGCAGTTGCCCTATCCCATACCGCTTCAGGCATTCCGTCTATAACGGGTGCTGTTTCAACCTTTATAGAGGTAAGGGTGCCTGCGGAACCTATCGCTGTACCGAATACCAGCAATATCATCAGTACTGCTGCAATTGAGCTATTGATATTTAATTTCCCTGATCTCATAATATTTCCTCCTGAATATTTGCACTAGGTCTTTACCCCGCTTATTATAGTGCTTAACTACAGTTTATCCCTAATAGATTATAAACATTTTTCAACCATAACTGAGGCATGTTTCCATTAAGAGGCAGACTCAGTACTTTATAAAATAAAATAGGCAAACAGGGCAAATTGCTGATTTTTCTTTTTGGGTCAGTTTGCGCTTGACATGTGGCTCATTTCGCAATCATTGTGGTCGTCATGATCCACAGGGACTCCCTTTTCCGCATGGGGAGAGCCTGAGAGCGGTTCATATTCTGCACTGCATGAGGGATACTCTGAAGTGCTCTGCTCCGAGCTGGAAGCCATACCTGCGGTCGCCGTAATCAAGACCGCTAATAATACAATTCCAATTAACCCAAGAACCAGTTCGTTTTTCACCTTTTCACCTCCTCTGATAGTAACCTTGTATGAGAAATATTGCGATACCTTTCGCTTTTGATTTCCACTTAAGCCCGATGTTACCAGAGTCGGTATGTGTCCTGCAAGTACATAATACTTTCGGGATTCCTCACTATTATTCGGGACAATTGTAAAACGTACTTCACTGCCTCTGAGTTACTTGAGGTTTTAAAAGATAAAATAGAAGAAGGTATTAAAACCTTCTTCTGGCAAGTACAGCAACCAGCAGTGCTCCTACCGCAAAGAACAATTCAAAAGCCGGCGACTTCTGCGTTGGAGCCGGTGTTGGTGCCTCAGCGGCTGGTGCTTCGGCTTTTACATATTTATGTACGTCTTTCGCGTACTGTCCCGCCCATGCCTTATCCTTATCGTTATGGCAGTTCAGGCATGCCCAGTCAAGCGTTACATAACCGTTTGCGAATTTCCCTGTGTCGTCGAAGAACTTGGCACCGGGATCGGTATTTATTTTGAACAGATGCTCCCTGACATCACCTTTGAATTTAGCCGCATCTCCTACTGCCGATTTCCCTACCTTGGGCATATGGCAGTCAATGCATTTCACATCTGCTTTCTGCATCGTACTTCCTGTGAAATCGCTGTTCTGCTGCTGGTGGCATGTTGAACATTGGGTCTTTATACCTGCCCCTTCCGTTGGATTAGTCTGACCTACGTGAGTTCCTTTATGCGGGTCGTGGCACGAAACGCAGTTGAGCACATTGTGCGGACTGTTGAGGAACTCGGGGTATTGTTCGTGGTGTTCTACAAATCCATCCTTTGACATTATCTTGGTGTTGTCTTTGCCTCTGGTATGGCAAGCTCCGCAGACCGCGGAAGAACTATTCATTATGATGCCCACACCTTTTCCTCCGCCCTTTGCAACATGTACGCTGCCAGGTCCGTGGCATGCTTCACAGCCTATGGATTTTTCTTCCCAGGTTCCAACTATACCCGGCTTGTTATCCTGGCTCCCTGTCAGGGAGTATCCGGTTGTATGGCAGTTGCCGCAGTCGAATTTTAATGTCTTGCCCGGAGAATAATCGCCCCATGTCTTCGTTGCTATGTTATACTGGTTAGAACCGTTTACGTTCTTATTTGCCCCGGTCTTTGTTATGATATACCCGTTCATATCCAGGTACCTTGATTTCCAGCCCCAGCCTCCTATAACGAGATATATATCATTATATGTATATCCGTCAGGCGCCGGTATGGCAGGTGAATTAAACGCCTGTGCCTCAGCCGGGGTGTTCAGTTTGTACGGATGACCTGATGTCCTCCAGTCATTGTATTTCTCCTGATGGCACATCTTGCATTTTTCAGATCCGACATACGTTGAGGCAGGATCTGGTTTCACCACCGCAGCCTTGTGTTCGCCTATCACGTAATCTTTTGCATATGCCTGCTGGGCTGCCAGTGAAAAAATAACAGCAAATACCAGCAGAAGATAAATCTTTTTAGTTTTTTTCAAATATGTCTCCTCCTTTAGTACATCGTATATTATTACATTATGGTTATTATTATTATATATATTTTATTACCGGAGTTACAGTTCAGGACATTGACGAAAGGTATAAGCGGACTTAAATTATACCCCTTACAGATGGATGCCAAAATTGGAAATACCCGCATTACCCTGGTGTTAGGCGACATTACAGAGCAGGATACAGAAGCCATCATCAATGCCGCGAACCCGGGCCTGATGGGAGGGGGAGGAGTGGACGGGGCAATACACAGAAAAGGCGGTCCGGATATACTAAATGAGTGCAAACTTATCAGGCAAACGTTGTGGAGAGAGGGTCTTCCGACCGGAGAGGCTGTTGCAACGACGGCAGGCAGATTGAAGGCAAAAAAGGTCATCCATACTGTCGGCCCTGTCTGGAGCGGAGGGAAGAAAGGAGAACCGGAGTTACTCGCACGGGCGTACAGGAGCAGTCTCTCTCTGGCTCTTAAAATGGGATTAAAGACCGTCTCATTCCCCTCAGTAAGCACGGGGGCGTACGGCTACCCTGTTGAAAGAGCAAGCATGGTAGCTGTCAAGACTGTACTTGATTTCCTGGAGGAGAACACAGGGATAGAAGAAGTGAGGTTCGTGCTTCACAGCCCCAGTGACCTGCAAATCTATAAAAAAGCGCTGAAAACCGCATATTTGCAGAAAAATTAATCTGAAAACCTGCTGTCATACCGCAAGGCTTATTAATACAAAAAGCTAACTCCAAGATGGGGATATTTAATTCGTGCTAAGAGATAAACGGGACTACTGTTTCAGGGGACAGCTATGGGATAAATCCGTATATGCTGTGCGCCGTTCAGAATCCCTTCATAAGCACATAATACAAAACCAAAGGAGAGAGGAAGGAGAGATAAATAAATGATAAGGAGAATAACACCGATATTGCTTTTGTTGATATTGTTGGCACAGATAGGGGTACAAGGGGCTATAGCACTACCTCAGTACCTTACAAATCTTACCGCTGTGTATGGTGAAGGTTCATGCATGACCTGCCATGTTAATGCTACGGGCGGAGGAACGCTGACGCCGTACGGCGAACTTTTTGCAAATCAAACTAATTACAGGGAGGATCCCAGTGCTGCCCTTGTAGAAGCCGGAACTCCACCGGGTATGAATGCAACGCCGGCAGTAACATTGACCCCAACACCTGCTGTAACAATGACGCCTGCAGAGACACCGATGGTAACTGAGACGCCCATGATAACTGAGACGCCCGTTGCACCTGCGCCAACACCAAGAACGCCCGGGTTTGGGCTTGTGATTTCTCTGGCAGGATTGCTGGCCTGTTTCGTATTGTTGAGGCGGAGAAATTAGAACACAGTTCTGAGCCGCCGTTCTATTTTTATTCCCTTATCCTGCAGGATAATGTTTATATTTCTTTGACAATAAGGATTAAACCATGGTAGAACTCGGGAAAATAGAGAAGCCTGAAGCAAAAAGCTTCAAAGCCAGCAGAAAACTTTATGTCGTGCCCACACTGCCCTTTGAGGAACTTGCGCTGCAGTTCAAGCTCGATAACGATAAGATCGAGAGGTTCTGGACAGAGGTCAGGGAGAAAATAGATTATTTCGCATCAACATACGGGAATATCAGCACCGTGTATGTTGAGGGTATCGATGAGGGCGAGAGTGCAGGCATAGAATTTTTCGAGAGGTATGGGAAAGACAGCAACCATTATATGTTGATAAAGACCCTGGTTGAGAGAGGAGCAAAGCTTCGGGGAATTGATAAAGACGAATATATCAGGCGGTCAAGGCTGCTCTTTGATGAGTATTCTAAATCGTTCCTGCCTGAAGTAAAGGAACTCCATGAAGGGTTCTTCGGGAAGGACATTGATTTTGAGAGGTGGAGGAATTACCTGGTAGAAAAGATCCAGGAGACGCAGACGGAGATGAACAGGCTCGTCTCAAAGCTCATCGGGGAGATGTCCCAGGATACGAGCGGCGTCCTTATTATAACCGATGAAAGACCTGTCGAGTTCCCGCAGGATATGGATGTCTTCATGATACGACCCCCTGCTTTTGACGAGATCGCCAGGAGCATAAGGGACTTAAGCCGGGAGGAGATGAAGTAATATTTATCCCTTCAAGCGTTCTACTGTCTGTTCTATGAACTGGATAGTATATGCCCTTGCGTGCATATTCCTGTACGGGATTATGCTCTTTTTCATTAAGCTTGCTTCAGGGAACGGCAATCCCATCGCATCTTCCATGTTCTTTATTGCAGCCCAGTTCCTGGTGCAGATCATCCTGGGAGCATATCTGATCTCAAAGAGCGAGCTGGATGTGAATCCCGATAGCATTAAGTACGGCATAATCGGGGGTATTGCCGCAGCAGGGGGGACGATCCTCTACTTCCTGGCGCTCCAGCAGGCGCCGATATCTAAGGTCGCGCCTATCGTGAACATGAACCTGGTATTCGGGGTGCTCCTTGGAGTGGTTCTCCTGAAGGATGCGATGAACCTGCGGATCGCAGCTGGCATTGCTCTTGCCATGATGAGCATATACCTTCTAACGAACGGGAGCTAAAACAACTTTACTTGCGTTCAGTTCAATTTTATTGATTAAACACTTTTAAATATAACTTGCTTCCTTCCAAAAGCCGGTAATATTTATGAGTCTTATCACCGAAGCAAAAAAAGGCAATCTGACAGAAGAGATGAAGCAGGTGGCAAATGACGAGGGCGTTGAGCCTGAGCTCGTGCGCCGCGGCATAGCGGACGGCAGGATAGTCATCCCTGTGAGCCCTTACCGCTATACAAAGCCCTGCGGCATTGGGAAGGGGCTGCGCACCAAGGTGAACGCCTCAATAGGGACTTCCTCGGATATAGTTGATATCGACATGGAGATAGAGAAAGCAAGAGTGGCTGAGGCGACGGGCGCCGATACGCTCATGGAACTCTCAACAGGCGGAGATTTCTACGAGATAAGGAAAAAGGTCATCGCTTCAACGAACCTTTCCGTGGGGAGCGTGCCGCTGTACCAGGCTTTCATTGAGGCTATCCGCAGGTACGGGAGCGCCGTGGATATGAAAGAGGACGAACTTTTCAGGATAACGGCAGAGCAGGCAAAGCTAGGGACGAATTTCATGGCGATTCATACGGGCATCAACCTTCTCACGGTCGAGCGGCTCAAGAACCAGGGTAGGTTCGGGGGACTGTGCTCCCGCGGCGGCGCATTCATGACAGCCTGGATGCTGCACAACGAAAAGGAGAACCCGCTGTACAGTGAGTTCGATTACCTGCTTGAGATAATGAGGGAGCACGAGGTTACGCTCAGCATGGGCAACGGCATGCGCGCGGGAGCGATATTCGATTCGACGGACAGGGCGCAGATACAGGAGCTTATTATGAACTCAGAGCTCTCGGACAGGGCGCACGAAGCCGGGGTGCAGACCATAGTCGAGGGACCGGGGCACATCCCGATAGACGAAATCGACGCGAACGTGAAGCTCATGAAGCGCCTGAGCGGCGAGAAGCCGTTCTACATGCTCGGTCCTCTTGTCACGGACATAGCGCCGGGTTATGACCACATCGTTGCAGCCATAGGCGCATCCATCTCAAGCGCGAGCGGCGCGGATTTCATCTGCTACGTGACGCCTGCCGAACACCTTGCGCTTCCCAATGTTGAGGACGTGAGGCAGGGCGTGATAACAGCCAGGATAGCGGCGCACATCGGCGACATGGTGAAGAACAACGACAGGGAGCGCGACCTCATGATGGGAAGAGCCAGGCGCGATCTGCAGTGGGACAGGATGTACGAGCTGGCTATCGACCCTGCGCATGCAAAACAGGTCAGGGACAGCCGCTCTCCAGAGGATAGCGAGGCGTGCACTATGTGCGGGAATTACTGTGCGCTGAAGATCGTGAAGCAGAATTTTAATTTTGAGAGGTGATATGCTTCCTGATTTATCAAGCAGGATATTGAGATAGGAGTTCCCGCAGCTCAGGGAATGGTGTGAAGGTCATCTCTGGTCTTCGGGCTGCTACCATGGCTCGGTTGGGCAGGGATGGGAAGTGGTGGAGAAATACATTTCTTCACAAAATTGTGCTGACAGAGAGAAAACTTTATAGGCAAAAAACGCTATCAAGCCCGGTACTTATTAAGTACGGGGTATAGTGACTACTCCCTGAAGGCAATAGGTGTCCTCGCGCATCGATGAGAATCTCTTGAGCCATAATAACAATCGCTATGCTAAAATTGGGGTACGGTAGACCTCAACTGTTTAAAACTCACTTATATGCTTAACAAATTCCAAATCTTTTATTTTTTTATAAAGTTTATCATCAGCCGTTACAAATTCGAATCCGATTTCATTTGCCAATGCAGCATAGAACGCATCGTAAATTGTGGTTTTGTATCTAAAAGCAATAGTTATTGATGACTTTACGACTCTGGGGGGATCGGTACTATAATACTTATACCCATATCGAACAACGAATTTATTGCCTCGGTAACATCTTCCTCGTTATAATTTGGATTAAACCGCAGGGCATTTGAAACCTCATAGAGGATAAGGTCTGGGGCGGCAAGTTCACATGTCCCTTTGAAGAATTTATCCCTTATGTCGATAGCCTTATCAGTATACTCCTCTTCCGAAAACCATTTAATGGCTACCGATGCATCTACTATGTACATTATTTTTCACTTGCGCTGGTTCCGCCACTTTCTAATTTCTTCAGCGCCTTTCCAGCCTTTGGATTTGCCCCGTAATCTATCCTGCACCTCTATTGCATGCATCATTCTATCTTTATCTCTAACTCTGCCGCCAAACATAATCTCAAGCCTTTTCTCAATTGTATCTAAGGTATCCAATCCGCCTTTAAATGTCTGTTTCTGCATCAAATATCATTATAGTCTATAATACTATCTAAGTTTTATTGTATAACTTCCATATGATTTTATGAAACTGTGCCCACCATATCGATAAAGCCAAAGCTATAAGTCAGCGATAGAAACCTTCGTGCGCCAGCGCTGGGATGTCACGCAATTCATTTCGTGGTAGTGATTATTGTAATCCGACTATCAGGAAGCGCTCCCTAAAATCAGGAAATATTCCCAAAATCAGGAATCACACGATCGAAACAAAAACAAAGAACAGAAGACGCAAACGAACTCAGACAACCGCCCATCTGCGTTTATCTGCGTTCATCTGCGGCTAATTTTCATTAATTACGTAAATCTATCTCTCCTTGCTGAACACCGCAGCCTTAGAGATAGTCTCGCGCGGTAATGATTCCTGAGCCTTCACCATGTGCTCCATAGCCTCGCGCAGCGGTTTTACGACCTCTTTCGGTATCTGGGGAGCCGCTACTTTCTGCTTAACCTCGCCTGACAGGAACGGGCATGTAACGCCTGTGAGCACAGCCATCACGCGCACCTTGCCGGTCAGGTTCGGGTCTACCTTTGCGCCCCATATAACGCGCTTCGTGTACGGCACTTTCTCCATTATCTGCTCTCCGGCAACAGCCACCTCTTCAAGCGTCATGTCCTCGCCGCCCACTACGTGGATGAGAACGCCGTAGGCTGTAGAGATATCGGTTATGTCCAGCAATGGGGTGGAAAGCGCCTGCGAGACGGCCTTTTCAACGCGGTCCTGTCCGTCGCCCTCTCCGATCCCTATGGATGAGATGCCGCCGCGCTCCATTACGGCGCGAAGATCGGCGTAATCAAGGTTGACAAGGCTCGGCTGCGTAATGGTATCTGTCAGGTTCTTTACGAACGAGCCGATAAGGGCGTTAGCTACAGCAAGAGCATCCTTCAGAGGCAGGTTGCCCGCTACTTCCCTGAGCTTTGAGTTATCTATAACGACAATTGAGTCGCTGACCTCTGCCAGCGCCTTAATGGCATCGCGCGCCTTCTCGCGCCGGGTCATCTCGATACTGAACGGTATGGTCACGCATGCTATCGTGAGCGCGCCGCTCTCCCTTCCCACGCCTGCGACAACTGGTATCGCACCTGTGCCCGACCCTCCTCCAAGACCTGCCACCAGGAACAGGAGGTTCGTGCCCTGTATATCTCCCTTTAGTTCAGCCAGGTTCTCTTTTGCCGCTTCCGCACCCCTCTCCGGGAATCCGCCGCAGCCGTGCCCTTTGCACAGCTTCTCGCCGAGCAGGATGATCTTATCAGCCCTTGTCATTGTACTCAGATGAGCCGCATCCGTGTTTGCGGCGATGATCTTACCGCCAGCCAGTTTCTTATCCGCGATCCACGTCGCGATATTGCAGCCGGCACCGCCAAGCCCAACAACAGCAACAGATGGTCGTGAAGTCTTTACTTTTTCAAGTAACTCTTCTCTAGTCATAATCAGCCTCCGCTGGTAACTCGTCTTATTAGTATTTAAATCCTTTTTTTTAATACCATTTTAATAGAAATTTAACGAGCCTGTGCAGTCCCGACCGAAAGTATTTTTGCCTTCTGCATCCTACAATCACACAGGAGGTTAGATATGAAACCAATTATTACGGCGCAGCTTGAAATCGTCGCTCTGGGAACTGGAAGCACCAGCATGAGCGCGCATATCTCCGAGGCAGTTAAAGCTATAGAGAAAGCGGGTATCAAATACCAGTTGACTCCCATGGGCACGGTTATGGAGGTATCTTCCATTGAAGATGCTTTTGAAATAATGAAGGCTGCCCACGAAGCGGTGATAAAAGGAGGTGTAAAAAGGGTAATCACTCACCTCACGATCGACGACAGGAGGGACTCTCCAAAAGGACTGGAAGAGCGAATAGAATCTGTAAGAAGTAAACTCTAAACCCATCTCTTGAGGCTTTCTTTCTCCTCAAGGTCAACACGCAGCCCATCGTATGCGGCTATAACTTCAACTCCGGTTCTCTCCGATATCCTCTTAGCCTGTACCTCAGGCATTGCCTTAAGTACCTGAAGACCGAAATGCGTCAGTATAGCCTTTCTCGGTCTTATGCCGTTGATCAGTTCAGCCGCTTCACTGATATTCAAATGGCGGATTTTTCTATCCGTCGTCATCCTTACTACGTTTATTATCAGGAAATCCACGCCTCTGTATGCCTCAACAAGCCCGGGGAAATACTCTGTATCCGGGATGTAACCAAGCCGCCTGGAGCCGAACTTATATATCGCCCCATACGTTTCAGCCGGATGCATGTTTTTAATGGGGAATCCTATCCTGACCTTGCCGAGTTCGATCTCCATGCCTTCCCTTATTTCGGTTATTTCCGTGAACGGCCTAACGTACTGAAGCACCACGGGGTCTGAGTTCAGGCAGTCTGCAGGAACGATCAGCCTTCCCCTGTGCTCAAAGCCGCCGCGGGTCATAGCCTCTGTCATGACATTAACGTCGTTTGAATGATCGATATGCCTGTGGGATAATACTATGGCATCAAGAGAACCCGGTTTGAGCCGTTGCTTATGGACCATTACAAGGCATCCGGGTCCGGGGTCCTGCAGTACGTTCACATCCCCAAGTCTGAGCCAGAAGCCGCCGCTGTGTCGCATCTGGTTCAGTACGACCATCCTTCCACCCCCTGTCCCGAGGAATATTACATACGACATTATCCCTAAAAGGTGCTGGTTATACAAAAAATTTTTTATATTAACAACCTATTTATGTGAAAAAGTCCTCTTATAGATGGGAGATAACCGGAGAGTATTCCGGAAAATAGAAGGAATAAATATGCTATACCCATTTGGCGATAAGAGACCATCAGTACCTGAGAATGCTTTCATTGCAGAGACCGCGTGCGTCATAGGGGACGTATCCATAGGGGAGGGATCAAGCGTATGGTTCAACTCGGTTATCCGCGGCGACAGGGGGAAGATAAGTATTGGCAGGGGCTGCAACATCCAGGATAATGCAGTCATACATGCCGATGAATCCAGTATTGAAATAGGCAACAAGGTTACTATCGGGCACGGGTGCGTGATGCACGGAAGCCTTGTAGGGGATAATGCGCTTATCGGCATGAACGCCACAGTACTGCACCACGCCGAGATCGGGGAATCTGCCATCATCGGTGCAGGGGCACTTGTTCCTCCTGGCTATAAGGTCCCGGCTAACAGCGTCGTGTTCGGAGTGCCGTGCAAACATGTGAGAACTGTGACGGAAGAGGACATGAGGACGATAGAGAATACCTTAAAGAACTATGAGGAGTTGACCCGCATGTACCTCCGGGGTAAATAAGGTGGTTTTACTTGCGTAATATTGAAATAGAAGAGCTGGGCGCCACCCCTATAACAGGGAGGAGAGTCGAGGTAGTGGAAAGAAAAGGGCTCGGGCACCCCGATTACATCTGCGATGCTATAATGAACCAGGTCTCGGTCGAACTTTCCAAGGAATATATGAGAAAGTTCGGCGCTATCATGCACCACAACATAGATAAAGGAATGCTGGTGGCAGGGGAGGTGAAAACGAAATTCGGCGGCGGTGTCATCCTGAAGCCAATGCGCCTTATCTTCGGGGACAGGGCTACTTTTGAAGTAGGGGGCGAGTACGTTGATGTCAACGGCATAGCAATAGATACTGCAAAGCAGTGGATAAAGGATAACCTGCGGTTTGTCAATGCAGATTCATTAGAATACCAGGTCGAGATAGCGAGGGGTTCGGCTGAGCTTACCGATATCTTCCAGAGAAAAGACACAATGCTGGGAGCAAATGATACTTCGGCGGCTGTAGGATATGCCCCGATGACGCCAACCGAGAACATAGTGCTTGAGACTGAGAGATATCTCAACTCCCCTGAATTCAAGGGAAGGTTCCCCGAATCAGGCGAAGACATCAAAGTCATGGGGCTGAGAACAGGGAGCGAGCTTCGTCTTACGGTGGCTGACCCTCTCGTGGATATGTTCATTGAATCTGAGGCAAATTATTTTAGAAAGAAGGACGAACTTCTTGAGGAAATAAAAAATTATGTTGCCGAGAGGACAGAGCTTAATACTTCTGTTTTTTTAAATACGCTTGACAGGGAAGGGCGGGGAATGGGCGGGATATACCTTACGGTTACCGGCACATCGGCTGAGGACGCGGATTCAGGTCAGGTCGGGCGGGGCAACCGTGTGAACGGTATCATACCTCTCAATCGACCCGTGAGCAGCGAGGCCGCGGCCGGGAAGAACCCGGTGAGCCACGTGGGAAAGATATACAACGTGCTGAGCCACAGGATCGCCAATGAGGTCTATATGAACGTCCCGGATATCAAAGAGATATATGTGTGGCTGTTGAGCCAGATAGGAGAGCCGATAGATCAGCCCAGGATAGCGGCGGCACAGGTGATCATGGAGCACGGCTCACTTCCGGATATCGAGAAAGAGATAAACGAGATCATCGATAGCGAGCTTGCGAACATACAGGAGTTCTGTATGGACCTGGCATACGGGAGGATCTCAGTATATTAGCTTATTGCTCCCTGAGAATTTTTGCCTTCTCCGGCAGCCTTTTCTCTATTATTTCAAGCAGAGCCTCATAATCCCCCTCAGCCAGCGAACGCACGTCCTCCTCGCCGCGCAGGATAAGATCAATAATGTAGGTAAGCTCTTCGTCTGTTAATTTAGCGAACCTGGCTGCGAAATCTTCGGGGGAGGCTGAGACGCGGTGTGATACGGGAACGAGGATGAACTTGAAATCATGCCCGGGCGCAGGACCGGTAGCGCCCTGAAGCTCCGGCGCCAGTTTTGCAAGGATTTGTTTATCTAAGTCCGTGAGTTGTCTCATGTCATTTTCTCTCTGGATATTTTTGTGTCTTAGAGTGGCTGGTATCCAATTTTTTCTTCTATTGCAGTTGCCATATATGTAGGCGTTGGTGAGGTTGTAGCAGGCAGCCGTTTCTTTGCAGCAGTCTCTTACCTGGGAGCCTGGAATGTAACCTCTCTCCTATCCTCAAATGGAACCTCGAACGTAGTTACCCTCAGGTCAAGGAATGCAGAGCCGCTCACTCTTATTGTAATAGCGCCTCTCCTTGCTGCCTCCAATACCGCCCCCACAGCCTGCTGGTTATCGATCACCACAGGCACTGTTACTGTTGTCTGTCCCCGGCTCCTTATCTCCACATTGTATTTCTCCCCGTGCCCCAGGTACTTAGACTGACCGTTCTCCAGATAATATAGATCAAAGGCAATCTTGGTAAGGTTCGCACCCACAGGATTCGGATTGTCTATTATGACGTGGGCATCCAAATTCAACGTTTGAGGCGTAATGCCCCTTACGGTTATGTCACTTACCGATACAGTCGGTTTCCGTATCTCCTCTGTGCAGCCGCTGACTGCGATCGCTGCAGCAATCAAAAACAAAGCAAGTTTACGGTACATAGTCTTCGTTACCCCCTATATTTAAACTCTTATCTTTATACTTAAAAATGTATCTATTGCCAGTAGAGTCAGGCCACTCACCTTTGCTTCAGAACCCTGTACAGGCAGAGCGTGCCAAAAATCGTCATATATCTGGCGGTTTCTTCTACCTGCTCCAAGCCAGCCTTACGGAACATTTCAGGCAGCAGACCTTTTATGTTATCCATGACCTCCTCGAACCACCTCATGATCAGAGATATCAGATACATGAGGGCATTGTGCGGCTTTCCGAAATCTGCGACATGCAATTCCCCGCCCGGGCGGAGGACACGGAATATCTCTCTAAACGCGCGGATCTTGTCCTCATGCTTCAGATGATGGAAAACAAGACTTGAGACTACGCGGTCAAAGGAGCTATCAGGGTACGGCAGTTCAACAGCCGAACCTTGATCCAGTTTGATATCCATACCTGTCTCTGCAACTTTCGACCTCGCTATATCAAGAATCTCAGGATCGATATCAAGCCCGATCACTTCTGCTTCGGGATAAGTCCTTTTGATCATGATGGTCAGCGTGGCTGTCCCGCAGCCCAGGTCGAGTACCCTGTGACCTCTCCCGACCCTCATCTGCTCGACCAGGCGACGCTTGATGGTAAGCTCGCGCATGGTAAGCTGCATTACGGAGTCGTAGAGAGGGGTGAGCCAGGTGAATTTGAGGGCGGGTATGAATTTATCGCTTTTTTGCACCATATCTTTAATTTATGAGATGGATATTTTCAATGAGGTCGCCTTTTGTTAATTTGCTCTCATAGAAGGTCCTTTAAATCCTCCTTGCTTATACCAGATTGTTTCAAAATTTCAAGTAAAGTTCCCTTTGGTAACTCCTTTTTATGAAAAGAAACTATAACTCTCTTTTTGGTTATGTGATTATAGTAAATATGGTGACTTCCTTTGACCCTATCAAGTACGAACCCCTCTTTTTCAAGCACCTTGATAATCTTCTGGGGCGTAAGAGAAGGAAGTTTAGGCATAAGCTTCTACTGCTATGGTATATTCTAAAGTTCCTTCCTCTGTCGGTATCTCCTCACCATGCTCTTTCAAGCTCTCTATATACAGTTCGATAGCTTCTTTTGCCATCTCTATAGCTTCTTCTATGGTATCTCCATATGTAATACAGCCTGGCAGAGACGGAACTATTACTGTATAGCCACCCTCTGGCTCTTTTCTGAGCAGAATTCGATAGTTTAAGACTTTCATAATTATTCCATGCCGTTTTGATGTATTAAGAATTTCGCTCATTATAGTCAGATCTGGCGCTCAGTTTTTCATATTCTTGCCTGGAGAGTTTGATCAGCCTCAAGGCATACCTGTATTGCCTCTTTAATACGTTCCATAGCCTGCTCTACGGTTTTGCCATGCGTATAGCAGCCCTGGATATCAGGAACTTTTGCGATGTATATCCCGTCCTCATCCTGCTCGATGATGACAGTAATCGTGATGTTCAAGGTCAAGGAAAAGAACCAGTTTCTTCTCTTCAAAAATCCTATAGGTCAGGACGAACGAACCACCAACATGCACCCTGAGGCGATCCTCGTATTTAAGATGCTTATAATGATATGGATTCTGAATTATCTCGTTAATCTTCTTCCGACAGGCAATCAGGAGAACCTTATTTTTTGTTTGCAGCTTCTTAAGCTTACGCTCAAGCGTTTCCGTGAGTTCAAATTCGTACGGCATGGGCGTTCTTACAGTCCGAAATGCTTATCGAATTCTTCTATGTTCCTGAAATGAATCCTTTTATCTTCTTTCTCAATTTTATCAAGCTTTTTTACATATTCAGGATTGAGTTTTTTGTGAATATCGCTGTCGATCTCGCTTATTGTAATTTCCATGCTGATTATTTTTTCTTTCAGAAAATTAAGGTCGTTTCTTATTTCGTTCAAAATTTCTGCATCGGACATGAGGTTTCACCTGTTATAACCTCTATTTTCTTGGGAATACTTAAAGGCATTTCTTGAAGAAGTAGCTTTTCATATCGTATGATGTTGGCATATGAGAGAAGGATGCTTCTCCTTGATTTTCCTTCAGGTTCTTTTCTGAGCAGGATGCAATAGTTTAACACTTTCATAAATGTTTAACACCGATTCAGGGTGTTAAAAATTTCAAGAAAAAATTATCTTTGCCATTATAAATTCCACCAGCACGGACTCTCTTACACGTCAGATCGTTTCCCCAACAATCAGAATGAATGTATATGTATCCAATTTTTGGTGGTACAAGTTTTGCTCGTATAGCAGGTTTACCATCTCTCATTATCCAAGCTTCAAATATTATGTTTTGACTGAACATTAATTTTATGATAAGCAAACAAGGCTCTATCTATCTTACGAAGTGAACATTTAGATTCTTTTGCAATATTTGAGATAACTTTACGGTAATTGTCATAATTTTTTTGTGTACGAGATTTTGCTTTGAGATATCCAAGATAATACAAGGCTTCAGTTACTCTAACATCCATTATTGGAAAAATGGAGGGATAGATAAAGTGAAGAATTGTCGATGCTACTGGAACATTGATTCCATATAAATCATCCAAAATAGATAATTTATCATCATCTGAAGCTTCTAATGCTTTTTTGATACCCTCTGCATAGACATCAAAATTGTCTAATTTGATTATACCTTTGACACGAGCTGCTTTCCAGTCTAAGATTTTAATAAAAGTCTTTTTGGTAATATTACCGCTAATCACTTCTTTAGCGACTTCTCTTATGATTGTGTCATATTCTAAATAATCGCCACCAACATCTGGTTTGTCATAATGTTTTTCCCATTCTTTTATAAAATCAGTATCTATTGGCATTTCCTCTCCCTCGCCGCCTTCAGCACAAGCTGCATCTCAGTCCTCGCCACCATATCCCTCACAGCCTCGACCGCATCTATGTTCGCTGAGATGCTCGATATCCCAAGCTCCACAAGCCGCTTTGCAACCTTGGGATAGCTTCCAGCCTGCCCGCAGATGCTCGTCTTCACGCCAGCTTTGTTGCACTCGGTGATCACGTGCTCGATGAGCTTCAGAACGGCAGGATGCATCTCACTGTAGAGGTGTGCCACATGCTCATTGTTCCTGTCTACAGCCAGCGTGTACTGCGTGAGGTCGTTGGTGCCGAAGCTCACGAAATCCAGACCTTCGGCTATGAACTGGTCGATTATAAGCGCAGCCGCAGGTATCTCTACCATTATACCGATGTCTATCTTATCGATATCCAGCCCCTTTGAGCGCATGAAATCCTTGGCGCAGCGCAGTTCCGAAGGATGCTGGACAAGCGGTATCATGATGCCCATGTTATTGTATCCTCGCTTGATAAGCTCCTTGAACGCCTTTACCTCAAGCTCGAAATGCTCTGTATCTATAAGGTCGCGCCTGATACCCCGGTATCCCAGCATCGGGTTCGGCTCAATGGGTTCCCCTTCTCCACCCTCCATCGCCCTGAACTCGTCTGTGGGTGCATCCAGCGTCCGCACCCATACAGGTTTCGGATAGAACGCGTCCACCACGGTCTGGATGCGCGAGACAAGCTCATTGACGTACTCATCAGCCTTTCCTTCCTTTATGTACTGCTTGGGATGCTTCGGAAGACCCAGAATCATGTGCTCGATCCGCAGAAGTCCCACACCGTCAGCCTGCGTTTCAACTGCCCTCTGCGTGGCCTCCGGGATTGAGACGTTTACCTTTATCTCGGTAGCTGTGACGGGCTTTGATTTTGCGAAAGATGACTGCATCTGGGGCGGCGCGGCCGCAACAGCCGAATCTTTTTTACCATCAAATACAAGCCCTTTCTCACCGTCCACTGTTATCATTACACCGTCAGTCAGTAATTCGGTTGCTTTCCTTGTTCCCACGACCGCAGGGCAGCCCAGTTCCCGCGAAACGATGGCAGCATGGCACGTAAGCCCTCCCTCATCTGTTACTATGGCAGCAGCACGCTTCATGGCAGGGACCATATCCGGCGTTGTCATCACCGCCACAAGTATATCGCCGTTCTTGACTTTTCCAAGCTCGGTCACATCAGAGACCAGCTTCGCTTCCCCGTAAGCAATTCCGGGCGAAGCGCCAAGCCCTTCGAGCAGGGCTGAAGTGGCCACCTTTTCTTTTGTTTCTTTTTTCTTCTTTATGGTGGTTATGGGTCTTGATTGAAGGATATATATCTCCTTATTCTTGATAGCCCATTCCACGTCCTGGGGAGAGCCGTAGAGGTCCTCGACAACTTCCCCGAACTCGACAAGTTTCAGTATCTCATCATCGTCAAGTACTTTGGCATTTTTCTTTCCGTCAGGCACAGGGATATCGATGGTCTTACCGGTCTTCGGGTCTTTTGTATGCATGACGTTCTTGGTTGCTACCTTGCGCTCAAGTATCTTCTTGGACTGCTTATCCACAGAGTAATAATCAGGGGAAACCGCCCCTGAGACAACAGTCTCACCGAGCCCCCATGCGCCTTCAATGATGGTAACGGGCTCGCCGGTGGAAGGATGGGACGAGAACATAACGCCAGCCTTCTCAGCATCGACCATAATCTGAACTACGGCGCAGAGGTTCACCTTGCGGTGATCAAATCCCTGCTTCACGCGGTAATAGATGGCCCGCGCGCCGTAAAGAGATGCCCAGCATTTCTTGATAGCCTCAATGATGTTTTCCTCTCCCCTGATATTGAGGAAGGTATCCTGCTGACCTGCAAAGCTTGCCTCCGGCAGGTCCTCGGCTGTGGCGCTTGAGCGGACAGCCACGAACGCTTCATTTCCTTCCCGTTTGCACAGTTCTTTATATTTTGACCTGATGCTCTTTTCAATATCGGCAGGTATTTTCGCCTCAAGAATGATCTTTTTTGCATTCTTCTCAGCTTCCCTCAGGGTTTCCGCATCATCGACATCCACCTCAAGAGAACTGAAAAGCTCGTTACTGATCCCGTTCTCATCGATGAACCGCCGGAAAGCCTGCGCAGTCACGGCGAACCCGCCCGGGACTGGCAGCTCAGCCCGGATCATCTCTCCAAGGCTTGCGCCTTTCCCGCCTACTATCGCTATATCCTCTTTACCGACCTCTTCAAGCCATATAACCGAATCATTTGCCATACTTCTTCTCCTTTAACGATCTTTGAATCTTAACGAGTTTTTTATCATAACTTTCCAGACCTATTTTCAACATGAAGGGCAGTTTTTCGCGTGAAAAGCCGAATTCTTTGGCAATATTTTCAAGAAGATAGACGTTTATCTCCTTATGCTGTGCCCTCTCGACCCTGATCGCCTCTATCAAAGCCGCAGCCCGGATAAACGCCCTTATAAAATCGAGGGTAGGGGTCACAGCCCCGTTCTCTATCCGCGAGATGGACTCCCGGCGCAGGTTCATCAGTTCCCCCAGGTCTTCCTGAGACATGCCATATCTCATCCTGTATTCCCGTATCACTTCACCGGGATACTGGCTCAGGATAATCTCTCCTGCCGCATCCTTTTCAAAAGAGACAAGCCACTCAGGCGTGTACAATAAAGGCTTTGATATTAATTTCAAGCGATCCTCCAAATAAATGTTACACATTATGTCACACCTATTTGCAAGAAGTATAAGGATGGCTTGTTATTTAAATATTTCTTAAAACCCCACTAAATAACATGATAAATCATGTCACTTTTTTCCCGAACTCTTTCTATTAGTAAAAATGGCTTTTTTTAATCTTGTATTCTGGTCGAAGAGCCCCATGAATATCTTATTCTTTTTCATCTCTCTTCTGTGTTCATCGATGGCTTCCTCAAGTTCCCTTATCCTCTCTTTGAGATCCTCTATCTCGGCATCCTTTTCACCGAGTTCCTGTTCCAGGTTCTTGATTGTGACCTCGCGCCTGTGTATCGTGAACTCCATCTTCTTCTTCTCGACCGGATGGATCGTGGGTATGATATTCCTGAGCTTTAATTCTATCTTTTTCTCAGGCACAGGCCTGGCTCTGCCAGGTTGTGGGACTTGAAGGGCAGTTTCGTCAACCTGTCTTCCTTTCAGTTTTTCTATATAGAGCCTGGATACCCTGTGCTCCTCGGCAGAGAGCGCCCAGGAAGTCCCTCTGTATGGTTTCTCCTGGCTGGCAAGTTCAAGCATCCTGTTCGCAACGGGTATGCCTATCCAGCCGATATCCTTATAGTAATCCAGCAGACCGGGCAGGTTGTTATGACCTACCCTCTCAAGTATGAACCTGAGCCACTGGCGCTGGGTCTCTATTGTTGTATCGGTAAGTCTTTCCAGCATCTACTCTGTATGCCAGAATCCCTTTGGCATATCCATCGCCAGTTTTAAAGCGCCGTCCGCACCGCCGTATATCGGGTCACTGACCTTGAAGACCTTACCTCCGTCTATCAGTTCAAGCTCATGCTCCAGGACAGCATCAAGGTGTCTTATCTGGCTTCCGCCGCCTGCTAACCAGATGTTGGAGCGCAGGGCATCCTGGAAGTCGGGGTCGTAGGTAGAGATAAGCCTGGATATACCGCTTATGATATCCGGCATGATGGATTCGCACGCTTTCTTCATTTCCTGCGTGATGGTGAGCTTCAGGACAGAGGAATCTACCGGCACGTCCATAATAAGCTCCTCTTCAGGGTCGCCTACGAAGGAGTGATGCTCTTTCCACCGCTTTGCCATTTCAGTTGTTATTCTCACGTTCGTATACTGGTCAGAGATGTACTTGACCAGTTCATTATCGACATAGTTCCCTGCTTTGTTGGTGCTGATCTGGTCATCAGGCTCAGGCAGCGTGCCGTGTACCCTGCAGAGGTCGGTCGTGCCTGCCCCGATATCCACCACAAGCGAGTGCTCAAGCTGCCCCAGGTTGTAAGCCACACAGAAAGGCTCGCTTGCTACCATTATCCCGTCGAAATATTCCCTTGCCATTTCTGTAATTATCTTTTTGCTCAGTACGCTCGCCTGTGCAGGGACTCCTACGATGGCATACCTCTTTGCTCCATTACATGCATCGACCGAATGCAGCGCGTAATCAAGCAATCCCTTGGCAGCTTCGATATCCTCCCTCTGGTTCTTCAGCACCCCGTTCTCAATGGGTCTGTAGATGTTAAGAGCGACCCTGTGGTTGAGCGCTTCCTGCCCGTACATGTGCTCCTTTTGCAGGAACTTAGAAGCTACTGCATCCCTGGGAGTTCCTATTACGGTCAGAACGCTGTTCTTCTTACCATCGCTTGTCGAGATGGCTGTGTGATTCGTTCCAAAATCTATTCCTATATACAGATTCTTGCCCTCAGTACTCGCCGGTTCATCAGCGGTTCTGTTACTCTTTTCATCAGCGGTTCTATTACTCTTTCTTTTTGATACCATACTCATGCCTCATAATTATAATGGTAATCATATTCATAGCGCTCTGCTTAAATATATAGTTTACGTTATGTAAAACCTGGACATCGGATGGGCTGACGCATAGCGGTTAGTTTATATTACCAGTTCATCAAAAAAGGTGCAGCATATCGGATAGTAAGTGAAAATACAGCAAATCATAACGCTGTTAATTTAAATATTAATCTGCTTAAATTATTTGACAGCTGCTTCTGTTATTTCACGATCACATTTCCATGAGGCATGATGGGGTGGATTGTGCACCAGTACTCGAAGGTTCCGGCCTGGTTAAAATTATATGTGAACATCTGATCCTGATTGAGCGTGCCGGAATCGAAGCTGTCCGCAGTTACGGTGTGCGGGGCGATGTCTCTATTCGTCCATACCACGGTTGTTCCTGCAGGGACCGTTATTGTCTCCGGTACATAGGAGAAGTCTTTGATATCCACTTCAACAGCTTCTGAAGTGGAAGGCGGTCGGGTTTGCCCGGGTTGCGTTTGCACTGGCTGCGCCGGGGTCGGCTGTGATGTTGTTCCTGGTCCGGTACACCCGCCTATCAGCACCATGATTCCTAACAGACCAATAATAAGCCATGTCTTTCTCATATTTAACCTCCCTATCACAATTATAGGCGACTATATATAAATTTGATTGCAGAGTATTTATGATTGGTTGGATTATATGCAAATCCTGTGGCACCATATAATTATCTCCCGAGCGCAGCATGGGCTTTCGCAAGATGTCTTGCAGCAAGAGCGCCGATAAGCGAGATCTCACCTGCCAGGATAGCTGCAGCAATTATCTCACCGAGTTTCTTCGCGTTCGTACCCGGCGGGTTCCCTGCGCCAGCCGCGCCCAGCATGGAAAGGCATTCCTGCTGCGTGCCTATGCGCGTCCCCCCGCCCACTGACCCGATAGCCAGCGACGGCAGAGTGACGGAGCAATAAAGCCCCTCCTCAGTAAGTTCCATAGTAGTAACAGCATTACTTGCCTCGACAACATGGGCTGCATCCTGCCCGCAGGCGATGAACATAGCTGCAGCAATGTTCGCCGCATGGGCATTGAATCCGAGCGAACCTGCGCGCGCCGAGCCCAGCAGGTTTTTCCGGTAGTTCACTTCAGCCATTTTCTCAGGCGTGGTGTGCAGTTTTTCCTGGATTATTTCTTCTTTAAGGATTACATCTGCTGATACAGTCTTTCCCCGGCCCATTATAACATTGATGGCAGCAGGTTTTTTGTCAGTGCACATATTGCCGGATAGTGCAATGAGTTCTATGTCGTTCTCTTCAAGAATGAGGTCAACTGCCGCATCTGTTGCAAAGGTGACCATGTTCATCCCCATGGCATCAGCGGTATCGTAGGCGAACCGCAGGTAAACGCTCCTCCCTGCCACAAAAGGCTCGACTGAGAGCAATTTCCCGAACCGCGTTGTCTCCTCAGCCCTCTCCTTCAGGCGCTGGAAATTCTCCTTTACCCACTCTGTAAGCCTTTTTGCGCCTGCCACGTCTTTTGCCTTAAACACCGGGGCGCGAGTCATCTCATCCCTGAATATTCTGGCGTTCGCCCCACCGCAGGCCGTGATAACAGAGCATCCCCTGTCTGCACTTGCGACGAGCGCGCCCTCGGTCGTAGCCAGGGGAATGTAGTACTCTCCGCTCGCATATTCGCCGTTCACCCCTAGCGGTCCTGCAACGCCAAGCGGGACCTGCACTGCGCCTATCATGTTCTCTATGTTGCGCTTCGTTACGTCTTCAGTATTAAAAGAGAAATGGTTTATGTGCCTGAATTCCACTCCTGTCAATTCAGAGATCGCGGCGCGCCTGTGTTCTGTTTTAAATCTTTCAAGAAGCTCGTTATTCATAAGAATGCGTTAATTGGTCTTGGTGGTTAAAAAGATACCAGTTTCACAGGTTTATCACAAGCTGCCCTTCCTCACAGTACTGGAGCATCAGGTCAGCAACTTCATAGGAATGTATCATTTCCACGCCTTCGATAAGTTCCTCTTTTTCAAAGCCGATCATTGCAGAGGCAAGCTCGCAGCATTTGAACCTGATACCCAGTTCGATGCATTCCCTGACGCGCTCGTCGTACGGCGGCGTGCCGCTCTTTCCTTTTTTTGCAAGGATAACGCCCATAGGACCCCAGAGTACAACTACAACTTCAAGTCCCTTCTTGCGATAATATTTGGCGAACCTCAGTATCTCCATCGGGCTTGTGCTCTCATACACCATGTTCTTGAGGAAAAGCAGGACTTTTGTAACTTTGCGCGCTGGCATCGGTATATACTTTGAACAGAAGGTATTTAATCCCTGCTTCTCTGCATCTCCTCAAGCAGTTCCTTCGCCCTGTCAGCCCTGACCTTTCTTTCTTTGACCATTATCCCGGCAATCTTATCTACCATATCGCCCGTTGCTCCAGCCTGGATCGCGACGTTCCGTGAGTGAAGTCCCATGTGTCCCCTCTGTATGCCCTCGGTGGCAAGCGCGCGCATGGCCGCGAAGTTCTGCGCAAGCCCCAGTGCAGCGAACACCTCGCCCATCTCAGTCGCCGTCTTTACGCCGAGTATCTTTACAGCAGCCCGCGCTATCGGGTTCGTCTTTGTCGCGCCGCCCACAAGCCCTACAGCCATGGGCATCTCGATCGTTGCCACAAGGTCGCCGCTGGAGTTCTTCTCGTAGCACGAGAGCGGGCGGTACACGCCGCTGCGCGAGGCATATACGTGCGCCCCGGCTTCGATGGCTCTGGTATCGTTCCCGGTGGCAAGCACCGCTGCTGTCACGCCGTTCATTATACCCTTGTTGTGCGTCGCAGCCCGGTACGGGTCTCCTGCCGCGAAGTGATAAGCAGCAAGGATGCCGTCCACAACCTCCTCGCCGCCGATAGCCTCTTTCGTGAACACCGCCTTTGCTCTCATTATGCGCTTATCAGCGAAATTAGAGATGATCCTGAGATATACCCGCCCGCCTGTCAGTTCCTCGATATAAGGGGCTATGGTTTCTGCCATTGTGTTCACTGCATTGGCTCCCATGGCGTCCCTGCAGTCCACTATCAGGTGCGTGATGACCATTTTTCCGGCCTGCGTATCGATGACCCTTACCTCAACGTCCTTTGCCCCGCCCCCGAATTTTACGAGCACAGGGTCCACTTCGTTCGCGCGCCTGAGTATCTCGTCCTTTTTCTCAAGTATGTTCATCCTCGCGCCGCTTGGGTCTGCGATGCCCACAGCCTGGATCTGACCTATCATGACAGGACCTGTGCTGCTCGTCGTGAACCCGCCGCCGTCGCGAGCCATCTTCGCTGCATTGCTGGCCGCCGCTATGACCGAAGGCTCCTCTATCGCCATCGGGATAAGATAATCCCTGCTGTTTATCAGGAAATTGACAGCCACGCCCATGGGTACTTCCATGACGCCTATGAGGTTCTCTACCATGCGGTCAGCGGCATCAAGGGATAATGCGCCCGTTGCGCTGATGCTTGAAGCCTCTTCCTCCGTGAGACCTGAGAATTCGGATACGACCCTGAGCCTGTCTTTGGGGCTCAATTTATAGAAACCTGATATCTTGGACGTTTTAGCCATGATATACCCTCAGGAGGGCTTTAGATGGCAGGGTTGTATAAATAGGTTTTCGGGAGGGGGCTTCGAAATGTATATATTCAGAGAGCATTATTAGAGGAAAGCCTCATTTTTAGAGGAAAGCCTAATTTGGGCTGGTAGCTTAGACAGGCAGAGCGTCGGACTCTTAATCCGACGGCCGTGGGTTCAAATCCCTCCCAGCCCGCTAATTTTAATAATATCCGAATTACTAAGTTAACCTCTGGATACCGGATTCAATAAAACGATGCTATTAACTTAAGTAGATTTAACAACTAACTCGTACGAACTCACAACGAACTCACCGTTGAATCTTGTAACAAGTTTAAACGAACTCAACCCGGCTAATCATCGAGTTCGTACGAGTTCGTATCAGTTCGTTGTTTGTAACTAAAGAGATTAATCCCAAAACAGATAACATATATTACAACTCTTTCTTAAGTTAACAGCATCAATAAAACGACAGGAATTTATATTAGTAAGCAAAAAGATTTAAGCTGGACTCAGCACTTGCTGGATTTAATCAGGAAAGGAGAACGGATAGATGGTAAATGTCAAGGAGAATGCTAATTTTATCTGGGAGATCGCAGATCTTTTACGAGGGGATTACAAGCAATCTGATTATGGCAAAGTAATACTGCCGCTTACGGTTTTAAGACGACTGGATTGTGTACTGGAACCAACAAAACAAAAGGTTCTGGATTATTTACCTAAAATCGCCAGTATGAACATCCAGAACATAGACCCTGTTCTTAACAACATTGCAGGTTTCAACTTCCACAATAAAAGCAAGTTTGACTTTGAAAAACTAAAAGCAGACCCAAATAATATTGCTGCCAATCTGAATCATTACATCAACGGTTTCTCTGCAAGCGCAAGAGAAATAATTGATTATTTCAGCTTCACTGAGCAGATCGCAAAACTGGATGAAGCAGATTTGCTTTATATGATTGTTAAGCGGTTCGGCGAAATTGATCTGCACCCTGATAAGGTAAGCAGTCTGGAGATGGGATATATCTTTGAAGAACTTATCAGGAGATTTTCCGAGTTATCCAATGAGACGGCAGGAGAGCACTTTACACCAAGGGAAGTAATCCGACTGATGGTTAATCTGCTCTTCGTGAACGATACGGAGATCTTGACTAAACAAGGAATTGTAAGAACACTGTATGATACTGCCTGCGGAACTGGCGGCATGTTATCTATTGCAGAAGAATACCTGCATGAGCTTAATCCGGATGCCAGACTTGAGGTGTTCGGACAGGAGGTTAATCCTGAGTCTTATGCGATCTGTAAATCGGACATGCTCATCAAAGGACAAAACGCTTCCAACATAAAATTCGGGAACTCTTTTACCAATGATGGTCTGGAGAATGAGAAGTTCGATTATATGCTTTCTAATCCCCCGTTTGGCGTTGAGTGGAAGAAAGTAGAAAAGCAGGTCAAAGACGAACATGAAAAGAGAGGTTTTGCAGGGCGTTTCGGCGCCGGACTGCCGAGGATAAGTGACGGCTCATTTTTATTTTTGCAGCATATGATCTCCAAAATGAAACCTGCAAATGGCGGCTCAAGGATAGGGATTGTTTTTAACGGGTCGCCTCTGTTTACAGGCAGTGCGGGGAGCGGGGAAAGCGAAATCAGGAAATGGATTATCGAAAATGATATGCTGGAGGCCATTATAGCAATGCCTGAGCAATTGTTCTATAATACTGGCATTTTTACCTACATCTGGATAGTATCCAACAGAAAAACCAGGGAGAGAAAAGGGAAAATACAGATGGTGAATGCCATTGGCTTTTACAACAAAATGTCAAGAAGCCTGGGTAATAAGCGCAATGAGATCGGGGAAGATCATATTGGGACGATAACTAAAATCTATGGCGATTTCAAGGAGAACGAATTTTCAAAGATTTTCGATAACGATGATTTTGGCTACTGGCAGATCACGGTCGAGCGACCTTTGAGGGATGAGAGCGGTAATATTGTAAAAGACAGCAAGAGTAAGCCCAAACCGGACGCTGATTTAAGAGATAGTGAAAGAGTGCCGCTCAAAGAGGATATCAAGACCTATTTTAATCGGGAGGTATTGCCGCATGTACCTGATGCCTGGGTAGATGAGAGCAAAACAAAAAAGGGCTATGAAATCAACTTTACGAAGTATTTCTATAAATATAAGCCGTTGCGAAGCCTTGCAGAAATCAGGGCGGATATCCTGGCGCTGGAAAAAGAGACTGATGGATTACTGAGAAAGGCGATAGAGTGATGAAGCCTGCGTACAATACTGAAGGTCATGAGTGTACCAGACCAGAATGCGCGGGAGTATGATCAATAGGATTTCTTACTCTCAGGTCTTCTTCCGGGGTATTTTCAGCTTGTTTGAAACTATGCTCTAACGATGCTGAGATTAATTTCTTGACAATTTCGTTATCTGCTAACCGATACGTCTTCATTTGACGTACCTCCTCATGTATTTCTATAAGGTTATTATTGATCATTTCCGGGATTTTCGTGTTTACTGTGGTTCTTGAAAGCCTTGTAAATTTGCTGATCTCTGTCTGTGTGTATGAGTTGTCCATGTTTTCAGCAAGGAAATCAATTATTTTGATCTCAGAAGTTTTCCCAAGAAAGTCCTCTAATGCCATATTTATCTTCTCTAATTTGTGTGTTGATGGATATTAATGGCATCGCAGCTTAGGTGCGGCGAGATGAGCGCGGAACTCAGCCAGGTCGCAGTCCCCGGCGCGCGCTGAGGTGGAAGTCCTACCCTGCATATAAGGATTCAAGCGTGGAGTGACTGAGGCATGGATATTAAAGGATTTTATAAATAATAGGCAAACTTAAATACCATGTAAAGAATTCTATTTTGGAGGGAACTTGATGACCGATATCATTGCATCAGCCAGGGTTCATGGAAGAAACCTTGAGTTAATAGATAGTCCAACAAATCTGGGTTTATCTGAGAATGAAGAGATATTTGTTGTCCTTAAGAAAAAAAAAGAATCCCTGGTTGAGAAAACAGCGGGTAGTGAAATGGATGAAGAATTGATTGATAGTTGCATTGAATTGACCGAATCTGGTGAATAATTTGAAGTTGAACCTGCTACCACCAGATTCAGATGTTTTTATTGATAGTAATGTTTTTACATATCATCTGCTCGGGCACAAAAGGTATAAAGACTCGGTAAAGGATTTTCTGATTAAAGTTGAGTCCGGGATATATAGAGGGTATATCAACGAGGTTGTTGTTTCGGAAGTATATTATAATTTTCTTCGCGTAAAAATCTGCAATAAATATAACCTGCCGCCAGTGGATTTTGCCAGATTTATAAAATCAAACCCTGAAATCGTTTCTGAAGTGGATCTGGATAAGGTTACAGCCATTCTTTCAATGAAAAACATTCAATTAATACATGACATAAAGATCGATATGGTGGGAGAAAACATGACGAAACATAATTTATTGTCTGCCGATGCAATCCATGTGTCGTCCTGTAAGCTTCATGGCATTGATAATATGGCGACAAATGACCCCGATTTTGAAGGGGTCGATTTCCTGAATTTGTGGGTGCCCTGAAAAATTCCTGAAAGGTTGGGCAAGTATGCTATTAAAAAAATCAGCTCCTTCAAACCTGAGTGCAGTATTTTCGGTATCGCCATCGGATTTTGTAGTATCTGGAAAATATAACAAACCGCAGATGAACGCAGATGAACGCAGATTAAAGCTAATCGCCGATACACTTTGGGGGGTGGCTATCAATGAGTGAACATGACTTGAGAATTGCTATTTTGAAGGAGCTTGAACTGTCAATGCAGGGGCTCGGCCCATATTTTTTTCTTATTCCACGTCAGAAAGGGTTTTCCATTGATAACGAACACCGAATTGTGGATTTGCTCTTCTATAACCGTGATATGCAATGCCTGATACCTGTTTATCTTAAGTTTGGAGATTTGCAGATAGATGATATTGAATGGATGAAGGTAAATCTGCGAGTACTTGAAAAATATAAGATGCGCGAAGGGGATAATAACCCAATTGGAATTATTCTGTGTGTTCTGGATAATGTAGAGCATGTAGAACTTGTACAACTAGAAGAAAGCAAGGGATTTATTTCTAAAAACCTTATTGAACTGCCGCTGAAACAGATATTTAAAGCGAAATTGCACGACGCAGTCCGTCTTGCGCGAAAACAGCTTGAGCCTGGCGAAGTTTCTGGGGGAACATAATGAGCGCAGAACTTAATCATACTGCAACCCCACGCGCGCCCGTCCGCAGCTGGAAGTTCTATCCTGCGTATTCGGGAGTGGAGTGGATGGGGGAGCCACATGTACAGGACAGAAAAGCATTGGTGATTTTACAGACAGGATTAACAGGATCGACAGGATGCGCTTTATATTTTAATCCTGTTCATCCTGTTATCCTGTCAAGAATCAAAAAACCGCAGATGAACGCAGATGAACGCAGATACCTTCCCGTAAGGGGATTTATCGAGGAATTGAACAAAATAACTCACCGCAAAGGACGCAAAGAACGCAAAGCTGAGCAGCAAAAATCTTTGCGCCCTTTGCGCTCTTTGCGGTTGATCGATTTCAACAGAATCATGCTACAGGAGGCGGCGCGATGAGCGCGGAACTCAGTCAGGTCGCAGCCCCCGGCGCGCCCGCGCTGAGGTGGAAGCCCTACCCTGCGTACAAGGATTCGGGCGTGGAGTGGATGGGGAAGGTGCCTGAGTATTGGAGAATACAGAATGATGACCCTATCAAGCGCTCTTTATGGTTACTAAATTTATCGGCGCAAGAGAGATGGTAGAATGAAGAAACTGTCCAAGAAAACAGCCCTTGCTGCCACAGAAAATGCCAAAATCATGCCTTTCGAGCATGAAACTAGGGCGCTCCTGAAGGATATCCGTTCGCTGATCGAATCGGCGCGCAGGAGAGGAGCGGCGGCAATTAACACAGAAATAGTCATGCTCTACTGGCATATCGGAAAGCGCATCCGGAAAGACATTCTCCATATGGAAAAAGCTGATTACGGGAAGCAGATTATCCAGACAATGTCTGGACAATTAATCGCAGAATATGGACGTGGTTTTAGTCGAACCAATCTCTTTCAAATGATCCGGTTTGCTGAGGTTTTCAGCGATCTAAAAATTGTCCAGACACTGTCTGAACAATTGAGCTGGAGCCATTTCGTATTGATAATCGCGCTTGATGACCCGCTAAAGCGAGATTTCTATGCTGAAATGTGCCGTATCGAACGGTGGAGCTTCCGTACACTTCGTGCAAAGATCCAAAATATGCTCTATGAGCGAACAGCCCTGTCAAAAAAGTCGGAAAAATTCATCCAGCAGGAGCTTGCCGCATTGCGCGACGAAGATCGCATAACTCCCGACCTTGTGTTTCGCGACCCCTATTTTCTTGATTTTCTTGGTCTATCCGACTCATTCAGCGAGCGTGACCTGGAAGCTTCCATCCTTCGAGAACTTGAGCGGTTTTTGCTTGAACTTGGAAAATTCCAGGCAGCAGATAAGGGACAAATGGAGCTTTACCTGCGCTGGCTTGATAAATACGAGAGGCGCGAAAGTGAGGAAAGTCCGCTTGGATTGATACTATGCGCCGAAAAGACTACCGAGCATGTTGAGCTATTGCAATTGGAGACAAGCGGAATAAGAGTGGCTGAGTACCTCACCGAACTTCCACCGCGTCCGCTTCTTGTAGCAAAACTGCATGAGGCAATCCGTCTGGCGCGGGAACAGATTGCAGCGCGTGAGGTTCCCAGACTGGAAGAGGCAAAATGAATTTATCCATTAAAAGTTTAACAAATCGGAACGCACTGCATTCCAAATTTTCATTGAATTTCATGGTTTTTAAAAAATATGAACCGCAGATGAAAGCAGATGAAAGCAGATTTATCGCAATAATCCACCGCAAAAGGCGCGAAGAACGCAAAGCGCAGCAGCAAAAATCTTTGCGCTCCGGTACAGGGATAGCCCCTCGACGTAGAACACGGATGACACGGATCAGACGGATTTTCACGGATACGTTAATCCGTGCGTATCCGTGTCATCCGTGCAATCCGTGTTCTATCGCATTTACACCGCATCGAAAAATCAGCCATCCATGGTATTTTTCATTAATAACACAGCAGGAGGCGACTCGATGAGCGCGGAACTCAGCCAGGCCGCAGCCCCCGGCGCGCCCGCGCTGAGATGGAAGCCCTATCCTGTGTATTCGGGCATGAAATGGATGGGGAAGCTACAGGCGCAGGACAGAAAAGCATTGGTGATCTTTCAGACAGGATTAACAGGATTGACAGGATACGTCTTATCTTTTAATCCTGTTCATCCTGTTATCCTGTCAAGAATCAAAAAACCGCAGATGAACGCAGATGAACGCAGATTTGTAGCAATAACTCACCGCAAAGGACGCAAAGCACAGCAACAAAAATCTTTGCGCCCTTTGCGCTCTTTGCGGTTGATAGGTATTAATGGAATCGCCGCGCAGGAGGCAGCGCGATGAGCGCAGAACTCAGCCAGGTCGCAGCCCCCGGCGCGCCCGCGCTGAGTTGGAAGCCCTACCCTGCGTACAAGGATTCGGGGGTGGAATGGCTGGGGAAGGTGCCGGAGCATTGGGATTTGCGGAGAGTCAGCAGGAGCTTTAGTTTGATAGGTAGCGGTGCAACCCCTGAATCAGGGAACAAAAAATATTATGAAACTGGAGTAATACATTGGATAATTACTGGAGATTTAAATGATGGTATCTTGGAAAGCTGTGAGAAGAAAATCACATATGAAGCGTTTGAAAAATATACAGCATTGAAAATTTATCCAAAAGGTACAATATTAATTGCAATGTATGGTGCTACAATTGGTAAAGTGAGTTTACTCAATTTTGAAGCTTGCACTAATCAAGCGTGCTGTGCATTAGGGGGAAGCAGTTTTTTTATTGATAAATTTACTTTTTATTGGTTTTTAGCAAATAAAAGAAATATTGTAAATTTAAGCTACGGTGGTGGACAACCTAACATAAGCCAAGAAATTATAAAATCTCTTAAATTAACTTGCCCTCCTGTTGAAGAACAGCGCTCCATCGCCCGCTACCTTGACGACCGCACCCGGAAAATGGACTCCCTTATCGAGAAAAAACAAAAGCTGATCGAACTCCTCAAAGAAGAGCGCGCCGCCGTCATCAATCAGGCGGTCACAAAAGGGCTTGACCCAGGCGCACCGATGAGGGATTCAGGTGTGGAGTGGCTGGGGGAGATACCGAAGAATTGGGAAGTTAAGAAGCTGAAATGGGTTTGTAGTATAAATCCCATTAAATCAAATTCATTTTTTAGTAGAAATTCTGAGGAGTTAGTAACATTTTTACCGATGGAAAAAGTTTCTGAAGATGGGAAAATAGATACTGAACTTAAAAGACCTTTAAAGGATTTATGGAATGGATTCACATATTTTGAAGATGATGATATTATTGTAGCAAAAATAACGCCTTGTTTTGAAAATGGCAAAAGTGCTTTAATTACTAATTTGGGAAGTAAAATTGGTTTTGGTTCAACTGAGTTTCATGTTATAAGGCCAAAGAAAAATATAATCCTTAACGAGTTGTTATATTATTTGACTAAAACAGATATTTTTATGATGTTAGGTGAAGCTTCAATGACTGGAGCCGCAGGACAAAAGAGGGTTCCCTCCTCGTTTATTGAAAATTTGTGACTATTCAGCCTAATGCAGGTATGGAATGAATGGCTTTCCACTAAAAACATCCTGAATAGCATCGATGACTGAAAGCTTGTTCTTCTTTACAGTGGATATATGACCTCTGATTCGGCAGA
>Ga0074199_1000670_pt1 | contig 45322 bp, 46 predicted proteins | sample EPASupsiteSAE347_FD_64528 | JGI IMG/M metagenome (GOLD analysis project Ga0074199, IMG submission 64528) | Bioremediated contaminated groundwater from EPA Superfund site, New Mexico - Sample SAE3-47 | ecosystem: Environmental > Aquatic > Deep subsurface > Groundwater > Contaminated ... | reverse complement strand
TTTTTGTTTTTTTTTTTTATTTAAATTATATATATATAAAAAAAAACCAAAAAAAAGGGGGGGCGTGCCCCCCCCCCCCGCCGATGCCGCCCTGGCCATGGAAATCGGGTGCGATGCCGTGCTCGTTAACAGTGCCATTGCCGTCGCCGGCGATCCGCCTTTGATGGCTGCCGCCTTTGCCCAGGCGGTGCAAGCCGGCCGATCCGCGCGCGTGGCCGGGATTATGTCCCAAAGCGAGGAGGCTGTTCCCACCAGCCCGCTGACAGCGTTCCTCACCAATAAATAACCAATTCATCAGGCCAAAATTTCTTGAAAAAAGTTGTTGACAATAAAATATGGCCTGATATATTCACTACTAAATCAATAGGAATAGTGGAGTTTAGCAATGAAGATGTCAACTAAAGGCCGTTACGGATTGCGATTCATGATCGATTTGGCCACGAACGGTAATGGACAGGATAAAGTCTCCTTGCAACAAGTGGCCAAGCGTCAGGCAATTTCCGAGAAATACCTTTGGCAGATTGCCAATCGCTTAAAGGCGGCGGGATTAATTAATGCTGTTCCAGGCGCTCATGGCGGGTATGTGCTCAATAAGACCACGAAGGATATCTCGCTCGCAGATATTCTCGAGGCCCTGGAGGGAGAATTTGTGCTGGCACCTTGTGTCAACACGTCATCTATTTGCTCGCGGAGCGGCGCCTGCGTATCGCGAGAGGTATGGAAGGAACTAAACGCGAAAATGAGAGAGGTGATGAAGTCAATGACCTTAAGTGATGTGATCGCCAAACAATTAGACATGAGGACGAAGGCGCCCCTGATGTATAGCATTTAGAGACAAAACAATCGAAAGAACGATTTAAACAAAAAGGAGATAAAGTCATGACCCAGAAAAGATTGGATACCTTGGCATTGCATGCGGGACAGCAACCGGACCCCACCACGGGCGCGCGCGCCGTTCCGATCTATCAAACGACCTCATACGTTTTCAAAAGCACGGAGCATGCGGCCAATCTTTTCGCCCTGAAGGAATTCGGCAACATCTACACGCGCCTGATGAATCCGACGAATGATGTCTTCGAAAAACGCATTGCCGCGCTGGAAGGCGGAACAGGCGCGCTGGCGGTCGCCTCGGGGCAGGCGGCCATTACCTACGCCCTGCTGGCGATAACCCGGCTGGGCGATGAAATCGTCGCGGCGAACAACCTGTATGGCGGAACGTACCAACTCTTCCACTATACCTTCCCAAAGTTGGGGCGCACGGTAAAGTTCGTGGACTCACAGAATCCGGAGGCCTTCAAAAAAGCGATCACGCCAAAGACCCGTGCGATTTACGCGGAAACGATCGGCAATCCCAAGCTGGATGTCCCCGATTTCGAGGCGATCGCCAAGATCGCCCACGCGGCGGGAATTCCGTTTGTGGTTGATAACACCGTCGGCGTCGGCCTGGTGCGCCCCATTGACTACGGCGCGGACATCCTGGCGAATTCGGCCACCAAGTACATCGGCGGCCACGGCACGTCCATCGGCGGCGTGATTGTGGACTCCGGCAGGTTCAAGTGGAACAACGGAAAGTTCCCGGAGTTCACGGAACCGGACCCGAGTTATCACGGCCTGGTGTATTGGGACGCGCTCAGCAACGTGCCCGGCATGGGTAACGTGGCCTTCATTATTAAAATTCGGGTCACGCTGTTGCGCGATCTCGGCGCGGCGTTGAGTCCCTTCAACGCTCATCAGTTCCTGCTGGGATTGGAAACGCTGCCCTTGCGCCAGCGCCGGCATTCCGAGAATGCATTGGCGATTGCCCGGTGGCTCAAACAGCACCCCTTGGTGAACTGGGTTACATACCCCGGGCTGGAAGACAATCCGCATCACAAGGGGGCGGCCAAGTACCTCAAAACGGGCTTTGGCGGAATCGTTGGCTTTGGCATCAAGGGCGGCCTCGAAGCGGGCAAGAAGTTCATCAATTCGGTCAAACTGCTGTCCCACCTGGCGAACATTGGCGACGCCAAGAGCCTGGTGATTCATCCGGCTTCGACGACGCATTCGCAGTTGACGCCGGAAGAGCAGAGAGCAACCGGTGTCACCGAGGATTATATCCGGCTCTCCATCGGATTGGAGGATGTCGAGGACATCAAGGAAGACATTAACCAGGCCCTGGAGAAGACCACGAAATAGATATTCAGGAAATTTCATGCAACCAAGTCAGTCTATTGAATTCCCGGTTACAGATGTGGCGCAAGATTTGGTGAAATGGGGGCTGGATTCGTTTCATCCGGCCATTGGGATAGCCTGCAGCTTCAGTCTGGAAGATGTCGTTCTGGTGCACATGGCCGTGCAGGTCAGGCCAAATGCCAGAGTATTCGCCATCGATACCGGACGGCTCAACGAGGAGACGTATCAATGCGCGGATGCGGTGCGCCGGCGCTTGGGTGTGGGCATTGAATGGTATTTTCCCAAGAGAGAGGATGTGGAAAGGCTGGAACGGGAAAAAGGCCTTTTTTCGTTCCAGGAAAGCTTGGCGGCACGGCAGGCGTGCTGCCGGATACGGAAAGTGGAACCCTTGTCCCGGGCTCTTTCCGGCCTGAAAGCGTGGATCACGGGCCTGCGGCGCGGACAAGGTGTCACGCGCAGCGAACTCAAGGCTGTCGTGCGCGACGAAGCCCATGGTGGGATCGTCAAGATCAGTCCGCTGGCGGCCTGGGAGTTCGAACAGGTGTGGGACTACGTGCGCCGGCACAACCTCCCGTACAATCGTTTGCACGACCTCGGGTATCCGTCCATCGGCTGCGAGCCATGCACGCGCGCAGTCCGGCCGGGCGAGGAAGCGCGCGCGGGCCGCTGGTGGTGGGAAAGCCCGGAACACAAGGAATGCGGATTGCACATTAATCCGCCCAAGGTGGGTTAAAGGCACTAAACAGGACTGCAAGACATTGCAGAATTGAAGATGACTCATTTGGAAAAACTGGAGGCAACCAGCGTTCATATCCTGAGGGAAGCCTATCGTGAATTTAAAAGCCTGGTGATGTTATGGTCCATCGGCAAGGATAGTACGGTCCTGCTATGGCTGGCCAGAAAGGCTTTTTTCGGCCATGTCCCGTTGCCGTTGGTGCATATTGACACTACCTTCAAGATTCCGGAAATGATTGCGTACCGGGATACGCTGGCCCGCCAATGGCGCCTCAACATGATCGTGGGCAAGAACACGCAGGCTATTGCCGAGAAAAGGACGTTTCCGGACGGCAAGCTCAGCCGACTGGAATGCTGCAAGGTCCTCAAGAGTGAAGCCCTGAAGCATACGCTTTCGGGAGATTGGACGCGATTCAGGCTTGATAACAAACTCGGTAAATATGTCGAGGACACCAACAAGGAACCGTACACCGGGGTCATTGTCGGCGCCAGGGCCGACGAAGAGGGCAGCCGCTCCAAGGAGCGCTACTTCTCTCCCAGGGACAGAGACAGCGAGTGGGATATCGGCGATCAGCCCCCGGAACTGTGGGGACAGTACAAAACCGATTTCGCTCCCGGCACGCATGTGCGCGTCCATCCGCTCCTGGACTGGACGGAACTGGATATATGGGAATACATAGGCAAAGAGCATATTCCGGTAGTGCCGCTCTATTTTAACCAGGGGGACGGCAAGAGATACCGTTCGCTCGGATGCTGGCCATGCACGGCTCCGGTAGAATCCACGGCCGGCAATGTGCAGGAGGTTATCGAAGAGTTGAAGACCGGCAAGTTTTCGAATATCGCCGAACGGTCCGGCCGCGAGCAGGACAAGGAAGACGGCGGCGGACTCGAAACACTGCGGCGCGGAGGATACATGTGAGCGCTGAGATGGAACAGGTGAACGTGGTGGTGGTGGGTCACGTGGACCACGGCAAAAGCACCCTGATCGGGAGGCTGCTCGCCGACACCCAGTCCCTGCCGCAGGGCAAACTGGATCAGGTCAGGGCCATGTGCGCGCGAAACGCGAAGCCGTTTGAATATGCTTTCCTGCTGGATGCCCTCAAGGATGAGCAATCCCAGGGAATCACCATTGACACGGCGCGCTGTTTTTTCAAAACGGCCAAACGGCGCTATATCATTATCGATGCCCCCGGCCATATCGAGTTTCTGAAAAATATGATTACCGGCGCGGCGCGCGCCGACGCGGCATTCATTGTTATAGATGCTGAGGAAGGCATCAAAGAGAATTCCCGGCGGCACGGCTATATGGTCTCAATGCTTGGGATTGGTCAAGTGTCGGTTCTGGTGAACAAGATGGACTTGGTCGGATACCGCAAAGAGGTTTTCGACGAAATCAAAAGCGAGTATGCGGATTTCCTTGGTAGATTGAATGTGCATCCGGTGAGCTTTATTCCCATCAGCGCGTTCAAGGGGGTAAACGTTGCGTCAACGTCGGAGCGAACACCTTGGTATCGCGGCCGGACGGTGCTGGAGCAGTTTGACGCATTCGAAAAAGGAGACGAACGGATCAGTCTCCCGTTTCGGTTCCCGGTTCAGGATATCTACAAGTTCACCGAGGACGGAGACGCCCGGCGTATTTTTGCGGGAACAGTTGAGACCGGCAAAGTCAAAACGGGCGACGAAATTGTTTTTCTGCCGTCCGGCAAACGCTCGCGTATCGGCACCATTGAGGGATTCAACGCGCCGGGGCGCACAACGGTCGGCCCGGGCGCGGCGGTCGGATTCACTTTGCAGGCTCAGGTATATGTCAAACCCGGGGAATTGATGGCCAAGGCTTCCGAGGCTCAGCCGCACGTCAGCTCGCGCTTCAGGGCGAATCTTTTTTGGATGGGCCGCAACCCCATGATCCGCGAGAAGAAGTATAAGCTCAAACTCGGCGCGGCGCGGGCATCGCTGAGACTGATTGACGTTATCAACGTGCTGGATGCGTCTGAACTCAGCTCGGTGACGAATAAGAAGCAGGTGGACCGGCACGACGTCGCCGAGTGCATCCTTGAGACCCCAAAACCAATCGCGTTCGATCTCGTGCACCAGGTCAAACCGACCGGTCGTTTCGTGGTTGTGGACGCCAACGAGATTGCCGGTGCCGGAATCGTCCTGGAAAGCATCGCGGATGAGAATTCGACGCTCAAGCACCATGTTCGCGACAGGGAATTCGCGTGGAAGGGAAGTGCCATTAGCGCGGACGAGCGAACCGGCGCTTACGGCCACGGAGCCAAGTTTGTCGTTTTCGCCGGTGCCGATGCCGCGCGAACGGAAGCGATGGCAATGGCACTGGAAAAGCGACTGTTCGACGGAAAGTTCAAGGCTTACTATCTCAGGCCTGACAGCCTGATGAAGGGGCTTGATGCGGACATCGAACCGGATGAGGTAGCCCGCGAAGAGCATATCCGCAGGCTGGGTGAGCTGGCACGAATCCTAACCGGCTCCGGGCAGATATTCATCACTTCGCTTACGGAAGCCGACGAATATGACGTTCGGATACTTGAGCTTTTGAACAAGCCGAACGAGATCATCGTGATCAACACCGGTGCGGAAGGATTGAAGAACTACGTGGCCGCGTTGAATTTGAGCGAATGGATGGACTTAAACGAGGCTGTTGACCGGGCTTGTGCGCTGCTGCGCGAAAAGAAGGTGATTCTGGAGTATCAGATATAGGTTGTACGGAGGACTTATGGAAACTCACCTCAGAAGCTGGGCAAAATCCATTTCCTGGCGCATCATCGGAATTTTTATCCTCGGCGCCATTTCATATGCCTTTACGCGCAATTGGGCGCAAACCACCTGGATAACCATCATCTTTCACAGCATACGTTTAGTGCTTTACTACATTCACGAACGGTGGTGGGAACGTATCTCATGGGGCAGGATCAAGCATCCCCTGTCATACTTGCCCGTGAAGGAAGCCCTTGCGCCGGAAGACTATGAAGCGATTCAAAACCTCCTGAGAGAACGGAAGTGCCTCTCAGGACCAGACTACGAAATCTAACTCAACGAGGAGACGCAAGCTATGCGCGCTACTGAGCGGCCTCTACATCTGGAAACGCAACTCATCCATGGGGCATACGAGCCGGAACAGACTACCGGCGCGACCGCGCTGCCGATTTTTCAAAGCACGTCGTTTGCATACAAGACGGCCGAGGAATTGGAAGCGGTGTTCGCCGGGCGGGAAGCTGGGTATGTCTATTCGCGAATCGGCAATCCCACGCTTGTGGGGCTTGAACGGCGGCTCGCTGTTCTTGAAGACGGACTCGGCGCCGTTGCCTGCGCCTCCGGCATGGCGGCCATCAGTGCCGTGGTTCTCGGCCTCGCCGGCCAGGGCGACGAGATCATCTCCGGCAACAGCATCTTCGGCGGCACCTATTCCCTGTTTGCCAATCTTCTGCAACGGTGCGGAATCCAAACCGTGTTCGTGGAGTCCACCGATATCGATGCATACCGGGATGCGATCGGAAAGCGGACCAAGCTGATCTTTGTCGAGACGATGGGCAACCCGAAGCTGGATGTCCCGGACATTGCGGCCCTGGCGAAAGTGGCCAAAGAAAAGAACGTGGTTTTTGTGGTGGATAATACCGTGACCACGCCGCTGCTTCTCCAGCCGAAGAAGTTGGGCGCGGATATCGCGATTCATTCCACGTCGAAGTTCATCAATGGCCACGGCAATGCAATCGGAGGCGTCATTGTTGATTGCGGCACATTCGACTGGTCAAGCCCCCGCTACAGCCAGTTGAGCGCCTTCTATAAGCGGGCCGGAAACATGGCGTTCCTGGCCTACCTGCGGAATCAGATCTGCCGGGACCTCGGCGGCTGCCTCTCGCCGTTCAACGCGTTCCTGATATCCATCGGGATCGAGTCGCTGGGCGTTCGCATGGAACGGCATTGTGCCAACGCCATGCGGGTGGCGGGTTTTCTGGCAAAAGATCGGCGGGTGCATGAGGTGCGCTACCCCGGTCTGAGCGGCCACCCCAACCATGCCGTGGCCCAACGGCAGTTCGCCGGCAGGTATGGAGCGCTGTTGACGCTGAAATTGGAAAGCAAGGCACAATGCTTCAAGTTCATTAACGGCCTGAAACGCGCGCAGAACCTCGCCAACCTGGGAGATACCAAAACCCTGGTGATTCATCCGGCGTCAACCTTTTGCCGGGATCTGACTGAGGAACAACGCCGGGCCGCGGGCGTCTCCGACGAATTGGTGCGATTCTCGATTGGAATCGAACACGCCGATGATATCATCAGCGATTTTGACAATGCTCTGGCACAGGTGTGAAAACTTTTGTTCCGGGAAACCCGGGTCATGAAGGAGTTGTGACGATGAGAATCAAGGTGAATGACAAGGATGTGGAGCTTGCGGACAACACGTCTATCACGGCGTTGCTGGTTGTCCAGAACGTCAAGATGCCGGACATGGTTTCCGTGGAACTGAATGGCGCGATTCTCGATCGGAAGGCGTTCGAGACCACGGCGCTCAAGCCGGGGGACAAGGTGGAATTTCTGTATTTCATGGGGGGTGGCGACGGAATTGCCCCGTCGGCGATCAAGGGGCCACTTGCCCCGACTTATCGGGGCGACGTGGCAGATTGACGATTGAAGACGCGGAACGAAGAGAGGGGGCGATGCCCATGAGTCTGACCGAACAACAAATCGAGCGTTACTCGCGCCACATCATTCTCCCGGAAGTAGGAGGCAAAGGACAGGCGAAACTGCTGGCCGGCAAGGTGTTCATCGTCGGCGCTGGTGGTCTCGGTTCGCCTGCGGCTCTCTACCTGGCCGCCGCGGGGGTTGGTACCATTGGCCTGATTGACGCCGACGCCGTGGACCTGAGTAATTTGCAGCGGCAGATCATCCATGCGACCCCCGATCTGGGCCGATCCAAAGTGGAGTCGGCAACCGGTAAAATGCGCGCGATCAATCCGGATGTGACCGTGCACACCTACCGTGAACGGCTTACCGCCGCCAATGCGCTGGAACTGATGAAGGATTACGATTTTGTGATAGACGGCACAGACAACTTTGCCTCGAAGTTCCTGGTGGCGGATGCCTGCCATTTCGCGCGAAAACCTTACTCTCATGCGGGCATCCTGCGCTTCGATGGACAGACGCTGACTGTCATTCCCGGGCAAACAGCGTGCTACCGGTGTGTTTTCAGTGCGCCGCCGCCGGCCGGCGCGGTGCCCAGTTGCTCCCAGGCCGGTGTTCTCGGCGTGCTGGCCGGCGTAATCGGAACAATTCAAGCCACGGAAGCCCTCAAGCACCTGCTGGGGATCGGCGAACTCCTGGTCAATCGGCTGCTTGTATATAATGCGCTGAGAATGAAATTCAGGGATGTGTCGTTGCGCCGCAATCGTCAGTGCCCTTTATGTGGCGAACATCCTTCCATCACCGAACTGAGGGATGAAGAACCGCCAGTTGCCTGCGCCCTGCGCGCCGACAGCCTTCATACTGACCGGCATGAGACTTGAGCAAATGAACAAAATTATTAAACTAACCATCCCGGATGCCGTTTGGATAGAATTGGTTGCTTCCGCCAGAAAAGCGGCGCCGCTTGAGGCCTGCGGCTTGCTGGCAGGCAGGGACAACCAGGCGACAAAGTTCTATCCGATGACCAATGTTGACGCTTCGCCGGAACATTTCAGCATGAAGCCGGAGGAGCAGTTTGCGGCCGTGAAGGACATGCGGCGAATGAAACTGACGCTGTTGGCGATTTGGCACAGTCATCCGTCCACGCCGCCGCGCATGTCCGCGGAGGATTTGCGATTGGCGTTTACGCCCAATGTGGTTTACGTCATTCTATCCCTGGCACGGGACGCAAATCCGGAAGGCCGCGCCTTCGTTCTAAACGGTGAAATCCCCCAACCTATTGAAATGGCAATTACGAATGAATAAAAACCAGCCGTTTTACTACCACCTGCCGTCCAACCTCGGCGAGGATATCGAAACGTATGCCGGCGAAGTGCAGCGCTTTCTGGCCAAACAACTGCCCCCCGCGGTGTTCAAGGCCAAGCGCGTGCCGCGCGGCATATACGAGCAACGCCGTGATGGGACCTATATGCTGCGGGTCCGCGTGGCCGGCGGCGCTCTGACGGCGGCGCAGACGCGCGCCCTCTCGGAACTCAGCCGCGATTTCAGCAACGGGTTTCTGCACGTGACGACCCGGCAGGACGTTCAACTTCATGATGTCGCCATTACGGACACGCCGGAGATCATGCGCCGCCTGAAGGACATCGGCCTGACGAGCAAAGGCGGCGGGGGGAATACGGTCCGCAACGTCGCGGCCTGCCCCTATGCCGGGATTTGCCCCGCCGAGGCTTTTGACGTGACCCCGTTTGCTCACGCTGTTACCGAATATCTGATTGCCCTGGCGGGCAGTTATAATCTTCCGCGGAAATACAAAATCGCGTTCAGCGGTTGTGCCTGCGATTGCGCGCTGGCGCGCGTGGCGGATCTGGGGTTTGTCGCCAAAGCCAAGGATGGCCAAGCCGGATTTACGCTCTATGCCGGCGGCGGGATGGGCGCCCATTCGCGGCTGGCCGACAAAATGGAAGAATGGATGCCGGGATCGGACGCCGTCATTGCGGCGGAAGCCGGTCGGCGGTTGTTTGACCGGCTGGGAGACCGCGCCGACCGGCACCATGCACGGCTGCGGTTTGTGCTCGCCAAGATCGGGGCGGATGCGTTCCATGACGAACTCCGCAAGCAGATCGCAGAAGCGCGGAAAGATGGTGTTCCACTCTGCGATTTTCCATCGCCTGACCATTGCGCCCCGGATAATGTGCCCGAGGCGCCGCCGTTCCAGGTCGCGGATAAATTGCGATTTATTCGGCAAAAGCAGGCCGGATTTGTCGCCGTTCCATTGCATCTGCCGCTCGGATTTCTGCCTTGGCGGGACTTTGGCGCCATTGGCGAACTTGCCCGGCGGTATAGCGCCCAAAAAGAAGTGCGGACGACGCGCTCTCAAAACCTGCTGTTGCGGTTTGTCCGGCCGGAGAGCCTGCCCGAGCTGGCCAACGCGTTGAGGCGGCTTGAGACTGACGTTGTCTCGTCATCGCCGCTGAACTGCTTTGTCGCCTGCGCGGGCGCTTCAACCTGCCGGCTGGGACTGTGCCTTGCGCGGGCTGCGGCCCGCGCGAGTGCGGATGCCCTGGGCAAGACGGGCGCTCTGGACGACGTGCTGGCGGAGCTCAAGATCCATATCAGCGGCTGCCCGAACGCGTGCGGCCACCATCCCGTGGCGCCCATTGGTTTCTTCGGTGTGGCCCAACGTAGCCATGATCGCTTGGTGCCGTCGTATCGCGTGGTTGCGGGAGCAAGAAACGATGCTCACGCCGTCCGACTGGCTGAAGATGCCGGAACGGTCCCCGCGCGCGCGCTGCCTGGCTTCCTGGTGGAACTGGCCCGGGATTTCAAGGAAAATCGGGTTGGGAAGGAAACATTCATCCAATACTTCGAGAAAAAAGGGCTGGACCATTTCCGGGACTTGACGCGCCACCATGCGCAGGCGCCGGAATACTCAATCAATCCGCTCTTTTATCGCGACTGGGAACAGGAGCAGGATTTTTCCCTGGCGGGGCGAGGTGCGGGCGAGTGCGGGGCCGGCGTGTTCGAGGTGATTCGCGACGACATTACCGCGGCACATAAAGCGCTTGACCTGGCGGACAAGACCGGGGAACAAGCTCCCTTGTTCAGCGCGTTCCTGGCCACGGTGCGCGCCCTGTTGATCACACGCGGCGTTGATACGCAGGATCCGGATGCCATCATCCGGTCCTTTGAAAACCACTTTGTGGATACCGGGTTGGTCTCCGCCGAGTACCGCGGCTTGCTCGCGCGGGCGCGCGGGTATATCGCGGGTTTACCCGCCTATGGCGGCGCCGAAGGCGACCAGGGGTGGAGCGCCGCACTGGAGGGCCGTACGGCGGAGATCGAAACGCTGCTGGCCCGGATCGAAATCTTGTTCAACAGCCTTGACGGCGCCCTTGTATTTCATCCCCCCGAAGCCAAGCCCGTCGTAGCCGCACAACCGCAAACCGATCCGCATGAGGCGGCGGGCGCATCGCGCGCGGTGCGACTCGATCTCAGCGGCGTGGCGTGTCCCATGAACTTCGTAAAGGCCAAGCTCAAGCTCGAAACGATGGCGGCGGGGGAAGTGTTGCGCGTAGTGCTGGATGATGGCGAGCCGGTCCGAAATGTTCCCGCGAGCTTCAAGAACGAAGGTCAAGCTGTGCTCAAAACCGTACGGTTGGATGACGGCCATTGGCAGGTAGACATAAGGAAAAAACAATAAGGATTAGGCAATATGAAATACTTCAAGGACAATTCGTTGTCGATCGGCAACACGCCACTTGTGCAGTTGCACAAAGTGGCCGGCAACAAGGCGCTGGTGCTTGGCAAAGTGGAAGGGCGCAACCCGTCTTACTCGGTCAAGTGCCGGATAGGCGCCTCGATGATCTGGGATGCCGAGGAGCGGGGCGTGCTCAAGCCCGGCATGGAAATCGTCGAGCCGACGAGCGGCAACACCGGAATCGCGCTGGCTTTTGTGGGTGCCACGCGCGGATACAAGGTAACGTTGACCATGCCGGAGACCATGAGCATCGAGCGGCGGAAGCTTCTTAAGGCGCTGGGCGCTGCCGTCGTTTTGACCGATGGTCCCAAGGGGATGGCCGGGGCAATTGAGAAAGCCGGACAGCTGGCGGCTGAAAACCCCGCTCGGTTTTTCATGCCCCAGCAGTTTAAGAATCCCGCCAATCCGCAAATTCATGAGCGAACGACCGGACCGGAGATATGGGAAGCTACCGGCGGCGGCATTGATGTGTTCATCGCCGGCATCGGCACGGGCGGAACGATTACAGGCGTCGCGCGTTATATCAAGCAACAGAAGGGCAAGAAGATAATCGCCGTGGGAGTGGAGCCGGAACAAAGTCCGGTCATTTCCCAGCATCTGGCCGGCAAGCAATTGAAACCCGGACCTCACATGATCCAGGGAATCGGGGCCGGTTTTATTCCGGACAACTTGGATCTTTCCATGGTAGACCGCGTAGAAAAAGTGGGGAACGAAGAAGCCTTTGAGTTTGCCCGCCGACTGGCCCGGGAGGAGGGCATCCTTGCGGGAATCTCCAGCGGGGCCGCCGTGGCGGTTGCCGCCAAGTTAGTCAAGGAACCTTTTTTTCAGGACAAGACGATCGTGGTAATCCTGCCCGACTCCGGCGAGCGCTACCTTTCAACCATGCTTTACGAGTGAAGTTGTTTGTTTCCCGAAGTGTCGTTGGATTACTTCAGGTGTCGCATGCATGTGCAAAAAGAGGGCAAGAAGATTCTGCCGCTGGGCCTGCTGCTCGAAGGCCGATCGTGTCTTGTCGCGGGCGGCGGCACGGTTGCCGGCCGCAAGGCAGGGGCCCTGATCGAAGCCGGGGCCAAGGTCACCCTCGTGGCGCCCAAACTGGGTGAGCAGGCGACGAAGTTGAGATCGGCGGCGGGGTTGAAGGTTTTTGTACGCGCGTACGATCCCGGGGATCTTGACGGGGGCTTTTTCCTCGTCTTCGCCGCTACGGATAATCCGGCTCTGAACCAGCAGATTATCCAAGCCTGCCGGGTGCGTGGTATTTTGTGCGCTTGTCCGGATCGGGGCTGGGAGAAAGGCGACTTCATTTCTCCCGCGAGTTTTCGGGCAGGGGATGTGACGGTCAGCGTTTCCACCGGCGGAGCATCATGCCGTCGTTCCAGGCTGATCAAGGAACACTTGGCGCGGCATGTGGCAACGCTGGGAAAAACAGAAATGATGGTGCTGGGGACCGACCATCGTGTTGCAAACCTTGCACAGCGGGAATCCCTCCATCTGGCGGGTCCCCGGTTTGAGCAGATGGGGTTGATGTTCCGACAGGTGCAAGGACTTCATGAGTTCATGTTGCTGAATACCTGTAATCGGGTGGAACTTATCGGCCTGGCGTCGGAAACCCTCGTCATGTCGGGTGTTCTGAACCGGATACTTGGGCTTGACCGGCTGGAAGGCCGCTACTATGTCCATGAGGGCCGCGATGCCTTCCGGCATGTGGCGCTGGTCGTTGCCGGGTTACTGTCCCAGACACCCGGAGAAACTCATATTTGTGCGCAGGTAAAAGTAGCGCTGGACAGGAGTTGTGCCGCCGGCTGGGCGGCCGGCGTGCTCAAGGACTGGATCGGTCGCGCTCTTCATATCGGGAAGGTGATCCGTCAGGCTGCGGCCCCCCTTCTTCGGAGCCATGACATTGAGGACCTTTGCCAAGCTTACCTTCAAACTGAATTGGGCACGCTGCAGAATCGGCGTATCCTGGTGGTGGGATCGGGCGCCATCGGTAAAGGCGTGGTGGAAAGGCTGGCATCGGAAGGCGCCCTGATTTCCTGCGGCTACCGCACGACCGCGCCGGAGTTCTCGGCCGCTGCGGCCGGGAAGGCAAGCGTCTTTCCGCTGGACACGCTGCCGAATGCGATCCGAGACCAGGAGGCGATTGTGTGCGCCGTCAGCGGCGCCAATCCCATCCTAACAAGCGAGCATGCCCGCTTGATCGGCGCAGGTCGGCGGGTTGTCGTAGTGGACCTGGGTGTTCCACGGAATACAGCGCCGGATTTTGCGCGAGGAATGGCCGGCGTGAGTGTGGTGGATCTGGATAATATCAAACGTTGGCGCCGCGATGATGCGGCTGAGCTGCGGCGAGCGCTTGAAGCGGCCGACCGGATTGTGGCGGACCATAGGGAAGACTATGAGCGCATCATGGCCAGTATTCAGGGTGGGATCCAGGAGTAGCCGGCTCGCCTTGGTTCAGACCGGCGAAGCCATGGCCACGATCAGGCGTGTCTTGCCGTCTTTGTACTTTGAGGCGGTCAGTTACGCGACTCCGGGGGATCGCGATAAAGTTGCGGATCTTCGCGCGAGTTCTTCCGATTTCTTCACACGGGATCTGCACGAGGCCGTTCTTACAGGAGCCATGGACTGCGCTGTCCACAGCGCCAAGGATCTGGAGGATTCCGCCCCCGGGGGGATTGACTGGTTTTGGCTGCCCGCGCCTGCGGATCCGCGAGACGTGGTGGTGCTTCGACGCGGTGAAGCGGCCGAAGGACTTGGCCAGGACAGTGTGGTCGGGGTGAGCAGTCAACGGCGGGAGCAATATTGTCTGAAGCGTTATCCTCGCCTGCGGCCGAAGAGCGTTCGGGGAACGATCGAGGAACGGTTGTATAAGCTTGATGCAGGAGAATATGACCTGCTGATCATGGCGGCGGCAGGGCTTCAGCGGCTTGGCTTGGAAGCCCGTATCGCGGAGTGGATTTCTGTGCAGGACCTTACGCCTCCTGACGGTCAAGGGCATCTGGCAATGACATTTAAGGCCGGGGATGCGCGCTTTGCGCGTCTGCGTAGCTTTTTCATAAAGCCGGTGGTTTTTGTGGGCGCGGGGCCGGATGGCCGGGAACTGTGCACATTGGCAGGTTCTGTTGCGCTGGGAAAATGCGATATCTGCCTCTATGATGCCTTGGTGGATGCATCCCTCCTTGATCTTGTCCCTGCCGATGCAGTCCGGATATCTGTGGGGAAGCGGTCCGGCTGCCATTCCATTGACCAGTACGAGATATGCCGCCTGCTTGCTTTGTATGCACGACGCGGCCGTAGAGTAGTTCGTTTAAAAGGCGGAGATCCGGGACTTTTCAGCCGTTTGGGCGAAGAAATTGACTTCTTGGAATCCCTGGGCCTGTCCTACCGCGTCCTTCCGGGCGTGAGCAGCCTGAATGCCGCGACCACGGGCACGGGGATGCTGCTCACGCGCCGCAGTGTTGCGTGCGGATTCACGGTTATGACGCCGCGCCAGGAAGGCGGCGGGATCGGTTCGGTGCAGGCGGAAGCGCGCGCGAAACTGCCACTGGTATTTTTAATGGGCTTGGGAGTATTAAACGAAATCGCCGCGCAACTCATGGCGGAGGGCCATCCAGGCTCAACGCCGGTCGCGGTGGTGTTCAACGCGGGGAGCGTTGAAGAGAGAGTGATCCGCGGTTGCCTCGCGGATATCGAGTTGAAGATAGCCGGGCATGACGTGGATAGTCCCGGCCTGATCATCGTCGGATCGCCTGCGGAATATGGCTACCACACGGAATGGGGCGCGCTCATGGGGCGGCGCATACTTTTGCCGTGCAGTGCGGCCCTGCAGGGGAATGCGTCCAACGCGGTCCGTGACTTCGGCGGCATCCCGATTTCTCTGCCGCTCATCCAAATGATTCCCGACCCGGCCTGCCTCCCAACGCTGAAGACGCTGCGGGCATTCGATTGGCTGGTGGTCACGTCGCCCTCATCCGTGCATGTAATGATGCGTCTTCTGCGGGACGCCGGCTTGGATCTGCGCGGTCTGCCCAAGATTTTGGCATCCGGACCCGGTACGGCCGAGGCGCTCAAGGCCTATGGCATTATGGCGGATATGATCCCGGGACACAATTTCGGCGCGGAAGGCTTGGTCGAGAGTGCGAAGCGCGCGGTTCCGGTCGGCGCCACCATCCTGCGCCTGCGTTCGCAACTGGCCGGTCCCAGCCTGGCGGAGACGTTGACCGCAGCCGGCTACCACGTGACGGATTGCGTGTTGTATGCCAACAAGCCGCTGCGCCCGGAGCGTATCCCTGCTTTCGATGCTGTTTTCTTCGCCAGCGCCTCGGCCGTGGAGGCTTTTGTGGCGGTTGAGCCGGTTGCTGTGCTTGCGGAAAAAATGGTGGCGGCGATTGGCAGGCCTACCCTGGCCGCGTTGCAGAAATACGGCATTCGAGTTGATGCCCTCGGCGTGGAAGCCACCGTGCAATCTGCCATTGAAACCCTGGCGGCGATAATGGTACGGAAGGAATTGGAGAAACTGGCATGAATGCGTATCCCCATGTTCGTCTGAGAAGATTGCGACTTACGGCCGCGCGCCGCCGGCTGTTTGATGAACCGATGCCGGGGCCGGAAAAATTCATTTGGCCGGTATTCGTGCGTTCCGGCCGAAACATCAAGGAACCGATTGGCGCCATGCCCGGCCAGTTTCGGTACAGCGTGGATGCCTTGCTGCGCGATTTGGAGAAACCCGCGCGCGCCGGCATTGGCGGCGTCCTGGTGTTCGGTCTGACCGAAAACCGGCGGAGGAACAACACCGGCGCCGATGCCTGGCGCGCCGATGCCCCGGCGCAACAAGCGGTGCGGGCGATCAAGAAGGCTTATCCCGATCTCGTGGTCTTTAGCGATGTGTGTTTGTGCGCCTATACGCGGCATGGCCACTGCGGGCCCATCGGGCGCGATGGACAGGTTAATAATGACGCCGCCTGCGCCTGTCTGGCGAAGATCGCTGTCTCGCATGCCGAAGCCGGCGCCGATGCCGTCGCGCCGAGCGCCATGATGGATGGACAGGTCGTTACCATTCGCAATGCCTTGGATAAGGCCGGTTTTGCGAACACCCTGCTTATGAGCTATTCCACTAAATTCGCTTCCGCCCTGTATGGTCCTTTCCGCGAGGCCGAGCAGTCGGCGCCGCAACAGGGCGACCGCCAAGGCTACCAGGCGTCGTATCGCGATCTCGCGCAAGCCCTGCGCGAATCGGAAATGGACGCGGCCGAAGGCGCAGATATATTAATGGTCAAGCCGGCGCTCTTCTATCTGGATGTGATTGTCCGCCTGCGCCAGGCCACACGTTTGCCGATCGCCGCTTACAATGTCAGCGGCGAGTATGCCATGCTGCAGGCGGCGGCCGATCGCGGCATGGGCGATCTGAAGGCGATGGTGCGCGAATCGCTTTGCGCTATCCGCCGCGCCGGGGCTGATTTAATTATTTCATATTGGGCCAATCGGTATAATGAGTTTTTCGGAGACGATGCATGAAGCACGCGGACACTCCCATTGCGGCCGCCCTTTTTAAACGCGCTTGCCGCGTGATGCCCGGCGGCGTCAACAGCCCGGTCCGCGCATTCAAGGCCGTTGGCGGCACGCCGGTTTTCATCGAACGCGGCCGGGGATCCCGGATCTACTCGGCGGATGGCCGCGAGCTCATTGACTTCTGCGGATCGTGGGGTCCGCTCATTCTGGGCCACGCGCACAATAAAGTGGTGGCCGCCGTCCGAATGGCTGCGGCCAAGGGCCTGTCGTTCGGCGCCTGCACCCGGGTTGAAGTCGAACTGGCCGAACTTCTGCGCGCGAGAATTCCGTATCTGGAGATGGTGCGGCTGGTCAACTCCGGGACGGAAGCGACGATGACCGCCATCCGGCTCGCGCGTGGATTCACAGGCCGCAGGAAAATATTGAAGTTTGATGGGTGTTATCACGGACACTCGGACTATCTGCTTGTGTCCGCCGGCAGTGGCTTGCTGACCAATGGGATCGCATCGTCCGCGGGGGTTCCGCAAGGCGCCGTTGCCGACGTTCTGGTTGCCCCCTACAATGACCTTGATGCGGTTGCCCTGCTGATGGAGAAGCATGGCAATGACGTGGCGGCAATTATCGTGGAACCGGTTGCCGGGAATATGGGCTTGGTGCCGCCGGCACCCGGTTTTCTTGAAGGTTTGCGGAAACTGACGGCTGATCAAGGGGCGCTGTTGATCTTCGACGAAGTCATCACCGGTTTTCGCCTGGGTCCCACGACTTATGGTGTCTTGTGCGGCATCAAGCCGGATTTAACGTGCCTGGGAAAGATCATCGGCGGCGGCATGCCGATTGGCGCGGTCGGGGGCCGGGCCGTGATCATGAAAAAGCTCGCGCCCTTGGGCGCCGTGTATCAGGCGGGCACCCTGAGCGGTAATCCTGTGGCGGTTGCCGCCGGCCTTAGCACGCTGAAAGTGCTGATCGCTGAAACCCCGTATGCCGACATGGCCCGCCGCGCGAAAAAAGTGAGCGGCTGGTTCGAGGACCGGACGTTCTCAAGGGGCCTCAAAGCCCATTGCGCAAATATCGGCGGCATGTTCACGATCTTCTTCTGCGAGCGAGGTGTCCGAAATCTGGCGGATGCGAAACGTTGTGATACGCGCATGTATGCCCGTTTCTTTCATGGCATGCTGAGACGGGGGATTTACCTCCCGCCCTCGCAGTTCGAGGTCTGTTTCATTTCCGCCGCCCATACGGATGAGGACATCGCCTGCTTTCTGGCGGCGGCCGGCGAAGTACTGCCGGGCAATGCTTCACGGTGATTGGAAGACGGCTGATGGATGATTCGCAACACAAGCAGCGGGTAAAAGCCATTGCGCTCCTTTCGGGAGGATTAGATAGCACGCTCGCCATCAAGCTTATGCTATCCCAGGGTGTGGACGTGGTGGCGGTTAATTTTACCAGCCCTTTTTGCACGTGCAGTCCCCGCCGGCCGGGATCCTGTCATCTGGCGTCGGCCATTGCCCGCGAGTTGAAGGTGCCGATCCGTGTCCTCAGTAAGGGCATGGATTATCTGCGGATTGTCGAGCGGCCGCGCTTCGGCCACGGCCGCGGACTGAACCCCTGTCTCGACTGCCGTATATTCATGCTGAAAAAGGCGGCGGCGATTATGGAAGAGGAAAAGGCGCTCTTTATCGTAACCGGCGAAGTTCTTGGCCAGCGTCCCATGTCCCAGCATCGCGCGGCGCTGGATTTGATCGAGCGCGAAAGCGGCCTGATGGGTCGTATCCTGCGTCCGCTCAGCGCGCAATGGTTGCCGCCGACCATTCCGGAACAGGAAGGCTGGGTGGCGCGGGAAAAACTCCTGGCGATTCGCGGACGGTCGCGGTCCTGCCAATTAAAAATGGCGAAGGAACAGGGCGTGGAACTTTTCGGCTGTGCGGCCGGCGGGTGCCTATTGACCGATCCGGTTGTGGCCCGGCGGCTGAAGGATGTGTTTCGCTTTTCCCCGGACTATGATCTGCGCGATGCCAAGCTGGCCACGTTTGGCCGCCACTTTCGCATCCAGGCCGGACTGAAAGTCATTATGGGACGGAACGAAGAGGAAAATAAACGGTTGGAGCAAATCGGCGCCGAATGGCCGCGGATTGAATTGGCTGAGATTCCCGGCCCTCTGATGTTACTCCGCGGGACGATGCGCGAAACGGACAAACCGACGCTGGGCCGGCTGATCAGGCATTATGCGCGCAAAACAACCAGCGCGACCGCGACCGTTCGGCTGGTCTGTGGAACCCGGTGCGAAACGTGGCCTGTTTCCGATATCGCCACGGAACAAGAAATCGATCGTTGGAAAATATCCGGGGACCTGGAAACCGCGGAGCCTTGACCGGCGCACGGCCCAGCGGGTCGGTATGCGTCTCGGGGAGCGGCACGATCCGGATGCGGGTGGGGTCGAGCTTCGCGCCCGCGCCCGCGCCGCTCGAACCGCCAATCTCTGCGGGAGAGTGGCGAATTAGCCGGGGGATTACTTGTTCCTGCTCCGGATGGTTTATTCATGACCAATATGGCTTGGTATTCCAAAGACCTGCGCTTTTCTTAGTTCCATCGAAAAATTCAACAATTTTTCGGTCTTTCGGATTAAATCGTAACTATACGGTCCGCATCCCGGATGATTTCGTACAAGTCCTTCATGGTGGAGAGCGGACAAAGCTCCGTTCCCTGCGAGTGGCGCAGTTTCAGGCATGTGCCGCAGGCCAGGATCCGGCCGCCCGCGTCCACAAACGACTGCATCATCTGTTTGACATTAAACGGTTCGGCCGCATGCTGTTCGCTTTCGACCCCTTTCGCCATAAGGAACGCCTTGACCTCATCCCCTTGTTTCAGGGCGAACACACCCAGCCGGAACGCATTCCAGAGCGCTTCCGCGTCCGTTGCATAAACGATCATACCCAATTTCATATTTTTGCCCTTTCTTAGCGCGCTTTTTAAACTCGCCGCCAATCTTTCAGACCATCAAAAACGCAAACCCAGCGCGGACACGAGCACATTGGCATTGGCCCAGCCGTCCGTTGTCCTTTCGGTCTCCAGCATATACGAGACACTCAGATCGAGATATTTTCGCATGCTGATTGACAATCCGACGCTGGCCCAGTTGTTGATGAACTGACCGGTCTCCTGGCTGTAAAATATTTCCTCCTCGATAAACGGCAGGACATTCATTTGCCGGACCGCAAAGGCGCGGGTCAACCGCAATGAATTCCGCCAGATCATGATCTTCTTATCCCAATCGTATTGATTACGCAGCCGGTCAATCACTTTCAGGTCATAGAGCGGGCGGAGCGGAAACTTCAACGTGCCGTCCAGATAGGAAAGATCCGAGTGGCTCCAGCCGGCGGCTGTTTTGGCGTCCTGATAGACATAATAGGGCGCGAACTCCAGATAGCGGTTCAAGGTGAAGGCAAGCCCGAATTCCGGCTTGACCAGGTAAAGCTCGCTCATGCCGTTCCGGAACCGCCATTCCGGTTTCACTACCAAAGCCACCGCATTGGTCTCCAATGGCACACTGAGCATATACCGCGAAAAGTATTTCCAGTCGCCCGCCGCTCTGGCCGGGCCAGCGGCCAGCAGCAGGAGCACAGGCAAGCTCATCCATAATTTAACACGATTCGTCATTGCCGATTTTCTTTCCATTGCAGGGCGCCTTTCGGGCACGCTTGAACACATGATCCGCACTTCAGGCAATCGCCGTCCCGAACGGTTTCCATGCCTGTCTTCCTGAACTTGAAGGGCGCGACTTGAATGGGACAAACTTCGTGACAGCGTTTGCATTCCGTGCAACCCGCGGAGTCAATGAGCAAGGGGTAGCGGTCGCGGCCCAGCCAGTTACCCATGGAACCGATCGGACAGAAGCAGCACCATGTCCTGGGATGAATGATCAGCATGAGCAGAATCCCCGCAACAGTGGTAACAGTCAACAGCGTGATGAAAAAAGCGCCGATAGCCCGATAATCCGGCCAAAGACGGAATACCTGAACCGTCACCATCGTCATCATGAGCGCCATCATGGCTAATCGTAAGGGCAGGCCCTTAAGGAATCCGGGAATTGTTTTGCGCGGGCTGATCCGAGATGTCATGGCATCGTAAAAACTGCCCCGCGGGCACAACCAGTCGCACCATTGCCGTCCGCGCAACAAGCCGATCCCCATTCCCGCCAACATGCAAAGGGGAATAAAATATCCGAACAATGGCCACCGCCAGCCTCCGATCAGGATCACGAGAAACAACAGTCCTGAAATCCATTGCTTGAGATTCCTTCTGCGTTGGAAAACGGAATAGGTGTCAAGATGAGTCTTCATGGCATTTTATTTGTTCCACCTTTCCACTGCGCGAGTTATCAGTATTACCGCCTGCCGGATATCTTTCTCCGTTGTAAATCGGCCGGTCGAAAATCGCACCGCGCCCATGGCCCATTCCAGCGGAACTTTCATAGCCTGGAGAACCGACGAGACGCCTCCCATGCCGGAATGACAGGCGGCGCCCGCCGATGCGGCGATGTGATCTTTCAAATCGTCCAATAGTTTGTGCGCTTCTACACCGCGAAACGAGATATTGAGTGTATTCGGTAAACGTTCCCGGGGATGTCCGTTCAATCGCAAATCCGTAATACCCTTTGCGAGCCCGGTCCAAAGGGCTGTGGTCAGTGTTTGCAATACGCTGGTGTTCTTTTTCAGGTCCTGGTGGGCGATGGCGCATGCCGCGCCCAATCCCACAACACCGATCACATTCTCCGTACCGGCCCTCCGGCCCTGTTCATGACCGGCCCCGTGCATGAATTTCTGCAAAGTAACTCCACGGCGAATATAGAGCGCGCCTACACCCTTTGGCGCATACAGCTTGTGCCCGGCGATGGAGAGCAGATCAACTCCAAGGTTCTGAACGTTAACTGTTATTTTGCCGACGGTCTGGGCGGCGTCGGTGTGGGTCAATATACCCTTCGCGCGGGCCAGCGCGGCGATTTCACGGATCGGTTGGATCGTGCCGACTTCGTTGTTTGCGTGCATGATGCTGATCAGGATTGTGTCTTTCCTGACCGCCCGTTTGACGTCGTCGGGGCAAACCCGCCCATGGTTATCCACCGGAACCCGGGTTATTCGGAAGCCGTTTTCTTCAAGGCAGGCGCATACTTCCAGGACCGCCGGATGTTCAATGACGGAAGTGATGACATGCCGGCCGTGTTCCCGGTGCGCCCAAGCGGCCCCCTTGATGGCATAGTTGTTCGCCTCAGTGCCGCCGCTCGTGAAAACAATCTCATCCGGCCGGGCATTCAGCCCCTGCGCGACTTGCCTGCGCGCCCCCTCCACCGCAGCGCGCGCCTCCAAACCGTAGTAATGGGAACTGGAGGGATTACCGAATATCTCTTCTTCATAGGGCCGCATGGCGCGTATGACTTCTGCCGCCAGCGGTGTTGTTGCATTGTAATCCAGGTAAATCGGCTTTCTCATTTTGCATCTCCGCTTACTACGGCGCCGCCCCGCGCCCGCCAGTCCTGCACGCTAGCCTCCAGGCGGTAGGCGCGAAATTTACGGGCCCGAAGCAATTCCACGGCCTTGACCGCAAGCAGGCAGTAGGGGCCGCGACAATACGCCACAATCCCGCGCCGATGCGGCAAGGCTTTCATCCTTTTTGCCAGCTCTTCTATCGGCACGGATATTGCCCCGGCGATATGGCCGGCCAGATATTCCTCATGCGGGCGGACATCCAGCAGGACGACGGATCCTTCCTTAATGCGTCTTGCAAGAGTCCGTTGATCGACCGCTTCGAAGCCGTGTTGGCTCTCGGCAAACCCTTGGGCGATCCGCTGCACTTCCGCCAGGCGAGTTTCGGCCAGCCGTCGCAATGAGCGCAGTAAGTCGCTTACCGCCGGGTCTCCCGGACGGTAGGTTACATACAGGCCCTTTTTTTCCGTTTCCACGAGACGCGCGGCATGCAGGACGCGCAGATGCTGCGACGTGTTGGCGATGCTCATCCGGGTCAGTTGCGCAAGTTTCTCCACCGTCCGCGCTCCCTGGATCAGAAGTTCAAGAAGTTCAAGACGCTTGGGGCTGGCAAGCGCCTTGCCCAGGCGCGCCCATTGCTCATAAATGGGGTTACGATCCGGTGAGGATGGTTCTTTCATAACTATTCAATTAATAAATAGAATACTATATTACTGTTCCACGGATGTCAACGGTTAAAATAAAATATTTTTTGCGCCCTTGAAGGGCCCGGCACGGCTGTGTCATTTTCGGCCAGCCTGTTCCCGGTAAGGGCACCGGGCCTACAATTTCGGCCATTTTCTGCAAAGGCCGCGTGCCCTCACGCGGCGTTCATGTGGTAGAATGGCACAGCCCTGGTAGCGTGCGATCTAACCTGATAACGGCATTGCAACCTTCAGCATGGCGCGATAGAATCAAATGGCATGCAAACAAATGCAGATTGGACCCTCGTCGAGCAGATCAAGGTGGGGGATGACCGGGCGTTTAACGCGCTGATGGCGCGCTACAAACGCCCCGTGCTGAATTTTGTGTATCGCATGATCGGCGACGCCGGCGAAGCGGAAGATTTGACGCAAGACGTGTTTGTCCGCGCGTATCAGAACATCCGGAAGCCGGGGTTTCACCAGACGACCGGAGCGTTCTCAACCTGGCTCTTCCAGGTGGCCCGTAACGCTGCCATTGATTGTCTGCGCCGCAGAAAGCGCCATCCGACGGAGTCCTTGACAAATGTCGAGGAAGATGGCGGGAACGTGGCGGTCACTGCAAGGACAGCCGATAGCGAAATCGCCGCAAAGGAAGTCGGCGCACAGATCGCCGCGGCAGTTGCCCTGTTGCCCGAAGACCAGAAAACCGCCTTCCTTCTTTTAGAATACCAGGAATTGTCCTATGCCGAAATTGCCGCGATTATGAAATCCTCCATGAAAGCCGTGGAACTCCGCCTCTATCGGGCGCGGCAATTTCTGCGCAAACGCCTGACCCATCTTCTGAACTGACACCTGTCGGCGGTCCTTCTCATGCCCCACAACCTGCTGCACATACGAGAAAACTTGTAAACGCGCGGCAGTTGCCCTTCCCAAAAATGCCCCGACCGATATCTGTCTTCATCTTTGTTAGAGGGGTTTAGCTTTCTGCGACGTTAGACCTGATAGGAACCATTAGAAGGAGGCAACCAATATGTTCGGAAAGTGGTTTAAAATCAAGAGAAACGTGGCGGATTACAGCGGCCCGCGTCTGAAAGCGCTTCTGCAACAGTGGCATGGCATTGAGCCTCGTTCCGATTTCGAGTCCTGTGTGTGGCGCCGGATACGCGCTGTGGCCGCCGAAGAGTCCACCGCACCCGGTTTTTGGGTAATCCTGCGCGGCTGGCTGAGCACTGAGCCGCCATGGGTACATGCCGTGGCCGCCACCTTAGGAATCCTGGTCGGCGTCTCGCTGGCTCTTTCCATGCCGCAGACACGCACTGGTCCGGAATTCGCTACGCCCCTGGTGCAGGTCCAGTCATTAACGGACGCGTATCTTACGATGGTGTCAGGAGGCACCCGATGAAACGAAGCTGGATCATTCCGGTGTTGGTCGCCGTGATTATCGGCGCCATGGCCTACGGCCTCGCGCGTTGGACGGCCTGTACGCGGTGCCGGCCCGTGCCGGACCGGCAATTGCCGGATCGCCTGGAGGACGTGTCATTCTTGAGCCGGGAGCTGCAACTCAACGACGCCCAAACCCGTGAGATCGCAAAACTCCACGGGTCCCTGAACACCAAGCTGGCCGATTGCTGCCAGCGACACTGTGCCGTGCGCGCCCGGTTGGGGCCGGCGCTCCGTGATGAAACCAACGGGACCGTTCAAGCGCAGATGATTGTCGCGGAAATGTGCCGCGCCTACGAGGCAAGCGAACTGGCGACGCTGGACCATATTCAGCGGGTTCGCGAGTTGCTGAACCCGGCACAACAGAGGCGTTTCGATGAGTTGATCACGGAGTGTGTTTGCGCGTCGTGCGCCGTGTGCGGCGGACGCGGCGAGGCGGACCCCAAGGTCCGGCGTGCCGACTGAGGCCACGGGTGCGTTGCCAGTATGATCACGAAACGGGAATAGTGGAAAACGGAAAAGCAAAACGAAAGGTCGAAAGGAGATAAGTTCATGACGGTCAAGCATTTGATGTTCATTGCATTGTTGGCTATTTTTCTGTCCGGGTGTGCTTCAACATCAAACAGTCCGTCGCCGTACAACCGACCGGATGCAGGGCATTCAGGCGGCGGTGGATGCCATTAGCCCAAAGCATCGAAAGTATTGCAGGTTGATGAGAGGGTTCGAAAAACAAGTTGTAAGGAGAAGAGAAATCATGAGAAAATCAATTGTAATCTTAGGATTGGCCGTTATGTTAATCAGTAGCGGATATGTCGGGGCGCAAGATGACCCGGGGAAACACAAAGAGCATCCTGATGCCGGCCAACAGATCGCCAAGAAGGCACAGACCACTTGCCCGGTCATGGGGGGCGCGGTCAACACGAATCTTTATGTGGATTATGGCGGCAAACGGATATACGTCTGCTGCAAGGGGTGCGTGGCCGATGTGAAAAAAGACCCGGCGAAATACATCAGCAAACTGGAAAAGGAAGGTATCACCCTGGAGGAGGCGCCGGCAGAGGACCCGACCAAGAAGGAGCCGACAGCACAACCCGAGGCGGCCCCTGCCCAAGGGCACGACCACTCGGGCCATAAATGAGAAGTCGGCGGCAATCATAAAGAATCAACAACGGCCTGCGACTGGCGCTAAAATGACCCAACAGGGAGGAACACTGGCGATGAGCGCGTTGATCCGTGGTGCGGGGATCTTCCTGGCGGCCTTGACGTGGGGCGGTCTGCAGAGCGTTAGGGCGCAAGCGCCGGATGCGGCGGTCACGCCGGCCGCGGCGACGAACCTTGCCCTCAATGAAGTCGTGGATCTGGCCGTGCGCGACAATCCGCAGCTCCAGAGCCTGCGGTCCCGATGGGAGGCGATGAAAGAGCGGCCCGCTCAGGCCGGCGCGCTCCCAAACCCGATGTTCACCTATAGCGGTATGCAGAACGCCAGCGCCGGCAATTTCCCCGACACGGAAGAGCGGCGGTTTATGGTACAGCAGGAATTTCCGTGGTTCGGCAAGCGCGGACTCCGGGGCGGCATCGCCGCGAAAGACGCCGATACCATGCGGCGCGAGGTTGACGCCCTGACCTTTGATGTGATCATGCAGGTCAAGGAGATTTATTATGATCTCTATGCCGTGCAACGGGTGATAACGATTACCCGCGAGGAGGAAGCCGTGCTCAGGCGGATGGTGAAGATCGCCGAGACCCTGTATGCCACCGGCGAGCGTTCGCAGGTAGACGTACTCAAGGCACAAACGGAAATCACGCTGCTGAAACAGAAGCTCCTGGAATTGCAGGCGCAGGAGACCACCTTGAAAGCAAAACTGAATACACTCCTGAACCGCCGCGCGGATGCCGTTCTGGGTGTTGCGGCAACTCCTCCCCAAACCGGGTTCACCGGGAATTTCGAACAGCTCCTGGCCCTGGCGGTTACCAACCGTCCCGAAATCCAGTCGGCCCAAACGCAAATTGAACGCTATGAACTCGAGAAGCAATTGATGGCCAAGGAATATTTACCGGACTACAAGCTGGGACTTGAATATCGCGATTTAACCGAAGGCGACAACCAACTGATGGTAATCGTCGGCGTGGAGCTGCCGATCTGGCAGTCAAAATACCGGGCGGGGGCAAGGGAAGCCGCAAAAATGCTGGCTTCGAGCCAGGCGGCGCGCGAGGCCGCTGAGCGGCAGACGGCCCTTGACGTGCAGGATACCCACTTTAAGTTTTTGACCGCCCGCCGCACGCTGGAACTGTACCAAACGGAACTTATCCCGCAGGCGGAAACCAGCTTCAGCGCCAGCGAAGCCGGGTATCGCACGGGCAAAGTAAATTTCCTGGATCTGCTTGAAAGCGAGCGCTTTCTGCTCAACACCCGCGTGATGGCCGCCCTGACGGAAGGTGCTCTGGGTATGCAGGCCGCGCGGCTGGAGCGGGCAATCGGGGGAGCGTCGCTGTCAGTAGCCATGTCAGGAGGAACGGACAAATGAAAATGCGGATTATTATGATCGTGGCGTTATTAAGCTTGGCCGCTGGCGTGGTGGTGTTGCCCCTCGGCTGCGGCAAAGGCCCGCATCAACACGAAGCGTCCAAGAGCGCCAAATATCACTGCCCGATGCACCCGACCGTGGTATCGGACAAACCGGGCGATTGCCCGATTTGCGGCATGCGACTGGTGCCGATCGACACAAGCGGCAAGCGGCAAGCGGAAAGCGAAGAGCAAAAACCGCCGGCCGTGAAGAAGACCATGTATCGCTCGACCATGAGCCCCGGCGAAGTCAGCGATAAGCCCGGCAAGGATTCGATGGGCATGGAGATGGAGGCGTTTGCGGTGACCGGGAGTGGTACATCCGCTGTGCCTGGACTGGCCGCGGTGCCCATCACGCCGGAAACCCGCCAGCGCATGGGGCTTACTCTGGGCACGGTTGAGAAACGCATGCTCTCGCGGCGCCTGCGCACATCGGCGCGCATTACGGCGGATGAAACGCGGCTCTTCCGCGTGACCACCAAGGTGGAGGGCTGGGTCGAGAAACTCATTGTTTCCGTCACCGGCCAGGCGGTGCGCAAGGGGGATCCTTTACTTACCATTTACAGTCCGCAACTCGTCTCCGCCCAACAGGAATATTTAACGGTTGTCCAGGCCGCAGGCAAATTATCTGCCAACACATCCGGCGATGCCGCTATTGGCGCCAAGGCATTGCGCGCTTCGGCGCGCCAGCGGCTCCAACTCTGGGACATTAGCGACGAACAAATCGCGCGTTTGGAGAAAACCGGGCAGGTGGAGAAAACCATGACGTTGTATGCCCCGGCCGACGGCTACGTGACCGAAAAAAATGTGCTGGCCGGTCAGAAGATCATGCCCGGCGAGCCGTTGATGGTGGTGGGCGACCTGACCCGCGTCTGGGGCGACGCCGACATCTACGAATCCGACCTGCCGTACGTGAGGACCGGCATGCCGGTGGAAATCACATTGTCCTACTGGCCCGATAAAGTGTTTAAAGGCACGGTCAGTTTCATTACGCCGACGCTCGATCCTGAGACCCGTACGTTGCGGGCGCGCCTGGAGATCGACAATCCCGATCTGGCGCTCAAACCAGAAATGTATGCCAACGCGCATTTGAGCTACGAACTGGGCGAGCGGCTGGTTGTTCCCGAACAGGCGGTCATGCGCACCGGCCTGCGCAGTTACGTGTTCCGCGAGGGCGCCGACGGCAAACTCATCCCCACCGAGATCAAGCTGGGTGCGCGCGGCGACGGCCACTACGAAGTGGTGTCCGGCCTCAATGCCGGCGACAAGGTCGTCACCTCAGCCAATTTCCTCGTGGACTCGGAATCTTCGATGCGAGCCGCACTCGAATCGCTGACTGGGAAATAAGCCATGATCAAGAAGATCATTGAGTTCAGCGCGCACAACCGCCTGCTGGTCATCGGCCTGGTGGCCGCGGCGGTTGCTTATGCCATCTACACGATGCAGAATATCCGCCTGGACGCGATCCCGGACCTGAGCGACACGCAGGTGATCGTCTATACCAAGTGGGACCGCAGTCCGGATATTATTGAGGACCAGGTTACATATCCGATTGTCACCGCGTTGCTGGGCGCGCCAAAGGTAAAGGCGATTCGCGGGTTCTCGGATTTCGGGTTCTCGTATGTTTACGTCATCTTCCAGGATGGCACGGATATTTACTGGGCGCGCTCGCGCGTGTTGGAATACATGCAGAAAATCAGCGGCGCCCTGCCGAGCGGTGTAACGCCCGAACTCGGTCCCGATGCAACGGGTGTCGGCTGGGTCTTTGAGTATGCCCTCGTGGATAAGAGCGGCAAACACAACCTGGCCGAACTGCGCAGTTTCCAGGACTGGAATTTGCGCTACGCCATTCAGAGCGTTCCGGGCGTCGCCGAGGTGGCCGGCATTGGTGGTTTCCAGAAACAGTACCAGGTCACGATTGATCCGAACCGGCTGCAAAACTACGGTTTGTCGGTGATGGAACTCGTCGAGGCCATCCGCAAGAGCAACAATGAGGTTGGCGGGCGCCTGATTGAGTGGAGCGGACGCGAGTACATGGTGCGGGGCCGCGGTTACGTGCAAGACACTGAATCGCTCGGCAAGGCTGTGGTCAAGACCAACATGAAAGGCACGCCGGTGCTGTTGCGCGATGTGGCCGACATCCAGCTCGGTCCGCAGATCCGCCGCGGCATCGCGGACCTGGACGGCAAGGGCAACACCGTCGGCGCGATTGTCGTTATGCGCCACGGCGAGAACGCGCTGAACGTTATAAAGCGTGTAAAAGCCAAATTGGAGGAGTTAAAACCGTCGCTGCCCGAAGGCGTCGATGTCATAACCACCTACGACCGTTCGGGGCTGATCCAAGAATCCATTGACAATCTCAAACACGAACTAATCCTGACGATGATTATCGTCAGCCTGGTGATTCTCTTCTTCCTCTGGCACATGCCCTCGGCCATTGTCCCGATCATTACGATCCCCATCTCCGTCGTGTTGGTCTTTATCCCCATGTACATGATGGGCATCACCTCCAACATTATGAGCCTGGCCGGTATCGCCATTTCAATCGGCGTGCTGGTGGATGGCGCCATCGTGGAGGTGGAAAACGCCTACAAAAAACTTGAGCGCTGGCAGGAGGAGGGCCGCCACGGCGATTTTCACAACATCCGGCTGGAAGCGCTTATGGAGGTCGGGCCGTCGGTGTTTTTCTCGTTGCTGGTGATTGCCGTAGCGTTTCTGCCCGTGTTCACGCTCGTCGAACAGGAGGGACGGCTGTTCAAGCCGCTGGCTTACACCAAGACCCTGGCCATCGCGCTGGCGGCCCTGCTGGCAATCACGCTCGATCCCGCCGTGCGTATGCTGTTTGCACGCATGGACCCGTTTCTCTTCCGCCCCCGCTGGCTGGCGTGGATCGTCAACGGCATTACCGTCGGTAAATACTATCCCGAGGAAAAACATCCCGTCAGCCGCGTATTGTTTGCGTTGTATGAGCGGCCCTGCCGTTGGGTGTTGCGCCATCCGATACTCACTATCGCGTTGGCAGTCTTGACCATGGTCTCGGCGGTGCCGGTCTACCTGAAACTGGGCCACGAATTCATGCCGCCGCTGAATGAAGGCGTGATTCTCTACATGCCCACCACCTTGCCTGGTATTTCCGTCACCGAAGCGCAACGGCTGATGGAAATAGAGGACCGCATCTTGAAGGCCTTCCCGGAAGTGGTGTCCGTGTTCGGTAAAGCCGGCCGCGCCGACACTTCTACCGACCCGGCGCCGTTCTCCATGATGGAGACGACCGTAGTGCTCAAGCCGCCGGGCGAGTGGCGCGCCAAACAGCGCTGGTATTCCTCCTGGGCGCCAAAGCCGCTGGCGGCCGTCTTCGGCCATATATGGCCGGCTCACATTTCATGGGAGGAATTGATCAACGAGATGGATCGCGCCCTGCAAATTCCCGGTAACGTCAACGCCTGGACCATGCCGATCAAAGGCCGCATAGACATGCTTTCCACGGGTGTGCGCACGCCGATCGGTATCAAGGTTTTCGGCGCGAACCTCGGCACGATCCAGAGTATCGGCGAACGGATTGAAACGATCCTCCGTAAAGTGCCCGGCACACGCAGTATTTACGCTGAACGTGCCGCCGGCGGGTTCTTCGTGGATTTCGTGCCGAAGCGCGAGGCGCTGGCCCGTTACGGGTTGACCTTGGACGACTTGCACGTGGTTATCATGACAGCCATCGGCGGCGCGACCATCTCCACCACGATTGAAGGTCGTGAGCGCTATACCATCAACCTCCGGTACCCGCGCGACCTGCGGGCCGACCTTGACCAGCTCGAACGCGTGCTCGTAACCATCCGTAATGGCACACAGGTGCCGATCATTGAGGTGGCCGACATCCGCCTGGTTAACGGTCCGGCCATGATCCGCAACGAAAACGGTATGCTTGCCGGCTACGTTTATGTTGATGTTACCGGCCGCGACGTCGGCGGCTACGTCGAAGAGGCCAAACAAGCCGTAGCCAAAGAATTGAAACTGCCCACCGGTTACTCTCTGATCTGGAGCGGCCAATACGAGAACATGATGCGCGTGCGCGAACGGTTGAAGATCATCGTCCCCATCACCATCCTGCTCATTTTCCTTCTGCTCTATATGAATACCAAGTCGGCGTTCAAAGCTATGATCGTTATGCTGGCCGTGCCATTCTCGGCGGTCGGCGCCGTGTGGCTGATGTATGTTCTGGGCTATAATATCTCCATTGCCGCGTGGGTGGGAATGATCGCGTTAATGGGGCTGGATGCGGAGACTGGTGTCTTCATGTTGCTTTTCCTGGACCTGTCCTATGAAGAGGCAAGGAAGCAAGGCCGCCTGCGTGGCATTGCCGATCTGCATGAAGCCATCATCCATGGCGCCGTCAAACGGGTCCGGCCCAAAATCATGACCGTGGCGGCCGCCACCATGGGGTTGATGCCGATCATGTGGTCCATCGGCACGGGGGCCGACATGATGAAACGTGTTGCCGCCCCAATGGTTGGCGGTTTATTCACCTCGTTTATTATGGAACTGCTGGTCTATCCCGCGATCTATTTTCTCTGGCGCTCGCGACGCCTGCCGCAAGGAAAAACCGATAAAGCCGGAAAATTTGTCGCATGGGAGAAAGAACAGCACGATAAAGAAATCGGCGCAATGGAGAACCGCCCCGGATAGAAATGTTGCCTGGAAAAATCATAAATTATATCATAAGGAGAAAAAGATATATGAAACAATTGATAGTATTAATACTCTTATCTTTTGTTTTTGCTCAATTCACAGTCTTTGCCGAAACGAAAGAAGGCGCATGTAAACTTAACAGCGAGGAAAGATTTAAAGTCCAGGTTGGCAATAAAATCAAAGGAACATGTGAATTTTATACTGAGGAGTTCTTCGGAAAGAAGATAATAAGCGCAAATATCTGTATAGAAAACACCACAAAGAAATCCATGCACTGCCAATATAATGTAGCTTTCTTTGACAATGCAGGAAAACTGATTGGTTGTGCCAGTCAAGGGACGTTTGATGAAGAAGGACTTGCTGCCGGCAAGTCCACCATGCTTGGAAGCTGCCTGATTCCTCTTCCGCCTGGACTTCATGAAAAAGTCGTTCAATATAAAATTGCATTCTACGAATCAGAAAAACAGATTGGAAAGTAAAGATCGGCGTTTGAGTTTCTCGGCCGTCTCGTTCGGCGCATAATGAAAGGATCATCCGATGGGAATCGCACTTGGGTTTTCTTTGTTCATTGGAGTTTTTATCGGAGTTTTGGTCTCCGTTGCTCTCGTTGCCGTCGCAATTATCCTGACCAGGAAAGCGTCAACGCAGCGTTTGTATGTCTGGCGGATATTTGCATTGGTCGCGCTTGTATCCCTGCCGGTCCTTATTTTCGTTGTTTATCGTTATCCATATGACACCGGAACTCCCGGGAGCAATTATGCCATACTCTTCAAATATTATTTTTTCATCGGACTCGCTTACGCGGTCACTCCCGGCGCGGCGGCAATACTGGCATTCCTGGCAACCCTGTTCTGTCGCAAAGATCCCATGGCGGACGTTCAGGCCGCCGGCCCTGTCGCCCATCGCCGCCCCATCCATTTCTTGCTGCCGGCCTTTTGTCTGCTTTTAGGGTTCTGGATCGGGACCAATTTTATTATTTTTCGCGATGTTAATCCCCGGAAACCGGCATCGGTCCCTGAATATACGAAAGCGAACCGGCTGGTCAAGACTGCGCATGCTCTTTTCAAGCATGGAAAACACAAGGAATCCGCGCGCCTTTTTTCGGAAGTTATTGAAAGCGGCAAATTCAAGGCCGGCAAGCTCAGCAATATCTATGTGTGCAGGGGCTGGGCTCACATTCGGCTTGGGAACCACGACGCCGCGGCTGCGGACTTTGAGCGCGCGATTCAACTCGCGCCGGGAAACGCCGAGGCGTTCAACGGCCGGGGATGGTCGCGGATGGAACGCGACAAGTGTAATGCCGCACTGGCTGATTTCGCCAGCGCCATCAAAATCTCCTCCCGTTATGCAATGGTGTTCAACAATCGCGGGGTGGCCCTCAAAGACATGGGACAACGCGGGCCGGCCAGAGAAAACTACCAGCAGGCCATTGATCTCGCTAACGATCCCGAGGCCAAGGCTTATGCCCTTTTCAATCTGGCGTGGATAGATTATCAGGATGGTCATCTTGAATCCGCCCTTGCCTATTCTGACCGGGGCATCGAAACTCTTCCCGACTATGCCATGGGCCACAGTGAACGCGGCGCCATCCGCGAGGATCTGGGGCAACATGAAGAAGCGCTGGCGGATTACGCCAGGGCTATTGAACTCAACAACGATCCGGAAGCGGCCGCTTGCGCAAGATTGAATCGCGGCGCGCGCCATCTTACGGACAACGACCCCGCTTCCGCCGAACGTGATTTTGCGGCAATCCTGCGGGACCAGCTTCCGAAAAAAGAGGAAGCGGCGGTCTGGCTTTTTATCAGCTTGAAGGCGAGCGGAATGAGCCGCGAGGAGATTGAGCGAAGGATGGCGGAACTTATTAAAGAAGAGGCGCTGATTGAATGGCCGGCTTCCGCGCTGGACCTGTTCAATGAGCGAATCACCATGGATGAATTTACCGCTTCATATTGGCATCCTAACCAAGTGAAACGATTGCCGCGGCGGGCGGAGATGTTTTTTTTCGCGGGACAATACTGGCTTTACCTCGGGCAGATGGAAAAAGCCATGGATTGCTTCGCGCAATGCGTTAAACTCGGTGTCCGGGATTCGAACGCGACCCGCATGGCAAGGGCGATACTTTCCAGGGAAAAGTCAAAGACGAATGAGAAGGCCAGACAATGAAGACGATTTCCGGCTATGCGCATACTCAGAAAGGGATTCTACAACCGATTCTGCTGGCTTTGGCGGTGATTTGTCTTCTTATCGCATTTTTCTTGCGAGCAACACCGCCTTACACGATCATATTCACGGCTGTAGCGACCGCCTGCGTCGTATTGTCCTTCGCATTCGTTCGCCTGACCGTTCGTGACGAAGGCGATCATCTCGCTGTGCGCTTTGGGCCTATCCCGCTTTTCAAAAAATCCATCCCCTATGCTGAGATCACTGCCGTTGGGAAGTGCCGCTCCCATTTTATCTCCGGGTGGGGAATCCATTGGACCAACAAAGGATGGCGCTGGAATATCGGCGGATTCGAATGCGTACGGATTGAGATGGACCCGAAGAGTATGCTGATTGGAACCGATGATCCGGATGGCTTGGCTGTATTTCTTGGATCGAAGGCAAACGGGAACATTCTTCACAAAAGGAAGCCTCCGGCATGAAACGATCTGCCTGGTTTTCCGCAGCGAAAATCGCCTGTGCAATCGGTGCCGCAAACGCTTTTGTTTTCGGAATCTGGTGGTTTATGGAGGTTAGCGGACATTGCGGGGTTGTGCGCTTTTACGAATACGTGTTCGGCATCCTCGTTCTCGGAGGATGGCTGATCGGAACCGCGGTTGGATGGGGAATTGCAATTATCTCCCGCCGATGTAACGCCATGGCGATGCCGATCGTCGGTTGCTTAGCCGTCGTGCTGGTCAACTGCATAATGGTCGCCGCCAGTGCCGCCCTGTTTTACAACGACCTTGCGGCAAACCTTACGCTTCACAGCGATAAGGAATTGCTGGACATGCTGGCGGGCGACAGTCTCGATGCTCAAAAGCTGGCCGCACACAAACTCGGCGAACGGCGCAGCATTGCGGGCATACCGCTGCTGGCAGACCTGCTTGAGGACGGCCGCCAGGACATCAATCTCAGACATAACGCCGCCATCGCACTGGGGAATATCTGCGCCGCGCCGCGCCAGCCGGGCGCGAACTGTGACCGTGCCGTAGCGGCTTTGCTAAATACATTGAAAGTCCAGGACGAATTTCTTCCATCATCTATTGCCAAAGCGTTGGGAGAAATCGGGGATAACCGGGCTATTGCGCCGCTTACCGAGTTCGTCCAGGATTCGTCGCGTTCAATTTACACTCGAGAGAGTGCCGCCCGGGCGCTTGGCAGAATCAATGGAGAGCAAGCGCGCACGGCCTTGATGATGATCCGTGAAAACAACGACAATGAAGATATCCGGAACAGCGTCGAGCGCATCCTCAAGACCATGGACAACAAAAGGTGATTTCATGACCCGATATCTTGCCGAATCCAGCAAAGTGATTACATTAACCGTCAATGGCGAATCTTGCCGCACCGAAGGGCCCCTGCCGCTCCAAGCGTTTCTTGAACGCTGGAGCGCCGGAGCCCGCATGGTTGCCGTAGTCAATGATGAAGTTATCGGCCGGCAGAAGGTCGGCGACGTTGTCCTGCGCGAAGGAGACCGGATCGAGCTGCTTAGCCTTGCGGGAGGAGGATGAGTGTGGAATTATTGAGCAAAGCGCAGCCCCAGCGTTATGCCCGGCAAATCAGCCTGCCGGAGATCGGCGAGGACGGGCAGAAAAAAATGCTGGCCAGCCGGGTATTGCTCATCGGCGTGGGCGGACTTGGTTCGCCCGCGGGCTATTACCTGGCGGCGGCGGGGATCGGTACGCTGGGCCTGGTGGATGGCGACGTTTTGGAACTTAGCAACCTCCAGCGCCAGATTGCGCATACCACCGCCGACCTGGGGCGACCCAAGGTGGAATCGGCGGCGCGCGCCTTTGCGGCGCTCAATCCGGATGTCCGGATCAATGCCCACAATCTGCGCCTGACCGCCGAAAATGCGCCGGGGCTGTTCAAGGAATACGATTTTGTCATTGATGCCACCGACAATTTCGAATCAAAATTTCTGATTGCCGGGGCCTGCCACGCCGTTGGTAAACCGTATTCGCATGCCGGCATACTGAAATTCATCGGCCAGACGCTGACGGTCATCCCGGGTAAAACCGCCTGTCTGCGTTGTGTGTTTGACGAGTTGCCGCCGGGTAATAAAGAACCGCCGCAGGGTCCGCTGGGCGCGGTGCCCGGGGTGATTGGAACCATCCAGGCCACGGAAGCCATTAAATACCTGCTCGGGTTCGGCAACCTGTTGACCAATCGTCTGCTAACCTATGATGCCCTGCGTCTTGAGTTCCGCTCGGTGCGCGTTAATCGCCGCTCTGCCTGCCCGCTCTGCCGTGTGGTATAGGACAATTTCTATGTTAATTACATTAGAATCCTGCAAAACAGCAAGAAAACCGGTCATAGACCGGTGCTACACATTCGAATGTTATGCGCAAGTGCAATATATTGAAATGCTTGCGGTGTAGCACCGCTCTGTGAGCGGAGTTTTAAATGCCTATTTTACAGAAGTCTATAATTACATATATACGGAGGATGACAGAATCAAAAGGAGAAACATGAATCCATGAATAAAAAAATTCTAATCCTGTCGGGAAGTCCCAAGAAAGACGGCAATACGGCGACACTCGTGAAATGGTTTGCCGAGGGTGCGCGCTCAAAAGGCGCGCGGGTTGAGATCGTGCGCACGGCCTTCTTGAAGTATAAATCCACCGGATGCACATCCTGCCGGGCCTGCCAAAGGCTGGATGCGTACGAATGCGTGATTAATGACGAGGCCAAGCCGATCCTTGCAAAGATGGCCAAGGTGGATGCGATTGTCATGGCCACGCCCCTCTATTTCTTCGGAGCAAGCGCACAGCTAAAGCTCGTCTTTGACCGGATGTTCTCGCTCTATAATGGGACAATAAAGCCGGCACCATGAAGACCCCGCTGAAAGGGAAGACGCTCGTTTTGATGGCCAGCGCCTTTGAAGATGTAGGTTTGAATGCCCTCAGGAAGCCATTTGCGTTAACCGCCGAATACACCGGCATGAAATTCATCGCGCTCCTTGTTCCTAATGCCGGCGTGTCGGGGAATATCAAGAATAAGCCGGGGATACGCAAGAAGGCGATTGCGTTAGGCAAAAAAGTGGCCTGAGCGATGAACCGATGGATAAGCCGGATTTGAACCGGTTAAAGCATAGTCCCCTCCCCCACGATTTTCCGTAAGGAGCCGGATGCTGTCGCCATATTTTCCTTGACAACATTCCAACATTCTGCAGAATGTTGGAATGTTAAACATATTTGATTTGGCAACGCATGAAAACACCAAAACAACTGGAACGGCACTTTAAGGGGGCGGCCAATCATCGGCGCATTGCCATCATGCTTGCCGTCGAGAAAAACGAGGGCATTACGGTGGAAGCGCTTGCCAATGTGCTGGGCGCCAACTTAAAAACCATTTCGCAACACACGCGCTCGCTGGTGCAGGCCGGCCTTTTAAACAAGCAATACCGCGGCCGGCAGGTGGCCAATTCGCTATCGCCTTACGGCAAATCCTTCTTAAGGTTCATGAAAACATTCTAACATTCTGCAGAATGTTAGAATGTTACGGAAGGCGGGGAGCGCCGATCATTCGGGGACGGCTGACAAATAGAAGCAAGCCGTGTCCGAATCGATAAGGCCAAGCGTTGATTCCGGCTCGTTTTCTTTTATACTGCCACACAGGTAATACATATGCCCGTTCCACAGGAAATATTAAAGCTGGTTGAGCGGTTTGATTCGCAGAGCGAGGCTTACCAGTCCGGCAAATATAATGAGGCCCAAATCCGCGCCGAGTTCATTGACCCGCTTTTCAAGGCCCTGGGCTGGGATCTCCACAACGAAAAGGGTTATGCCGAGGCTTACAAGGACGTCATCCACGAGGATGCCATCAAAATCGGCGGCGCCACCGAAGCCCCGGACTTGTGCTTCCGGATCGGCGGCGCGCGCAAATTCTTCGTCGAGTGCAAGAAACCATCCGTCAACATCAAGGACGACGTTCACCCCGCCTACCAGCTCCGCCGCTACGCCTGGTCGGCCCGCCTGCCCTTGAGCATCCTGACCGATTTTCATGAGTTGGCCGTCTATGACTGCCGCGCCAAACCGAACAAGAACGATTCAGCGGCCATCGGCCGCCTGATGTATTTTACCAGCAACCAATTTGCCGAAAAATGGGATGAGTTTGCCGCCATATTTTCGCGCGAAGCCGTCCTGAAAGGCTCATTCGATAAATTTGCCGAAAGCACCAAGGGCAAAAAGGGCACGGCGAGCGTTGACGATGCGTTCCTGGAGGAGATCGAACGCTGGCGCGATTTACTGGCCCGCAACATTGCCATGCGTAATGAAAAACTTTCGCAACGCGAATTGAATTTTGCCGTCCAGCGCATCATTGACCGCATCATCTTCCTGCGGATATGCGAGGACCGCGGGATTGAGCCTTACGGACGGCTGATGACGCTCCGCAACGGCGAGCGGGCTTATCCCCGGCTTTGTGAATTCTTCCAGCGGGCGGACGAACGCTATAACTCCGGCCTGTTCCATTTCCAGCGCGAGAAGGATAGACCGGAAGCGCCGGACGAATTGACATTAAACCTCAAAATAGACGACAAAGATTTGAAAGATATTATCGGTAATCTCTATTATCCCGAAAGCCCTTACGAGTTTTCGGTCCTGCCCGCCGATATTCTTGGCCATGTTTACGAGCGGTTCCTCGGCAAAGTGATCCGACTGACCGCCGGCCATCAGGCGAAGGTGGAGGATAAGCCCGAAGTACGGAAGGCGGGCGGGGTCTATTATACGCCGACGTATATTGTGGATTACATCGTCAAGAATACGGTTGGCAAGCTGTTGGAAGGCAAAACGCCCAAGCAGGCGGCAAAATTGAAAATACTCGACCCAGCCTGCGGCTCCGGCTCGTTCCTGCTCGGCGCGTACCAGTATTTATTGAACTGGCACCGGGATTGTTATGTGAATGAACGGAAGGTAGGGTCGGACCGCCGGGCCGACCGCGGACGCCCAGGCAGGGCGTCTTCACCCATCTACCAATCCGCCGGCGGCGACTATCGCCTCATGACCGATGAAAAGAAGCGCATCCTGCTGAACAATATCTACGGCGTGGACATTGACTCGCAGGCAGTTGAGGTGACCAAGCTTTCGCTTTTGCTGAAGGTTTTGGAAGGCGAATCGCAGGAAACGATAACCAAACAGTTCGAGCTATTCCATCAGCGCGCCCTACCCGACCTCGGAAGCAATATCAAATGCGGTAATTCTCTCATCGGCCCCGATTTCTATAAAGACCGCCAGGGCGAACTTTTCGGCGAAGATGAAATGTACCGTATCAACGCCTTTGACTGGCAGACGGAGTATGCGGAAATATTCAAGGCTGGCGGCTTTGACGCCGTAATCGGCAATCCGCCGTATGGAGCGGAGTTTAGCGAGTCAGCAAAAGCATACATTAGGAATAGTTTCAAATCTTATAAGTACAAGTATGACAGCTACATCTACTTTATTGAACGAGCACTAACAATCGCGAAACAGGGTGGCTTCGTGAGTTTCATTACCCCTGAGCTTTGGCTTAAATTAGAAAACTCTGCACCACTAAGAAAACTGATTGCAAATGATGCAGGTTTTAAATTAATCCGGGTTTGTGGGGAAAATGTTTTTGCCCAAGCTGTCGTAAATACTATTATATTTATTCTGCAGAAAAAGACGGAAATACAAAGCATTCAGATTGAGCACGGGAATGAAGCCTGGCAGTTGCCATCCACAACATGGAGATCCGACTCGCTTTTGGCTGTAGATTATCGTTTGCGGCCTGATTCGAACGCTCTCATAAACAAAATTAAATTCGCAAGCCAACGGCTTTCCGAGTTTGGAGAGGCCATTCAAGGCATCACACCTTATGATCGTTATCGAGGTCAAAGCCCTGATTTGATCAAGCAACGTGGTTACCATTATAAGTACAAACATGACAAACACTGCGGAAAGTGGCTGGCAGGCGAAGATATTGCACGATACAAACTTCACTGGAGTGGTGAATGGTTAAGATATGGGCCTTGGCTTGGTGCACATCGTGAGCCGAGATTTTTTGAAGGACTGCGGTTGTTATTTCGCGAGATACCTGGAGAAGGTAAAAGAATTCAAGCCACGCTTGTGCCGAAAGAAACCTTCTACCACGGGCACAGCATTACTCCATTCAAATTAGGTCAATCCTCATCTTTGGATTTGAAGTTCTTGCTTGGTGTCTCTAATTCACGTCTTGTTAGTTGGCTTGGCGGGTTGATTCTTTCTAATTTCGGTAAAGAGATATTCCCGAAATTGAATCCCAAAGACGTAAAAGATCTTCCAATTCCTCGAATTGATATTAGCAACCCCACTGATAAATCCCGCCACGACAAGATGCTTGAACTGGTTGACCAAATGCTCAACCTGCACAAGCAGCTGGCGGCGACAAAGACGGATCACGAGCGGACGATTTTGGAGCGCCAGATTTCCGCCACCGACCGCGAAATTGACCAGTTGGTTTATGAACTCTACGGCCTGACGGAAGGGGAAATCAAGATTGTGGAGGAAAGCGCAATCCGGTGAATTTGTTGGGTGGGATATACGCCAGATGACTGATCAATCAATAACTACCGGATTGGTGACGGTATGCGATATACTTGGTTATCGCGCTTTCATGCGAAATGCCGATCCTGCTGATTACAAAACCCGAGACGTTTTGTTAATTCTTAATGCTTGCCCAGGGATTGCCAGATCTGAGACTCATAGACTTCTGCCCGATTTACAAGGCTTTCCGCAAGCAATAGAATCAATATTGCCCGTGGTCTTTTCTGATACCATTGTTGCAACGCTTGCTTTTAATGATTCTGACGATTATCACGCGCGGATTGTGAAATGGATTTCATTCTGTACATATATTCAGGCAGTTGAATGGGTCATGATTAATGCCTTTCTTCCAATACGTGGATGCATTGCGCAAGGTGCATACCACGCAGACCACAATTCATATGCAGGGCGTTGTATCATTGATGCGTTCGACATTTCTGCCGACATGCATTTGTCTGCCGTATGCATTACCGATGAAGCATATGGTCAATTAGCCCGGCATGTATCCGAGAAAGTCAACCTTCCTGTTGAACAATGGATGAAAGATATGTTTTGTCCTTATCCTGTTCCGTGTCACAGTAAACCGTTTAATAAATCATGGCTTCTGCGTCCAAGCCAGACCTTCGGAATCACAAAAGAAACAGATCCGGCCACCGCCAGACGGTCACTTATAAAAGTTTTCACGGCCCACAATAAAGGTCTCAACGTGTCTGCAAGTGAGAAAATCGATAATACACTTCATTGGTATCGTAGCATTGAAGCAATATAAAAGCAGAACAGCCTCGTCTGCTGGAGGAGAAGATGGTTGGTGTCGTCCAATGGTGTAATACCAATTCCGGGATTGTAATGGCTTCCCTGACGTTGGTGTACGTGATCGCAACGATCGTTGTTGTGGCTCTTATGGTCAGGGCAAATAGACTTGCCGCTCGTAGTACGGATGTGGTGATACACCTAGATAAGGAACGTTCCAAGCCTGTTGTCATTCTCGATTTTATCCCTGAAATCCCTTTTTTCCGAATGCGGGTCAGAAATATGGGCCTTACAGTAGCCTATGATGTCCAGTTTCTTATCGTTCCAACACCCGTGCTGTGCTTCGGCGGGAAAAATTCGTTTCCGGCACAGAAAACTGAAACGAAGATACGATTTATCGAAGAGGGGATAAAGAATCTCGCCCCACAGGGCGAAGTGTCGACAACTATTGGAACTCTTAAACGTATACAGGAAGGTACTGGTTCCCTCCATTTCAAAGGTAAAATCACATATTCCGACTCTCTTGGGGCGAAGCACGAAACTCAGGTTGACGTCGACCTCGCGATATTCCGTGATCTGGCCTATTCAGGCCGTAAGTCAATCGATAACGTTGCCAAGGAGCTCGAGAAAATCGGGTGTGAACTCCAGCACATCGGCTCCGGTTTCCATAAGCCACACGTCCGCACACAGGACATTCACGACTTCCTAAAGGAAGAGGACGAGCAGATTGAGCAGGCAGTAAAGGTCCTTGAAAAACGACATATTGAACAGACCGAACGCTCTGTTGGACAGGAATTGTCTAAAAGCATGTCTTCGAAAAAACCGCCAATCTAAAAACATTAAGCGGCATTGCGTATCGTCATATCGGAAATTAACTAGGGACACATTCTTACATAGGTGGGCCTATGGCCATTAAAAAAGGCGACTTCTTCGCGAAAAAGCGGGATTGGTCAAAATTGAAGGACCAGATACTCGACCACTACCTCGCCCCGTACCTTGCCAAAATCACGACCACAGGCCGACCCACCCGCATTGTCGACTGCTTCGCTGGCAAGGGCCGGTTTGACGACGGTCAAGATGGGTCCCCTCTCATTATTGCCAAGCAAGTTGCCTCCATGCTTGCCCGCGCCCCGTCCTCGGATGTCAAGGCTGTGTTTATTGAACAGAAATATGCAGCCCAACTCGAAGTCAACCTTGTCGGCGCACCCGGCTGCAAAGTTATTTCTGGAGACTACGAACAGTGCATCTCCCGGTTCCTTTCTGAACACGTGAAACGCGACCGCAATTACTTATTCTATGTGGACCCCTATGGCATCAAGAGCCTTGATTTTGGCCACTTCGCACGCCTGAAAAAGGTCGGCTTTCAGTCCCTCGAAATGCTGATCAACCTGAACTCGACCGGCTTCCTTCGCGAGGGTTGCCGCCTGTTGAGTCTTACCCGCGCGGTCCCCGACTGGGCCGACGACCTTGACTACGAGACCGACGGCAAGAATACACCTGCAAGGATGGATGAAATCGCCGGCGGCAACTACTGGCGGACCATCCTCGCTGCTTTCCAAAGCGACACAATCAATTTTCACGAGGCCGAGGAGGAGTTTATCGCCGCTTATACCAAGCGACTGGGCAACCACCTCAAGTATGTGATCAACATTCCAATCAAGGAAAGATCATGCCACATGCCGAAGTACCGGCTCGTATTCGCCACCGCCCACCATGACGGGTTTTTTCTCATGACTGAGATCATGAACAAGGCGTGGCATACCCTCCTTACGCGCGAGGCCGGGGGCCAGCTCTTCTTGTTCAACGACGAACAATGGGCCCACACACAAGGGCCATCCATCGAGGACAAGATATGGGAAGAAGCAGCGACAAGTACCGAACTTGCCGCGCTGTTAATTCGTCTCATTGATAAGAACGGCATAGCGTACTCACCGAGCGAATACGTGGCCGCCATACGTAAGTACGAGGGCAAGAGGTTCCATGTCCGTCGTAAGCCCGAAACCACACCAACAGGTCTCAAAGCACGCCACCTTGACTACAACCTTGCACATATCGTAGTGAAACGGATGCCCTATGCTCAAGAGTTCTTGGACAGAGCAGGGTCAGCCCTGGAATTAGGACTTAACGAGAACGTTTTTTGAGGAACACTGGCGGACAAGCATCAACTATGGCCTTGCCATGCGCGGGGCAATCATCAAGCAGCACACGGCTTTGAACGGCGGAGAATCGGACGAATGAACCGGGTGGATATAACCGAACTGCACTTCATCGCGCCGATTGCTAATGTGCCGTCCATTCTGCGGCATGGCATTTTGTCGCACAGGCAGGCGGACAGGCTTGCCCATGACTCTGTGGCCATGCCGGAAGTGCAGGAACGCCGGAAGAACAAACTGATTCCCGGCGCTCGCCATCTCCACGAGTATGCCAATTTGTATTTCGACGCGCACAATCCCATGTTGAGCATGCGACGGGCACAGAACGATGCCGTCTGCGTTTTGCGCGCGGATTGTGCAGTTCTGGACAGAGCAGGGTCAGGACAGAGCAGGGTCAGCCCTGCCCTGGAATTAGGACTTAACGAAAACGTTTTTTGGTCTTGGACCCTTCTTCGCCCAAGGGGCTACGCAGGGCAGGCTAACATCAACCATCCTCCTGAAAACGAGGATGTTTGCGGCGTCACGCCGAGGAGAACCATGGACAAAGAAATTGTCGTTCGATTGCATGCGAGTTTTGAAGATATGGTCCGGAAGCATCCCGACACCGGCACCGAGTTCTGGTGCGCCCGCGACCTGCAAATGCTTTTGGGTTATGCCAAGTGGGAGAACTTCGCAAAGGTCGTTGACAAGGCTATAACAGCATGTCAAACAGCCGGGTACGATCCCAAGGACCATTTTCTTGGTGTCAGGAAAATGGTGGACCTCGGTTCCGGTGCAAAGCGGGAAATTGATGATATCGCATTGACGCGGCAGGTGACGTATGCTTGAGAAGAAACATGAGCGCTTGCTGCCTGCCCGGCAGTTTGCCTGGCGGGTAGCTATGGAGATCGAAAGAGCCCCCAAAAAAACAGAAAATAATAATTGACAAGGCGGTTGAAAACCAATATATTAAAAACAAAGAAGAAATTCATCCCCAGTGAGCTGCTTGTTCACTGGCCCCCTCCGGATTGCGATCCGGAGGGTTTTTTCTTATGGGATTTATGAACAGAACGGTTTTTCTTGTTGACGGTTTTAATCTCTATCATTCTCTGATTGATGCTCAAAGAGATTCCGGCGGCAGCTCAGCGAAATGGCTTGATCTTAAACAGCTTTGTTCTTCATACCTGCACAACGTCGCCCAAATTGGCGGAAGCCGCGCTGAGCTTGAAAATGTTTACTACTTCTCCGCTTCGCCCACGCATCGCGATCAAGATAAGATTGACAGACACACGTTATTTATGAGGTGTCTCAGAGCATCAGGCGTAAATGTCCAATTAGGAAGATTCAAACAAAAAACAATTTACTGTAACCGTTGTAATCATAATTTTGTGGCTCACGAAGAAAAAGAAACTGATGTTGCTATTGCCATCAAGCTTTTTGAAATATGCCATCTTAACCAATGCGACACGGCAATTCTGATGACCGGCGACACGGACCTTTCGCCGGCGGTTGTCACGTGCAAGCGTCTATTTCCATCCAAGTTGATTTTCTTCGCGTTTCCATACAAGAGAACAAACGCCGAATTAGCCAAGATCGCTCCGGAGTCTTTTTCAATTAAGTTGAGATCGTGCCGCAAGTGTCAATTCCCTGATCCATATGTATTTTCAGATGGAACACAAGTCAACAAGCCAATTACATGGTAGGAAACGAAACAGCCCTTGAATGGTAAATCCTCATTCGCCGAAGAATCCCAAGGGTCCTGAGAATAAGCAATAAGGTCGTTATGTCCATGAATACCGCCACGGTCCAGACAGTCCGGGCACCGACCGGCACCCAGGAATGGGCGGCGAGCAACGTCAACATCCAGGATGGCTGCGAACACGACTGCCGCTACTGCTACGCCAAAACAATGGCGATCCGCTTCAAACGGGCGACCCCGGCCTCGTGGAAGCGACCCAAAATCCGACAGCACGACCTCGACCGCAGTTTCACCAGGCGATCCGGCCGCATCATGTTCCCGACGGCCCACGATATCACCGACCA
>Ga0074199_1000668_pt1 | contig 45367 bp, 42 predicted proteins | sample EPASupsiteSAE347_FD_64528 | JGI IMG/M metagenome (GOLD analysis project Ga0074199, IMG submission 64528) | Bioremediated contaminated groundwater from EPA Superfund site, New Mexico - Sample SAE3-47 | ecosystem: Environmental > Aquatic > Deep subsurface > Groundwater > Contaminated ... | reverse complement strand
TACATCTTTTTTTATTCCGCGCCTTCTCCCGACCTGGCTCGGTGTTCCCCTCTTTAGCGGATACAGTGGCGCGTTTGCCGGAACGTATCTGTTGGAGAGTGCCGTCACCCGTTTCGGCTGGCGGGCCGCCATGTTCGGCGCCGCGGGGTTGTGTCTTGTCGCCTTGATAACCACCTTTCTCGTTTTTCATAAATTCCCCGCTGACCGGACGCAAAGCGCTTCGGTAAAGACAACTTACCTTCGCAGCGTGTTAAGAAACCGCTTAAGTTATCCGCCCACCATTGCGGGCGCGATTAATTTTGCAATCTATCTTCTTTTCCAGGCCGCCCTCGGAAAAAAAATGTTGACTGACTGCTGTTCGATTTCCTCCGCCCAGGCCGCCGCCATAACTTTTGCCATGATAATTGCCTGCACAAGCTTCGCTTCGGCATCCGGATTCATTTCGCGCCTTATCGGCAACCGGCGCAAGCCGATTATTTTAACGGGCGTAATCATGACACTCATAACGATGGTTCTGTTGACGGTTGCCATGCACGCCCGTCCGGACTACCGGATAATCGGCGCAGGTTTTATTATGCTGGGAATCGCCGCATCCCCTTCGCCGATTGTTTTGTCTTCAGTAAAGGAAGTGAATATCGGGCCGGCGGCGGCGACAAGCATGGGCCTCGCCAATTGCGGGGCTTATATCGTCGTGGCCATTATCATAAATCTGGCCGGTTTGGTTATGGATTGTTTCCGGGAAGAAACCTGCCTGATCAATCAAGCCGTGATTTATCCTGTCGTTTCATACCGCCTGATACTTGCCGGCTGTACGGTCCTGGCCGTAATCTCGGTCATCACCGCTTTCTTTATCCGCGAAACTAAGGGCGCCTATGTCCGAGAAACAGTATAATGGTTTTCTAATGTCGTGACTATTTAATAATGTCCCCTTTTAGCAATTTAAGAATGTCCCCATGATGCCTCTCAAAGGAGGCAGAAATGGGAGATATAAAAATGAGCGCAAGGGAGCGGCGGCGACTGGAAATGATGTCGCGTGTTCGTGACAAACATGTGCTATTGCTGAAGGCGGCGGAGTTGCTGGAGTTAAGCTATCGTCAGGTGAAACGGCTCTGGCGACGGTATCGTCAGGAGGGTGATGCCGGACTGGTGCACCGGCTGAGAGGGCGACCATCGGGGCGGAATAAAGGAAATAAGTTTCGACAGGCGGTGTTGGATTTATATAAGACACGCTACGGAGATTTCGGTCCGACTCTGGCCTGTGAATATTTGGCTAAAGACGGTTACCGACTCAATCACGAGACATTGCGAGGTTGGCTGATCCGAGAGGGACGATGGGAACGGCGCCGCAAACGAGCCCGGCATCGGCAATGGCGGGAACGCAAAGAACATATGGGAGAACTGGTACAAATGGATGGTTCAATTCATGATTGGTTTGAGGGCCGTGGTCCGAAGGTGGTGCTGATGGTCATGATTGATGACGCAACGAATCGCACCTATGCGCGTTTTGTGCCGTCCGAGACGACAGAAGGGGCAATGGAATGCTTTGAACACTATGTTCGGCTTTACAGACTGCCACAGGCTTTATATGTGGACTTGGACAGCATCTACCGCGTTCCTAATGGACAGCCCACAATGGCCGAACAGCTTGACGGGCAAGCACATCCACTCACGCAGTTTGAACGAGCCATGCGCGTTCTGGGGGTGAAGATATCGCTGGCTTATTCACCCCAGGCCAAGGGGCGGGTGGAACGTCGTAATGGAGTATTTCAAGATCGTCTGGTTAAAGCTTTGCGCTTGGCCGGCATCCAGACCATAGCAGAGGCCAATCAGTTCCTAGATCGCAGCTTTTTACCGGACATGAACCGACGTTTTACTGTGCCGCCTGCCTTGGTAACGGATTTACATCGGCCCATTGCCAAGGATGTTAATTTAACTGAAGTTCTCAGCATAGAGGAATCGCGCACTGTGGCACGAGACTGGACTATCCGCTGGCATAATCGCTATTTTCAAATCAAGGCGGGTCAATTGCCTTTGCCAGGCCGTGTAATCATACTGCGCCAACTGCGCAATGGTCAGATACAATTACTTTATCAAGGCCGGAAGTTGCAATGGAAAGAATTGCCACAACGCCCCATGCCGGTTACGCAAGTCTCCCGCAAATCTCAGACTTTTCAAGTCCGGTTGCCAAGGAAGCCTGCCGCCAACCATCCGTGGCGACAATATGGAAATCTGCGCCGCCCTGATTCCCCGCTCCCCTCCGACGAGCCTTTAATGCCCATTCTCGGGGAGCGGGGAATCAGGGCTGGATCATTACCCATCTCAAACATCTTTTCCTCAACAAAAGGGGACATTTCTAAATAGTTTAAAAGGGGACATTCTTAAATTGCTTTGACATATAATGGTTTTCTAATTGATCTTTTCCACAAAAGAAGGTACCTTTTGAAAAAAGCTTCTAACGGCAAACCTATGGCGCAAGAAAAGCTTATCCATCTCATTGTTGAAAAAGGACCCGACCGGGGCAGGGAAATATCAATTCGGCCGGAGGGGGCGCGGATCGGGCGTTCAAGCAACAACGATGTTGCGCTCACGGATCCGGTCATGTCCCGTTATCACTGCCGTATTTTTTTCAAGCCGAACGAAGGGTTATGGATTGAGGATCTCGGGAGCGCCAACAACACTCTTCTTAATTCAAATCCCGTTCATATTGTCCGCATGCAGGCCGGCGACCATCTCACGCTCGGCGACACCGTCCTTAAAGTGGTCAGCGACGAGTTCCCCTCATCGTCAACCGCCCATCTCTTCGGCGCCCCTGAATCCGAGCCGGCCGGCCGCAAAGCGGGATCCCTCCTGAGACCCCCCGCCGAAAACAGAAAAAGAAAGTTTTTAACGATCGCGCTTGTGATCGCCGGCTGTGCGGCGGCGTTCGCTCTTATTGTGCGTTTTCAGAAGATGTCCGCCGCCGGAACAGCGGCAAACGACCTGTTCCCGGCAGAACAACCCGAAACGCTCGAAATTTATTATGAAAAGATCCAGGCCAGTCCGAAGAACATATTCCGCTACGAGCTGGAACTGCAAAACGGAGAACTTTCCGTCCAGATTGACGACTTGGAAAACAAAAGACATGTTCCCAAAAACCAGCGCAAAAAGATAGATCCGGAACTGCTCAGATCCCTCGGCGCAACGCTCCTGCAATCGGATTTCAACAGCCTTAAGGAAGCCTACAAGGGCACCACCGAAGAGGTCTACGACCTCTGGGACCTGACCATAACGGCCGGCCAAAAAACCCACCGCGTGAAAGTATTAAACACCATTGAACCGGAACAATTTCAAAAAGCCCGCGAAGCAATTGAAGAATTTGCCCAGAATGAAATCGGACTGACCGCGCTGGCCCTGACCAGGGAAAAATTGCTTGATCTGGCCAGGGATTCGGCCCGGCTTGGCCGCCGACGCTACGACCAACGCGAGGTGAAACGCGAAAACCTTGCCCTTGCCATCCGCGCGCTGAAAGAAACCGAATGGTACCTTGAAACCATTGATCCCAAACCGGATTATTACGCCGAGGCAGTCGCTCTGCGCCAGGAATGCGAACGGGAACTGGAGGAAGAGCACAAAAATCATCTCTTCCTCGCCGAAAGGGCCATAAAACTAAGGGATTGGAATGAAGCGGCCGAGAACCTGCGTATTCTCCTTGAGAAAATCTCCGACCGCGCGGATGAGCGGCACCAAAACGCCCAAAAAAAACTGATTGATGTTGAACGGCATTTGAAAAAGAAATGAAAAGGACCTGCTCAAGCATTCAGAGGTCAGAGATCAGAGGCCAGATTACAACCGGCCGCTGGCTGCCTGCCTTCTGCCTTCTGACTTCAGTCTTCTGCCTTCTGTTACCCGCCTGCCGGCAGGGCGAACTGGCGCCGGCAAAAACCGGCCAGATTTATGTCACCACCGATCCGGCCGGCGCAACCCTGTTTTGCGATTCCGTCAGTTGCGGGAACACTCCGGCAACAATCACATCGGTTGCCGCAGGCAATCATCTCCTTGTTGTCCGTAAGCCTGGTTACCGTGAAACGCGCGCCACGGTTACGACAAAAACCGGCGAACGGATTGCCGTGGAACTTGGCCTTGAAGCGTTGAAAGGGCTGGTTCTCGTCCAATCGGATCCGGCGGGGGCGGATGTTGAGCTTGACGGCGTCAATATCGGCAAGACGCCTTTGCTTTCGCATGATTTTCCGCCGGGGGAAAAGCGTCTGCAGATCAGCATGCCGGGACACATATCCAAGACCGTTAATCTGAACGTTGAAGATCGGACGCCGGTAAAAGTTGCCGTCTCCCTGGTATCGGACTCGGCGGAACTTTTCGTGGAATCGGCGCCGGCCGGCGCCATGGTCACGATAGACAATTCGGCCGCCGGAACAACTCCCCTGAAACTTACAGAAGTGAAAACAGGAAAACATACGCTTGAGCTGGCGCTCAAGGGGCATTTACCCATTCAGCAAGAAATTACGCTCCAAGCCGGCGAAAAGCAGAAAATATCGTCAACTTTGAAGCCTCTGCCCGGAAAACTGGCCGTGCTTTCAAGACCTCCGGGAGCGCGCGTCTACCTGAATAATCAGTTGAAAGCCGAAACGCCTTTCAACTCCACCAATATTCCCTCCGGCCAATACGTAATCCGCGTTGAACTGCAGGGCCATGACCCGCAGTCCCAGACCAATAATGTGGTTTTCGGCGAGGAAACAACCGTGGAATTTCAAATGGTCAAATCCAGCGGCACATTGCTCATTTCCACCATGCCGCCGGAAATAAATCTCTACCTGGACGGAGAATTCCGCGGAACAACCAAAGCGCGCGGCAACGAGCAAATCTCAGACCAGTTCCAGATTGATTTTATTCCGCGGGGCCGGCATCAATTGCAATTCACCAAACAGGGATATTATGACGTCCAGCGCGTCGTGGATATCATGCCAAAGCAGAATGTTATTCTTCATGAAAAACTTGTCATGCGTCCCGTGCCGTTCGTGCCGAACGTGATCATCCGCACCGGCGACAAGCCGGAACAGGCTTTCAAGGGCATTATCCGCGAAAAATACGCCAACGGCGATATCAAAGTGGAAATTGAAGCGGGTATATTCAAGACCTTCGGCAAAAACGAAATCACTTCGATGGAAACGATCCGACCGTAACTCAAGCCGGACGCGAAACCTTAAAAATGCATCTCCTTCAATCTTCGACGCCCCGTTGCAGATTTATAGAACTTTTCTTTCTGCCGAGCTTCGCTTAGTGTTTCAAACGACTCAACATGTGCTATTTTATAAGGACGATATGGTCGCGAAGATTTTACCCGGCCGGCATTATGTTCGGTTAAACGTTTGTTAACATCACCTGCTACACCTGCATACGTCCTTGTTTTTGCCTCGTTCAAAAGGATATAAACGTGATACATATTACCGCCTGCCAATTATGGCGGACCCGCCAAAAGCCTAAAATGTTTTTGGCGAGGTCTCGCCACTTTTTTGCATAGCAAAAAAGTGGCGGAGAGGGCGGGATTTGAACCCGCGGTGCCCTTTTGGGGCACATACGATTTCCAGTCGTACACCTTCGGCCACTCGGTCACCTCTCCATTTCTGCCGAACGCCTTAGAACACAAACGCAGAAACATTGCAGAAAAGATTTATCGCAAAACAGCCTGCAGGGCGCAAGCGAATATTTTTTCCACCCTACCCCGCCGGCGGCCGTTCTGTTCCGGACGAAACATAAAAAATGAAAATAATAATCTTGCCAACCGCCGGGCATTGTATTAAAAAAACACCGCATTTGGAAATATTATCCTCCTTCGCCAAAAGCTCTGTGGCAAGCCACAGGGAAGAGTGGTGTTCGCGGCTTCGGAGGGTTCGCAAAAACGCCTCGCGGCGTGCTTCACTTACCGAAAAGAGGAGAACCGGACATGTATTCAGCATCTGACTTGCGCAAAGGACTGCGGGTGGAAATTGACGGCGTGCCTTATCTGATCGCCGACTTCAACTTTGTCAAACCCGGCAAAGGAGCGTCAATTTACAACTGTAAAATGAAAAACCTCATAACCGGCAGCACGCTCACCAGGAGCTATCGGTCCAATGATAAGCTGGATGAGCCGAAACTGGAAGAACGCGCCGTGCGGTACTCCTATAAGGATGGAGATGATTATGTCTTCGTTGACAAGAACTTTGAGCAGGTCAGTGTCGGCCCCGACGTGCTGGGCGATGCGCGGTTTTTCCTTGTCGAGGACATGGAAGTTGAAATCCTGATTCATAACGGACGCCCCATCGGAGTGGAACTGCCTACTTTCATTGAAAAGGAAATCAAGGAAACCGAACCCGGCTTTCGCGGCAACACGGCCACGAATGTCCAGAAACCGGCCAAAATTGAAGGCGGCTACGAACTGCAGGTGCCGCTGTTCATCAATCAGGGCGACATCATCAAAATTGACACGCGCACCGGCGGCTATGCCGACCGGGTCCGCACGGCAAAGGGATCATAACTTTCCGGACGATAAGACATACCATATCACTCTTTCATTAGGCCCACGACAGATAATTTTTTCTTGAAAAATGGGGCTTAAGTCACACTTTATAAAGTGTGACTTTATCTTTGGAACGCATATGCCTCAAAATGAGCAAACACGTCTCGCCGGATTTAGATCCGTCCTTGAATTACGCGCAGAATTGTTATCCGCAACACGCAATTTCTTCCGCAAACGCGGCTATCTTGAAGTGGAAACGCCGGTCGCGGTGCTTACTCCGGCCCTTGAACTTCATATTGACGCCTGCCCGGCCGGCGGCCGTTACCTGAGGACTTCCCCGGAACTGCACATGAAACGTCTCCTGGGAGCCGGTTATGAACGGATTTTTCAAATCGGAAAATGTTTCCGCTCCGGCGAGCGGGGCAATTTACATAATCCTGAATTCACCATGCTTGAATGGTATCAGGCGGAGGCCGATTATATGGATATTCTCGCCGAAACCAAAGATCTCCTGAAACATCTGGCGGAAACCTGTCTTGGGAAATTAACGCTTGCGAGAAACGGCAAATCACTTGATCTTGGAACAGAATGGCAGTCGTTTTCCGTCCCAAAACTATTTGAAAAATATGCCGGATGGAATCCGGCCATTGATTTTAACGAGCGCCGGTTTGATGATGACCTGGTCAATTGCATTGAGCCGCGCCTGCCGACGGATCATCCGGTCGTCCTGATGGATTACCCGGCCGAGGCCGCCGCGCTGGCCCGGCTGAAGGCGGGTGATCGCCGCCTGGCGGAGCGCTGGGAATTATATCTGGCCGGCATAGAGGTGGCCAATGCCTTCAGCGAACTGACCGATGCGGCTGAACAGCGGAAAAGATTTGAAGAATGCGCCCGAAAACGCCGGGACATGGACAAGGCGGTTTATGAGTTTGATCTTGAATTTCTCGCCGCGCTTGAGCATGGTATGCCGCCGGCGGCGGGCATCGCGCTCGGCTTTGACCGCCTGGTAATGCTGTTTGCCAGCTTTGATTCGCTCGATGATGTGCTCCCCTTCCGGTGATTTCATTGCAGGTCATCGCCGGAACGCGTTGGCATTACCCAAGTCCGCATTACCGTAAAAATTTCATTTATTATGGTCAACCGGCTTATTATCAAGCGCTTGCTTCCTTTAGCGAAATCAGGCCATCTCGTTGACTTTGTCTTTATCCACATCCCCATGTGGAAAAAACCAGGGTTTTCTCTATGCCCTGTGACGCACTCGCTCTGGGGACCGGAAATTACCGGCTACTTTGTGGCGAAACGTCTTGATTGAGTGTTGTCAAACACGAACAAACATCTTGCCGCCTGCCATGGTAAAAGTGGCCGCATCCGATTTTTAGAATTGAAAAAAACGACGGTACTGTGTAGCCTGTTCATATATGAACTACACGGTGGATCTGAAGCCGCGAGCGATCAAAGACTTAAAACATCTGCAAAAACAGGATGCCTCGCGGATCGCCGACGCTTTAGAGCGGCTGCAATCCGACTTGACCGGAGACGTAAAGAAACTGACCAACTTCACACCGGAGTATCGGTTACGCGTTGGGCAGTTCCGTGTGTTGTTCGAGATCGAAAATGAAACACAAATCATCAGTCTATCGCGTTGTTCATCGGCGCGAGGCATACCGGTAGAAGGAGAAATAAAAATGGTAACATTACATCCAAGCATACTTGAACGAGACGGAAAAAAGGCCTTTGCTGTCCTGCCTTATGAGGAATTTCTGAAGATCGAAGAAGAACTTGATGATCTTGAGGACATCAAAGATCTTCGCACCGCCAAGGCAGAAGAAGTAACCGCCTCTACCGTTTCCCTTGCTTCAGTTCGGAACGAATTGAAGATTTGAGCGAACCATCGCTTGCAGTTTACGTATTGCCCGGGACGGGCAAACGAAACTGAAGCGTAACGTCGGCTGAATAAGTAGAGGAATACGATATGAGTAAATTCGAACGCATCGTCTGCGTCGCGGTCCCAAACATCACGGGAGTGATCCTGGTCATCATCGGCAAGCGTGTGATCGGCCAAGCTTGCGCTGTAACGACGGCAATCTCCCCACCGTCGTCATGATGGGAGCGATGCTGATCTGCACAGGTCTCATCTGTGTGTCGCTGTCCTGTATTGCGTATGCGCTCGTGAGACCTTCCGTCAAGCTGAACGGCAACGATTGATGAAAAAAAACTTGCCATACACATTTTATATCATACTATGTGTATCAAAGGGAGGGATTCAGATATGACAAGGACAAACGTCGTCTTGGACGATAATCTCGTGATGAAATGCCAGAAAGAAACCGGCATTAGGACGCGGAGGGGCGTCATTGATCATGCCTTGCAGGAACTGCTCCGGCATGCGTGCCAAAAGAAGGTCTTGGAATTGAAAGGCCGGATTTCATGGCAAGGCAACCTCAGCGCTTGGCGAAGCGGCAGAGGACTAACGTGATCATCGTTGACACATCCGTGTGGATTGATTTTTTCCATGGAAAAGATTTGCCGGAGGTCCGCACGCTGGAGAGGATTCTTGACGCTGGGGAAGACATCTGTATCTGTGGCGTTATCCTTGCCGAAGTCCTTCAAGGAATTCGTGAAGACGGAGATTATATCGAGACATTATCCCGATTCGAGTCTTTCCTGTTCCTCCCGATGAACCAGCACACTTTCGTAAAGGCCGCGGAACTGTATCGGATATTGCGGCACAAAGGGATTACGATCCGCAACCCCGTTGACTGCATGATTGCGGCCGTGGCGATTGAGCATGACATTCCACTCCTTCACAAGGATCGCGACTTCAACACAATAGCCGAGCACTGCGGCCTGAAGATACTAAAGACATCGGAAAAGCCAACAAAGGCATCCAGAAAATTGCCGCCAAGGCACGGCAAATCCTGATGCTTTTCGTTCGATCAAAAGATATAAAAATCGGACATTATTGAATACATCGCATATTCTGTATTACAGTAATATACGGAAAGGGACCACTGCCGCCCCATCGAGACGACAGTAAAACCGATCGAACCATGAAGCGCAGTCTACGTTTTGCCTGAAGCGGCATGTCCAGGAAAAATCACGCAAGTTTGTTTCATTGACACGCCCTTGAAAATTACGCTATCAATACCGGAACAGATTTCCTGGTTAATCAATGATTGGGACGGAAGAAAGAAAATTGCATAAAAAAACATACTGCCCAAGCATATTTTTCCCATGAATGAACTAAAACAGAGCAAGCGCGTTTTTACCCATTCCGAAAGGAAGCTGGCCGGCCATGTTCCGACCATCGCCATCACGCCGGTTGCGGACGGCCGAACCGGCGCTTACGAAAGCAACCATGAGCGCACCTGGCGCATGGTTGAAAAGATCAAAAAACTTATTCTTGATAATGTCAAACTGCCGGATGGAACTCCGGTACGGGTGGTAACGGCGCCGGAAATTGTCTATGGGCCGCGGACCGGCGCCCTGGCACAGGCCTTCTACGCCCAAAAGGGTGTCAGCGCCAATATCTGGGTCAGCCGTTCCTGGGCTTACAGCGATGAATTGATGAGCGCCTGCCAGGGGCTTGGCAGCAGTGAATGGCAGCAGGCGGCCTATGGTCTCAACCAGACCGACCGGCCCGGCGCAGTCTGGTTAAAGGCGTTTTGCGCGGCGATGGATGAAAAAGAGCGGCCGATTTTTTCAATTTACAACCCCGACCTCGAATCCGAAGATGGCGAACTGGCGCCGTATGTTGCCGGGCGTCTCCTGCGTTTCAGCCGCTGTGCGGCGGCCGCGGCCGAAATGCGCGGCAAAAACTATCTTGCGCTCGGCGGCGTTTCAATGGGCATTATCGGCTCCGATGTGCGGCGCAATATGATGCTCCATTACCTCGGCATGGGCACGGTTGCGGTGGACATGGTGGCGATCAAAGGACGAATTGATAACGGCCTCTATGACCATGACGAGCTTGAAAAAGCCTTCAGGTTTATGAAACAAAACTTTAAATTTGACTTCGGCTCCGGCAAACGGCCTCTGGCATCGGATGAGCTTCTGCGCCAGTGCATCTTGATTACCATGATTACCAGGGACTTTATGATCGGCAATGAAAAACTGGCCGATGAAGCCATTGCCCGCCGGCAGGGATTTAAGGCGGACGTTGAATTCGCCCAGGGTTGCAACGCGATTCTCGCCGGAACCCAGGGCCAGCGCGCCTGGACCGACCTTTATCCCAATTTTGACCTGGCCGAATCCATCCTCAACAGTTCGTTTGACTGGAACGGATTCCGGGACCCTTTCCTGGTCGCGACCGAAAACGACTCAAAAAACGGCGTCGGCATGCTTGCGGCCAACCTGGTTTCCGGCATGCCCCAGCTTTTTGCCGATATCCGCACCAACTGGACCGTGGAGAGCGTGAAAAAAGCAACCGGTAAAGACATAACAAAAATAGCCCCCAACGGTTTTATTGACAAACGCAATTCCGGCGCGGGTGCGCTCGATTTTGCAGTTGACGTGTTCAAACTTGTTACAGGGGAAAAGAGCGGTAAGAAAATGTCGGTCCAGGAAATTGCCGAGGCAATCCGCTCCGGCCATAAACTTCAGGACAAGCTCATTAAACTGGCGTCCGCCGGAACAACTTATATGGGGGCCAATCTTGAATATTTCCGGGGCGACGGCCTCTCCAGCCATTACCGCACGCCCGGCGGAATACCGATGACGGCCTACCGCTATAATGTCGTCGGCAATGAATTTACCTGCTCCATCGTCGAAGGCGAGACCGTTGAACTGCCGAAAGACGTGGCCGACCATATCAGCCGGGCGACGGACAGCGCCTGGCCGGAAACTTACTGGGCGCCGCGCGGAATGTCTTCGTTCGAATACATGTCCCGGATCGGACCCAATCACGACGGCAATTCGTTCGGTCTGATCGGCGCGGATCTGGCAACGCTCAATGCCATGCTCCGCATTCCAGTTGACTTGCACAATATTCCGCGGGAACAGATTTTCCGGCCGACGATCTGGGACAGGTTCGGCGGAGATGATTTCCGCGCGTGTGAAAGACTGGGACCATTGTATCGGTGAGTTCAGATATAGGAAATTTGAAACATTGAACATTCAACGTTCAACATTCAACAGAAGACGGATTTTTTTCCGTTCGCTGTTCAATGTTGGATGTTGGAAGTTGAACGTTTCTTCTGAATAGAAATGTTTCATCATAAACAACCTTATCGCCCCATTTACCCGCAACGGCCGCCGCCGCCAACGGCGGCATCGCAGGAAAAGACTTCTTTTACGTTCAAGCTTAGCGACGAACAGCAGATTATTCTGGCGGACATTCTTAATTCCGGCAATTACCGGCCGATTCAGGTCCCCTACACCATCGCGGCGGCGGAAACCGACGAATGCAAAATCTCCATTTACACGAGCGGCAAATGCCTGGTCCAGGGAAAGGCGGCCAGGGATTTTATCCAGTTCGTGCTTGAACCAAAAGTTCTCGGACAGGTCGGTGTGGGCTATGAGGAAACGCTCAATCCGGAACAGTATGATCCGCATATCGGCGTGGATGAAAGCGGCAAGGGCGACTATTTCGGACCGCTGGCCATTGCCGCCGCCTATGCCGACAAGGAACTTGCCAAAAAAATGCTCGCGATCGGAGTCAGGGACAGCAAGAACATATCCAGCGACAAGCGCATCCTTGAACTGGCGCTCCAGATACGCAAAATGCTCGGCAAACGTTTCAGCGTTGTCGCGATCGGCGCGCAGGCCTATAACCGGCTTTACTGGAAAATGAAAAACGTCAATCTGGTGCTGGCCTGGGGCCATGCCCGCGCCATTGAAAATATACTGGCGAATGTGCCGGAATGTCCGCGCGCCATCTCCGATCAATTCGGCCATAAACATCTCATTGAAAAAGCGCTCATGGGCAAGGGCCGGAAAATCATTCTGCAGCAGCGCCACAAGGCCGAGGCGGACGTGGCCGTGGCCGCGGCCTCCATCCTGGCGCGCGAGGCCTTTTTGCTGGGACTGCGCAAAATGCATGAGCAATATCATCTGCGCTTTCCAAAAGGCGCTTCCACTCAGGTGATTGAAGCGGCAAAAGAGCTTGTTGAAAAAAACGGGGCGAACGTCCTGCTGCAGACGGCCAAATGCCACTTCAAAACCTCGGATGTTGTCCTGGGGCCCGGCGGCATAAAAAAGCTCATGGCAGAAGCGGTGAAAGACAAACAAAATTAATGACAAAACGAGTCATCATTCCCGTCATCCCCCGAATCTCCAAGACACAAAATCTAGCCAAACATATTTGAAATTTTCCAGGATGTGGGAGGGCGGGCATTCCTGCCCGCCGTTCAGAAGAACGGCGACACGCCGTCCCTCCCGGCAAGAAAATGTTCAACATAAAATCAACAGATTCTATGAAGCAGAATCTAATTGACTTAGCACACACGGCAGAACATAATAATTTTAAACATTAGAAGCGTCATATTATTATGATTAAGCAACGCAAACTCATTATTGACGAGATTGTCCGACGGATTGTGGCAGCCGTTCATCCTGAAAAAATCATTTTATTCGGCTCATCGGCACGTGAAGAAACGGATTTAAACAGCGATATTGATATTCTGGTGATTAAGTCGTGCGAAAAACGCCGCCAGATTGCAGGCCTCATTTATCAGAATTTTATCGGGATCGGGCATGCAGTTGATATTGTTGTGGCGACACCGGAGGATGTAAAAAATTATGGTTCCAATCCAGCCTTTGTTTTGGAGCCGGCCCTCAGGGAAGGAATAGTGCTTTATGCCGCCTGAACATAAACCGGTTGATCACGCCGTGGAATGGCTTAATCGTGCAGCCAGTGATTTAGCGCTTGCTGAAAATAGATTGGAAAATGTCTATCTTGAAGATTTATGTTTCCATGCCCAGCAGGCTGCCGAGAAAGCCATTAAGGCTGTCTTTATCAGCCGTGGCTGGCGGTTTCCATACGTGCATGATCTGGCTGCTTTGACTACGGCGTTGTTGCAAAACGGACTCAATGTTCCGGCAGATGTCCAGAATTGTGTAACTCTGACGGAATATGCAGTGGAAGGGCGTTATCCCGGATTTGCCGAGCCGGTCTCCGATACTGAGTATGTTGATGCTATCGCCAAGGCGAAGGTGGTTTTGCAATGGGCGCGGTCGCTCGCTGGGGACCGGAAATAAAAGCGTTTCGCCCCACCTAGGGTGCAACCAGTTTCTGCAGACAGGCCGGCGGGCGGATGATTTTTAATTCCTTTGAAACGCAGGCGTGGACCGTGTGGCCGGTAACAATCAGGTCCTCTCCGCGGGAAACCTTGTATTCAACCCGCAAACGCACGCCCTGAATCTGACAGCGCGAGACGATTTCAAGTTGGTCGTCATAATGCGCCGGCGCCTTATATTCGCAATGCGCTTCCACCACCGGCAGAAAAATCCCCTGTGTTTCCAGTTCTCCATAGGGCAGGCCGGCTTCCCTCAGCATCTCCGCGCGGGCCATTTCAAAGTAAATCAAATAGTTGGCGTAATAGACGAAACGCATCTGATCGGTGTGGGCATAAGGCACGCGGACAAAATGCTTGAAAGTTCTTTCTTCGCTCATGAGCCCAGACGTTAAATGTTTGGCTTCCACCTGTCAAGTTTCTGGTTGGAGGAAGAAGATTTTTTATCCTTTCCGTTCACATACTCAATTTTCCTTGATTTATCGCAGGAAGAAATGCAACATGATGCAAACGTCCAACATGCTGAATTATATGATGAAAAACCAAAATGAATGAACCAACCATTAATTCATCAATGAAAACCGGAATTCTGGGCGAGCCGCTTCGGATAATCAACAGGCTTCTTGAAGAGAAAGTCATTCTGGAATATGCCATTGCCGGCGGAGTGGCCGCCCTCTACTACACCGAACCGGTTCTGACTTACGACTTTGATGTTGTCTGCCGTTTCCCCGACGGAGGGCCTTTGATTGATCCATCACCGATATTCAGGAAACTCAGGGAATGGGGCTTCAAGTTCGGCAAGGAAGATCGCGTGACAATCAATGGCGTGCCGGTTCAGTTTATTCCGGCTTCGCCGGGTTTGATGGAAGAAGCCTTGAATAAGGCGAAAACCGTATCCGTTTGCGGCGTAAAGACCAGAATCCTGCGCGCCGAATATTTGGCCGCCCTGATGCTGGAACTATACCGTCCAAAGGATCGCGCCAAATTGGACTTGCTGACAGGTAATAAAGGCGTTGTGTTTGATAAATCTTTGTTTCTTGATATTCTGAAGCGGCATAAACTCACCGAGAAATGGAAGCGATATCATGAAGGTTGATTCAATCGGCGAAGCCAAACAACGCATTCGAAGGCAACTGGCATCCCTGCCTTTTGACCGCAAACTGGATGCCCTGATTTGCCTCCAGCAGACCGCCCGTGATATGGCGCGGGCCTCCGGGAGGCCATTTTGTGGTGTTGTCTGGCCAGCTCGACGGGATAAACGTTATGTCAAACCATAAGGAAATGGCAAATTTGAACTGATCTGGCGGGATGCTACTTTGACCAGGATATTCCTCTTTACCGGCGTGTTGCCGCCCGGATTTTGCCTTTAACCAGATGTTTTAAGTCGTAATAGTGAAAGACAATGTTCATCCAGGCGCGGTAGCGCCGGCCGATGGACGCCATGTATTTGGCGAGAAATATTTTTCTCCCCTTCCAGCAGAGCGGATGGCAGATCCGCATCAGATCGCAAAGTCTTTGCCTCAAGCTGATGTTTTTATCGTAAAACAACGCCCGGGCCGTATCAATCAGCGCAAATTCAATTGATTTATCTCCCCGGATCCTGAACAAAAGATTTCCGGCGGAAAGGTCCCGGAAATAGACGCCGTGGTCATGCATTTTCCTCATAAAAAGCGCGATCTGGCCGTAAAGTTCGCCGGCTTTAAAGCCTTCAAATTCTCCGGCGCCATTGCTGAAAGCGGTAAAAGCGTTCCTGACAGAAAAGCTGTCGGAAAATTCTTCGCACACATACCAGCTTTCCCCGGCCAGGGGATTTTTAACCTGATGAAAAAAAGCGACCGGCAGTGGCGTGGAAATATCGCGCCGCAGAAGTTCATTGGCTCCGTTCCAACTGCGCAGGGCCTTGTCGCCTTTCTGCCTGGCGAATAAGCGCCTTGCCGGAGATAATGGCCGGAACTGTTTAACGACCATGGCCGCGCCTTTATCCCCGCCAGGCATTATGCGCCAGACCCGATTGCGGGCATCGCGGAGAATATCATGGCGGGATTTTCCGTCCGCCTTAAGCGACGAAAACGTGTTGAAAATCCGGTCGGCATCACCCGCCAGACAGATACCCGCAAGGTCATTACGCGTTATAAAATCATATTGTCTTTCCGCAATGTTCATAAAACGGATATTCTTCAAAGCCTTCAGTCTGTCCTGCTTCACAGACACTGGCGCATAATTTTCGGGAACAGCCGGCCCTGGCCACACAATATAGAGAGGGCTTTCAGTAATCATGGCCGGCATACGGGTGAGCGCCGCTCCATCGCGCGCATAGCATTGCGCCTGTTCAATGGCATCCGCAGGATAACAATCTTTTGTCAGGGCGCGCCGGCCATTCATTGTCCAGGCAACATGGAGCAGGCCGCCGTCTGTTTTGCAGAACTCGTGGATTTCAAGACCGTATTCCGACGTAATTTTGCGGATGTATTTTGAGCCGGCGAGGAATCGGCTCACGGCCTGCAAGGCGTAATAAGCGGGCCTGATTCTATAATCGCCGATGTTACCGCGCGCTTTGCCGTAGAATGTCACGTGCGGTATTTCGGGAAATTCCGAGGTGCCGTCATCAATCAATCCCTCGCGCTGGCCGATCAGCGGCCCCCAGTAGACCCGTTTTAACGCGCCGCTGGCAACGGCCAGACAGCAATAGCGCGTCAAATAGTCGGCTTGCTTTTCCTCCGTGGCGCCAAGGAAGCGGGCAATTCTCCGCAGGCTCCAGGAAACATGCGAACATATCGTTCCCGGCACGCCGAAAGCCAGGGCAATATCGTTGAGCACACGGGCCTTGCGGATCAGATTGAAACGGAGCATATTGGAAAATAATCGTCCCGCAATTTTATGGTCATAGGCTTCCGGCTCCGTGGCGCGCTCCGCAAAGAGATTATCGGTATGAACGGAGGGAAGAATATTTTTACGTTTCATTTCGTCCAGCAGGGCAATGTTATAAAACGGCTCAAAATCGGTTACGTTCGGGGCCGCCAGACTGCAATTCCGGGCGGATGCCGCCTCGCAGGCAATTTGCCAAGCCGCAAGATAGCCCGGCAGGGTATAGCCGGACCACTTGCGCCGATTGCAGGTTGAGCCGATTTCAATGAGTTCAAGATCGCGGCCATAGGCGGCAAACGTTTCCGCCATGAACAAACGCCAATCTTCTCTTGCCTGGGCGCTTTTTTGCATGCGCCCGGCCTCGGCAATAGATTGTGTCAAATGAAGACAAACCCGGAATTTTTCATCAATCAGGCGCCGGAGGAACCGCCCCGGAAATGTTTTCGCACTGCCGGATGTAAAGTCAAGGCGCACATGGCGCAAACCAAGTTCTTTCAGGCGCTCAATGATGAAATCATCGCAGGCGGGATCTTCACTGCTGGCGACACACAAGCCAAAAAAATCATTGCCAACCTGGAATTCTTCAGCCGGCTTATCGGCGCCGGATGCCAGCCAACGGCCTGACAAGCCATATTTCAGCATGGAAGGCGCCGTGCGAAAAAATATAAATAGATTTTGCCAAAATGCGGTCATAAGATTAGAATAATGCCTAATAAACACGAAATAATAAAGCCAAAAGAATCTCACCGAAAATATAGAACAAGAAAAACTCTCGCAAAGACGCAAAGCGCGCCAAGATAGTTGGCTGTTTTAAGAATAAACATCTGAACCTTTGCGAACTTGGCGTGCTTGGCGAGATGGTTTTAAATTCACCTGAGAAATTGAAATAATACATGGCGCGAGGTAATCAATGAAAAGGAGCGGATTCAATCTAACCCGGCTGGTGGAATGGAAATATCTTGAAAAACATTACCGGAAGCTGGAACCGGTCCATTTACGCTCGTTATTCGCGCAAGACAAACGCCGGGCGCAGAAATTCACGCTCACCGCCGAAGGCATTACGCTGGATTATTCAAAAAACAGGATCACGGAAGAAACCATGTGCGCCCTGTTCACCCTCGCCCGCGCCCGTTCCCTCGCCCAAGCGCGCGAAGCAATGTTCTCCGGCCAGGCGATCAACCGCACCGAAAACCGCGCGGTTCTCCACACCGCCCTGCGCAATTGTTCCAATAAACCGGTCTATGTCAACGGCGTTGACGTTATGCCTGAGGTCAACCGCGTCCTGGAAAAAATGCGTTGTTTTGCCCGCGCTGTCAGGGATGGCGCATGGCGCGGCCATACCGGCAAACCGATTCGCAATATAATCAATATCGGCATCGGCGGCTCGGACCTGGGCCCGGCCATGGCCTATGAAGCGTTAAAACCTTATGCCAAAAACGATCTGACCGTGCGGTTTGTCTCCAATATTGACGCCGCTCATATCATTGAAGCCACGCGCGGCCTCGCCGCCGATGAAACGCTCTTCGTGGTTACATCCAAGACGTTCACCACGCAGGAAACGATGGCCAATGCGCATTCAGCGCGGGCATGGTGCCTGGCAAATTTGAAAACTCAAAAGGCGGTCCAGAAACATTTTGTCGCGGTTTCAACCAACACGGCAAAAGTCAAGGAATTCGGGATTGATCCCGAAAATATGTTCCCATTCTGGGACTGGGTCGGGGGACGATATTCATTGTGCTCGGCCGTGGGCCTTTCCTTGATGCTGGCGATCGGTCCTGAAAATTTCGACAAAATGTTGGCCGGTTTTCATGCCATGGACCAACATTTCCTGAATGCGCCCATGGAAAAAAATCTGCCGGTGATTCTTGCCCTGCTGGGCGTCTGGTATAATAACTTTTTCAACGCGCAAACCTGCGCCATCCTGCCCTACTCCCAGTATTTGGCGCGCTTTACGGCCTATCTTCAGCAGGCGGACATGGAAAGCAACGGCAAAAGCATTGATCAAAACGGCAAAATAGTTCACTGGCAAACAGGGCCAATAATCTGGGGCGAGCCCGGCACCAACGGCCAGCACGCTTTTTTCCAGCTTCTGCATCAGGGCACCAAACTGATTCCGGCCGATTTTATCGGGTTCTGCAATCCGGCAACAGGGCAGACATATGGTGGGGACGAATCTGTCATTCCCGCGAAGGCGGGAATCCAGGCTCAAGATAAAACACTGGATTCCCATTTTCATGGGAATGACAAACCGTGCGGAACCTTGCCCGATCTCAGGCTGGCGCTTAACAAGCATCACGCCATGCTTATGGCCAATTTCTTCGCCCAGACCGAGGCCTTGGCATTCGGCAAAAACGCTTTTGAAGTCGCCGCGGAAGGAGTTCCGTCCGAGTTGATCCCGCACAAAACGTTTGCAGGCAACCGGCCGACCAATACCATTCTGGCCGAACAGCTTGATCCGGCCACGCTTGGGAAATTAATTGCGCTTTACGAGCATAAAATATTCACCCAGGGCGTTATCTGGGATATTTATTCCTTTGACCAGTGGGGGGTGCAACTCGGCAAGGAACTGGCGGGGAAAATATTGCCGGAACTGCTGGCCGGCAAGGATGGCAAATTACAGCACGATTCTTCGACCAATGCGCTTATCAGGCGCTTTCGCGCCACAAAGAAATAATGACCCGCAAAGTCGGCATAAGACTCTACATGGAGTTTGAGCACAACCGGCGCCTGCTGGAAGGGATTTTGCATTATATCCATGGCGGCGCGCAATGGCAAATCACCGCCAACCCGTTTTTCAGCCAGCATTGGCCGGGCATTTTGAAAGAATGCGACGGCGCCATTGTCCAAATCTACGAAAAGCCGCTGGCCAAAATAGTCAACACCCTGCGCATCCCGGTCGTGAGCGTGGTGAACAGCGCTTTCACGCCGGACTTGCCCGCGGTTATCAATGACGACCTCGCCGTGGGAAAAATGGCGGCCGAATATTTATCCGGCCTGAATTGCCATGCCTTCGGTTTTGTGGGTTTCTATTACCCGCGGGCGTGGTCGCAGGAAAGGGGAACCGCATTTGTCGAGGGACTCGCCAAGGCCGGCCATAAATGCCATTTGCTGGCGCCGTTTGAAAACTGCCGGGCGCCCTCGTTTAAATATTCATGGACGCCGGCAAGCTTGAAATCATGGCTGAAATCCCTGCCGCCGCGCACCGGCATATTCGCCGCCACCGACTTTGTCGGCGTCATGGTCATTGATGCCTGCCGCGAGCTGGGGCTGGCCATGCCCGAAGATATCGGCATTATCGGCGTGGACAACAACGTCATGCTATGTGAAATGGCGTCCGTGCCGCTGACCAGCATCGCCACGGACGCCCGACGCCTCGGATTCGAAGCGGCTCGAATGCTTGACTTGATGATGAAGGGCAAAAAACCGCGCCGGCATCAGATAAAACTGCCGCCGCTTGATATCATCATCCGCCGGTCAACCGAATTTTTTGCGATTGACGATCCGGTTCTGGCCAGGGCCATGCAATTCATCGCGGCCAATTGCCAGAAACAAATCGGCGTCATGGACGTTCTCAAAAACACGCCTTTATTATGCCGAAGGAATCTTGAACGGCGGTTCCGGGACAAAATTTCCTGTTCAATCCACGAAGCGATCATCCGCGCGCGGATAAATAAATCCAAAAGATCATTGGCGGAGACCAATTGCGGCATGGCCGCCGTGGCCGAGCAATCCGGTTTTTCCGATTCAAAAAAACTCAGCGAGTATTTCCGCAAGATAACCGGCCTGACCCCCACCGCCTACCGCAAACGCAGTTCCATGTCCTGATCGAAGTTACAACCTTAATTTTGCACCGCGCAAGTTTGGCGCAGATGCAAGACGCTCGCAATGCGGCAGATGCGATATGAATCCATCCGGACCGCAGTTTGTATTTTTGCCCCCCCCACGATGCATATTCCCCGGCCATGCACGGTATAAGTGATGTGTACCTATCTGTATTTACACATAATTCTTTACACTACTGTTTCCCACACTTGCGCAAAAAAAGCGTTGTCTTTTTACATGAAAACCGCTATAACAATTAAAAAAAATACCATGTTTAAAACACATCATGCAAAAAATGAGGATGGAAGCGTCCATGTGACGCTCATCGGGTCTTTGGACACCAATGCGGCGGAGCAGTTTGAAGAAGAGCTGGATATGCATCTGACTCAGAACGTGCGTTTTTTGCTGATAGACATGGAAAAGCTGTGTTATCTGGCAAGCGCCGGTTTGCGCGTGCTGCTGAGCAGCGCCAAAAAAGCCAAAAACATGGACGTGGACATCGTCATCTGCAGTCTCCAGCCGCTGGTGCATTCGGTTTTCGACGCCGCCGGCTTCACCCGGATATTTAACATTTTCACCTCGCGCGAAGAAGCGCATAAATCCAGGTCCAAACACTCATCCGCATGAGCCATTCCAGGGCATTAGCGCCGGAAACCAACAAAGAGAGCGCCACGCTGACCGGCGTATGGGCCGGCCTGCTGGACGTGGTCATAACCCTTGTCGCCGTCCTCGCCTCACAATCAGTGATTCTGCTGGCCGATTTCCTGAAAACCTTTTTGGAATGGATTGCCGTCCTCCTGGCTTGGCTGGCATTGTGGCGGATCAAACACGGCCGCAGTCATAAATTCGATTACGGGATCGGCAAACTTGAAAATATTGCCGGCATGCTGGTTGGCGGCCTGATGATTTTGTGCCTGCTGATCATCGGTTTCAACGCCATCCGCAATATCATCCATCCCGCGCACGTATCCGGCCTGGGCATTTGGATCGGCATGGCCGATCAGGTGTTGTTTGCCGGCGTCAATACGGCGCTGTGGCTGCGCAGCCGGCGCATGGCGCGCGCCACCGGGTCGCCGATCATGGACGCCCAGGCGCGCCTCCTGCAAACCCGGGCGCTGGGAAACATTTTCATTCTGGCGGCGCTGGGCTTGAGCGTAACCCTGCGGCATTATCAATGGGCGGCCTATATTGATCCGCTGGCCTCTCTGGCAATTGGCGCATCCATCCTCATGGCGGCCATGGGACTTCTATCCAGTTCTTTCTGCGACCTCCTCGATCGTACGCTGGAAGAAGAGAGCCAGATCGTCATTTTGAGGGAACTGGCCGATCATTTCCATGAATACGAGGCCTTGCACGGCATCCGCTCGCGCCGCGCGGGCAGCAAAGTGTTCATTGAAATTTTCCTGGAGTTTGCGCCCGAAAAGACCATGGGGCATATTCAAAAGGTGGCGGCTGACATGCGGCGCGATATCGAAGCCCGGATAAACAACAGTTCCGTGACCATCGCCCTCGCCGATCGCTCCATCAAGAAACGCCATACCCTATGATCTCATGAGGCTCTCCAAACGTTTTGGTATCCTCCGGATAATCCTTGCGGAAAACGGATTTTGGCGGAATCATCTCAAGATGATAATCTTTTGCGTCAGATTGCGGACGCGTGCGCTATCGTGCTCCTTCGAAGGACTGAATAACCTGCTATTCAGACCGAATCGTCAAAGGCACGGGCATGTAACCACCTGACGAGAACATCACGATCCATTCATTGCCGGATTTGCTCTTGACGGCCGGATCGGCAAGTCCATCGCCATTGTAATCGGCCGGGACGGGAATGTAACCGGTTCCGCCCAATGACTGGGTCAATATGGCCGTAAGATAATTCGCGCTTGACGTCCTGAACGCCCACACCCCGTTACTTTCTCCATAGATCGCCGGGTCGGCGGGTGTAAGGTTTTTCGCATGGTTAAATCAGACAAACCCTAATAGACCAAACCAAGAGTATTTGCTGAAATACAATCTAAAAAAAGAACTATGTGCCGCGAAAAAAAATGATCGTTGAAATGAAACAAAATGAATAGAATAACAATCTTTTTAACAACGCTGGTGGTCTTGGGAATCGTCAGTATAAGGGCCAACGCCCATTGTCAGATCCCGTGCGGCATTTATGACGATAATCTACGCTTTACGCTCATGGCGGAGCATATCACCACCATTGAGAAATCCATGAAAGAAATTATCAGGCTGTCAGGCGGCAAGACCATGGACTACAATCAATTGATCAGATGGGTCCAAAACAAGGATAAGCATGCGGATAACTTAAGCGAAATTGTGACCTATTACTTCATGGCGCAACGCGTCATGCCGGCCGATCAAAATGACACAAAAAACCATGAAAAATACGTTCGGGAAATCACCCTCCTCCACCAGCTCCTTTATCATGCCATGAAGACAAAGCAAACGACCGATTTGGATGAAATCGGGAAACTACGCGAGTTGCTGAAACAATTCCAAGCGTCGTATCTGGCTAAACAGGCTGGAAAATAAACACTTGCGTTAAAACAAGATTGAATTAAATATGTTTGCTGTAAATTTGACGTATAAAAAGAACTGCTTTAAGAAAGGGAATGGTTATGGGCATCAGGCTTTTGATTGCGGATGATCACAAGATAATGAGAGAGGGGCTGAAGTCGCTGGTTGGAAAGGAGCCGGATATTACCGTGGTCGGCGAGGCGGAGACCGGCAAAACGACCGTGAGCATGGCTCAAAAACTTTCACCTAATATTGTGGTGATGGATATCGCCATGCCGGACCTGAACGGGATTGAAGCCACGCGAAAAATCGTTAAAACGAACCCGAATGTCAAGGTTGTGGCCTTGTCCGCCCACGCCGACCAGCATTTTATCCGCGAAATGATGACGGCCGGGGCCTCAGCCTACATCCTCAAAGACACGGCCTACGAGGAACTCGTCCGGGCAATCCGCGAAGTGATGAAAGGCAAAAAATATCTCTCGTCAGATATTGCGCGCGGCGTACTGGATGCTTACGTTAAACTTTCACGTCCTTTAAACGAGAACCCCGCTTTTGTGGTTTTAACCGGCCGGGAACGCGAAGTCCTGCAAATGATCGCGGAAGGAAAAAGCACCAAGGAAATAGCGGGCGAAGTCGAAGTCAGCGTGAAGACCATTGAAACGCACCGCCGCAACATTATGGAAAAACTTGACTTGCACAGCATCGCCGAGCTTACCAAATATGCCATCCGGGAAGGAGTAACCTCGGTTGATGGTTGAAAACAAGAAGAGATCAGATGTCAGAAGTCAGAGGTCAGAAAAATAAAGACTCCGGCTGATATCCGACCTCTGATCTCTGACTTCTGGATTAAAATGAACATTCTACTAATTGACGACCACGCTGAAACGCGCCGAGAAATGGCCGCGCTCATCAACGCCGAAAAAGATCTGAATGTGGTGGCCCAGGCGGCCACCGGCGAAGAAGGAACGCTGAAAACCAGCGAACTGAAACCCGACCTGGTGTTGATGGATATTCTCCTGCCCGGCATCAACGGCATCGAGGCGATTAAGGCCATCATCGCAAACAACCCGGCTGCGAAAATTTTGGCGCTATCCAATCATTCCGGCCATATTCTCGTGCAGGCCGTATTGAAGGCCGGGGCCATGGGGTATGTTCGCAAAGGATGCGCTTTCGAAGAACTGGTGCCGGCCATCCGCTCCGTGGCCGCGGGCAAACAATATCTGGGACATGGAATCAATGATTGAGAGGCTCGCGCTACTATCGTCCTTTTCCTTGACAGATCATTACCCGGAATTATCATATAAGCGCTGATAGCTTTCTAGTTGCTTGTAATTCTGTTTCAGTGCCTGCGGTGATATCTATGAACAAGGACAAAAAACGGAAAAACACGCAACATGGTCTTCCCGGCAACAAAGGCAATATCACCGGACAGAAGCGCGCCCGGGAATCTTCGCGTTCAGCCTCCCTCTACGCCCGAAGCCTCATCGAGGTTTCTCTTGACCCGCTGGTCACCATCAGCCCCGAAGGCAAAATAACCGACGTCAACGAGGCCACTATCAAGGTTACCGGCGTCCCGCGCGAAAAGCTCATCGGCACCGATTTCTCCGACTATTTCACCGAGCCGGGCAAGGCCCGCGAAGGCTACCGACAGGTCTTTGCCAGCGGCTTTGTTACCGACTATCCCCTGACTATCCGCCGCAAGGACGGCCATTTAACAGACGTCCTCTACAATGCCACCGTCTACAAGGATATTCACGGCAATGTGCTCGGCGTCTTTGCCGCCGCGCGCGATGTGACCGTGCTGAAACAGGCCGAAATGGAGCTGAAACGTCATCGGGATAATCTTGAAGCGCTGGTGAACAAACGCACATCCGATCTTGAAGATACAAACAAGGAGTTGGCGCGTTCCAACGAAAGTCTCGAGCAGTTCGCCTATGTCGCCTCACATGACCTTCAGGAGCCCTTGAGAATTATGGCAAACTATTCGCAGTTGCTTGAAAAACGCTACAAGGAAAAACTGGATAAGGATGCGGATGATTTCATTGACTTTATTGTGGATGCGGCAAAACGCATGCAGAAATTAATCACCGATCTTCTTGAATATTCCCGCGCGGGCAGTAAAGACGCAAATATGACTGAAGTTGATTGTAATGAAGTCTTGCAAAAAGTGACCGCCACGATGGCGGCCATCATTGAATCCGAGCATGCCATGGTTACCCACGACAACCTGCCGGTCCTGGCCGCCCATGAAACCGGTTTGATCCGGCTCTTTCAAAACCTGATCGGAAACGCGCTGAAATTCCGCGGCAAAGAGCCGCCGGTAATCCATGTTGCCGCCCGGCAGGATCAAAACGAGTGGATTTTCTCGGTTCGGGATAACGGCATCGGCATTGAACCGCAATACAAGGAAAGAATATTTCAGATTTTCCAGCGCCTGCATTCCAGGAACGACTATCCCGGCACGGGCATCGGCCTTTCCATCTGCAAAAAGATCGTTGAAAATCACGGCGGGCGGATCTGGGTGGAATCGGAGGCGGGGAAAGGCGCGACATTCTACTTTACGATACCGAGCTGACAGGAAAAATGAAGGACAAGAGACGAAGATTGATAAACAAAATTTGACAAATTAAACGGAAAATATGAACATATATTTGCGATGCCAATCACGATGGAAAGAAAGGCAGATTCTTTTTGTAAAGTAAAAGAAAGGAAAAAAACATGGCTAATGAAAACGCGGTAACCCCGATCGAAATCCTTCTGGTTGAGGACAGTCCGGCCGACGTGCGCTTGACCAAGGAGGCCTTAAAAGAGGAAAAACTGTATAACAACCTGCATGTCGTGAATGACGGCGTGGAGGCGATGGCGTTCCTGCGCCGGGAGGGCAAATATGTAAAAGCCGTGCGGCCCGACCTGATCTTGCTGGACCTGAACCTGCCCAGAAAAGACGGCCGGGAAGTGCTGACAGAGATCAAAAGCGACGAAAAATTAAAAATCATCCCCGTGGTGGTTCTCACCGTCTCCAAGGCGGAAGAAGACGTGCTGAAATCATACAAGTTGCATGCGAATTGTTACATCACCAAGCCCATAGATTTGAACCAGTTTTCCAGGGTGGTCAAGACTATCCAGGATTTCTGGCTGACAATTGTAAAGTTGCCGCCAAAAACGAGATAATGGAAAAAAACAAGATAAACATTCTCATTGTTGAGGATAATCCGGGCGACATCAGGCTTGTCGCCGAGATGTTAAAGGAATCCAACCGCGATGCTTTCAGTTTAATCTCCGCCGGCCGGATTGAACACGCCCTGAAGAAACTGAAAGAAACAAAATTCGATATTGTCCTCCTGGATCTCAATTTGCCGGACAGCCATGGATTCGAAGGCCTGGATAAAATTGCCCGGCAAAATCCGGCTGTCCCGGTCATTGTCCTGACCGGCGCCGATGATGATAATCTCGGTCTTCAGGCCATACAACGCCACGCATCCGATTATCTCGCCAAGGGAAAAACAGACACATCCCTGCTTGTGCACGGCATGCGCTATGCCATTGAGCGCAAACGGGCCGAGCAGGAACTTCACCGGCTTAATCGCACATTAAAGGCGCTCAGCAACAGCAGTCAGGCCATGATGCGCGCCAAAGACGAATCAAGTTATCTTAATGAGGTCTGCCAGATTATCGTGAAAGACTGCGGCCATGCCATGGTCTGGGTCGGTTTTGCCGAAGAAGACAAAGCCCGGAGCGTCCGGCCCGTGGCCCATGCCGGATTTGAAAAAGGATATCTGGAAACATTAAACATCACCTGGGCTGATACCGAACGCGGCCACGGTCCAACCGGGACGGCGATCCGGACCGGGAAAGCCGCTGTTTGCAGGAATATGCTGGCCGATCCCAACTTCGAACCATGGCGCAACGAAGCGATCAAACGCGGTTATGCCTCTTCGGTCGTCCTGCCTTTGATTGCCGATACAAAAACTTTTGGGGCGATCAGCATATATTCCAAGGAACCGGATCCGTTTTCAAAAGACGAGATAAAATTGCTTGGTGAATTGGCCGAAGACCTTGCTTACGGAATCATGGCGATCCGGCTGCGCGCGGCGCACCAGCAGGCGCAGGATGATTTGCGGCGGACACGGGACTACCTGGAGAAGCTGATTGATTACGCCAATGCCCCGATCGTGGTCTGGGGGCCGAATTTCGAAATTACGCGGTTTAACCACGCTTTCGAGCGGCTGACCGGATATTCCGCCGGTGAAGTCATCGGCCAGAGGCTGGAGATCCTCTTCCCGGAAAATGAACGCACCGCGGCCATGGAAAAGATATTACGGACACTGCTGGGGGAATTTCTGGAGTTGATTGAAATACCGATCCTGCATCGCAACGGCGAAGTGCGGCATGTGCTTTGGAATTCGGCGAACATCATAGATTCCACGGGAAATAACGTCGTGGCCACGATTGCCCAGGGCACCGACATTACCGGGCATAAACGGGCCGAAGCGCGCGAAAAGGAAGCCCTGGCCATAGCCATGGCCGCCCGCACCGCCATGGATACGATTCAGACCATGGGCGAAGGCGTGCTGCTGGTTGACCTGAACGGCCATATCCTTTCCATCAACCCTGCGCTTGAACAATTGAGCGGCTTTTCAAAAAACGAGGTGTTGGGCCAGCCGCTTATTGACTTACTGCTCTCGATGCTGGAAGAGAAGGACAAGCCGATGGCCATGGCGGTGTACCATTCGGCCCTGGGCGGAAAAAATCCGAAATTAAAACCCCTGACCTTAATCAACAAACGCGGACGCTTTGTCCCCGTCATTCCGTCGGTCTCATTTATCCGCGCCCCGGACGGCAAGGTAACCGCCATCATTTTAACCGTGCGCGATATTTCTGAAATCCGCGCAATGCAGCAAAACCTGGAGGAAAACAATATGCGCCTGCGGGCGCTCGCCGCAAGGCTTTCCTCAACCGAGGAGCGGGAACGACGCCGGATTTCAGCCCAGATTCATGACACCGTCATTCAGACGCTGTCGCTTTCCAACATCAAGCTGGGAGCGTTGCGCAAGGCGCTGGCCGCCGCCGGTTCTAAAAACATTATCGCCGAAGTAACCGCCATTCGCGCGATAATTGAAGATGCCATCCGCGAATCCCGCTCGTTAATGGCCGAATTAACTCCGCCATTGCTTTATGAACTCGGCCTGGTTCCGGCTATCAACGACCTGGCCCAAAAGCTCCAGAAACAACATGACACGCCGATTCAAGTAAAGGACGACGAACACTCCAAGCCGATAGACAAGGCGATCCAGGGAATTCTGTTTCAGGCAATCCGTGAACTGATCCTGAATGCCCTGAAGCATGCTGGAAAATGCGCCATTACCGTAACCGTGGCGCATGAAAATGACCGCCTGCGGATTTGCGTGGAAGACAACGGCTCGGGTTTCAATGTCCCGGAAGAAGGCCGTTTTGTGTTTCGCAGCGACGGAGGATTCGGACTGTTCGCCATCCGTGAGCGTCTGGAAGGAATCGGCGGCAGTCTTGCCATCCGTTCACAGGCCGGCGCAGGCACAAGCGTCTCGCTCTTTGTGCCGCTGAAATTCAAGCGGCCGGTCTGACGACCTCAGGTTTTTCATCCGGGCTTCTAAGAGATCTCCTCATTGCGGCCAATGCTATCTCATCCTATCATTAACTTCAAATAAAAGGGATAGGCCTTGTCCCGGCGGCCGCGCCATAGACAAGACAGTCCTGGATAACTCACCTACAAGGAGGATAAAACCATGGCAGAATTTTTAAACCCATTTACCGGCTTGACGCCGGACCGCAAACTGACGGCGCGGGAATTGTCACGCGCCATACGGGTGGCCTTGTCCGCCGAAGAGGAAGCGATCCATCTTTATGAAGCGCTGGCGGACGCAACCGATAACACCCTGGCAAGGGAAGTTCTCCAGTCCGTAGCCGAAGAGGAACGCGTCCATGTCGGAGAATTCCAGCGCGTTTTGAACCTGCTGCTGGACGACGAACCGGCCCGATTGGCGGAAGGCGCCGCGGAAGTGGATGAAATCAGCAATAATCTGAAAAAACCTCGCTCGGAAACCGCCGGGAAAAAAAAAGAAAATCAATTAACGGTCGGCAGCTTGCGGCTAAGCGAACCGTCGTCGGTGTGTGTGTTGCAATAATGTGGTTCCAAGTTCAGCGTTAATCGTTTATAGTCTAACAATCTTGAACTCTGGACCGTGAACTTGCATAAAGGAGACAAAATGAGCACAAAAATCAGCATCATATTCTACAGCATGTATGGGCACGTCTACCGGCTTGCCGAGGCCGTGGCCGAAGGCGCCCGCAGTCTGAAAAACACCGACGTTTGTTTATTTCAAGTGCCGGAATTGATGCCGGATGCCGCTCTTGAGGCATCCGGAGCCAAAGCCGCGCGCAAGGCATTCGCGCATATTCCGGTGGCCGAACCCGCTCAACTGGCGGAGGCGGACGCTTTGATCTTCGGAACCCCGACCCGTTTTGGGAACATGTGCGCCCAGATGCGTAATTTTCTGGATCAGACGGGCGGACTGTGGCAGAAGGGATCGCTTATCGGTAAAATCGGCAGTGTATTCGCCAGTACGGGAACACAACACGGCGGTCAGGAAACAACTATCACCAGTTTTTACAACACCTTGATTCATCTGGGAATGATCGTGGCCGGGGTGCCTTATTCTGCAAAAGGTCTGCTGAACATGGCGGAAATAACGGGCGGCACGCCATACGGCGCCACAACCCTCGCCGGGGCGGATGGTTCGCGGAAACCGAGCGAAAACGAACTCGCCATTGCCCGATTCCAAGGACAACACGTGGCCACGCTGGCGGCGAGAATGAAAGAAAATTCGAAACTCGAAATCCGAAATCCGAAACAAACTTAAAATTCTGATGTTCCAATATTCAAAACTCTTGGATTTAAACTCTTTTTGCTTTCCGTTTCCGGTATTTCGAAATTGTCTCGAATTTCGTGTTTCGATATTCGAATTTATCGGATGGCAAACTCGTCCCGCCGAAGCGCGATTTTTTGAACAAGTCTGACATTATAAAAGGAAAGGGGAATACACATGACCATCAGACAGGCAAAAGCAGTCTGGCAGGGCAACCTCAAAGAAGGCAAAGGAACTTTGGAATTGGGGAGCGGCGGATTCCGGGGTCCCTACTCTTTCAGTTCAAGGTTTGAAAAAGGCGCCGGCACAAATCCTGAAGAACTGATTGCGGCCGCGTTGGCCGGATGTTTTTCAATGGCTTTGGCGCATATTCTGACCGAAGCCGGTTATGCGCCGCAAAAAATTGCAACCGCGGCCAAAGCCCATTTGGGCGCTGTCCAGAACGGTTTCGCCATCAATATAATTGAACTTGAAACCGAGGCGACTGTGCCCGGCATCGAAACGAACAAATTCCGGCAACATGCCGAGGAGGCAAAGACGAATTGTCCGGTATCCAAGGCGCTGGCCGGGACAAAAATCGAATTAACGGCAAAATTGGTTTAAATACAAATATGAACAAACGAAAAATCACCGAAGACGTTTTTCTGCTCGGGGCCGTGGACTGGAACCGGCGGCTTTTTGACGCCCTGATCCCTCTTCCCGATGGAACTAGTTACAACGCCTATCTGATCAAGGGGAGTGACGCCACGGCGCTGATTGACACGGCCGATCCGGCCAAAAAGGATATATTGATGGGGCAACTCAATGATGTGGACAGGATTGACTACCTTGTGGCAAACCACGCCGAGCAGGATCATTCCGGCACTCTGCCGCAGGTGGCCGAAAAATATCCGCAAGCCAGGATTATAACGACGCCAAAATGCAAAGGCATGCTCATTGACCTGCTGCAGATCGCGGAAAATAGATTTCAAACAGTTGAGGATGGACAAACCATTTCGCTGGGAAATAAAACTCTGGCATTTATTCACACCCCCTGGGTCCATTGGCCGGAAACCATGTGCACCTGCCTGAAGGAAGCGCAAATCCTGTTTTCGTGCGATTTCTTCGGATCCCACTATGCCGGCACGGAATTATTCGTCAAGGACCAGTCCGCCGTCTATGAAGCGGCCAAGCGTTACTATGCGGAAATTATGATGCCCTTCCGGACCGTAATCAGGAAAAATCTTGATAAGGTCATGTCCCTGGACGTAAAGATGATCGCCCCGAGTCATGGCCCGATTTATGATGACCCGGCATTTATTATGGACGCCTATGCGGCCTGGATTTCCGAAGACGTCAAGAATGAGGTTGTGCTTCCCTATATTTCCATGCATGGGAGCACGGAAGCCATGGTCCAATATTTGACCGGCGCGCTGGCCGAACGCGGCGTCAAAGTGCATCTTTTTGACCTGGCGGCAACCGACCTCGGCAAGCTTGCCATCGCCCTGGTGGATGCCGCCACCATTGTCGTCGGCACGCCGACCGTGCACGTTGGCCCGCACCCGGCCGTATTTTATGCCGCGCACCTGGCCAACATGCTGAGGCCCAAACTGCGTTTTGCCTCCATCATCGGCTCCTATGGCTGGAGCAGCAAGGCCATTGAACGCATCACCGAATTGCTTCCGAACTTAAAGGTGGAAATACTGCCGCCGGTCCTCTGCCGCGGCTATCCCCGCGCGGATGATTTTCGCGCCCTGGATGCGCTGGCGGACGCAATTACACAGAAACATACAGCGTTGCGATAAAAATTTAATCAGGACGTTAAAAGCTTATATCGGGCGGCGCGCGACGTGAAAAGAATCAGCCCGAATAACAAAGGAGGTGAAAATTGATTGAGCTACAGGTTTCAAGTTGATTCAGCCTGACCTGTGCGGGCATCGTACGTTTTCTGAACCATAATACATAATGAGGTAAATAATGAAAAAAGCATTGTTAGGGTTGGTGTTGTTGTCGTTTTTTGTCGCCGGAACGAACCTGATGAAAGCCACCGCAGGTGAAAAGGAACAAGTCCAGCCGGTCGCTAAAGCGCCGGCGCCCTACGTCTGCGAGAAATGCTGCACTGTCGCCATGCAACCCTGTAAATGCAGCATGTGCGGAGGCGAGATGCAGAAGAAACATCTCTTGGAGATCAAAGATGGGACGGGATATTTCTGTAATTGCCCGGCAGACTGCAAATGCACAAAGCAAGAGAACGATGACTCCAAGTGCAGTTGCGGCAAGACAATCACCAAGGCAAGCCTGAAAGGCATGTATATCTGCAATTGCGGCCCGGACTGCAAATGCAACACGGTCTCCGATAAGCCCGGCAAATGCAGCTGCGGCACAGACCTCAAAAAAGTGGAATAACAAAACAAGGACCACGCCCCGTTCCTCCGGCGCGCTTTACGCCGGAGGAACGGCGGAGCAATGCGGAAAACTATATTCTGCAAAGTTCGTCAGGAATATTTTGGCGGCACTACCCATAACTTGACAATATCTCGGCCAAATTCCGCTGGTCAGCGGATGACAATGCGCCTGAGTTCCTTCGTCCGGATCCAAAATGTGATTCAAAAGCCGGCCGGTTGTTCCGGTAAAGCACGCCGACCGGAATCTGCTCTCCCCATTCCATGGCTCTTTTCATGGCCATGTCCCAATTCTCCGGATCGTAATCAGCCGGTAATGGTTTGCAACGGTCGCTGTACCACTTGTGCGTATTGATTTTATTGAAGGAGACACAGGGCTGAAGAATGTCCACCAGCGCAAATCCCGGATGAAGAACAGCCTGCCGAATCATGTCGGCAAGATGGTCGTCCAAACCTGAAAAACTGCGCGCCACAAATCCGGCCTGCATGGCGACCGCAACCGCAATGGGATTGAAAGGAGCAGAATAGACTCCATGCGGCTGGGCCTTGGTCGCAAATCCCTCTTCGGAGGTCGGGCTGGCTTGCCCCTTGGTAAGCCCATAGACCTGATTATTATGAACAAGGACAGTAATGTTGATATTCCGCCGGATGGCGGCCAGAAAATGATTGCCGCCTTCCCCATAGGTGCATCCGTCGCCGCTTTCCACAATAACGGTTAATTCGGGATTGGCCAGTCTGGCGCCGGTGGCGACCGGCAGAGCGCGGCCATGGAGACCGTTAAAGACGTTCGCATTCAGGTAATGCGGCGCCTTGGCCGCCTGACCGATACCGGAAACAAAAAGCACCTGATGCGGCCGCAGGTTGAGGTTGACCAGCGCCAGTTTAACGGCTTTCAGAATGGCAAAATTTCCGCACCCCGGACACCAGGCGGTTTCATAGTCGCCGTAATCTTCGACCCTGACTTGTCCATTGTCATCAGTCATGGGACAGGTTCCTCAATATGTATTCCGGCGTAATGGCCAGACCGTCATAACGCCGCACATGATTTTTGATCTCGAAACCGCACTCCCGGCGGATCAGGCGCGCAAATTGGCCGATGGCATTACTCTCGACACAGACTGTTTTTTTAGCGGATTTAAGATGTTCCATAAAACCAGCCGGCGCCAGCGGCCACACCTGGCGGAAATGAAGCAGGCCGACTTTAAGGCCCTCGGTTTTTTTTACTGAAGCCGCCTCGCGTACTGCGCCTTTGGCCGAGCCCCAGGAGATCAGCAGAAGGTCCGGCGCAGCATCCCCCTCAAATTCCGGCGGAATTACCCGGGAGACAATGCCGCGCAATTTGTTCTGACGCTTCTCAACCATCCTTTCCCTTATTCCCAGGTCCTCGGTGATATGGCCGTCCTCGGTATGCTCGTCGCTATCGGCAACCACGAGATGCGCGCTCATGCCGGGCAGCAGGCGCGGCGAGACGCCCGTCTCCGTGAAGGCAAATCTCCGGTAGAAAGCCCCGGAAAAATTTTCGATCTGGACGCTGGGAGATGTTTCTTCCGATAATTTAAAAGGCAAAACCGCCCGATAAGAATCCGCAATAAATTGGTCAGTAAGAATAAAAACCGGACCCTGGAAACGCTCGGCAATCGCAAAGGCTTCGCGGGTCAGCCAGAAACATTCTTCAACGGAACCAGGCGCATAAACCGCCCGGGGAAATTCGCCATGTCCGGCGTGCAATACGAAATCGAGGTCCGCCTGCTCTGTCCGCGTCGGTAAACCCGTGGCTGGTCCGGGACGTTGTCCCACAACGATTACCACCGGAGTCTCGGTCATGCCCGCCAGGCTGACCCCCTCCACCATGAGGGCAAACCCACCGCCGGAAGTCGCGACCATGCTCGGCGCTCCGCAAAAGGAGGCGCCGATTGCCATGTTAATCGCGGCAATTTCGTCCTCCGCCTGTTCAACCACAAGATTGAAGTCCTGGTCATATCTGGCAAGTGTCTGCGGGATTGAAGTTGAAGGCGTCATGGGATAGAAGGCGCAAAATTTCAGGCCCGCGGAAAGCGCTCCCAGCGCAATGGCGTCATTTCCGTTGAGCATGAGCTTTCCGGGGTATTCCGCCGGCGGCGGCAGACGGAAAACACTGCCTGCATGTTTATCAGCCCAGGCCCATCCGGCCGCCAAAGCGGCAAGATTGGAGTCAATCAGATCAGACTTCTTTCCAAGGAACTGCCGCACTGTTTCTGCCGCAACGGATTCTTTGATGCCCAATAAGGCGGCCACCACCCCCAAGGCCGCAATATTCTCAAATTTTCCCGAAGTCAGGTCCTTATACGGAACCAGCAAACATAACTCGGCCGGCGCGCCATGGGCCGCATCAGTCAAGATCAAGGCATGCGGGCTCAACTGGTTTCGCTGAAGGATTACGGTTTCTTTGTTCAATGCGACCAGAATATCTATGGATTCGCGCGGCGCCAGGATTTGGCCGGACCCGGCGCGGATGGCAAAGGTGTTATGTCCGCCCCGAATGCGCGACATGTATTCCTGGGTCACCGCAATATTGAAGCCGCTGCGGACAAGGCTCTTTGAAAGAAGCTCTCCCAGGGTGATAAGCCCCTGCCCCGCTTCACCGCCAATACAAATGTTTATCTCATTATGGACAGTCATGGTTTTTTATCATGACAAGAATGGAAGCCGGATGTTATCAGGCGTATCCTGATCCTGCGCGCTGAAATCCCTTAGGCAACATCGCCCTTTCCAAGGGATTTCCCATCCGCCATTCATGCTTTCCCTGATGTTCACATTTTATCGCATCTGGAATAATTTCCAAATAGAGAAGGGATAATCCCTTTTCACAAAGTCATAACAAAGGAGGATTGCCATGAAAAAAGATACAGGCGATGGAATGAGAACTGCCGCTCTCCGCCTTTTAGGCGGGGAGCGGCAGTTGTGTTTATTCAATAATGGAGGGTATTACTTTGGATTCTCCTCCTGTTTTGCCTTTTCGATTTCGTGGCCGGCTTTCTGCCATCCCTCGATTCCTTCGGAATATTCGATCACATTGATGTATCCCATGCCCTTCAACTTCTCTGCCAGCTTATGACTGGCGGGACATTCCAGATTCGCGCAATAAGTCACAATCAAAGCGGACTTATCCGGAAGCACAGCCTTGATTGCATCATCGCTTGAATCGGCATTCAGAGATTTGGCTCCTGGAATGCGTTTGCCGTCGTCATACTTTCCGCTCCGCGCGTCAAGAATGATGAACGAAACCTTGGTATTGATCATGGCCGCCAATGCGGCCGTATTGATTTTTGCTTCCTGCATTTTCCCGGCCTCCTTATCTTTCTTGCCCTGCGGGATTAAACCGCAGACCTTGCAATTCGCATATGTAATCGTGCCAGCCAGCGCTATAAGCGCTATCATAGCCGTTGTTAATACTGCTGATTTTACTTTCATCGCTTTTTTCTCCCTTCCTTCTCTATGAGTGACGATCACCCATTATTTTATTGTGTAGTCCGGCTCATTGCCGGGTTTCCATTTGATATTACATCCTAAACTCGGTTTCTGGTATGAACTTACCGGTTTATCATGCAAAACCGCGTCAATTGCCGTCCGCAGGTCGCCGCCGGTTACCAGCACGCTGTTTCCCGGGCGGCTGTCGTCCAACTGTCCGCGATAAACCAGCTTGCGCTGTTTATCGAACAGGAAAAAGTCCGGAGTACAGGCCGCCGTAAAGGCTTTTGCGATCTCCTGTGTCTTGTCGTAACAGAATGGAAAAGTAAAACAGAGCTCTTGAACCATTTGTTTCAGGCTCTCCGGGGCGTCATCCGGATAGCTCGCGGCGTCATTTGCGCTGATGGCGACAATCCCGATATCCTTATCGGCGTAATCCACGCCCAACCTGGCCAGTTCATGTTGAACATGTTTTACATAGGGACAATGACGGCAGATGAACATCACCAGCAATGCCTTCCGGTTCGCGAAACGGCCCAAGGTGATAAGTCTGCCCGTGGTTACGTCAGGCAACGAAAAAACCGGGGCTTGTGTCCCGAGCTTCAGCATTGCCGAAGATGTTACTGCCATAACGGACCTCCTTTGCACAGAAATTTATAGAATTTATTCTTTAAATGCATAAAAAAATAACATCTGGCAATAAATTATTCCATGCGGAAATATCTTGTTTCCATATTCTAAATTCATTATGCGCTGAACTGACAATCGCGCATAAGGATTTTCGAAGATTGCCGTCAGAGAATCCCCCATTTCTAAACAAAGCATTCGCGTTTATATTATTTTGCAAAAAAGAATATAACCCATCGGCTCCAGATGGACAAACAACGAGGAAGACATGAATTATAAAGCAGGTCTGTGGATTGACCATCGCAAAGCTGTCATTGTAATAAATACCGACGATGGATATTCAGAAATAACAAAAATAAAATCAAATCTTGAAAAGCATGTCCGGCACACTTCCGGGCATGCCCGTTCCTCCGACTGCGGGCCGGAAGACCAGCGCGATAAAAAATTTGCAGGCCATCTGAGCCGGTACTACGACCAGGTGGCGGCGCTTGTTGGCGGCGCAAAATCAATTCTGATATTGGGTCCCGGCCAGGCCAAGATCGAACTCAGAAAACGCCTGGAGAGCAAACAATTTCCTGAACGCAAGATTGTTATTGAGGCGTCCGATAAAATAAGCGATCGGCAGATTGCGGCAAAAATCCGACGGCACTTCCCTGGATAGGATTTGACCAATGGAGTGAAGCACCCTGCGGCAAGCCGCAGGGCATCTTTGCGGAACCCTGCGAAGCCAGGAACGCCATTGCTCCCTGTGGCAAGCCACAGGGCTTTCTGGCGAAGAAGGGTCAACGCGGAAATATCCGGTATGCTTCGGCCGACTCTTGTGCACGGTGTTTGCCCTGATTGTGGAATTAAAACAAGTGGTATATGGAAATAAACGAAGATAACAATAAATAAAGGAGATGGCATGACGGATTTAAACACAAAATACATGGGCTTGACGTTAAAAAATCCGATTATCGCGGGCGCATCGGCTTTGACGGCCAACATGGCATCAATAATGAAAATTGAGGAGGCGGGCGCCGGCGCATTGGTGACCAAGTCCCTGTTTGAGGAAGAAATTCAACTCGAGCATTTCAAGTTCGATGAGGATTTGGAAAAAGGCAATTACCGCTATGCTGAAATGATCACGGTGCGCCCCAACCTCAAGTTCGCAGGTCCGGCCGAACACCTTATGTGGGTACGCAAGGCCAAAGAAGCCGTGAGTATTCCGGTCATTGCCAGTCTCAATGCAGTGAACCGGGAAACATGGCTTGAATATGCGCAACGACTTGAAGCAACCGGCGTGGACGCCCTGGAATGCAATCTGTTCGCTTCACCCGGGGAAATACAAAAAAACGGCGCTGATATCGAAAAGGAACAGGTCGAGCTTGTCCATGAACTGAAAAAAACCGTTTCTATTCCAGTTGGCGTGAAACTGAGTTCCTTTTATAGTAATATCAGCAATCTTGTCCGGCAAATGGACCAAGCCGGAGCCGATGGCTTTGTTCTCTTTAACCGTCTCTTCGAGCCCGATATAGACATCACTACTGAAAAATATCTTCATCCCTTTAACTTCAGCCATGACACGGACTACCGGCTCGCGCTGCGGTATGCCGGTCTGCTTGAAGGAGCGATTAAATCCGATATTTGCTGCAGTTCAGGCATCTTTAAAGGGGAGGATGTTATCAAAATGATTCTGGCCGGCGCGGCCGCCGTCCAGACCGTCAGCGCCATTTTTGCTCTGGGTTACGGGCACATCCAGAAGATGTTGGCGGACATTCAAAACTGGATGGATCGAAAAGGCTACAAGACGCTTCCGGATTTTCGCGGGAAGTCAAGCAAACGGCATAGCAACACGCCCTGGGACTACACCCACGCTCAATACGCCAGGCTGTTGATGAATTCCGACATTATTATTAACAACTTTTCCGGAGTATAATAAAATTGAAAAACAGCCAGCCGATAACCGAAAAATGGATTACAGTTATCCGCGAACTGTCAGGAAATATATATAAAATTGTTCCTATTGGTCTCTGGCCGCGGCCAGCATGGCGAAGTAATTTTCGTGCGGGATGAACTCCGGCACGCTGTTGCCGGTTCCCAGCGCATAAGCGCCGCGTTCGCCGGCCCTTTCAACCATGGCGCGTGAGCGCCGATATACCTGATCGGGCGCGGAACGGGTGATAAAGTCAACGTCAATTCCCCCAAGAACGGCGATTTTCCCGTGGAGCGCTTCATAAGCATCTTCCACCGGTTTAATAACGTCCTCATAAGAATGTTTGGCGTCATAACCGATATCATCAGTGATATCGTTCATGACCGCATCCAGATTGCCGCAACTATGGAGAATGGCCGGCTTTCCAGCATTATGGGCGGCGGCCGTGATTTGCTTGTGCCAGGGAAAGACATATTTGCGCATGTCCGCCGGCGACAGCATGGGTTGAGTCTTGAATCCCCAGTCGTCATTGCTGATGATTGCGCCCACAGTTTCATATTTCAATGCTTTTTGATAGTGTTTCAAAAGGCGACTGCCCACGGCATCGAAAATTTCCATTGTCAATTTCGGTTCATCCGCCATCAGCCAGCAGAGGTTGTCAAAACCCGCGAGCATAATGACGTTCTCCAAAACGCCGCCTGGTCCGTAGACAATCAGCTTCATGCCATCCGGCAGGTCATCCGCCAGACCGGCAAGCATATTGCAGTCAAAATTGTCCGGCTCCGGCCAGGGATATTCTTCAAAACTCCTGCGATCCTTGATCAGGCCGCCCTCGTTCAAGGATCGCGTCTGGCTCTGGTGATGCGTTCCGGAAGGAAAGACAAACCTGGAGCCGGGGACCGGCGCATAGTCATATCCCGCATTATGATAAGCCTGGATTACCAGCCGTTCATGATCGTAAGGCGAGGAGGCATTGAACTTTTCCGCTTGCTTTCCGGCCAGCGCGCGATAGAGCGGATCATTCAGGAAAAATTCGAAGAGCGTCGGCCGATCCGGTTTCTGGCGGCGCAGTACTTTCAGCAGATTATTGAAATCGGGTTTCGCACCTGATGGTTTTGGGCATGAATATTTCGGCATATTTTCCTCCTGATAATTTGCAATTTATGATTGAAAATATAGCAGATAACGTTCAGGATGTCTTTGGATGAATCGCCAAATATTTATCCCAATCGCCGATGAAAAGGGTTTATAAAGATCAAAGCCCCATCCCCGGGAATGAACCGGGCATAGAACTGTTGTCATTCCTGCGTCCGTATGTCAGGCATTGCGGCGATACCCCGCGGCCGGCCTGGTCCATCCAAAACCGGAAATTGCTGGATTATCTTCTTGTTCATATCGCCGAAGGTCATGGACATTTCATGGTTGACGGGAAGCATTATGAAGTCAAGGCCGGCGATCTTTTCTGGATCCCGCCTGACACCGAGCACAGCATGGAAGGCTACGCGCCCGGGATGGTTTGTCCTTATGTCCATTTCGACCTGGTCTACCGGCCGCACCTGTCCCATTGGGATTTTTCCATTCCGGGCGGCATGACCGACCTGGCCGATTTCGGACCCCTCCGACACGATCCGGTTCATCACCCCCTGCTGGTTGCATTAAAAGGACGGATCCGGAGTTATACCAATGTGCGGGCGGGCGAATTGCTCCGTGAAATATGCCTGGAAGCGGCGCGGGCGCATCCTTTTGCCGCGATCAGGTCTTCCGGTTTGATGCTGGAAATTATAGCGGAAATTCTACGCGGAAAAAGCCGATTGCATGAAAAATATGCCGCGCGCATGGGATTGCTGGAACAAACCGCGGACTGGATTGCGAAACATTGTCATGAACGCATCTCTCTGCCGGAAATGGCCGGGAACTGCAAATTGTCTCCAAGTCATTTCCGGCAGGTATTCGGGGAGGTCTTCGGCTGTTCACCGCGCGCCTATCTTCGCAAAGCCCGGATTCGCGCGGCGCGCAGTTTAATGATATCTTCGGGATTGTCCCTTTCCGAAATTGCCTGTCAGGTCGGCTTTGAAACGGTGCACAGTTTTTCAAAAGCCTTTCGCCAGACGGAAGGCATGCCGCCTTCGGTCTACCGGCAATGCGGATCAAACCCAATCCGCGTGGAAGGCCGAAAACCACATTACCTTCACTAAGAGCTTATCCGTAAATTATCTTGGCCATGACATTGTGGCTTCTGCAGAAAGACAGGCTAGGGATATTCAGACATCCTGACGATGCGTCCCTCCAACATCGAGATTTCAGCGGCAAAACAAACCTTCATGGTTTCATACGCGTCCGACGCCGACACTTCCGGCCGCATTCCTTTCGCAACCAGCTCGGCTATTCTGAGGTTTTGGCCGTGGGTATTATGAATCCAGGACTGGGTTTCTTCCTTTGGGAAGTTGATTGTTTCCACAATTTTGCTTATGAGCTGTTTCGGACTGTCGGAAAATTCCCAACGGCGAAGACGGCGGCGGTAAAGATCGGTCTCGATCGCGCCCCTGGTTCCGAATACGTAATATTGCAGATAATGGCCGTCATCGGATTGTTTCTCAAGCGCCTCCCGCAGGGGGTCGGCCTGATAGGTTTCTCCGATATGCATCACGAAATCAAGACTGCTGATCGAGCCGTTCTGAAAACGCATGCTGATCTGATGGTTATCCGGATGATTGAAATAGGCAACGGCGTTGGGCGCGCTTAGTGAAAATACGGATTCAACGGGACTGCCGGTCCACCAGCGCTGTAAATCAAGGTAATGCGAAAGTTTTTCGCCGATAAGGGTGCCCTTGCTGTTGCTCTTCCATGTATTTTTCAGATGAAATTCACTGCAATAATAACGGCAATGGCTATTCACGACCGTCCCGATCAATCCCCGGTCAATCCATTCTTTCACCCTGGTATACAGCTTGGAATAGTGTAATTGGAAACCGATCTGCAGGAATTTGCCGGTTTCCTTTTCAACCCTGATCATCCGGCGCGCCTCTTCAAGGGTCTCTCCCATCGGTTTCTCGCATAAGACGGCCTTGCCGGCGCGGAGCGCCTTTTCAGTCAGCTCCGGATGAGCGGCGCTTATGGAAGCAATACAGACCAGCTTTATGGCGGGATCAGCGAGGATATCCTCAAGATTGCTGGTCGTTTTTATGCCCAGCTCCCGGCCGCGCAATTCCGCCCTTGCCTTTTCCGGTTCATAACCGATAACTGATTCCACATGACGGGATTCCTTCGCCGCTTCAACATGCGTGGCGCCCTGGACGCCAAGCCCCAGAACCGCGACCTTGATCTTATTCTCCATAAAAACAAACTCCTCCATTTTTATTCATTTTGTGTTGCTACTCCCTGACTGCAAAAACAACATAATATCCGCCTGCATGAACGCGCATTCCGTTATTTCCCCGCCCCTGTCTTTCATGGGCAAAAGCCCGGATTTAGTCCTGAGCGCCGCCAGCCGATGCAGTATTTTTTTTGCCGCCGCCAGATTGTCGCGGCCGCCGATGCTCATCAGCACGGCAAAGGTAATGGCGTATGTCCACACGTTGAATTTTGCCGAACTCGTCTCGTTTTTATCCCACAACAATGCGCCGCCGGGACCGACACATGAACGCAGGAAAGCCGAGGCCTTTTGCCCCGCCTTGCCGATCATTGCCGGCGCGACCAGCGCGGACCGTAAATCCGGGGGCAACACGCTCCATAAATTGTCCAAACACCACATGACCAGCGACGTATAATTGATGGTAACGCCCCCGGAGCTCAGATATGGAAAACATCCATTGGGCCACTGCAATGCCAAAGTATGCAAGACCGCCCGTTTTGCTCCCGCGAAAAAAATACTGATGGTCCGGCCATAAACCTTCTTTAACGCCCAATAAGCCAATATCAGCGATTCGGCCGCGTGCAGATTGGCGTTCAGGCAATCATACGGCGAACGATCATGATGCGGAAACATGCCGGAACCGGCCGGCCTTTCCATTGACAACAGCCAATGTCCGATACCCTGCAGACAATCCGCGTATGATTTCTTGGGCGGCAGACCCTCCAGAAGGGCGTGGCCAAGTCCATGCGCGACAAACGCCGTTTCAATTGTTGAACATTCCTCCAGCCCCGTCCCTTCCCAATCGCTTGGTTTCTCATTGTTTTGAATTTCCTGATAGCCGCCGCCCGCGCGTTGCCTTGCCGCCAGCCAGTCAAAAACCCATTCCGCCCTGTGCATCAAATCGCGGTCGCGCTTCCGCCGGCCGGTCCGCCAAAACACCAGCCCCGCGCTGCCGGCGCCGCGATGATGATGACTGCCGCCCGCATGATAATCAAGAAGCGGCCCATGATACGCCTTTTCGCTCCAGATTGCCCCGTAATATTCCCCGGCTTTCAAGTCCTGATTCCGCCGCAGATATTCCAGGGTGGATTCACAGATGCTTTCAATTGTTCCGGTCTTGTCATTTGCCATATGGTGTTGCCTGTGCATAAAATTTTCTTTTTATTATTTTTCAGAGGCCTTCTCATTCAACCCGGTCTTTTCCACATTGATTTTAGCGCCTTCCGGATAGACGTAATAACCTATCGCACACATTACCCGCAGGGTTTCAGCCCCAAACACGAATAATGTTTCCCTGCCCGGTTCCAGAAGCATTTTCTGCTCCGCATTTCCGCTCCGGATCGCCAGATAAATCTTCCCTTCGCCCGCCCCTCCCCCGGTGACAACCGTCACCTGAAATTTATATCCGCCGATCTCCACCTCGCCGTCCTTTTCGAATATTTCCCCCTGATAAGGCAACTCCAGTCCCGGCGCATATAATTCTTTTTCTTGCCGCTTACTGTCTCTACCGGTTTCCTTGCCGGCCAATTTGCGTTCCCCGCTTTTAGCAGGTTTCAGGTGGTAGACCCGCCCTCCGGAGGACAACATCATCCCTTCCAATACCGTGTAGCCGCCGTCCTGTTTGACCGGCAATGGCAGGCCGAGCAGGTAATCTTCCACATCCCATTCCCCGCGGATTTTCAATTGACAGCGATTCACCAGGTCCGCCGCGATGGGATAAGTATTCAAATGATAATACTTCGCCGCATCATTTTCGGCCGGATAGGCGCAGATCAGATACAATTCTCCGCCATATTCCCATTCCCGCAAAATCAACGCCTCATCATCACATTGATATTTCGGCGTGATCCCCGCCTCTTTAAGTATCTCGCCCATGATCAAGCCAAAAGCCTTCCCTTCCTTTGAACTCATTCCCGTCGGTTCCAAGCCGAAAGGCAAGCCGCTGACAACCGCCTTTCCTTTGCCCAAGGCCAGGCTTATCACGGCCGGCTCGCCGGATGCGTATTTCAGGATGGTCTTGGCGCCTTCAGCCGCCATGGGCGCATAAAACAGTTCCGCATACTTCTCATTTTTTGTCAAATAAAGCAAATCATCCGGCAACTGCGCTTCTTTTGTCCGGACTGTTCCCTGGGTCACTCCCAGCGTTTTAAACAGACTATTCGAACCGTTGCCATAATTGTCATATTTCCCGCTCCAGCCTTCAACAATCAGGCGCCCGCCGTTCCGCGCATAGTCAACAAGCTTTTCCTGCACATTACGCGAAAGATACTGCGCCTGCGGCACAATCAGCAGGCGGCATTTGCTCAAATCCGCGCCATCCAGCAATGCCCCCTCATCCAAAACCCGCGCCGTGAGTTTGAGCCTTAAACAATAATCATATAAATTATCCACCGCCTTTAAATGTTTTGAAAACAATTTTTCTCCTGCGGCTCCCCATGCCCCCCACTTCGCATCGTGATTTTTGGTCGTATTTGAAAAAAGAATCATGATTTCCGGATCCGCCCTCCGGCCATCCAGCAGGATATGTTCGAAATTCCGGAACTCGGCAGCCAGTTGTTTCAATTCCCATCCGTACAAAGTCGGCAAGCCTGTCACGTCCACAAAATTAGCCTGAAATCCCGGCACGCGCCAAAACCAGCAATTGATTCCAATATGCCCGCCGCTTGTTTCCTGCCACAACTGTTTCAAAAACGCTTTCCGGCCAATCAGCATGTCAGGCGGCGGGAAATACAGGCATCCCCATTCTATTGTCCATACATGCTTGCCGGCATTCAAATCCAGGTAGGTCCACTCCTCGCTGGCCGGAATGGCGGTTCCATCAATGCCGCTGATATCCTGAATTTTGGTCAATTCATAATAATCCACACCATACATCGGCTGATACCTAACCCCGGTTGAAATACAGGATGAATAAATCGTATTCGGCGCATATTTCTTGAACAGTTTATAAGCCGTTTCCCGCGCCTTGAACAACTGCATTTCACGGAATTTTCTCCAATCTTCCCAATTGGCATGTTCGCTCTCCGTCTCCGGCCGGCGGGTGATCAACTTGATGTCGTTAAAATTCTTATGCGCCGTGAGCCAGCGTTCATTCAGCCGGCCGATTTCCCCGTATTTGCCCTTCAAATGTTCGATATATTCCTCGCGCGCCTGCTCTCCCCAGTAGGAACAATGCAATCCGCTTTCGCCTGAATTACCATGATGCCGGATCACCGGATAATTGGTCCACGATTCAACGAAGGTTTTGATCGCCTTCTCCAGATTTTCCGGATGGCGCTCTTTCCGCGGCGTTTCTTTCACTTTCCCGGTGGTGAGATCAAGCTCCCCCTGTAATGAAAGCACTTCCGTAAATCTATATTCGCCCCCGGAAGACGACTGGGGATATAACACATCCAGGCTGATGCCGTCCATAAGCGGTTTCGCTTGGGGCGTTTCAAAGAACATGGAACGATAATAATCTCCGCTCAACTGCGGATACCAGACATTGGCGCCCAGTTCCTTCATGGTCTGAAACATGTCCGTGCGCAGGGCATACAATCCGAGCCAGCTGACCCCGGCCTCCACCGGCATGCCTCCCAGCACGTCTTTGACCTTGACCTTCTCCGGCGGTTTAACGCCGGCCAAGAGATTGCCCATATCCTTCTCCGCCTCTCGGCAAGCCCGCTCCTCGCCTGCGATCACATCCAATAACGCCTGCCGGCGCTGGTCCTGGCCGGCGGGGTCCGCGCCGGCCAGCAACAATTGGTCAAACGCCTGGTTTTCCCTCATGGCGCCGGTCAACAGCAATTTGTCAATGGCCTGTTTT